>Ga0068856_100001056_pt1 | contig 29195 bp, 22 predicted proteins | sample KBSCornC62_FD_66595 | JGI IMG/M metagenome (GOLD analysis project Ga0068856, IMG submission 66595) | Corn rhizosphere microbial communities from Kellogg Biological Station, Michigan, USA - KBS Corn C6-2 | ecosystem: Host-associated > Plants > Roots > Rhizosphere > Soil ... | reverse complement strand
GGCGTGGTGGTTCTGGCTTTTGCCGTAATCACCAAATCCTTTGGCCGGCTGCTGCTCGCCTTTCTCATCATCATCATGATGCCGCAGGCCACAACGGAACTGGGCACCAACGGCTGGATCACCGCGTTGATGGAAGACCCAATGAAGGCCGCCGGATACAATTCCGCCTGGGTGCTCGTCTATACGTCCGCCATCATGTTGGTATTGCGGTTCTGTGCCGGACCGCTGGTCCACAAGTTTTCACCCTTGGGCCTGCTCGTGATGTGTTCAGGATTGGCCGCGCTCGGTATTCTGGCCCTTTCGCGCACCGCTCATGCCGGCACCGGCACCATCTTTGCCGCCGCCACGTTGTTCGGTGTCGGCATCACTTTCTTCTGGCCGACGATTCTCGGCCTGACTTCCGAGCAATGCCCCAAAGGTGGTGCGCTCACCTTGAACTCCATGGGCGGAATCGGGATGCTGGCCGTTGGTATTCTGGGAGCGCCGTTTCTCGGCTATATGCAGGAATCCTCCACCACGCATCAACTGCAGGCGACCAACCCCGCACTTTACGAGCAGGTAAAAATGGAACCACGGCCAAAATATCTCCTCGGCGCGTATGAAGCCATTGATCCGGCGAAACGCGCCGTCGTTACCGATCCCCAATTGCAGTCCGACCTCCAAGCTGCCACGACGGCGGGTAAATTCAGCGCCCTCGGCAAGATGGCCATGTTTCCGGCGTTTACCTTCGTTTGCTACTTGGCGCTGATCCTTTACTTCAAATCACGTGGCGGCTACAAACCGGTGCACCTCGAAGCCAGGAAGGAATAGTTTTGGAATTGGAGCGCCGGCATCCAGCCGGCGAGTTCATGCAAAATCAACAACCCGCCGACTGGAAGCGGCGCTCCAGTTATGCGACTGGCGGCACCGGGCGTTTGCCGAGATGTCGCCAATTTTCCTCCTCGTTCAGAAAGACGAGCCAATCGTCATGGCCCTTCATGGCGGTGAGAATTTCCAGTTCATCCAGAATCATGCACGCCGTCGAAAGTGCGTCGGACTCGGCGGCAACGGCGGTCAGCGCCCACGCGCGGTTGCGGCGTGAACTCGGCAGGCCGGTGCGCGGATCCAGGATGTGTTTCCCTTTGACCGCAAGACCGGAGCCGCTCAAGGAAATATTTTTCAGCCAGTAGCGCTGCGGCGAATGATCATCGCCTAGACCGCACGACCAACCTTCGGTTTCCGGCGGCGCGTCACCGGTGAGGATGCTGCTGCCGCCCGCGACGAGCATAAACGCGGGGCACTCCCATTCGCGCAAAAGCTCCGCCATCCGGTCCAGCGCGAAGCCCTTGCCGATCGCGCCGAGGTCGAACTCCAGCCGTCCACTGTCGCAGCGGATGGAAAATTCTTTCTCAATCAGCGCCCAGAGCGGTTTTGTCGGCTGGTTTTTCAACGCGGCCGCCGTCACGGAAAAGGCACCGCGCGTGGCGAACTCCATTTTTCGCGCGAGGTCGAGACAGGCATACACCGGTTCACTCAAGCGCAGTTTTTCGCCCACGGCGAGCTGTGCAATCTGGGAAATTTCGCTGTTCGCACGGAAGCGGCTCAAGCGCGCCTCCAGTTCATCCGTCAGCGCAAACGCTGCCTGTGTGGCCTGCGCCGCGTAGGTTTTTTCCTCGCCGGCGATGCGCACCTGAAACTGTGTCGCCATCGCATTGTGATTGAAGACGTGTATGTCACTCATGGCCTGGGTGAGGCTACTGTCGAGCTTTTTTCGGTAACGACGTCCGGCTCGCGAGGACGCTCGCCCCACCAGCCTCGATGGCGGTAGAGTTTTTCCCCGGCGCAATCGGAATCCACAGGATAATTAACACATTCGGTCGAACGCCGAAAAATTCCGGGCGGAAATGTTCCAGTTGTTTTGCCAACGCATCGGAAACGTCCGTCGAAGTGATGTAGAAATCCGCAGCGCCGGTTTCCTGGCCCGGCTGCCAGAAGCCGACTTCGGAAAATTTCCGCAGATACCACGGCAACGGCCAGGCATCGGCGGCGACCACGTCAATGCGCGGGTGGGTGAGGTTTTTCTCTTTGGCCAGCTGTTCGAGCCGGACCGGCAGTCGCAGCAAATCTTCGCCCGTGTGCGCGTAGGCGAGCGGATTTTTTTCGTCCGCCGGATAGTCGAAGGCCAGCGTTTTGGTTTGTTGCCCGGCGACCAGCAACAGCGCGGCGACACCAATGGCGGCGATGCTTCGGCCGGTCGCGCTGGTGAACTGTTGCCAGACGCCCTCGACACCGATGCCGCACAGCAGCGCCAGTGGCAGCCAGAGGTTCAACGCCAGCCACGGCGTTTTGTAGGGAATGGCCGAATAAATCAGGAAAATCAGGAGTCCGTAAATCGCCAGCAGCAAGCCTGCCCGGCGGACCCCGGCCACCGCATCACAAATCACACCGTAAACTCCGGCGCCGGTCACGAGGAAAAAAATGAACCTTGGATCCAGAATCTGGAGGTAATACCCGAACGGCTTTTCATGGCCCTCGCCGCCCGCGCGCGCAGCAAATCGGGGAATGGCGTGCAGCAAATCTGTGAGGGCCGCCCAGTTTTGTCCAAACCAGGTAAACAGCAGAACGGCACTTGTAACGAAAACAAGGAATGCCGTCGCCAGTATTTTGGGCGCGGGAAACTTTTTGTCCGGCTTCCGAAACCAGACGATAAATCCCGCGACGCCTAGCGCAAAGAAATGAATAACCGCCGTTTCCTTGTTCGCCAGCATCAGCGCGGCGCACAGCCCGGCGAGTGCGGCGGCGGCTAGCGAATTATTTTTAAACGTCTGCCAGCCGGATAGCATCAGCCCAAAGGTCGCGGCGACAAACAAGGTTTCATGGATGAAATAGCGGCTGTAATAGACGGGCAGGGGACCGCAGGCGAACAGGAGCGCCGCGATGAGACAGGGAGTGAAGCCAAACATTTCCACCGCGGCACCGAACAGAAAAATCATGGCGCTGCCGATGATGACCGGCGTAAGGCGCAGTTCGGTTTCCGTCAGCTCAGAGAAGTTTTTCGCCCCGCACAGTTGGGCGATGGGCTTGGCCAGCAGATATAAAACCGGGCCATGGCGGTCTTGCGGGTCGTAGTGATATTTTTCGGCGGCGAGCAACTGGCCGGTGATGTAGCCGTTGACGGCCTCGTCCGTGTGCATTGGCCGTTCGCCAAGCTGCGGCAGGCGGATGGCCAGCGCGAGCAGGGCGATCAGCAGAAAAATCGCCCAACGGATTTTGGGTGGCGGTGTCGTAACTTTGGTTGGGTTGCGCAAGGAGCGCGGGCTTCAGCCCGCTTCAACTCCTCCAGTTTGTGCGCAGATTATTCCAAAGCTTCGCCCGTAATGAAAGCGGAAGCGGCGTGAATGCCGCGTTCCATTTACGCCGCCGGTTTGCCGAACACTTCGACTTCGATGTAGTGGTTCAGTTTGTTGGTCGTGTTGCCTTTGCTGTAAAGACGGACGTAACGGCCTTTGACGCCTTTGGCGTCAATCAATTTGCCTTCGTAGGTTTCGACATAAGGCCGGTCGGTGCCCGCGCCGAGGCCCAGTTCGTTGGCGGCGTCGGCATTGAAAATGGTCGTCACGTCCTTGCTGAACGTCGGATCATCTGACACCTGCGCGACGACGTCGAAATACACCCGGGCCTGCGAATGGAAGTGCCAGAGCATGACCGCGTAAATGTCGGCCGTTTTTCCGAGGTCAATCTGGACCCATTGCTTGCCTGGTCCGAGTTCAACCCAGGAACCTTCATCGCCCTCCTTGTCACCGTCAGTAATCAAATCCAGCGTGCCGATGACGGGTTCGTTGTCACTGGAAGTAACCGTCTTGCCCTTGGCCAGGTTCACCGTGCCGGCAGGCACCATAAAATCGGGGCGCTTGCCTTTTTGGGCCGGCTCCAGATTCGGCACCTTGATCGGCACCGGCGTGCCTACGAAAAGCGGCTTGGGCAGGTCGGTTTTCAGCGGAACTTGGTCCTCAGCCAGCGCAACGGTGGCGGTGAATAGAACGGTTAACAGGATAATATTTTTCATTTAGTTTAAGACTGGTGGCGATGATCGTTGTTCAATCAAATGTTTAATGGGACATAATTTGCAGCGGTAGTTTTGCTCCCGCAAAACTGTTCCTATCAGAGTAAAACCATGGCTCAAACAGTTTCATGCTTTGGTTTCTTCGACAGTGATTTCGATGGTTTTACGGGCGGCAATGGCTTCGTTGGCCTTGTGAATGACGTATTCGCTGGAGAAGGCTTCGTCCGCCGGACAATTCAATTTTACATTTTTGTCGCGGATGGCGTTGAAGAAATTCTCCAAGTGCGGCTGGTGAATCTTTTTGTTGAACGTCACCGGGATGTCGTATTGCAACAGCGGCGCCGTTTCGCGAACGTCCACTTTATCCGCGTCGCTACTTGGAGCGGCGGTGGCGCTGGCGCGAAGATAATTTTTCGCGACCAGGTCGTCCCACGCCGGCGCGCGGTCTTCGCGGTAAAGTTTCGTGATGCTCGGGTTCTCGGACATCTTGATGGTGCCTTCGTCGCCCATGAACATCTCGGAATAGCCGCCGCCCGCGCTCGTCGTGGTGAGCACTTCGTAGAACGCGCGCGCCATGCCGGTGGGCAACGGATATTCGTAAACCACCATCGCGTTGTCATACCACTCGTGATTCTTGTAGTAATCCACGCCGCCGCTGGCCATGACGGACTTGGGCGTCACGCCGAACCACCAGTTGAAGATATCAATCTGATGCGCGCCGAGGTCGGAGAGCGGACCGCCGCCCAAGCCTTTGAACCAGCGCCAATTGCGGAACTGGTGCATGTCCTTGTAGCCATACTTGGCGAGCAATTCAGGTGACATGGTGAACTTCTTTGGCCAGCCCAGATCTTCGGAAACCGCCCGGTTCCATTGTCCGTTGGCGGCGGTGAGGCGACCGCAAATCTTCGCGTCGCGCACGAGACGGTTCAGCGCAAACATGTAGCGCGGATTGCTGCGGCGTTGATGGCCGATCTGCAGGAGCTTGCCCGTTTCGCGCATGGTCTGGACCATGGAGCGGGCGCCTTCGATGGTATTGCTCATCATCTTTTCGCAATACACATGCAGCCCGGCCTTGAGACAGGCGTTGGTGATGGGCGCGTGCCAGAAATCCGGCGTGGCCACGATCACAGCTTGCAAATCCTTCTCGTTGGTGAGCAGTTCCTCGTAATTTTCGTAGCCCTTCCCCTCCACGCCCTGCGCCTTGAGGCGGCGGACGTTGCTGTCGCGGTTGTAATCCCAGATGTCCACTATGGCCAGCAGCTTGATACCTTCGATGACGAGCAACGAGTCGAGTAGCACCTGGCCTTCGGCCCCGCAGCCGATGAGCGCGATGTTGAGCTTGGACAGCGTCCCGCCTTTGGTCGCGGCGGTTTTGGAACCGGTATCCGGGCTGCACGAAGCGAGCAACAAACCGGCGCCGGCCACCGCCGTGGTGCCGAGAAATTCCCGGCGGGTGATGGATTCTTTTACCATTTTTTGAGAAGTGCTAGTTTATTGTTTTTGGCGAGCATCAGGGCGAAGGCGATGAGCGCCACGTGAATCCCCAGCCAGGAAATGCCGTCATTTTGACCGATCAAAATCAATCCGACGGACAGCGCAATGTAAATCAAGCCCTGCACGAACAGCGAGATCCGCGTGCCGAGGCCCAGCAACAACATGATGCCAGTCAGGATGAACGCCGGGCCGAGCACGTAGTTGAAGGCGGTCAGCGCAAAATGCGGTAGCAGCGATTCGTTGGCAAACTTGCTCTGGAGCGCGGCGGGAATGCCATTGTAGTTGGCGAGCGAGTAAAATTTCACTTTGATGTCCACGACGGCGTTGGGATCAGCCTGACCGGTGGTGGGATCAATCAGCGGCTGCTGAATCGTCTTGTAAGCGCCGAATTTCTCAATGCCCGTCAGCAGGGCGCGCACGCCCAACCAGCCACGCAGAATCAGGAAGGCCAGCGAGTAGTCGCAGTTGACGCAGCACTGGCTTTCGCCGGAACCGTTTTGTTTTTTTTCAGTCATTTCGTTCATGTGGTTATACTTTTTATCAGGGCCAAAGGTTTGCGGGAAAGATTGGCAAAAAAATTATCGGCTCACAATACCCCAAACCGGTGATGCGCCAATCATTTTCTACAGCTTCCAATCCCGGCGATACTGCGCCTGGATAAATTTCTCCGCCTCGGGTGCGTTGGTCGCGCGCATTGCCGCTCCGTCCCACTGCAGCGCCTTTTGCGCCCGCAAGGCAACGACCCCGGACAACGCGATTTCCGTCAGTTGCCCACCGGTCTCAAAATTTGAAAACGTCGCCGGCCCGCCGGTGCAGGCGTTCACCCATTCCTTGAGATGGCCGGGGCTGCGGGGCAGGGTGACGGCGATGTTATCCGTGGCGGCGTGCTTCAAGATGCCGGACATTTTTTTCTCGCCGGCCAGCTGGATGTAATCCGCGCCGAGATGAGCGTTGCCAAAGGTAAATCCTTTCTCGCCCAGAATCAAAACCCCTTCCGCCGGCGTCTCACCATAATAATCTGTGACGGCTTTCGGAATTATTTCGGCCGCCGGCCGCCGGCCGCCGTCATACCACCACACCGTCACGGGCGGCAATTCCTCCCGCGCGGCAAAATCAAAACGGATGCGGACATCTTTCGGATAGCCGTCAGTCATGACGCCTGGCGCATCGGCTTCGATAAACGTTGGATACCCCAGCTTCAAGGCGCGGACGGGCAGGTTCAAGCCGTGACAGCCCCAGTCCGCCATCGAGCCACCGCCAAAATCATACCACGCGCGCCAGGCTTTGGGGTGATATTCGCCCGCCTTGAACGGATGAAACGCCGACGGCCCGATCCAATTATTCCAATGCAGCCCCGCAGGAATCGGATCTTCGCCCACCGGCGAATCCTGTCCGGCTTTGAACGATCCACTTGGCGGCACCCAGACATGCACCTCGCGCACGTGGCCGAGGGCGCCGCCCTGAATCAATTCAATCCCCCGCCGCAGGTTGGGCGAGGCGCTGCCCTGGTTCCCCATCTGCGTGGCCGCGAGCGGAAATTGGCGAACCAGTTCGCGCAATGCGCGCGCCTCGGAAATCGTGTGCGTCAAAGGCTTCTCGCAGAAAACATGTTTGCCGGCATGGAGTCCAGCGGCGGCAATCGGCGCGTGCCAGTGATCCGGCGTGGCGATGACCACCGCATCCAGATCCGACTGCAACAGGTCGCGAAAATCCGTGAACGTCTTCGGCGCGGGCGCACCTTTCGGCAGGACATGTTTCGCGGCGGCGAGCTGGTTGTCGTCCACGTCGCAGAATGCGGTCACGTTCACGTCGCAGCCAAGGATTTCCTTGAGGCGCGATGTGCCCATGTTGCCCACGCCGATGAAACCAACGTTCAACTTGCCGTTCGCTCCCCGCGCCCGGAGCACGGCGGGAAAAGCCAGTGCCGTCGCGCCCGTCAGCAGCGCCGTCGTCTGCAAAAAGCGGCGACGGGAAATTTCCCGGCCGGTGGGAATGCTGGATTCTTTTCGTGTCATCAGATTGCCGTGGCGATGTATTCGTCTAGGACGACGTTTCACGGGGTGCACTGGTTTCAAAAAAGAATAGGCAATTTTTCAAAGTGGAAAAGATATTTTCCAAGTTTGTCAGAAAAAATTTCCACCACCCCAATCATTCACTCGCCGAAAACTTTTCGCGGGACGATCGCCGGGACCGGCCACTGTAACACTTGACCTGTGAGCGCGACTTGGCAACATGGCGCCACCAAATCTCTTTTGCTTATGTCATGCCCCGTCACTCTCTTTACCGGCCAATGGGCCGATCTTTCCCTCGCGCAACTCCTCCCGCTCGTTAAAACAATGGGCTATGACGGCGTGGAACTTGCCTGCTGGGGTGACCACTTTGAAGTGGACCGCGCGCTCGCCGAGCCCGACTACTGCAAAAAGAAATGGGCGCTGCTCGCCAAGCACGGCCTGAAATGTTTCGCCATTTCCTCGCACCTCGTCGGCCAGGCTGTGTGCGATCTGATTGATGAACGGCACCGGGCAATTCTCCCCGCCGATGTCTGGGGCGATGGCCGGCCCGAAGGTGTCCGCCAGCGCGCCGCCGAAAAAATGAAACTCACCGCGAAAGCCGCGCGGAAATTTTTTGATGCCAAACCCGGCGGCAAAAAAGGCGAGGTTGCCGTTGTGAATGGTTTCACCGGTTCCTCCATCTGGCATTCCATCTACGCCTTTCCGCCCACGAATCAGGATTATTACAACAAAGGCTACGCCGATTTCGCCAAACGCTGGACGCCCATCCTTGATGTGTTTGAAAAAGAAAACGTCAACTTCGCCCTCGAAGTGCATCCCACCGAAATCGCGTTTGACATCGCCTCCGCCAAACGCGCGCTGGAAGCCGTCAAAAATCATCCGCGCTTCGGGTTCAATTACGATCCCTCACACCTCGGTTATCAGGGCGTGGACTACGTGAAATTTATCCGCGAATTCACCTGCCGTATTTTTCACGTCCACATGAAGGACGCGTGGTGGGGCCACGGCGACGGCACCGTGGGCGTGTTCGGTGGTCATACGGATTTCACCGATGCACGCCGCTTCTGGGATTTCCGCTCGCTCGGACACGGCGACATCAACTTCGAGGAAATCATCGTCGCGCTGAACGACGTCGGCTATCGCGGTCCGCTTTCGGTGGAATGGGAAGATGGCCGCATGGACCGCGTCCACGGCGCTACGGAAAGCTGCGCGTTCGTCCGCAAACTGGATTTCGCGCCGAACCAGGCGGCGTTTGATGCGGCATTCTCCAAAAAGAAATAAATTGCCATGCGTGCCGCCAAGACTCCCCCGAAAATCATTCTCGTCATTGATGTCGGCGGCACGCATCTCAAGATCGGCACCACCGGCAGCCGCAAGATTATCAAGGTTATTTCCGGACCGACCATGACCGCCGCGCAGATGGCGGCCGCCGTGCGCAAGGCCGTCGTCGGGGTGAAATACGATGCCGTCTCCATCGGATACCCCGGCCCGGTCGTGAAGAATCGGCCGCTGCTCGAACCGCACAATCTGGGCTCAGGCTGGGTGAAGTTCGATTACCAGCACGCCTTTGGCCGGCCCGTGAAACTCATCAACGACGCCGCCATGCAGGCTCTCGGCGATCATCTGGGCGGACGCACCTTATTCCTGGGCCTGGGCACGGGACTGGGTTCCGCCCTAGTCGTGGATGGCAACGTTTTACCGCTGGAACTCGCGCATCTGCCCTACAAGAAGGGTCGCAGCTACGAGGAATTTCTCGGCACAGCCGGCCTGAAACGCGCCGGCAAAAAGAAATGGCGGCATTACGTCATGGATGTGGTGAGCCGGCTCAAGGCGGCGTTCATTGCGGACACCGTGGTGCTGGGCGGCGGCAACGTGCGACTCATCAAAGATTTTCCGCCCGACGTCCGCGCGGGCAAGAACGCCAACGCCATCCGCGGCGGCTACCGTCTGTGGCTTCAGAAATAATTCACCGCCGCCGCCGATGGGAGAAATGCCCGGCCGAGGACCGGCCTTGATCCTGCGCTGCTAGAACCCGCCCGCGCTGCTCATGCCGCCGCCGGCCGGTTTGGAATAGCCATTACCGGGCGACGTATAAACTGCACGTCCGAGCGCCAGCCGAGCATCGGAACGATCTCCCGGTTTTCGGGCGATGCCGCAACATCCATCTTATTTCCGTCCGCAACATCGGTTCGCAGGCGATTTCTTCGCGCACCATCTCGCGGGCGCGAGTGACGCGGCGCTAAAAATTAGGACGTCACCGGAACAACTCACGGCTTGTCCCGTCCACCGGGTTTGCCTAGATTGCGTCGTTCCTAATAATTTTCTATGGCAAAACGCAAACTTCGTTACGGCATGGTCGGCGGCGGGCAGAACGCCTTCATCGGCGCAGTTCACCGCATGGCCGCAAATCTCGACGGTCAAATCGAGCTGGTCGCGGGCGCTTTCTCGTCTGACGCGAAAAACTCGCAGGCGACGGGCGAGCAATTGTTCCTGAATCCCAAGCGCGTCTATGGCAGCTACGCCGAGATGGCCAGGGCTGAGGCCGCGTTGCCGGCGGATGAGCGGATTGATTTTGTGGCCATCGTTACGCCGAACTTTCTGCACGCGCCGGTCGCCACGATGTTTTTGAAAGCGGGTTTCCATATCGTATGCGACAAGCCGATGACCTTGACCGTGAAGGAAGCCAAGGCCCTGCGCGAGGTGGTCCGCAAGAGTGGCAAGGTGTTTGCGCTGACGCATAATTACACCGGGTATCCGATGGTGAAGGAGGCGCGCGAACTAGTCCGCACCGGCAAGCTCGGAAAGATTTTGAAAGTCGTCGCCGAATATCCGCAAGGCTGGCTGCTCGACAAGATTGAAGACAGCGGCCAGAAGCAAGCCGCCTGGCGCGCGGACCCGAAGAAGGCGGGCGCGAGTTGCTGCGTGGGCGACATCGGCACGCACGCGGAAAATCTGGGTCGCTACATCACCGGCCTGAAGATTGATGAACTATGCGCGGAGTTTACGAGTTTCATTCCCGGTCGCAAGTTGGAAGACGACGCGAACATGCTCATCCGCTATCACGGCGGCGCGAAAGGCGTGCTGCATTGCTCGCAAATTTCCTGCGGCGAGGAAAACAATTTAAACATCCGCGTCTATGGCACCAAAGGCGCGCTTGCGTGGCAGCAGGAGCATCCGAATGAATTGAAGGTCATCTTGAAGGGCGAACCGGCAAAAATTATCCGGCGCGGCAACGGCTACGTTTCTGATGTGGCAAAGAAATTCACGCGCCTGCCGTTCGGTCATCCCGAGGCGTTTATCGAGGCGTTTGCCAATATTTATCTCGAAGCCGTCGCGGCGATCCGCTCAAATATCGCAGGCAAGAAAGGCTTGTTCGATCATCCCACCGTGGATGACGGCGTGGAAGGCATGGCCTTCATCGAAACCTGTGTAAAGTCCGCTGCGTCTGGCAAGTGGACAAAATTTCCCAAGCTTTAGCGTGCTGCCGCAACGCGCGGCAGCAGCCTGAAAACAAACAAAAATTGAAATCAACTTGCCGAGCTGGTGCTCGGCGCTCCAAATCAAAATGAAAAAAATTCTTATCGTTGCCGTATTCACGGCTTTTACCACCCAGCATACATTCGCACAGGAAAAGCCGAAGAATGTCGAAGTCGTCATTGATGGGGTCGCCGGTTTTCAAGACACACCGATGCAGCCGGATGGTAAATGGCACGTCCATGATCCGGCACGTCCGCAACCGGTGGTTGTTACCCCAGGAGCGGCGTTCAGCCAGAACGCCAATCCGCCGAGCGACGCGATTGTATTGTTCGATGGAAAAAATATGTCGCAGTGGCGCGACAAGCGGACGGGCGGGCCGGCGCAATGGACGGTGGAAGACGGCGCGGCGATTTCGGCGAAGGGTGATATCGTGACGACGAATAAGTTTGGCGACATCCAGTTGCATCTGGAGTTCAAAGAGCCGACGCCAGCGAAGGGCGAAGGGCAGGGGCGCGGGAATAGCGGCGTCTTTTTCATGGACCAATACGAGATTCAAGTCCTCGATTGCTACATCAACCGGACCTACGCCGATGGCACGACGGGCGGGATGTATGGTCAGCATCCCGCGCTGGCCAATGCCTGCCGTCCACCGGGCGAGTGGTCCACTTACGATTGTATTTTCACCGCGCCGCGTTTTGATGCGCAGGGCAGGGTGGTTTCGCCCGCCTATTTGACGGCGATCTTGAATGGCGTAGTGGTGCAGAATCATCAGGCGTTCCGGGGCGCGACGAATTGGAAAAGCCCCGGCAAATATACGGCACATCCGGCGGCGATGCCCTTGTCGTTGCAATATCACAACAACTCCGTTTCCTTCCGCAACATCTGGGTGCGCCCGGTGCCGCTGGTGAATGAACCGTGAAGACGAATTAAAAATTCAAAATTAAAAATGAACAAACTATTTACGCTCGCGTTGATCGCCTTGTCGGTTGCCACTTTGCAGGCCGCACCGAAAAAATTACTGGTGGTCACCACAACGACGGGCTTCCGGCACAGTTCCATTCCAACATTGGAAAAGGTCATTGCGCAACTGGGCAATGAGAGCGGCGAATTCACCGTTGATTTTGTCGAGCAGCCGCCGGGTCATCCCGCTACTGGTTTTCCCGCAAAATTGAAGGCGGATGCAAGCGAAACTGATCAAGCTGCATTCAAGGCCGCCGAGGAAAAATGGCAAGCCGCGCTCAAGGTCGAACTGCAAAAACTGTCACCGGAGAATTTGAAAAACTACGACGGCGTGGTCTTTGCGAGCACGACAGGCGATTTGCCCATTCCTGACCCGCAAGGTTTGCTGGACTGGATCAAGGCGGGCCACGCGTTCATAGGCATACATGCGGCGAGCGACACGTTTCATCACTGGCCGGGTTACATTGAAATGCTCGGCGGTGAGTTCGAGCATCACGGCCCACAGGTGAGTGTGACGTGTCTGAACGAGGATCCGGCACACCCGGCAAACACCAAGCTGGGCAAGTCATGGACGATTTCGCAGGAGGAGATTTATCAGTTTAAAAATTACGACGCGGCGAAAGTGCATGATTTGCTGATCATGGACAAACATCCAGAGCACAAGGAAATCAGCGGACATTTCCCGGTTTCATGGTGCAAGAATTACGGCGCGGGCAAGGTGTTTTATACTTCGCTGGGCCATCGCGAAGATGTTATTGATGCCGACCCAGGCTTGAAAGATCGCAAGAATTCCTCGGATATCAGCGAAGCGTATCAAGCGCATATTTTGGGGGGCATCGAATGGGCACTGGGGCTGAAACCGGAGGCAAACGGACGTTGATTTGCAGCAATGGGAATGACCTGCGGCCGACAAGGTTTTAACATCTTCACAATTCAGGGGTAAACTCATACTATCACAAACATGAAACTAAATCAGATTCCCTGTTCCATCGCTCTCGCTGGTGTCTGCGTCGCCAGTCTCCTGGTCGCCGGCTGTGCCAGCACGCCGGCCGATCGTGCCGTTAATATGGCCAATAGTGTGGCCCAGACCGGTAAACAGCTCGAAACATCCAAGACAGCCGTGACCCAGGTGCTGACCTCGCTCAACCAGTTGGTGAGTCAGCCCGTCGGCGACATGCGCGGTCAATACAAGGACTATCTTTCCGCTGTCAACAATCTTGGAAAAACATCCGCCAAGGTGGATCAAACCATCAGTTCGATGCTGGCTGGCAGCCAGATTTATTTTGCTGATTGGGGCAATCAGATCGCGGCAATCAGTGATCCGACTTTGAAGCAGTTGAGTCTGGACCGGAAAAATCAGGCGGTTGCGAATCTGACTGAATTAAAGAATGGCATGGAAAAGGCGCGGGCTGCTTACAAACCTCTGGCCAAGGATCTGGATGACATCGGCCTTTACCTTGGCAACAATTTAACGGCGGACGGCATTGCCGCCATGAAGCCGCGTTTGGACAGCATCAAAGTCGAGGCGGTTGGTGTTCGGGATGCCCTTGCCAGCGTCGTGCAAAGTCTGAACAAGTTCTCTTCCACGCTGGCCACGCCGGCTCCCGCCAATAAGTGATTTGGGGCAGCCCAGCCGGCTGCTTTTTTTACGGGCCGCTTCCGAAACGAGGCGGCCCGTTTGCTTTTTCTGGTGCAATCCTGCAGCCCAAGTGCGGATTAATCCCAAACGAGCCTCATGCACCGGATGGTTTGGCAATCCAGTTTGTAGAACAAATGGGTGATGGATTTTGTAGTATTTTAGTGCTACACATACGTCTATTTTATTGAAGACTCGACGTATTAAGGAGAAGTCTATTTTTGCAGGCATTTGCCTGGCAATAATTGTGTTTCTGGCGTGCCCAGCCAACGCCAGCATTGATGTTGCCCTGCAAATGCAATTGGGCAACCCGTCTGCTGCGACCACCGACGCGAACAACCACACCAATTACCTTATCCAGCGTCCGATTGAAGCCCTTAGCTACAACGACAACAAGGGGTTGCCAAACTGGGCCAGTTGGGATTTGACCGCCGGAGATGCCAATGGTGCGGTTGCCCGACAGGATTCCTTTGCCGCTGACACCAATCTTCCCTCCGGGTTTTATCAGGTTGGTCCCAACGAATACTCTCATTCCGGCTATGCCCGTGGCCATTTGTGCCCCTCCGCCGACCGCACTAATAGCACGAACGACAACGACATGACGTTTCTCATGGACAATATGATGCCACAGACCACGGATAACAATTCCGGCACGTGGAATAACTTCGAGAGCTACTGCCGGTCACAAGCTGCGGGAACCAACAACAGCGAAGTCCTCATCATTTGCGGGCCGAGCGGATTCACCGGCGCGAAGGTCAACACCAATGGTTACGTCTGGATTCCGCAATATACATGGAAAATTGCCGTCATTGTCCCGCCGGGGGAGGGCACGGCGACCAATCGTATTACGGCGACTAATCGCGTCATCGCCATCAAGGTGCCCAACACCAACGGCGTCAGTTCAACGTGGCAGAACTTCATCACCTCGGTCAACCAGATCCAGGTGGATACCGGTCTGATTTTTTTCACTGCATTGCCGCCGGCTGTCGCGGCGGCGTTACGGGCGAAGGTGGATGGTCAGACCAATCCGCCGCCTTCAATTTCTACTTTCTCGCCAGCGGCGGGAGCGGCGGGGACAAATGTCGTGATCACCGGCACGAACTTTACCGGAACCACGCAGGTAACCTTCAACGGCGCGAGTGCGAACTACACCGTGGATTCCAGCAACCAGCTCACCGCCGTCGTCCCGACAAAGGCCAGCTCCGGTTCCATCAGTGTCACCACTGCTAGTGGCACCACCATCAGCACGGGTGGTTTCACGGTATTCAGCACTGACGGCGGCACGGTTTATAGCGGCATTCTGGCGGGATGGGATGTGAGCACGCAAACCGGCTTTGGTGTGTCTCCATTGCCTCCGACGACTAGGTCTCCCAACCTATTCGTTGGCGATTTGACGCGTGGTGATGGTGTTTTGAGCAACGGTGGCGGGCTGGGTAGCCGAGGTTGGGGCGGCACGAGCTTTACCAATCTCACCGTCGCAACGGCAATTGCTTCGAATCAGTTCATCATGTTCAGCGTCACGCCAAATGCCGGCTACACGGTTTCATTCACTTCGATCAACCGTTTGGATTACCGTCGCTCCAGCACAGGGCCGACCAACGGCGTCATGCAATATCAAGTTGGCTCGGGCGTGTTTAACGACATCACCAACTTGAATTACGTGAATTTCAATAATAACGGGTCTTCAATTGGACCGATTGATCTCTCTGGTTTTGCTGCGTTGCAGCATGTGGGGGCGGGCGTTAATGTCAGCTTCCGTATCGTCAACTACCTCGGCACCAGTTCTTTGGGCACTTGGTATCTCTACGACGTTTTGGGCAACGCTGCACCGGACCTGGCAGTGCAGGGGACCGTCACCCAGCTGATCCCACCCATCGTCACGCCCGGATTCCAAGCCATCAGCTTCGATGATGGACAAATCAGCCTCATCATCACCGGCGCCCCCACCAGCTACACCATTTCCGCCGCGACCAATCTGGCAAATCCACTATGGGTGAATCTACTCACGACCAACCCGGCAGTTTTGCCTTTCAACTTTGTGGACACCAACCGGCTCACGCAGCGCTTCTATCGGGTGCAGAATCCATAAAGCCGGACGGCAGATTTACGCCAAACAGAATTGGAAAATTTCGCCGGGTTAGGCCTCGAAGTTTTTTAGCCGTTGCAAACCCCAGCGCATGGGTAGCCAGCCAATCATCAAGGACAAGGCCACGAAGGCGATGATGCAAACCATCGCCAGCCCAAGGCGCGAATGAAAACCACCGCCGCCGGTCACTAGCAGCGCAAGCGAGGCGATGATGTAAACGGAGCTCAATACGAAACACAGCGTCCCGCCGAAACCGCTGACGATCTTATTAGGATTGGTTTCCTTCGCATTCGGAAACAAAACGCCCAAACCTACGGCAAGGCCGTTCAGCGCAAACGTCATCACCGACACCACCGCGCCGAAAAAAGCAACGTCATCCCACGGCATTTTCAGCAGGTAACAGGACAACGTCACCAGCGCCAGCGTGACGACGAGCGACAAGGTGCTCGCGAGCCAGTATTTCGTCATCACGGTGCGCTCTAGCCCCATCGGCGACATGCCGACAATCCACAACCGCCGGCCCTCCAGAGAAAACTGCGGAAACACAAACCGCGTGGTCACCGAAGCCAGGTTGAATGCGCACGCGCCAAGATTCAGAAACGCGACGGCGTGAATCCAAAATGGGCTCGTGAGTTGGTGCGTGAAATTGCGGAGGTTGATGATGTAGGCGGCGAGCAGACCGAAGAACATCACGGACTGACCCCACTGCGTCGTGTCGCGCCAGAACATCCGCAAATCTTTCACCGCCAAAGCCTGCGTGTCCGGCGCGATCCAGAAACATTTGGCCAACAGCTTTTCCAGAAAGCCCGGCGAATCGTCGTTGTTGGCTTTAGCGCGAAGGAAATTAAATTTGAACCGTCCGCTCGCCCGGCTTTGCACGCCGGACGCTGTATCGTAGAACAGATTGCCAAACCGCGTGAAAGCGATGCTGCCGAAGAAAAGCGTGTTGCTCAACAGCACCGCCGCAAAAAATGCGGCATTACGCGTGATGCCTTCCGCCCATTGCAGCACCGCCGTCGAGAGCCAGTAACTCGGCAGCAGCGGAAACATCGTGAAACGCGTCTTTGCCAACAGGCGATCCAGCGCCTCCAGCGTGCGTTTATCCAGCAGGTCGTCGTCCACGGGATTTGTCTTCCACCAGAACGCCACGAACACCAGCAGCACCAGCGCAAAGAGCAGCAGCATGATCTGAAAACTCCTACGGTCGAGATGTCGCCCAATGGCGATGGCCAGTGCCGCTCCCAGCACGCCAGGTAAAATGATGAATAGCCCGATGAGCAACACCGTTAGCGGATAGAAGTGCCAAGGCACGCCGCGCACCAACCCAAACGCCACGAGCAGCGGCGCGATCAAAAACAAAAAGGCCCACGACGCAAGAATCGTGGTTTCGATAAATTTCCAGCGAAAGATTGTCTGGTTGGAAACCGGCAGCGTCAGCAGAAAGGCTGTCTCCCGATTGCGGAACAGATTGGTGTAGGCAATGATAAGATTGCTCAACAGCAGCAGCACAAAGAGAAATGCGAATAATGTATAGAGCAGCCGTTCCGTCAGCACCGCGCCCAAGCCGGGAAACTTGGCGATAAACTTCATCCCGTGGAAAAATAATTCAAATGCCAGCACAAGATAGCCGCCCACGAAAATTCCAATGATGCCGGAGAGCAGACGCGATTGTTCGCGCAACGACAGCAACCGCCGCCAGCTATGGACGGCGTTGATTCGCAGAAGCAGTAGTAACGGCGAAGTTCTGATTAGCCCGACGATTCTGGACACGCCGCCAAGGTAGCCATCCCGGCGGACGGCGGCAACTGGCGAGTCGGCCAACCTTCAATCAAAATGAAAGGTGAAAGGCATAACTATAATAGATGCACAATGTTTGTTATATTTAATAAATTCTTGATCTGTGAATCCGTCCGAGGCTTAGTGCGTGGTTTTGGCGGATAGTTGATGCCGAATTTGGCTGTAAATCCGTTCAAACTCCTTAACGGTCTTATCCCATGAAAAATCTGCTTTCATTGCATTGCTGCGGCAAACCTTCATCAGTTTAGGTTGATTGTAGAGGACCAACGCCTTGCGGATGGCTTTGGCTAGCGAGCGCGAGGTGTATTCGGAAAATTTGATGCCAGTGGCGATTTTCGGGTTCTGCGTCCAGTCAATTACGCTGTCGTCCAAACCGCCGACCGCACGGACGATGGGAATCGTTCCGTAGCGCAAGCTATACATCTGATTCAAGCCGCAAGGCTCAAACCGTGACGGCATGAGGAAAAAATCGCAACCCGCCTCGATCCGATGTGATAGTTTCTCATCGAAACCAAAACGCACGGCCACTTTGGTTGGAAATTGCCGCGCTAGCTCACGGTATCCACGCTCGTATTCCGGCGAGCCACTGCCCAGCAGCACGAACTGCATGTTCGTGTTCAACATTTCCGCCAGTGCGCCAAGTTGGATGTCCACGCCTTTTTGTTCTGCGAGGCGGGCAATCGTGCCAAAAAGCGGAACGGATTCCGTGACGGGCAGGCCGACGTTTTTTTGCAATTCCAGTTTGTTGACTTTCTTTCCAGCGAGACGTCCAGCGGAATACGGTTTGAACAGGTGCGGGTTTTTCGTCGTGTTCCATTCGTTGTAATCCACGCCATTAAGAATGCCGGTCAACTCATTGTGACGCTTGCGCAAAACACCGTCCAAACCGCAGCCGAATTCTTCCGTCGTGATTTCGCGTGCGTAGCGCGGACTCACGGTCGTGATAAAATCGGCATACGCGATGCCGGCCTTGAGGCAATTCAGCAAGCCGAAGAATTCCGCTCCTTCCGTATGAAAAAAACTTTCCGGCAAATTCGTTAGTGCGAAGGCCGCATCGGGGAAGACGCCCTGATATGCGAGGTTGTGGATGGTCAGGCACGTTGCTGGCGGGGTCCCCCACCCTTGCACTTTTTGTTGCAGCATCAACGCCGGCACCAGCCCGACCTGCCAGTCGTGAACGTGGACCACGTCCGGCCGCCACACCAGATAGCGGGCCAGATGCACCACGCATTTTGAGAGAAAAATAAAGCGCTCCGCGTTGTCCGCATAGCTGACATGATGCTCCTGATAAATTCCCGGGCGATTGTAATAACCCGGATGGTCCACAAAATAAATCTTCAGCCGGCGCGTCAAATCCAGCTCCCACAGGCCCGCTTCTGCATGACGAATTCCCATGGGCAGGTCAAAATGCCAGTCCACCTTGCGCATCGTCGGGAACTTCTCGCGAATGCCGCGATATAAGGGCGTGACCACCCGCACCTCGTGACCCGCCTTGGCCAAAGCGCCCGCCAGGGAACCAACCATATCCGCCAGGCCGCCCGTTTTGGAGAACGGATAAACTTCGCTGCTGGCGAGTAAAATGTTCATGCGTGGTTACGCCGTGATGCGATCGGTTTTCAGATAGGGCTGCAAGGCTTCGGGAATTTTTACACTGCCATCTGCTTGCTGATGCGTCTCGATCAGTGCCACGAACAACCGCGCCAGCGCCGTGCCGCTGCCGTTGAGGATGTGCGGAAATTTGTTTTCGCCCGTCTCCGCCTTGAAACGCAGGTTCATCCGGCGCGATTGGAAATCTTCGCAGTTCGAGCAGCTCGAAACCTCGAGATAGCTCCCCTGCCCTGGCGCCCAGACTTCGATATCGTAAGTCTTCGCGCTGCCGAAGCCCATGTCGCCGGTGCAAAGCATGATCACGCGGTAATGCAGGCCGAGCAATTGCAGAACTTTTTCCGCATTCGCCACCATCTTTTCCAACTCGTCGTAGCCGTTCTCCGGTTTCACGATCTTGATCAGTTCCACCTTGTCGAACTGATGCACGCGAATCATGCCACGCGTGCCGACGCCAGCCGCGCCAGCTTCACCACGAAAGCATGGCGTGTAGGCACAGTAACGAACCGGCAACTGTTTCTCCGCCAAAATTTCCTCGCGGTGAATGTTTGCCACCGGCGTTTCGGCTGTGGGGATGAGGTAAAGTTTACCAAGTTCTTCCGCACGTCCGCCTTCCGCCACGCCGTAATACTGGTCTTTGAACTTCGGAAACTGCCCGACGCCCACCATGCACTGTTCGCCGACCATGAACGGTGGCGAAACCTCGGTGTAATCGTGCTGCGTGATGTGCAGATCAAGGAGAAATTGGATCAACGCCCGCTCCAATCGCGCGCCCCAGTTCGTGTAGAGCAGAAAGCCACTGCCGGAAAGCTTCGCAGCGCGGGCGAAATCCACCAGCTTGAGCGATTCGCACAGCTCGACGTGCGACTTGGGTTTGAAATCGTAATTCGCCTTTGCGCCGTGAACGCGGATTTCCGGATTATCTTCCGCCGTCTTGCCTTGAGGGACGGATTCGTGCGGCAGGTTCGGCAATTGCAGCATCAGGACATCGCGCGCGGCCTCGGCCTCCGCCGCCTGTTTGTCCAACGCGGCGATCTTGTCGCCCAGATCTTTCGTCTCGGCTTTTTTGGCTTCCGCCTCGGCGATTTTTTTCTGGCCCATCAACGCGCCAATTTCCTTGCTAACACGGTTGCGTTGGGATTTCAGCGTCTCGACTTCGGCCAGCGCCTTGCGTCGCTGCTCGTCGAGTTTGAGCAATTCGTCTATTTTCACCTCGTCGCCGGCCCCGCGGGTGGCGAGGCGCTGGCGGACAAAATCGGTTTTCTCACGGATCAATTTGATGTCGAGCACGCGGGAATTATAGAAACCACGCTCGTCTCGGCAAGGTTGAAGCCCGGCAAGTTGAATAAACCCGTTGCGAAGAACCCAAGGTCCTCTTAGATCAAGACCAGCAATTTTTTCCCGATCGCCGCCCGTGCGAGTTGCGTGAAGCGTTCCCCCGTCTGTTCGGCCATGGGAAAAGCCACATCGGCCACGTGCTTCAATTCATTGTTCTCGGTCATGATCGAAATCAGGATTTTTTCCTGCGCCAACAACGGCGTCACACTGATGCAATCATAGCGCCAATCCCCGTATTTACCGGATACCGCCCAGCAGGTTGGACAAATTTTAGCGCTCATGGTTTCGATTGGTTTCCCCGGAATGATCTCCGTTGGCCCAACTGTTGATTGACCGTGGAGGGCATGATTTGATTTTCCCGGCGAGTCGGCAGCCTGCTCCAAACCAATGACAAGGCTGGCGCAGGTTCACCAAATAATGAATTTTCCAAGGTTGTCAGCAGTCGCTTTAACCCTTTTAGCAGCTTCTGAAATCCCGGATATGTCATCATGATTGATTTCATATTTCCACCCCTAGCCCATTTAACAATGGTGCCACTATAGACGATAACGCAAGCAAATGGATACAACAAAATAATGGAAAATGCGGTGAAATCGCCGGTCAATCCCTGCCGGAAATTGAAAATCATTTAACGGGTTCGTTAATGGGTTCAAGCCGTTTCCTGGCCACGTTAATGCCATTGTCAACGACGCGCTTCGCCGATAGTTTGTATTCGTGCTCTCCACCCAACAGATGGCGGCATTAAACGCAGCGAACTGCGAAGTCGCGTTTGACAACCGCACACGCCAGCTTTTTGCGACGGACGCCTCACCCTACCAGATCGTTCCGGCGGCGGTGGCCTTTCCTAAAAGCACCAACGAGACGGCCCACATCATCGAGGCCGCCCTGGCTTCGGGAATTTCCGTCACGCCGCGCGGCGGCGGCACCGGCTTGAGCGGCGGCGCGCTGGGCGACGGGCTCATCGTGGACTTCGCGCGGCACAACCGGATGATCTGGGATTTCGACAAGGACACGCGCACCGTTCGTGTTGGTGCGGGCGTGGTGCTGGATCAGTTGAACGCCTACCTCAAGCCGCTCGGTTTTTGCTTCGGCCCCGATGTTGCAACGAGTTCGCGCGCCACGCTGGGCGGCATGATTGCGAATGATTCCTCCGGTTCGCACACGCCGGTCTATGGCACCACGGGCCGGCACGTCCGCGAAATTGAAATCGTCATGGCGGACGGAAAAATCACCCGCGTCGGGGAACATCTGCCTTCACTCCACGCCCAGCGCCACCTCGTCGAAGATTTGGTGTCGCTCAACGAACTGCTCATCAAGGAACAGTTTCCGCCGGGCCTGTTGAAACGCTGGCACGGCTACGGCCTCGCCCGCGCGCTGGAGCAACCGGGCAATCTCATCCCCATCCTCTGCGGCAGCGAAGGCACGCTCGCCGGAATTTTCTCGGCGGAACTCAACCTCGTTCCCATTCCCGAAGAACGCGGCGTCGGCCTGATTTTCTTTGCGTCGGTCACCGAAGCCTTGCAGGCGACCGAGGCGTTGCTCGACCTGCAACCGGCGGCCATCGAGCATGTGGACCGTCCGCTGTTCGACCAGACGCGCGGTCAAAAGGACTTTCAAGCCGTCCGCGGTTTGCTCAACCTCGACGCGCAACCGTGCGAGGCGATCCTGATCGTGGAGTTTTTTGACGGCGCCAAGGACAAGCTCGCCGAACTCCGCAAACGCAAGCTCGGCCTGCGCCAGTTGATCCTCAAGACCGAACGCGAGCGCGAACTCGTATGGGCCATGCGCAAGGCCGGCCTCTCGCTGCTCACCAGCCGCAAAGGCGACGCCAAGCCCGCCTGCTTCATCGAGGACTCGGCCGTGCGTCCGCAGGATTTGCCGGCCTATGTGCGCGGTTTGCAGGAGATGATGACGCGCATCGGCGTCGAGGCGTCGTTCTACGGTCATGCGGCGGCGGGCTTGCTGCACGTCCGGCCCGTGCTCGATTTGCATTCGGCGGATGATCTCAAAAAATTTCGGCAGATCGCCGACGAGGTCTCGGTTCTCGTGGCGCAGTTCAAAGGCTCCCTCGCCGCCGAACATGGTGTCGGCATGGCGCGCACGGAATTTCTCAAGGGGCAGGTTGGCCCGGAACTCTATCGGGTCATGCGCGAGATCAAGACCGCGTTCGACCCGAACAATCTTTTCAATCCCGGCAAAATCATCGGCGACGGGCGCTACAAGATTGACCGGCATTTGCGACAGGGCGCGGACCGGAACATCGTCCTACCGTTCGAGCCGAAACTTGCCTTCGCCGCGCGTGACGGCTCGTTCATCGGCAATCTCGAACAATGCAACGGCTGCGGCGGCTGCACGAAATGGACCCCGGCAATGTGCCCGACCTACATCGCTACCGGCGAGGAAGGCATGTCCACGCGCGGTCGCGCCAACCTCATCCGCGCCGCGCTGGAGCATCGCGAGATCGCCGATCCGCTGCGCTGCGAGGAATTGGAATATGCGTTGAGCAACTGCCTTTCCTGCCGCGCCTGCACGACCGAATGTCCGTCCAATGTGAATCTCTCGCTGCTCAAGGCTGAACTTCTGCACGCACGCATCAAGCGCACGCACTTGACCAAGTTGCAACGGTTGATCAGTTCGGTGGATCTGGCCGGACGCATCGGCACGGCGGTGCCCAGCCTGGCCAATTTTGTTTTTGGTTCGCGCTCCGTGCGTCATGTGTTTTCAAAAATCTTCGGTCTTTCCACCGAACGCTCGATGCCGGAATTCACCCACGAGCGTTTTGACAAATGGTTCGCCAAGCATCAGAACTCCACCACGCCCAATCGTGGCAAGGTGATTTTGTGGGACGACACCTTCGTCCGTTATCACGAGCCGCACATCGGCAAGGCTGCCGTGGCGGTGCTGGAAGCCGCCGAGTTCTCCGTTACGCTTGCGCAAAAACGGAAATGCTGCGGTCGCCCGGCGTTCAGCGTCGGCAACCTCGATGAAGTCGAAAAGCTCGGCACGCACAACCTCGCCCTGCTCGCCGCCGAGGCGGAGACCGCGCCGATCATTTTCCTCGAACCGTCCTGCTACTCGATGTTCGCGGAGGATTATCAGGAATTAAACCTGTCCGGAGCCGCCGACATCGCCGCGCGCAGTTTTCTGTTTGAAGATTTCATCGGCCAACTGCTGGAACGCGAGCCGGACGCATTGAAATTCACGCCGCAGGAAGAGCGCCTCGTCATCCACGCGCATTGTCATGCGAAGGCGTTGACCGATCCCAAGGCCATGCAACGCCTCGCCGCGTGCCTGCCGGGCCGCACCGCCACCCTGCTCGACTCCGGCTGCTGCGGCATGGCCGGCTCCTTCGGCATGATGGAATCCAAATATCAACTCTCGCTGAAGATCGCCGAGCCGTTGATCGAGAAGATCACGCATCAACCCTACGGCACCACCACAGTCGTCTCCGGCACCAGTTGCCGTCATCAGGTGCAGCACCTCGCCACCGTCCGCACCAAGCACATGGCCGAAGTCATCGCCGACGCGCTGGCGTGAATGAGTTGAGATTTGATGGCGTTGGCTGAGCGAGAGCCCTCGCGAGCCGCCGCTGATGGATTGAGGAACACTATTTCCCCTTTGGACTTTGCGCCCAACCTCAATTAAATATATCCATGCCTCATTTATCCACTGAAGAGGGCCTGGCGGGAATCGCCTGGCTGATGGTCGCACCCGGCAAGGGAATTTTGGCGGCCGATGAAAGCACGGGCACGATCGAGAAGCGCTTGAAATCCGTGGACGTGCTGTCCACCGAGGAAACGCGCCGCGCCTACCGGCAGATGCTGCTGGGCACCGCCGGGCTGGAGGAATTCATCAGCGGCGTGATCCTCTACGACGAAACCCTCCGCCAGAAAACCACGGATGGCGTGCCGTTCGCCGAATGGCTTTCCGGGCACGGTATCCTGGCGGGTATCAAGGTGGATAAAGGTGCCAAGCTATTGTCGAATTTCCCCGGCGAAAAAATCACGGAGGGCTTGGATGGATTGCGTGAGCGCCTGGCGGAGTATCACAGACTTGGCGCGAGGTTCACCAAATGGCGGGCGGTCATCGGCATCGGCCCTGCTCTGCCCAGCCGGGGTTGTCTCGCCGCCAACGCCCAGGCCCTCGCCCGCTTTGCCGCCTTGAGCCAGGAAGCCGGACTGGTGCCCATCGTCGAGCCGGAAGTCCTGATGGAAGGTGATCATTCCCTTGAAACCTGCGAAGCCACCACCGCGCTGGCGTTGAAAATTGTTTTTGATGCGCTGTTCGAACAACGGGTCGCCCTGGATCAGATGCTTCTGAAACCTAATATGGTCATTCCCGGAATGAAGTGTCCGCAGCCGGCATCGGTCGCGGAGGTGGCCGAAACCACTTTGCGCTGCCTGCGCCGCGTCGTGCCGGCGGCGGTGCCGGGGATTGTTTTTTTGTCGGGCGGACAAAGCGAAGTGCAGGCGACACAGCATCTAAACGCGCTCAACCAGATCGGGACTGCGCCCTGGGAATTGAGTTTTTCTTACGGCCGCGCCTTGCAGCACTCCGCGCTGGAAACGTGGCGGGGCCAGCCGGCAAATGTGAAAGCCGCACAAGCCATGCTCTACCATCGGACCAAGTGCAACAGCGCCGCGCGTTCCGGCAAATACACTGAGCAGATGGAAAACCACCCGGCTGCCGTTGCCTGACGCATTTCATCAGCGCCGGTGGCCGCGCAGCGGAATATTCATAGCAAACAAAACGGCCGCCGGATACATCCGACGGCCGCTTGATCATCAAACCAACCAACCCAAAAATCAGAAAACTTCCGCGCGCAACCCTGACGTCTGCCGGACGGTTTGTGCGATTTGCGAAAGGACACGCAACGGAAGATGCCCCCACTCGGCGTTCACGCCAGGGCGGGCGGCGGAATAAATCTGCACCAGCGAAATCTGAGCACCGCCGGCCTTGAGTTCCTTCAGTCGCAGCGCGTATTCACGAATTTCCTCGAACGGCGGCTCCTCGCCGTGGATGGCCGGGAACAGACTTTGAATCACGACCGGGCGCTGACGGCCGATGAGCAGGATGTTCGCGAGAATTTTTTCGAGGGGAACATCGGGGCGGTTCACCTTGTCAATGAATCCCTGCGTGCCGCCGTCGAGCTTGATCCAGATCTCGTCGGACTTGGTGAGAAATTCCAATCCGCGCAAAACCTGGGGCTGATCCAGCCCGGTGCCGTTGGTGATTAAAACGATTTTAAAAAATCCGCCGAGCGCCCGCACGCGGACGACCGCTTGAACCGTCTCGACGAAGTTGGTGGCCAGCGTCGGCTCGCCGTCGCCGCTCAACGCGACTTGCCGCAGTCGGAGCAATTCGGACGGCAGCGAGTGATAAGACGGTAATTGCGCGAAACGTCCGCTCTGGATCGAGGTGATGGTCTTGTGCAGTTCGGCCGCCATGACGTCCACGTCCAACTGACTTTCGCGGGCTGGCACACGGCGGTCCACCTCGCAGTAAGAACAATCGAAATTGCACTTCTTGTCAGGATTGACGTTGACACCTAGGGACAATCCACCCGCGCGCGACGAGATGACGGCATAGACAAAATGGTTGCCGAGAAAATCCCGGGGTCGGTCAAACGCCGTTTCTCGCGCGGGAACGTGGTGAAATGAAACGCCAGGCGTTTTCTTCGCCAGAGATGCGCCGTTCGCTGAATGTGTCGTCGAGGGTTGCACAGTTTCTATTGAGAACTTAAGCGTAATCACGAGTTATTCACCACACAGCGATTGTTTAATTCTTGGCTTATCTTGGCTGGGCTTGTGGGAATTGTTTGATTCGCTTCAACTGCCCGCCGAGTTGCAATCCAGCCGGCTTTTATCATATTTTGCCAAACGCAGGACTCAATTTGGCAAAATGGCCCGCGCCACTTGGAGAAGTTAGAATGTCTGCTAATATCAAGCCATGAATAAAAATGGTTTGCTTACTCAAAATGAAACCATCGCCGCACTTCCCAAGCATGACCGCACCGCGTGGCTCAAGGGCGGCAAGCACAGTTGCCTCATGCCGCCACGCGCGCAGATCAGCAAACCCTCGCGCATCATCCTGCTCGGCGCGCCCGGCGTCGGCAAAGGCACACAGGCCGAGTTGCTCTGCGAACGGCTCGGCACCTGCCACCTCTCCACCGGCGATGTTTTTCGCGCGGCGAAATGTTGTTCCGACAACGAGCTTTCCCCCGCGATGAAAAATGCGCTCGATTACATGAGGCGCGGCGACCTCGTTCCCGACGAAACCGTGCTCAACATGGTCGGCGAACGTTTGAAATGCCTCAACTGCTCTGGCGGTTTTCTGCTTGATGGCTTCCCCCGCACGGTGGCCCAGGCTAAGGCGCTGGAACAATTGCTGGAAAGTCACGGCGTCAAGCTCACCTCCGTTTTCAATTACGATCTGCCGATCGAAAAGATTGTCGCCCGCATTTCCGGTCGCCGCACCTGCGCCAGTTGCAAGGCGGTTTATCACGTCGCCACCCGTCCGCCAAAAATTGCGGACACCTGCGATCAATGCGGCGACAAATTACTGCAACGCGAAGACGACCGTCCCGAAGCCGTGAAAGTGCGAATGGAGGCTTACGAAAACTCCACGCGGCCGCTCATCGAATTCTATCAGCAACGAGGATTGCTCATCACGATTGAGGCGGAAGGTTCGCCGGAAGAAATCTATCAACGCACGTGGCGGGCTGCCAAGGCGAGTTGATCAACAGATACGCGGCAACTGCTCGCCACTCGGCATGTCGAGAATCCGGCTGACGCCCAGCGTGCTCTTCACGGTCACCAATGGCAGCGAGAATTCACTCACTTGCCCAATCCAGGCTGAATTCCCACCTTGCTCTCCACGACGCATGATTTCCAGTGTCCGCACCGCGTCCGCCGCCGGAACGAAGACGACAAAACGTCCTTCGTTCGCCACGTGCAGCGGGTCGAGTCCGAGCATTTCACAGGCGGCGCGAACGTCTTCGCGCACGGGAATCAAATTTTCTTCAACCGCAATCTTCACGCCGGCGGCCTCGGCGATTTCATTCAGGGCGCTGGCCAAACCGCCGCGCGTCAGGTCGCGCAGACAATGAATTTCAATCCCTGCCTGAATGAGTTCCAGGATCACTTGGTGAACCGGCGCGGAATCACTTTTGATTTCGCTTTCAAATTCCAATCCTTCGCGCACCGCCATGATCGCCATGCCATGCCGGCCCAGATCGCCGCTGACGATGACCGCATCCCCCGGCTCAACGATTTGCGGCGAGATATTTAACGCATGCTCCATCACGCCAATGCCGGTCGTGTTGATGAACAATCCGTCGCCCTTGCCTTTGTCCACGACCTTGGTGTCGCCGGTGACGATCTGCACGCCGCACGCCTTCGCCGCATCGCGCATCGAACACACCACGCGCCAAAGCGTCTCCATCGGCAAACCTTCCTCGATGATGAACGCGCAGGAAAGATACAACGGTCGCGCCCCGCTCATCGCCAGATCGTTCACCGTGCCGTGAACCGCCATCGAACCGATGTCGCCGCCGGGAAAAAAGATCGGGCGCACGACGTAGGAATCCGTCGTCATCGCCAACTTGCCCGGAGGGACGGAAAACTGCGCCGAGTCATGGCGCGTGTCGAGAATCGGATTGCCGAACGCCTTGCCAAAAAAATCTTCAAGCAAGCGGTGCATGAGTTTTCCGCCGCCGCCATGCGCCATCAAGACGTGCGGATATTGCGAAATTGGAACCGGACAAACAGCGTTAAAATCGCATGTATTCATTTCGCCTCCGCCAGTTCCGGGGCGTCATGCCGCCGGTAGCGGTAGTAAGCCGCGCAGGCGCCTTCGCTGGAAACCATCGTCGCACCGAGCGGATGTTCCGGCGTGCATATCGTGCCGAACGCCGGGCATTCGTGCGGCTTCTTGTGCCCCTGTAAAATCAGCCCGGCGATGCAATCCGTCGGTTCATCCACGCGGTGTTCCGTCAGCCCGAACTTTTTGTCCGCGTCAAACGCTGCGTATTCAGCAGCCAGGCCAAGTCCGCTCTGGGGGATTTCACCGATGCCACGCCATTTGCGCGGGACGACCTCGAACACTTTCTTGATCAAGTCCTGCGCCGGCTGGTTGCCTTCGCGCCGAACGGAGCGAACGTATTGATTCTCCACTTCCGCGCGGCCGGATTCAAGTTGCTGCACCGTGAGCAGGATGCCGTGCAAAATATCCAGCGGTTCGAATCCCGTGACGACGATTGGCACGCGATATTTTCTCACGAGCGGAAAATATTCTTCGTAACCCATCACCGTGCAGACATGCCCGGCGGCGAGAAATGCGTGAACCTTGCAATCCGGCGACGACATCAACGCCTCGATCGCCGGCGGCACCAGCACGTGCGAAATGAGCATCGAGAAATTCTTCAGTCCCTTCTGCGCCGCCTGATAAACCGCCATCGCCGTCGCAGGTGCGGTCGTTTCGAAGCCGACGCCGAAGAAGACGACTTCTTTCGCTGGATTTTGTTCCGCGATTTTCACCGCGTCCAAGGGCGAATAGACGATCCGCACATCGCCACCGCCAGCTTTCACGGAAAGCAAATCGGTCGTGCTACCCGGCACGCGAAGCATGTCGCCGAACGAGGTGAGGATGACGTCCGGTCGTGCCGCGATTTCGAGCGCTTTGTCGATGACTTCGAGCGGCGTCACGCAAACGGGACAACCGGGACCGTGGATCAGGCCGATCTGCTTC
>Ga0068856_100001055_pt1 | contig 29220 bp, 27 predicted proteins | sample KBSCornC62_FD_66595 | JGI IMG/M metagenome (GOLD analysis project Ga0068856, IMG submission 66595) | Corn rhizosphere microbial communities from Kellogg Biological Station, Michigan, USA - KBS Corn C6-2 | ecosystem: Host-associated > Plants > Roots > Rhizosphere > Soil ... | reverse complement strand
ACTACACCCGCCATCGCCAGCAGTGGCTGAACAAGATCCAAGAACCTGGAGTGCGCCGGCGAGCCGAGCAGCTGTATCAGCAACTGGACATGTTGCAGCCCTTACGTCAACAAGCCCGCCTGGACGTAAACGGACGCCTGCACTGGATCGCGACGGAGGGTCTGCCGTCTGGCAGTTCAGGAGCGAACGATATTCGCTTCGCCCCGGATGGCAGCGAGTTGCTCGTGACAGTTTCGGCAACGAATCAAATCCTCGTGTTTCCGGTCGCAAGCGACGGAACGGCAGGAAACCCGGTCGCGCAAGCCTCAGCCGGTGACAGTCCATTCGGTATCCGCTTCGGCCACAACAGCGATGCAATCATCTCGGAAGCAGCGGGATCGGTGTCCTCCTACCAGCTCACGGGAGCGGACATGCTCAACGTCATCAGTAGCGCCGTTTCGGACACTCAGAAAGCGACGTGCTGGATCTCGGTGCCGCGAGATGGTAAATACGCGCTGGTTTCCAATACCGGCCGTCGGAACACTTTCCTCATACTCGATCGATGCTAACGGAAGCCTGACTTTGCTGAATGCAGTCGCCGCTAATCCAGGCGGGGCTCCGATCGACTCGGCCCTGTCCCGCGAAGGAAAGTTCTTGTACATCGATGAATCGGCGCAAGGCAAAGTGTTGATTTTTCGCGTGAGCGGTGGCAGCTTGACGCAGCTCGGCTCAGTGTCGCTTCAGGAAGGAATTCAACTATCGCGGCTGAGTAATTTACGACTCATGTAGGGGGCGCCCCCTCCGGTGCCCCTTTTTACCTGGCCAATGCCGGTTTCAGGGACCGATTGCTCGTTATCTATTCTTTTGGCCCTGCACGTAATTCCTCGGACTGCAGGAATGAAGTGGTTTGCGCGCCGGTCCTTGATGCCGCGCTTTTGCCCATGTCTCGCAGCTGGCTTCTGTTCACTCCGAACCGCGCGGTTCTCTGTGGATGGTTTGCCCATAAACCGAAATCTTCTGGGCAAGGGAGTGGAGTTCTTTTCGACACGTGTCTTCTTCGAGTCCTTAGCCTCAAGACCTCGCTAGGCGCCGGATCATTGGCCACCTATGGTTGTAGAGCGTTTGGGACCACGGTGTCGCTTCCAATTTTGGTGCCAATGACTTCTCCTGAGACGACCAACTCGACTCTGCGGTTCTGTTGTCGCCCAGCAGCAGTGGCATTTGAAGCGACTGGCTGAGTCTTGCCAAATCCCTGGACCGTGACCGAGGCAATCGGGATGCCCTGCTGGACCAGGTAATCGCGCACCGAGTCGGCTCTTTTTTCCGAGAGCTGCTGATTGTAGGCATCAGCGCCAACACTATCGGTATGCCCATCTACCTCAAGCCGCAGATCGGGGTAGGCGAGCAGAATGCCGGCGACCTTGGCCAAGCTCTCGCGAGCCGCGGGCCTCAAGGCGTATCGGTTGGTCTCAAAAAGCACGTCGGGCATCGTGGCAATCAGGCCCCGGGCGGTATCGCGAGTGACCAAAATGGCATTCAGCTGTTTTAGCAATCGAGCACGCATTTCGGCTTTCTCGCTTTCAGCTTTCTGACGCCCGAGCTCTGCTTCTTCGGCCTGAGCACGCGTCTTTTCGTTTTCGGCTTGTAATGCCTGCTGTTGAGCGAGAGCCGCCGCTTGCGCTGCCTGAGCTTCTTGCTTTTCTTGCGCAGCTTTTTGTGCCGCTAGGTCCGCTTCTTGTTTCGCGCGCTCCGCTTCAGCTTTCGCCTGTTCCGCCGCGGTGCGTTCGGCCTCGGCCTGCTCTCTTCTCCTGCTTTCTGCGTCGGCCTCAGCTCGGGCCTGCGCCTCCCGTGCAGCAGTCGCCTCTTTTTCTTTGGCCACGCGCTCTTCCTCTTGGCGCTTGAGCGACATCACTCTGGCTTCTTCCGCAGTTTGAACTGCCTCGCGCGCTACGGTGCCAATTGGTGTGCGGCCTTGTTTGCGCCGATAGTAGTCCTCCGCCTGCTTCAGATCGGCCTCCGCTTTCGCGAAACTGCTGGCAGCATATTGATCGGCTTTCGAATCTCTCGCGATTCTTATGGCATTTCGCGCCTCAAACAAATCTAGAGGAGCCTTGCTGTCGATTCCGTACACAACATCCTTTATCGGTTCCACCTGCGCGGCATACAGTCCTTTCGGCAAAAGCTCGTACTTGACATCGATCGCCTCTTCTCTTCCTTTCGTATCGTGGCGCACCACGTTTTCCGCAACGACAAGGTCACTGGGCTGCGTCACTGCGAAATAGGGCTCGGCGGTAATGATCAATCCGAATGCCTGCAAACCAGTGGTGGCGTGCATTTCACTTTTCGCGTTATCGAGGACCACCTCCCAGATTGTTCGCGCGCCCTTCTGGTGTGATGGCCCACAACACATAAGTCAGGTACTCGAGCCCAAATTTATTGGCCGGCTCCATGCCGCTCAGTTTTGCGTCGATTTCCAGCCGCCCCGTTCTGCTTTCGACCTTTGCCTCGCCCTTGGCTTGCGGCATGAGTTCCGTACCGCGAAGATCAACCTTAGTGGATCCGCCACGGTGCCTGTAATCGACGGCCTTGGTTGTGCGCGAGACGACCTTCGATCTAAAAACAGGCGTCTTTTCCATTGGCTCAACTTGTCCCTGCTGAGCGGTGCCGACCATGCCGACAGTCGACAGAAGCACAACAAGAACCACAGATCGCATTTTGTGGCGCATTGCTCTGAACCTCCTGGAAGACTGAAAGATCTGCTTTCCTTCGCCAGCGAATTGCCTGCGGTGAAGGATTGCTCTCCATGCTCTGTGAAGAGCACAAGCCCTGCCAGACTAGTCAACTCGCTGAGAAGAGGAGGGTTGGCCAGCCAGATGTGCCACTCTGATGTAAATTCTGCGAGCAGAGTTTGCTATTCCTTGATCCTGGCATGAATGGCCGAAAATATTTCAGAAATAGAATCCAGAATTGGTTGAGACCTGGATTTCGCCTTCTTCCTTCGCGCTCCAGCATCTTCCTTTTAGGATCGACTTCAACCCATCATGCCGCGGATGAGGAGCGGGAGGTTTTGGACAGTGGGAGCACACGAGCAACGTTTCGCGGGAACAGGATGGCATTGAACTCTGCTCCGACAAGCACCACGAAGGACAGCAAATACATCCACACCAGCAGGGCGATGCCCATGCCCAACGAACCATAAATGACGCTGTAGTCAGCATACCGATGTAGATACCAGCCGAACGATAAGGTTGCACCGAACCACATGCCTGTTGCGAGAATGGCGCCCGGCAAGACGCTGTGCCATCGCTTCGTGCGCGGCACCGCGTTGTGATAGATCAGGGCGATCACGGAGACGCTTGTGAGGATAGCGATCAACCACCGGGTCGCAGTCCACATCAGCAAAATTAGCGGCGCTAGCCTATGCCCCATATAAAAGAGAATACGCGCTTCGATCTGGCCGCCGAATGCGACAAGGATTGTGGCAAATGTCAAGGGGACGCCCGCCAGAATGACGAGGGAGCATGCGATTGCACGCTCCTTCACCAAGCCCCACGTCTTCGGAAGTTGATATGCATTGCGAAAACCTTCCATCCACGATATGACCACGCCGGAGGCGGTCCACGTGGTCAGCAGTGACGTTGCGACTAGGAACGTTACGGGGTGATAGCCCCTGCCTCGCAAGTACTCAATCGCCGTGCTGCTTCCAGCAGGGAGAACGCGGCCTAGGACAGTGGAAATTTCTCCAATGTAAACCTCGAATCTGTGCGAACTCGCGAGCACCGCTCCGAGAACCAGCAACGCCGGAAAGAAGGTGAGAATGCAGGAATATGCGGAGGCTTTTGCGACAGCGAAGGCGTCGTGTTCAAAAGCACGCCAGAGAGCAGACTGAAGTACTCTCAAAAATTTGCCGATGGGCCGAACCACCGCCCTACTGGACAGCCACGCTGCACCTTTCATCCACCGGGGGTTCGAAAATGCACTCCAATAGCGATTTGCGTTGCCATTCATAAACACCTATGACACGTGGCTTAATTCCAATGGCTCTCCCGGTCAGATTGCATGCCAATCCTTCAGGCTTAAGCAGCCTTTGGCATTCCGCTACGCACCCGCTCAAGCACTGATTCAAGTATCTTTTCCCTCTCGCGCAGCATCTGCTTGAATTCGCGGTGATCAGTCCGTCCGATCTCTCGTTGGAGAGCAAGATGGCGCTCTTCCAAGATGTCTTGGATCAGTGCAACTTCTTGCGCGGACAATGTCAGTTCCATTTTTCACCTCCCAATGCGGAGTTCCATTCAGATCGCTCAAGCGGCCTCGGCTGATCGTCTGGCGGCGAAGCGAGCGATCCGCGGCCTAGCAAGCCGTTGCAAGTCACGCCATGACATTCGAATCAATTCACGATGCGAACATGCGTTAAACGCAATCTCATTGTCCCGAGTCAGGCTTTCGTCAGCGAAGACTCTTAGACCGTAAAGATTGCCAAACGGTGGCATGGCACCAGTTTCGCATTCCGGGAACGTCTCACGAAATTCAGCTTCGGAGGCGAGTTCAGCTTTTCGGGCTCCCGTCTCCTTCTCAAACAATGTCAAATCGACTCGAAAGGATGCGGGAAGGACCGCCATCACCAATTCGCCGTCCACTTTGATGACTACCGTCTTGGCTAGTTCTTGCCCCGGAACATGAACCATGGCGGCGATTCCTTGGGCAGTAAACGCTGGCGAGTGGGATATAACGGTGTATTCGATTGCGTTCTTGTCGAGGTATTCCTTCAGGCTTGAGAGTGACATAGTCGTCCTTGATGGCGGCACGTAAGCGTTTCTGAAGTTCTCGTTCGCCTTCATTGCCAGGATTACCGTCGTTGTCGTCCCCTCCTAGCCAGACAGCCGCGCCTGCCACCGGTATTCCAGTGCGGATTCCAGTGCGGAGAACGTCCAATTCCTTCATAGGAACCAGAAACTCGGCTGCACCACAGTTCAGACAAACAGAACTATGTGGAAAGACCCATACGATAGGCTTCTTCACGCCCTTCAATCCTGGGAAGTGGATAGCGATCTCACCAGTGAAGGTCCGCTGATTGTCTGATTGACACAACTCGCAGTAGGTCTCTCCTGCCATGACTTACCTCCTTTCTGCAGCCGTCACGTTCAGGAAGCATGTCACGTTTACAGTCAATTTTGATGCAATCGGTTGCGTAACGTACACTTGTCGCTTGGGGCCTTGCATCCCATCCAGCAGCCCTCGCGTTCAGAAGCGTACGTCGTATACAACTCCTTTAACTCGCAGCGGTCCGATACCGACCCACCCAGAACTGCGGTAAAGGATTTCTGTTCGCACTCTCGAATTGGCTTGTCTCACACGCAACTCGGCACACTGGCGGAGCTTCAAAAGCAACGGCTTGGCAGCACAATGCGCTTTCTTTCGAGGGCCAGCCTGACTTTCCATTGAGTGTGAATGATCGGAAGTTCAAAGATTCTCGGCCCGAGCTTCGTCATGAAAACCATCTTTGTCGGGCATCTCGATTTCCACGTTGCTGAAGATGACCTTCGTCAACTTTTCGCACAATTCGGCCAAGTGGATCGAGTGTCGATGATGACGGATCGCGATACCGGAAGGTCTCGTGGATTCGCGTTTGTGGAGATGACGAACAACGAGGAGGGCGAGAAAGCCATTGCCGAGTTGAACGGCTCTCAGTTGGCTGGCCGAACTCTCAATGTAAATGAAGCTCGTCCCAAAATGGAACGCGGCGGAGGAAGGAACAGTCGGTTTGATAGAGCCAGCAGCCGAAGACGGCTTCTTTGCACCTCTTCGCATTCGCAAGAGGAGGATTCACCAGCGCGTTCACGCTCTAGGAAATTGAGAGAATGCGCTTTCGCCATAGGTCGCTGACATCTCGACCGCCGGGTATATCTCGGCCTTGTGGGTTTCCCTTCACTTTCAATCCTAAAAAGTTTGCCTATTTTGCTCTGCACCAAGGGAATCTCCGCACATTACTTCCGTTTGCTCTTTCCCTTCCGAAAACCAATGGCCTCTGGCATTCTGAAGCAGCCGACATGAGTCCTGATACACAGGTAGTCCTACGCCTTGCCTTCATTCGTGGCCGGGGTTGCGAAAGGTTCTGCACCGTCAGTGCCGTCAAGGTCAACGATCCTACTGCGGCCAATCTTGCGCCTTATTGCTGCCCAATCAAGGTGCAAGACAACGACAATTTTTCCGACGGCCACTATGAGCTTGTACTAGGAGCGCAAACCTTCGTTCTGACAAAAATGAAGGGTGAGTACCAGGCTATCGTCCAAGAGGCCTCACCAAACAATGCAGCTTCTTCCTGATTGTCTTCAAAGCTGACCGTGCCATAGTTCATTTGATTAAAAGAAAGATCAATTCACGAAAGAATAGAGCTGCCTTCGCGTCGTTTTCACTTTCCTCGGCTCTCTTACACAGCAATTCCTCCGCACGGCCAGGCTTCGCCAGAGCCCGCCAATAGGCAGTTGGACCTACAGTTATGCTGAGGGGAAATACACAATGCACTGTATCGAACATCGATCGAAGAAAATGTCATGCTTTTGAACCAATGCGCCGCAACGTATCCATCCTTACAACGCTGAGCGAAGCCGTGCAACAGGCTTCGCACAATCTCGAAAATTTGAGGTTTTTCAAAGCCGACCAGGACACAATAATGGCTCAACTGATTCGTGACCTGCGTTCTGCAATCCCAAATAGCGAACCTGAGCGCGAAGCTCAGATGGCCGAGTAACCTACTTCCGCCATATCAAAATCAGCGTGCGCCACTCACCCAGTCGGATAGGTTTCGGCCCCGCATCTGCAACTCGGGCTTTATTGCTCCCTGTTCGGGAAAGCGCATAGCCTAAACTTCGCAGCATATAGTTCGAGCTCGATAATTCGTCATTTGGCGTCCATCTCTCTACAACCTTTGCGCTACAGCATCTCCCCGATTTACCGACATCGAGTTCTGGAGTATCACTTAGCTCGCCGTGCTGGAGATCCCCATGATCCAACCGCAAGACCAAACCTCAGAGCTGACGCCCTCTAGGAAGATCGATTCCTTTACGTTGTCCTCGGCAGACGTATCGCTCTGGCGCGCGCCGTATTTACGGGCTATCTTTGAAAGAGACCGAACGAAGATTCCCGATCGAATACGAGAAGCAGCAAGGGCGTTGATGCTCCGTGAGCACGAGCTCTGCACCGCACAGAAAGATTGGACAGAGCGTCAGTCGGTCATCACCGCCCTCCACTGCTTGGAAGCTTTCCGATATTGTCTAGAAATTCCGAGCCAGGAACGGTTCCAAGAGGACTCGTTTTCACGGGCGGCGGTCAAGCGCTCGATCAATTCGATCTCTTGGGAATGATGGTGGGTGGGGTGGAAAAAGGAACTCCATCGGCGAACTAACTGTGCACGATCTCGATGACACGAGGAAAGGCCACCATATTCGTCTGTTCTTCGCTGTTTGTATCCTCGCCCGGCACCATGCCCCGACTGGCCCGAGGCTCCCATGTGCCCTTAAGGGCCACACTCCGCGTACCTTTCGGGTTCTTCCTGCTATGATTACGCCAAAGTTCTTCCGTCGTACCTGATCACAAGTCGCGCACCTCTCCCCGGCTTAAGCGGGACGACGTGCTTCGACAAATCGAAAATCCTGTGCGCGGTTTTTACGATTATCGGCTCGTCACGCTATCCGTCCTGATCGCGATTTGTGCGTCATATGCAGCTCTTGAACTGGCTGCGCGAATCACAGCGGCAAAAGGCAAACTTCATCTCGCATGGTTGAGTGGTGGTGCGGTCGCAATGGGCCTGGGGATTTGGTCCATGCACTACATCGGCATGCTTGCTTTTACGTTGCCGGTTGCGGTGCTGTACGACTGGCCAACTGTTCTGTTGTCCTTGGTCGCTGCAGTGTTCGCTTCGGCTGTCGCATTATTTGCCGTCAGCCGAGCACGCATGGGTTGGGGGCGAGCGATCGTCGGCAGTGCCGTGATGGGCAGTGGAATCTCGGCCATGCACTACATCGGAATGGCGGCAATGCGCATGCCGGCAATGTGCTCATATCGCGGACCACTGGTCGCGTTGTCGGTTTTTCTGGCAATAGTGATCTCCTTAGCTGCCATTTGGATCACGTTTCGCTTTCGTGATGAGGTTAGAAGGTCTCCCTGGTTGAAGATCGGAGCAGCATCCATGATGGGCGCGGCAATCCCAATCATGCACTATACGGGAATGGCTGCTGCCCGGTTCACGCCCTCTCTGGTTGCGGAGAGCACCTCTCATGCGGTGAGCACTTCTACCTTAGGCTTCTCCGGAGTAACCGCAGTCACGCTGCTGGTTCTAGGGGTGGCGGTAGCTTCGAGTGCTCTTGATCGGCGGTTTTCGACGCAGCGGTTCTTGGCGAATGCCACCGAACGCAGGTTCCGGAATCTCCTAGACTCGGCACCCGATGCCATGCTGGTAATCAATCAAAAAGGCGAAATCGTGTTGGTAAATGCTCAAGTGGAGCAACTCTTCGGATATGACCGACAAGAACTGCTTGGGCAAACTCTCGAGACTCTGGTTCCAGAACGATTTCGAGGCAATCACTCGTCACATCGGACCGCATTCTTTATGGATCCCCGTGTTCGGCCTATGGGAGCCGGTCTAGAGCTGTATGGACTTCGAAAGAATGGCGAAGAATTTCCTGTCGAGATCAGCCTAAGCCCCGTGCACACCGAAGGTGGCCTCTTGGTTTCGAGTGCGATTCGGGACATTACGCAACGCAAACAAGCTGAAGAGAACTTCCGACAGCTCTCCGCTCGGTTATTGCAGCTTCAGGACGAGGAAAGAAGACGCCTTGCACGAGAGCTTCACGACAGCACCGGACAGATGCTTGCCGCTCTGAACATGAACCTCATTCCACTAGTCCAGAATGGGCCTGGGCTCGATCCCGGGGCGCGCAATGCAATCAATGAATGCATACAGATCGTCAACGATCTATCGAACGAAGTTCGAACCATGTCGCATCTACTTCATCCACCGCTCTTGGATGAAGCGGGCTTGTCGTCTGCAGTCCGGTGGTACCTCGAAGGATTTTCGGAACGCAGCAAAATTCGCGCAGAGCTTCAAATCTCCGAGGAGGTGGGGCGACTTCCGAGTGATCTAGAAACGGCCGTCTTTAGAATTGTTCAGGAGTCTCTGACAAACGTTCACCGCCATGCCGCAAGTTCAACGGTCAGTGTTTCCATCTCGAGAACGCCTGATGAGTTTCGAATAGAAATTAAGGATGAGGGCAAGGGCATATCGCCGGAAAAGCGAGCCGAACTCGACTTGCCCGGGAAAACTGGCGTGGGACTCAGAGGAATGAGAGAGAGGGTTCGACAACTTGGCGGCAGGCTTGAAATCCAATCGCGCCAAGACCGCTCCGGCACGGTTGTGATCGCATGTCTGCCGCTGCACAAGGGCGCTTCGACAACAGCCAGCTAAACTGTCCCCAGTTTGCAGCTTATTCTCAAAGTTTAGTTTCCATCCAATCGCGTGCTCCAGCTGGAATTCCAGAAAACAGGCTCGTAATTATCGCATCGAAGCTCGGATGCAAGTACAAAAAGTGATCTCAGTAGGTGGGAATCCAGAACTCTTGTGGCTGCGGAACGCCGTGTTGAAGTATGAAGGCTTTGACGTCATGACTAGTCTTCGTCACGAGGATGCGTTAGAGGCCATCCTGCGGGGAGATTGCGGCACCCTTCTGATGTGCTATTCGATGGACAGAACTGCTCGTCAAGTTTTGGCTCAAGCCTTCCGGCAATATTGCCCCGGCGGCCGTATTGTTGCGATCACGAACGAGCAAACGGAAACGCCGGAATTTGCAGACACGTTTGTTTATGGCGTCGAAGGTCCTGAGGCGCTCATTGAAGCTATTCGGCAGCGCGAGACTTCCGTGGGCGCCTGATGGGGAAGGCTGAACAGCACTGCAATTGCGGCTTGCACACGCAACGCGACCTGCGCGGTAGCCGCCAAAGTGACGCGGCCGGGATTATGGCGAGAACTCTAGCTGACTGCTAATTCGCCATTGCCGCTACGCATCGACCCGTTGCGGACACTCTTGAGGCGTCCAACAGGACATTTAAGTTCAGCCACGAGCTCTGCCTGGTCCAGGCAGAGGTCTGACCTACCGGCTCCTTGCCGCACACTCCGAAAAGCACGGTTTGCGATACCGCGTGGCGTCGAGTTCGGTTAGTGGCAGTTTGCCGTGAAGCCACGCCAGCCAGTTTGGTCGCCGGTCACATTGGCGGTGCCAGCTATCAATCCACCCGGAGATATGGCGTCTGCAGGGGAACAGAGACCAGGTATCGTTGCGATTAGGAGAAATGCCGTCTGACGAAATCGCAAATCTAACCCCCTGCTCATCGGAACAGTTCAAGGCGAATACCTTGCAGAAAGTTGGTTGAGACCATAACCGACGTTAAATCTGTTAACAGGAGTTGGGCTGAAACGGCGCGACCCGTATAGAGAATTTGCGATTAAACTTGGAGCCGGGGGAACGCGCGGCATGAAAGAATCGCATCCTCAAAACCGCCCATTGAGGATTTGAGAAGTCAGCCTTTGACCACCCGTCCTCACCTTTCTTGCGTGTCCATTTGAGCGAGTTCTCGTGCAAAGAGGGGATTCCCCGGAAACTCGTCGCGAAGCTTAATCAACAACTTTTTCCCATCCGTAAGGTTCTTCTCACGAATGTAGGCGCTGGCCAGCCAGATACTTGCGTAAGGAGCTAGGTAACGTCCCCGGTCGGCCACCAGCCGCAGGTCAGCCATGCCTTGCGCCTTGCTGACGGAGAAACCGTCCATCTTCAGGATCCAGCGCACGGGAGCAGCTGCGGAGCCGATCAGGTACTGGCTGATTCCAGACGCGATGTAGGCGTCGTAGCAATCTGGACAGATGTTGAGCAATCTGCGAGCGTAAACGGTTGCATCCCGCGTGTGGCGCAACGCTGGAAGATTCCTATTTTCAATAAGCGCGCTGTAGTCGGCTCTCAGGCCGTTAACGAGAGTCAGGGCCAAAAGCGCGTTACGATCGTTAGGATTGCGAACCAGTTGGGGCGCAGCCAGCGCCTCGGTGCGCCTAAGAGCGGAATCGAAACGCCCCTGAATAACAGGATCCGCTTTGACCCTAGATCGCGGTGGCGATTTGGAGTCCTCTGCGAAAAAACGTTCTCTTAGAATCGCGAGACGATTCAGTTCGGAGAACAGTAGGCCAGCAGCCTCCGACACAGGACCCATGGGATCGTCTGCGTGCTTCCGCTGAAATTCCGCGAATTGAGCCTCGGCCCCACCAAAATCAAGGTTGTACAGCAGGTGGAATCCGCGTTCCAGCGAAGCATCAGATAATTCAGCCGCTGGAGCCGCAACGCAAAGGACGGCCAGCAATAGTACTGCTCCTGTCGTCCGCGACCAAACAACCTTGAAGATGTGGACCGGCATTCCACTCAGCTCGCTGTTGTGGTTGGATGGTCTGGAACCACATTACGCCACAAAACCCCGACAAATTGTCACAGAATAATGAGCGACCGTAGTTCCGAACAGCCGCAACGATCTACCCCCGCCGGACCCGGCTCGCGGTTCAGGAATTCGGAGCACAAAGCGGACCACACAAGCTGCCGAATGAGAGGCGATGAGTCCGACTTGCGAGCCTCGACTCCGATTGTAAGTACTTGACGAGTGCGGGCGGCGAGAACGATTCATTTGCTAAGACTCTATGCCTCGTCGTCTGCCGGTCGAGCCGCCCCTGCGAGATCTTTTGTACGGATATTCGCGGGCATCTTCTCGGAGCGCGTGAACCATAGTGCTCCGCCGGGGACCCGCGGAAATGCTGGGAACACTAGCCGCATCCATTGTTCGCCAGCGCTGGGCACCGCTTGAACGCGGGCCTAAAGCAGCGGACAATGGACCTACTTGGGACAGCATCTTTGTGGGAGCCGAGGTGCCTCTATGCCTTCCCGCGTGCGTCTTCTCTCTGTGTTCATTCTTCTGTTCGCTTCCGTACTCTGCGATGCCCAAACCGCAACTTGCACCAATTGGCAGTTCTTCTCAACTGGCTATTCGACGGCCATCAATCGATGGGGCACCGTGGTTGGCGTGACCGCCTCCCCGAGTCATCCCTCTTTTGAGGGGTTCATCCGCGATTCTAACGGCAGCTTCACAATCTATAACGTTCCGAATTCTTCACAGACGTGGTTTTATCGCCGCAATGCTAAGGGCGACACCGTAGGCTACTATTCAGATAGCACCGCCGTCATCAACCTGTGTCCTACGTGCACCCATGATCACGGGTTTCTGCTTTCTGGCTCTACGCCCCTTAGCGTGGACTATCCGGGCGCACAGAGAACCTTGCTTATAGGAATCAACTACTGGGGAACGATTGTGGGGAATTACAGCACCCCCTCCGGCAGCACTGGCGCATTCAAACTCAAGAATGGAGTATTAACGAGCATCCGCTATCCGGGATCGAAGTCAACCAGTGTAAGCAGCATCAGCGACACGGGTTCGATTGTCGGCACATATGCGGACAGTCAGGGGCTCGGCCATGGCTTTGTCCTGCAGAATGGTGTTTTCACGACGCTGGATGATCCTAAGGCGGACCCAAACACCACCAGCCTGGAAGACATCAACAGCTCGGGTGCAATCGTCGGTGTCTATTACGTCGCACCTCCAGGCTCTGGCCCCATAGCACATTCGTTCATCTATATCAACGGAGTATTCAAAGAGATCATTGTGCCAAATGCCATCTACGCGGCCGTTACCGGTCTCAACGGATATGGCGACGTGACTGGCACCGCAAACTTCGCCCCCCTTAACTACACATACTTCACAGCGCGTTGTCAGTAAGTATTGTGCGGGCACGGCAAGTCACCTGGCGAGTGAGGCAATCGGCACTGATGAAACGATGGTTTTGCATTATCCATGGAGCAATTCTCGGCTCTGCGCTCTTTTACTGGATCAGGCGACCTCGTTAGCCGGGAAACCGTGTCTGGCGCTACCGAGTTGATTGGCGATAATCGCGATTACCCTCCGTTGAACCTCCCGGCCGACTTGCCTGTCACTCGACACACCTCGGAGAAATTCGACCGCACAGGAGTGAGGCAAAACGGTTTATCATGGCGTCTCGCGACTGCAGCATTGGGAGGCTTCTATGGGACACCATGCCGTAACGCTCGGAGTAGCCCCGTTTCTGCGCATCGAGTGCAAGTTTTGGCTCACCGATGACGGTTGGAACGGCAGCTGCGAACAACCAGCCATCACCGTTCAAGCGGGCAGTTTTGAACATGCGAAGTCTGAAATGGAAATCGCGCTAGGAAAATATGTCGAATCGCTTCTGCGCGAACAACAGCGCGCGACGCCAGAGCGGGCTGCTTAAAATCCCCGTTGCTCAATTCTTCCTTCCCGGTAGCGGTACCGCCGTACCGTTTCGTCAAGTCCGGGCCACGTTTTGGGGAATTGATCCACAGCCCAGCACGCAATCGTCTCAACCTGCGCCTTCTTGGGGGGAAGGCGTCGAAGTCGCTTCTCCGAATTGGCCAGTCTTCAGAGTCTCCTCAGGCTGGCCTTATTTTTGTCCATACAGATACCTTTTGACACGCCGGACATTCCACCCGGTCCCCCATTCCAGTCTCTTCAACTAATCATGAATGGCGAATGCGGCACAAATGCGGGTATTTGACCTTCCTTCTGTCTCGTTTCGTGTTGCCGACGACTCGGACCCAGGAGGATTCTGTGGACTGCTGACCGAAGGACGGTGAGAATACAATCAGCATCTATGGGCGCTGGTTGCACAGTCCTGAAAGCACTTGGTGGGGAAGAAGGTTGCCGACGGCTTTCCGAGGACTTCTATACTCGGGTGGCCAAAGACCCAGTCTTGCGTCCGTTCTTCCCGGGCAAAAGCCTACGGTGTGCGATCAAGGAGTTCGCTGCTTTGCTCATTCAATTTCTGGGGGGAGATGAAGATCAAACTCAGTTCCGCTGGTGGCTGAGCCTACGCGAATCACATGCACGATTTGAGATTGGTCCAGATGCACGATGCGCTTGGCTGAATCACATGAACGCAACGCTGGATGGCCTTCTGCTGGACGAGGCCACCAGAAGTGGACTTCGAACCTTTTTCTTGCAAAGTTCCACCTATGTGATCGGTGGCGAAGCTGGGGATCTAGATCATAAAGAATTAGCTTCCCGTTGGAACGATCAACGCGGTCTGGATCGCGTTATCGCCAGCATTGTCGCTGGCCAAGACGATGAAGTGCTTGCACTCGCACCTAGGTATCTCTGCCGCCCCTCGGTGTTTGTCGGGGTCCTGGCACGGATGGTTCAATCCGGGCGCGCGGGTTTGATTCGCTTCGTCGTCGATGCCGTCGAGAGTGATCCGTCACTCGCGACGCAGCCTTTCGCCGAACAAACCCTTTTGCACTTTGCAGCCGCAGCAGGATGCCTGGAAGCGGTCTCATCACTATTGCGGCTCGGTGTCGAACCAGATGTCCTGGGTCGCGGCAAACACACTCCCCTGTATTGCGTCGCGAATGAATGCGGCTCAGAAGCAGGCCCCGGCATGGTGCGCACGCTCGTGCGGGCCGGTGCGGACGTCAACGCCAGTGGCGGCATCACGCGGGCAACCGCTCTTCACATGGCAGCTCGGAGGGGACACGTGGCGATCGCACGCGCGTTGCTCGACTCCGGTGCAGACGTGAATGCGCGAGACCGGAAAGGCAACACGCCTTTTCAGCGCGCAATGAACTGCGGCAAGAAGGCAATATCGCAATTGCTACTGGAGCGCGGGTCCAATCGGGGTGTGCGTTGAGGAGTTTGGCAAGCGGCAAATCGGGCAAATTAGGAGATCTAAAGCCCCGTTAGTGTTAACTCTCAGTTTCCCGATTGCCGACGATGCGACGGTTTAGCAGCCGAGTAGCGGTCGCTGCGTGGGGATCGCGCGCGGAGATGGCCATGGGCCGTATTCCGTTCGACTCCAGCCTCAGTTCGGAAACGCATTGAACCCACGCCCACTCAGGAACGAAGTGCTCAAAGGGTAAGATTGCTTTCGCGACATTTCCGGATTGCCCTAACGATATAAATGCTCCCAGCAGGCCCGTTTTCCGGCGTCCTTGTCAAAGTGCGGCGTGAGAACCGCCGAAAGGTCCATAGTGCCGTTGGCATCTTCACGTTGTGCGCACCCAAGAAGGTTCTACCTCAGAAAGATAATTTATTTGTTTTCTTTGTCTTCCAGGGAGCACAGCCGTGGGGAGCTGATTTAGCGAATATGAATTTAGAAATCGCTAAAAATGTTTCGTTGAAAAAATTGAAACGTTCCGGCCTCAGTTTCACTATTCATTCCGAAGGGTAACTCTAGAGCCGAATAAAATTTCTTGCGAGGTGGAAGATGTCAAGAAACATTACAGTTCACGTACATGACAAATTAAACTTGGATCAATGCCAGAAGGTACTGGCTTCGGTGCTTACAAAAGCGGGGCACACCGGTTGCTTCTCGGGCTTCAAAATCAGTTTCGAGAACATAGTTGATCCAGCTAACCTCAGCCTGGTCGTGGACAAGGGTTTTCAGGTTAACGAGATTGGCCGCTGAGGTCGTCCATGGCTTTTCAACCTCCCCGGCTAGGCCCCGGCGCGATTTATCTTCGATCTCTTGACGGGCTATTCAGATCGAACGCCGACCTGATTAAGGTTGCCGAGATTGAGCCGCAAACGTTGTGGACGAAGGCTGCGGCGTCTGACTCGGTGCCGCGTGGCAGCCGGGGAGAGTTACGTTGGGTGTGCGCTCTCCCGCAGCAGTTTCTCGCGCATGGTGTCGGTTATCCCGTCGCGGGAACGTTTTGTGATCAAGAACGGCATATTGGCGAGTTCCGCTTATGGAGCGAGGAGCTCGCATGTCCGTGGGTGAGCGAACACCTGAGCATCCTTGATGTAAGAGGCGCGCGCGGCAGCCGAAATTGTGGTTTTCTCATGCCGCCTCTGCAAACGGAGAAGCAGATAACGCTTGCCGCGCAAAATATCAGGAATCGCCAGGCTGTATTAGGCCGGCCCTTCGCATTCGAGACCGGCGTAAATTATTTTTTCTCTCGCGACTTCGAGTTGCCGGATGGCGAGTTTTTCTCGGCCATCGCCGAGACCGCAGATTGCGGCATTTTGCTCGACCTAACCAATTTATGGGTAAATGACCGTAACGGCCGCGCCAAGATCGGGGACGTCTTGGCCAAACTTCCTCTCGAACGCGTTTGGGAAGTGCATCTGGCGGGCATCGAGTTTGCGCACGGCCATTGGCTGGACGCACATTCTGGGAGAATTGATCCTGAGTTGGTATCGATTGCCGCAGAAACCGTAGCAAGCCTTCCCAATCTCGGGGCCATCGTTTTCGAAATTGCCGCGGACCGTGCGGCTAGTTTTGGTCCAGCGGCGTTTCTGCGGGAAATGGAAACACTTCATGAGTTGTGGGACGTAAGAATGAAAGGCGCGCCTGCGACGCCGAGGCCCGCCGCAGAGCCGGCGTTCAAGGTACATGACACACCAACGCCGGCGAGTTGGGAACGTCTCATTGCGGAGCGAATGCTTCCGGCAGAAGAGCGACCGGAGAATTCCTTCGAAGAAATGGAAGTGAGAGCGGAGGACATACAAAGTTTTTCTCTATATGGGCGCTTGGTGTCTGCTTTCCGGGCTGGGACGCTTGCGGAAATGCTTGAAAATACCACTCGTTTGCTTCTACTCGGGCTTGGCGAGACGGCCCTCCGCGTTCTCATCGATCGCTACATCGCAAGCACACTTCCAGCCGCCTTTCCAACCGATGAAGCTCTCAATTTTCGACGCTTTTTGGATACCAATCCGGTTTCGGTTCCCGGACTCGAGGAGGTTTTGAAGTTTGAAGCGACTTTGCTTGAGGCGGCAGCGAATAACGTCGCTATGCAGGTCGCACTGCCGAAGGATATAGAGGCAATATTGACCGACATTGCAGCAGGGAAGCTGCCGAGACTCTCGCCGGATCGACCCATCGCGATTTTCGAAATTGGTGTTGATGCCGTTCCGTTCATTCGTATCCTTGACAAACAGCCATCCGGACATGCCACGTCATAAGCTTGCCGTAGTCCTCCGGACGCCAGAATTCGGTTCTTCCATGGTCGGTCACCCGTCGCGTGCTTGGCGGAACGAGACGATGGAAAGTTCCTACTTGAACTCGGAAAAATCGATCCGGCTCTCTAAAAACCGGCAGTCCCTCATCAAGTGACCGATTATCCGGTGTTCTTCTCCAACTGCTACATGGCAGGCCAGCTCAGCCTTCGCATTTATCTCAGTTGGATTGGCACCCAGTTTGGCTCCTGAAATAGTCGTTCGCATGCCTCAGCGCTGACAGAAACTTGAGCTTGACTATGTTTCTACAATAAGAGCACGATTCCAGCACGCTAAGGAGAGAGCAGACCGTGGAATCAACCGTCTCTCTACTTATCCAAGCCAAGGAGCGCGGAGATGAATCTGCCACCGACGCTCTATTCAGTGCTCTTTACTCCGAGTTGCACCGGATTGCGAAACGTGAAATTTCGCGACGAGGGAGCGTGCCCACTTTGGGCGCCACTACTCTGCTGCACGAAACCTACATCGAAATCGCGGGTAAGGACGGAGCGTCGTTCCCGGATCGAGCCAAGTTCATGGCTTACGCTTCGCGTGTAATGCGAGGTCTGATCATCGATCACGCGCGCAGCCGCAGCGCACTGAAACGCGGGGGCCAGTTTCACATTACTTCCGCTGGTTCAGATCTGGAGGAACGCGCAGGCAATCAAGAGCTGGAGCAGATCGGCGAGGCGCTTGACGAACTGGCGAAAGTTGAGCCGTCACTTTCCGAAATTGTTGATTTGAAGTTTTTCTGCGGATTTACCTTTACGGAGATAGCTGCGATGCGGGGCATCTCAGAGCGTACAGCGCAACGGCAGTGGGAGAAAGCCCGCATCTACCTGCACGAAAAAATCTCCGCGGATCTGGAGGGATGAGTCTACCATGTCGACGCTACGCCCGGATCGTTGGCGGGAGGTGAGCCCTTATCTGGATGAAGCATTGTCGCTCGACGTAGAAGATCGGGTGCGTTGGCTGGAAGATTTTCGCGCAAGCCATCCTGAGCTTGCTGGAGTCGTGAAAAAACTGCTGGACGAACATGACCGGCTTGCGCAGGAGCACTTCCTCGAACGAGCGCCGGCTGTAGTCGAAGACCACAATTCCTTGGCAGGTCAAAACGTTGGCTCTTACCGGATCATTTCTCCGATCGGTCAGGGCGGCATGGGGAGCGTGTGGCTGGCGGAGCGCAGCGACGGGCGTTTCGAGCGGCGAGTAGCGATTAAGTTCCTGCATTTTTCTCTTGCCGCGGCGGGAACGGCTGAGCGTTTCAAACGCGAAGGCAAAATTCTCGGGCAGCTCGCACATCCGCACATTGCGGAACTGATCGATGCGGGCGTCACGCCGAGGGGAGATCCCTACCTTGTCCTCGAATATGTTGACGGAGAGAAAATTGACGTCTACTGCGACAAGCACAAGCTCGACTTGGAAGCTCGACTGCAGCTCTTTCTCAATATTCTAAGCGCCGTAGCTCAGGCGCATTCAAACTTGATCGTCCATCGAGACATTAAGCCTTCAAACGTGCTGGCCCGGAACGATGGCCAAGTCAAACTTCTGGATTTTGGTATTGCCAAGCTGCTCGAGTACGACAACGGCACAGGCCCGGAAACTCTGCTCACAGTTGAAGGTGGTGGCGCTCTGACCCCACAGTTTGCAGCGCCCGAACAGATCACTGGCGGGGGAGTTACGACCGCGACGGACATCTACGCACTCGGTGTCCTGCTCTATCTGCTGCTGGTTGGGCAACATCCAGCGGGTCCGGATGCGCATTCTCCGGCGGGTTTGTTTAAGGCCATTGTAGATATCGATCCGGCCAAGGGATCCTACGTAATTGCAGCCACCGACAGCAGAACTGTGGCAGAAAATCGAGCGAGCACTCCCGAAAAGCTGTGCCGCCAGCTTCGCGGAGATCTGGACACAATTCTCGCCAAGGCGCTGAAAAAAAATCCAGCCGAGCGTTACGGCTCGGTGACCGCTCTCGGAGATGATCTTCAGCGTTATCTGAAGCACGAACCGATTCGCGCCCGGCCCGACAGCTTCACCTATCGCACGGCAAAGTTTGTACGGCGGAACCGGGGAAGTCTGGTCACCGCAGGTGTTGTTGCCCTGGTGCTGATTGCGGCGGCTGTCATCAGCATCCGGCAGAGTATCCGCGCGAGCAAGGAAGCGACGGCTGCGAACCGGGAAGCGGCCGTGGCAGAAGCGGTGAATGATTTCTTACAGAATGATCTGCTGGCGCAGGCTAGTGCCGCCCGGCAATCAGCGCCGGGCACTAACCCGGATCCAGACCTGAAAGTACGAACCGCGCTCGACCGTGCTGCTCAACGTATCGAGGGCAAGTTCGTCCGGCAACCCGCGGTGGAGGCCGCCATTCGGACCACAATCGGCCAGACTTACCAGGAACTCGGGTTATATCCAGAGGCACGCAAGCAACTGGAACGGGCGCTGGAATTGCAGCGTCGTCTCCTGGGCGAGGAAAATCCGAAGACTCTCCACACGAAGAACCTGCTGGGGTGGACCGCCAAACTCCAGGGCAAATATCCGGAAGCTGAGGCGCTGCTCACTCAGACTCTGACAAGCCGACGCCGCGTGCTGGGTCCGGAGCATCGCGACACGCTGTCTTCTATGAACAATCTGGCGGTGCTCTACATTGAAGAAGGTAAATACGCGCAGGCCGAGGCACTCGACAGTCAGACCCTCGAAATCCGTCGCCGCGTGCTCGGCCCTGACCATCCCGAAACGCTGATGTCCATTAGCAACTTGGCTGAGGCCTATAGCTATGAAGGCAAGTACGCACAAGCCGAGACGCTCGACAATCAGGCTCTAGACGTCAAGCGTCGCGTGCTAGGACCGGAGCATCCGGAAACGCTGATATCGATTGGCGATTTGGCCGACCTCTACTATCAAGAGGGCAAGTATGCTCAGGCTGAGGTGCTCGGCAATCAGGTTCTGGAAGTTCGGCGCAGAGTCTTAGGTCCTGAGCATCACCAAACGCTGTCCTCCATGATCCTTATGGCCATCGTCTACCACCACGAGGGCAAGTTCGCGCAGGCCGAGACTCTCGACAATCAGGTTTTGGAAGTTCAACGCCGAGTCTTGGGTCCTGAACATCCCGACACGTTGGCATCCATGAACAACCTGGCCGTGATCTACAGCGAAGACGGAAAATACGCGCAGGCCGAGGTGCTCGATACCGAGGTTCTGCAGGCCAGGCGTCGTTTGCTGGGGGCGGAACATTCCTCCACAGTAACCTCTATGAACAATCTGGCGGATGACTACGCAGAAGAAGGCAAGTATGCGCAAGCCGAGGCGCTTTTCAATCAAGCCCTGGACACCGCTAGGCGGGTCGAGGGTCCTGAGCACCCAGATACCCTGCTCTACATGTCGGATTTTGCTGGCATGTACCAGCGCAAGGGCAATTACGCCATGGCGCAAGAGTATACCCGTCAAGCCCTGGCCGGGCGACGGCACGTCCTGGGATCGGAAGACCCGGATACGATGGCTTCGGCCGCCGACCTGGCGCTGGCCTACGTCTCGCAGGGGAAATTCGCCCTTAGTGAGCCGCTGGCGCGCGAGGCAATGGAGACCGGCCTAAGGAAGGAGCCAGATGGCTGGCAGCCGTTCCGTGCCGAGAGCCTGTTGGGCGCCAGCTTGGCTGGTCAGAAGAAATATGCTGAAGCCGAACCGCTGCTGCTCGGAGGCTACCACGGGATGGTGGCGCGCAAAGGCCGCATCGGCCTCCCCGATCGCTATCACCTGCAACTTGCCCATCGGTGGATCGTCCAGCTTTACAAGGATTGGGGAAAGCCGGGGAACAAGCCGAAATCGTGAAAGGACTACGGATGGACCCAAGGTTTGACCTCGCCCGGCGCCTCGGCTTACCCGACTAACACAAGCTTCCGGTTCAGAGCAAGACTATCGTCAGTACTGTCCCTATCTCATTCTTTCTGCTGTAACCAATCAGCTTGCACTAAACTTTCTTTAGGGATGGACACGATCGAGCGAGAAAACCCTGCGTCGCCGCCGGGGGCTGCCAGCACGACCCAAGAGAAGTCTCAAGAACCGGTTCCCGTAGTGAACACCCGGATCTGCGACCTCGGCTTGAAGCTGGAAGGATCGGAGGTTGAAAAATTCGTCCAGCAACTTCATCGCGAGCTGGAAGAAAAGAAGATCAAGAAGTTCAAGCCGCAATGCTATTTGACGGATGAGTGGGGCTGCCCGTCTGGAGAGCCGGTCATCGGCATTCCGTTTTACCTGGCACGGAAGGACCTGGCACAGATTGAGGCTGAGCACAATGATCTCGAAGACCGCCGCGAGATCATGAAGTACCTCCGACATGAGGCTGGGCACGCGTTCAATTATGCGTACCGGCTGCATCGTACGCCAGAATGGAAGCAGCTGTTTGGGCCATATCGGCGTCCTTATCGCGAGAACTATCGCCCGGTACTGTTCTCGAAAGATTACGTTCGATACTTGCCGGGGTGGTATGCGCAGAAACATCCTGATGAAGACTTCGCCGAAACGTTCGCCGTGTGGATGACGCCTCGATCCGGCTGGCGGAAGAAATATCGCGGATGGGGCGCCCTGGCGAAGTTGCAGTACATGGAAAGAATCGCGCGCGAGTTGGGAAACGTTGATCCACTGCGCAAACGCGGGACGCCAGATATTACCGTTGCGGACATGGAAATAACGGTCGGGGAGTTTTATCGACATTCGACCGAACAGATTCCGCTGTTTGAAGCAAATCTGGACGCTGATCTCGCGGCTATGTTCAACACTCCCCGAAAAAAGAAAAGCGCCGAGCCGGCGGAGAAGTTCGTCGAGCGCCATCGCAAAGGATTGGTGGATCAGATTGCGAGTTGGACAGCAATGCAACGGCCATTTATTCGAAAGCTCATCGAATCGATCCAGAAACGCAGTGCGGAAATGGGACTCTCGGTTGACCGCAACCGAGAATCAGAACATCTATCGGAATTTACGGTGTTTGCGACTACGCTGGTGATGAACCATCTGGCGCGCAGCAAGTCGTTTCAAGCATAGAACAACCATGGCAGACAAAATGAAAATCGCCGTGCTCTACGACGTCTGGGGCGAAGAAGAAGTGGCCGAGTCGGAAAAGGCGGCGGAGTCGGGGCGCAAGCGCAAGGAGAAAGAAGACCGCGAGGAGATCACCGACGCGCTGGCAAAACTCGGGCACGAACCGTTTTACTACGTCCTCGATGGCCGCCCGCAGTCTCTGCATGGCTTGGCCAAATGCGGCGCGGACCTGGCCTTTAACCTCACGGAGTCTTACGCGGGCGACGACACCAAAGAGATGAACGTTGCCGCCTATATGGACCTGATTGGACTCCCCTATACGGGAGCCGGGCCCCATGCGCATTTTCTCGCGCAGGACAAGGCAACCGCCAAAAAAATGTTTCACTTTCACGGAATCCGGACGCCATACTTTGCCACCGCATACCGGGGGAACATCGATCACGCACATGACGTAAAGTTTCCGCTCATCGTAAAGCCACAGCTCGAGGATGGATCAATCGGGATCGATGCCGCGGCGGTGGTGAATGGCGTTAAAGAGCTAATGGAGCGCGTACAGTACGTGCAAAACGAATTTGATTCTCCGGCGCTGATCGAGGAGTACATTGAAGGCCGCGAGATCTATGCAGCTATCCTAGGAAGCTACGAGCGCACTGAGGTCTTGCCGCTGGTTGAGCTTGATTTATCACAGCTCCCTGAAGGCGTACCCCGGATTGCCAGCCGTGATGTGAAGTTTGAGCGTGATTCTGAGGCCTACAAGCTGACAAAATCGCGAGTCGTCGAAGATCTGGATGAAGCCACAACGCAGAAGTTGTCAGAGACGGCGGTTGCAGCCTACCGAGCAGTCAAGTTGCGGGACTATGGACGAATCGATATGCGGCTGACAACTGAGGGGGAAGTCTACGTCATTGAGGCCAACCCCAATCCGTGGCTGTCCAGCAAGCACGAGTTCGCGATGGCGGGCAGAAAATCAGGACGCACTTATACAGAATTGATCAAGTCCATCCTCGAGCTGGCGCTCGAGCGAACGCGCAAGTCAGCCGCATCCGATTAGCTTGTTTGCGGGGTTGAGCTTTTTGCCTTTTTGTCTTTTCGTTCTCCGCTTACTACTTCGATACGATTCCTTCCACTCTGCTTGGCGGTGTAGAGGGCTTTGTCGGCCAGCTCGATCACGTGCTCGATAGCTCGCCGCGGGCGGGATTCCGCAATTCCAATGCTTACCGTGACTGAGAGCGCTCCTGAGTTGACCCGCCGGGTGGTTTTCGCTTTGCCTGCGGCCCGACGTTCCCCCTCGCGCGGGGCCTTTCGCCGATCCTCACCCCGGCGGAGGCGGAATGAGCAGCTCTCAATATTCATGCGAAGCAATTCGAGATGCTGAAAAATCTCTTCGGCATTCCTGCCGGGGAAAAGAATTGTGAACTCTTCTCCTCCAACCCGGTAGGCATTCCCACCGCCGGTCACACTCGCAAGCCGTGCGGCCACCAACCGGAGCACCTGGTCCCCGGTGTCGTGGCCATAGGTGTCATTGATGCTCTTGAAGTGATCGATATCGACTACGGCTAAAGCATACGGATGCTTCATGCCGGAGGTGGCGTCATTGAAGGCACGGCGCGAATGAAGGCCGGTAAGTTCGTCGCGATAAGCCAGCGAGTACGAGCTTTCGACGATCGAGCTGGCGAGAATCAGGCCGGAAATTGCGAAGTAGGGGGTGACGCGCCCGGACACCCCTCCTACTTCAAGGCCGATGCACACCGCGAGTAGCGACCAAAACATCCCGTGATCGATGGCTTTTCCAAAGCGTAAAACCCGCCACAGCAAAGTTCCCATGGCAACAACGAACATCAAGAGCGCAGGTTGCGGCAAGCGTAGAGAGTAGCCGTGCAGAAACGAGAGGTGCACCAAAGAGTTTTCCGCCTGATCCGGACGCGCAAAGACAGCGACAAAGGTGAACTGAAAAAACAAGACCGCGGCGATCCCAACGAAGTGCTCGCGCTTGAGGTTCCGCTCCGGGATGAAGGTCAGCAGAATGAAATCCAACGGGACCAGCAGGGCTATTGCTTCAAAAGCCATCCTGCCCTGCCCCAGATGAAGATCCGGGCCCTTCTCTTTGAGCGCATAGTGGGCCAGCATCAGCACCAGCGAGCCCAGGACGATGCGTAAAGAACGGAATCGCAAGGAGAGCGCCAGAGCGGCAACAAACACGGCGTAATAAAAAAAATTCAAGCCCGCAGCCGAGAGAGGAAGCCAGGGCTGGTGATACAGGAAGACGGCAACCGCCAGCATGATGCCACCGGGCACAAAGACCGATTTGAGCACCGCTCGGGTCCAGAGTGTCATGCGATCACTTCATTATGCTCTGGTCAAGCAAATCTCTAGTGAGTGGCGCCAGAGGTTCGCATCAGACTGCAGGGTCCACCGTCGACGATAAAGCCCAATCGGCGTCGTAGGCAGAGTGCGTTAGGCGAGCGTGGAGGGGCGCCTAGGCATGGTGTATTCGAATCGAGGTCCGATAGTCATTCCAGCACAAAAAGCAAAAGGCCGCTGCTCGGGGAGCGTGAGCCCCGAGTCATAGCGGCCTCAATGTTCTTACGCCGGAAGCAACATGCCTTTCTCGAGATGCCGAGTCACGTGCGCATAAGAAGCCGCATGTGGATCGTGGGTCACCATCACGACGGTCTTGTGAAAGTCCTGGTTGAGTCGCTTGAGGATCTCCAATACTTCCGTCGCAGAATGACTGTCGAGGTCGCCGGTGGGTTCGTCGGCAAGCAAGAGTGTTGGATCGCTGACGATGGCGCGGGCAATGGCGACACGTTGTTCCTGGCCGCCGGAAAGCTGCTTAGGCAGGTGGTGAACCCGCTCCTCTAATCCCACCAGCTTCAACGCCGTCAGGACATGATCGCGGCGCTGCTTCGCATTCAATTTTGTAAGCAGCAGCGGCAACTCAACGTTCTCGAACGCGGTCAGCACAGGAATCAGGTTAAACGTCTGGAATACGTAGCCGATGTGCTCATTGCGCCACTTGGCGGCCTGCGCGTCACTGAGGGAAAAGATGTTCTTTCCCAAGACCAGAAGTTCCCCAGCGGTGGGTCGGTCGATCGCAGCGATCATGTTGAGCAGGGTCGTCTTGCCTGAGCCGGATGGGCCCATGAGGGCGATAAAATCGCCTCCAGCAATTTCAATGGAGACCTTGTCCAGGGCGGTCACCTGAAAGGCATCGCGCTTGAAAATCTTGCTGACGCTCTTTGCTTGAACCAGTTTCGTGCCCGTACTCACGTTTGCAAATGTAGCTGTGCTCATGACTGTCCCTTAATCTTGATTTTATCTCCGTCCTTCAAACCCTCAGGCGCGGTCGTAACCACGCTCTCTCCCCCATTGAGTCCGCTCACCAAGGCGCCAGCGCTGCGCTGCGAAAGCACTTTTACTTCACGCTTTAGGACCTTGCCATTAAGCGCGATGAAAACAAATTTCTTGCCGTCGGCGTCGCGAATGGCTGCGCTCGGAACGAATGCACCCACTGCCTGCCGGGTCGTTTCACCTTTGTTCTCGTCGGCAAGAAAGCGCACGGTGGTGTTCATCTCGGGGCGGAGGTGGGCGTCGGGGTTCAGGATCTGCACCTTTACCTCAACTGTCGCTTTCTGCCGGTTCGCTTCCGGAGAAACCTCGGCGATCACCCCGTCCCATTTGAGGTCGGGGAATGCATCGACGGTCACAATCGCCTTCTGATGGGGCGTAAGTTTGGCAAAGTCGTCCTGCGCGACATCGAGGTCTGCCTGAATGTCGTTCAGGTCAGCGAGAGAAACCACCGAGCCCTGCGGACCACCCTCCGCCGAACTGGCAAACTGCGCGGTGATCAATTCACCTTTTTCTGCCGTCCGTTCGAGAATCGTTCCACTGACCGGAGCGCGAATGACCGTGGCATCCAACAATGACTTCGCATACGCCGCCTGGCCCTCTGCCTGCGCCAGCTGGCCTCGTGCCCGCGCGATCTCTTCCTGCCGCGGACCAATCTTCGAAAGCTGGAAGACTTTCTCCAGGGAATTGACCCGCTGCTGGTCGGACTCAAACCGGGCAGTTGAATCGTCGAGGGCTTGTTTTGAGACCACACCCTGGCTGAACAGCTGCCGGTTGCGGTCAAGCGTCAATTTGTCGTTCGCCAGGGTAGCTCTGGCCTCATCGAGATTGTGCTGGGCCTGAGAAATTTCCTCAGGTCGCGAGCCATGTTGTAACTCATCATAAAATGCCACCGCGGCATCCGCGGAGCCGCGCGCCTGGTGGTATTGTGCGCGAAACTCATCGTCCTCCAGCTTCACCAGGACTTGGCCTTCTTTGACCTTGTCGCCCTTCTCGACTCCGATCCACTTCACCCGGCCGGTCACTTTTGAGTTCACGTTGATCTTGTGATGAGGAACCACATATCCGGTCGCCGTCAGCACCACACTGCCTGCGATGTCACTGCCTCCTTCAGCCGCTGCCCTGACAACTTCGACCTCGGGGGCCGGAGTGAACAGGTAGCGGTACGCAAAGGTTCCCAACCCGAGCAGGGCCACCAAGCCCACCGCCGCGATGATGAACTTACGCGACCATTTGGTAGTGCTCGATTCTTCCGGCAGGGCCGTGCGATCGATTCGCAAGCCTTCCAGGTCTCGGTGCTTGGTATCAATAGACATGAATTGTTAATCTCTCAAAGCCGCCAAAATATCACGCCGCGCTGCCCCCCAGGCCGGAGCCACTCCCCCGATCAGTCCCATGACCAGCGCAAAAATCGTGGCGTACAAAACCACCGCAAATGTTATCTGCATTTTGAATACGACTTCGCTGAAGGTAACTGCGTTCGATGTGCCGGTGCTCATTCCATTGAACGGCAGCATCAGGATAATGCCCACCGCAGCACCGAGAAGGGCCAACAGGACCGACTCAAAAATAAACGAGAGCAGAATGCTGCCGCGGCGGAAACCGATGACGCGCAACGTCGCAATTTCTCTCGATCGATAGGCGACCGCAGCGTACATCGTATTGGTTGCGGCAAAGATGGACCCGATCGCCATAGTCAAACCAACGATGTACCCCATGAAACGGATGGGAGCGCCCGAGCTGGTTTGCTTATCGTAGTACTCCGTCTCCAGCATGCCCTCGAGCTGTAGTCGCTGATCGTCGGCGACACGATGTTTTAGAGTATCGGCCGCCAGGGGATCGGTCGCGTGAAGATAGGCCGAACCAAGAGCGTTTTGGCGATTGAATTGATCTGCGACCTGGTTCACGTCACCCCACATCTCGGAATCGGCGGCCGTACCTCCGCCGTCAAAGATGCCGGTAACCTTCCATTGCCCTTTTCCGAAATCGAGCATGTCACCGACGCCGGTGTGCGCAAACCGGCTGTGGATGGACTGGCTCACCACAATCTCATGCTGACCCGCGCCGAACCAGCTGCCGGCGATTAATTTCACATTCTTGCGCAATTCCAAACCATTCGCACCCATGCCGCGAAGCGTGACGTTCGTATCTCCGGTCCCATCTTTTCTCGGCAGGTTCACGATTACGACCCATTCGCCCGAGACGAGCGGGTCGCCGCTGCTGCCCTTGGCGATGCCCGGCAGGGCGGTCAGAATGGGAAGTTTATCCTTGGTGAATCCACCGGCAAGCTCCGAGGTTGAACCTTTGCGCATGACCAGTACGTTGAGCGGGTCGCCGCTCTTTACGAAGGCTTTTTTCATTCCCGCCAGCAGCATCATCAGGAACACCGCGGTCATGACCGTGAGAGCGATCCCCATGGCGGTCATGAGGGTCAAGCCTTTGCGCAAAACCATGTTGCGGACGTTGTAACTGATCGGTATTGCCATAAATTTGCCTCAGCCAATGTGACGAAGACCGTCGACAATGCCCTTTCTCGAGGCGCCGTACGCCGGAATTGCCGAGCTCAGCAAGCCCGCCACGCCGGCGACGAGCCACACTACGGGTGCAATGAACCTCCACTCACGCGCCGCCACCGAGAACAGGGGCCCCATCTGTGGAGCTTGCGACGCACCCTTCAGAAGGAGAATGGCGATGAGGCTCCCAACGATTCCTCCGACCAGGGCAATTGCGATTGCCTCGCCCACAAAAAGGCCCAAGATCGTTTCGCGCCGGAAGCCCAGAGTTTTGAGCACAGCCACCTCACGCGTTCGCTCGCGGATGGACATTGCCATGGTGTTTCCCGTCACCAGCAGGATCGTGAAAACCGCAGCCAGTGAAATTACAAGAATGAATGCCTTGACGTTCCCGAGCATCGAAATGAACCCGAGCTGAAAAGCCTTTTCGGTTTCAGTCTTTGTGGGTTCGGGAGCGTTTGCAAACATCTGATCGACAGCCGATGCGACGGCATTTACGTGTGCGGGCGAATCAACCAGAATTCCAAAAGTTCCGGCATGTCCCTTGGCAAACGGCACGCCTTCTTCCACATACTTCCAGTGGAAATACAGGGCGTTGTTCGGAACCGAAGCCGTAAAGATTCCGCGCAATGTGAGCTCAAGCTTGACCGGGTAAATATCGCCCTGAATGACAATTCGGTCCCCGAGTTTCCATCCATACTTATTCGCCAAGGCCTTGTCCGCGACCGCACCAGCCTGGTCTTTCTTCCACGCCTCTTCTTGATCGGCAGGAATCGACAGCTCCTTGTAGGTGGCGAAGAACTCTTCTGGATCGGTACCAAATCGCGCAAAGAAGTTTTCTGGCTTTTGGTCCCGGTAAATGCCCTGGAACCAATTCACCTGAACCACATGCACAACCCCCGGTACGGTTCTGATCTTCTCGCGATAGTACCCGGGGATGAAGTTTGCCAGTGATACTTTGTGGCGAACGATGAGCCTTTGGGCTGATTCAGCGCTCCCCTGGTCAACGTAAAACGCCCTCCACACGCACATCAAGAATGAGAGCAGCAGAAGGGAGAAGGCCATGCTCCCCACCGTAAGCAGGGTGCGGCGCTTGTTGCGAAACGCGTTCTTGCGGACAAAACGAGCTAGAGTCATGGGCGAACTCCGGGAAAGCTCAGAGTACGTTCAGAAAGCAGCCTGGGAGGCAGGCATCCAGCATAGAACATAAACGATTTCCCAACAA
>Ga0068856_100001053_pt1 | contig 29226 bp, 20 predicted proteins | sample KBSCornC62_FD_66595 | JGI IMG/M metagenome (GOLD analysis project Ga0068856, IMG submission 66595) | Corn rhizosphere microbial communities from Kellogg Biological Station, Michigan, USA - KBS Corn C6-2 | ecosystem: Host-associated > Plants > Roots > Rhizosphere > Soil ... | reverse complement strand
GTCTCCGGGACGCTTCCCGTCATCATGACCGCCCCCCGGCTTCCATGCACCCCTCAACACGGCGGGAGGGCACCGGGTTGCAGGCCGCCAGACCCCGACCGGCTACTTCCGCCTCGCGATCTCCGCGATCGACCTCCGCGCCGCGATCGCGTCGGCGATCGAGCCCGCGTGGTGGCGGCTGTTCTCGATGAAGATCCGTCCCGTCTCCCGTCCCGTCAGGATCGCGCCCGCGAGAAAGAGACCCGGGACGTTGGACTCGAGCGTCTCGGCGTCGTGGACCGGGATGCGGGCGGGCCCGTCCAGCCGCACGCCGCAGCGCTCGAGGAGGGCGAAGTCGGGCTCGAAGCCGATCAGCGCGAAGACCGCGTCGGCGCGCACCGTCTCGTTCCCGGAGGGCGTCTCGACACGCACGGACTCCGGTGAAATCTCCCGGATCTGCGCGCCGAACAGCGCCCGGATCCGGCCCGCCGCGATCCGGTTCTCGAGGTCCGGCCGGATCCAGTACTTCACCTTGTCCGAGAGCGCCGGACCGCGGTGCACGAGGGTCACCCGGGCGCCGTGGCGGTAGAGGTCGAGCGCCGCCTCCGCCGCGGAGTTCTTCCCGCCCACGACCACGACGTCGCGGCCGTGGAACGGATAGCCCGAGACGTAGCGGGAATGCACGTGCGGCAGTCCGGAGCCCGGGACGTCGAGCCGGAGGGGATTGTGGAAGAAGCCCGTCGCGAGCACCGCCTCCGGCGCCTCGATCGAATGCGACCCGGGCCGGCCGCTACGGCTCGCCGTCAGCCGGAATCCGTCGGGGACGCGGTCGATGCGTTCGACCGTCGTCTCGGCGACGACGCGGACCTCGAACCGCTCGGCCACGCCGCGGTAGTACGCCAGCGCGTCGAGCCGGCTCGGGTGCGCGTCCACCGACGAGAACGGAACGCCGGCGATGCCGAGCAGGTCGCGGGTCGAGAAGAAGCGCATTTCCTCGGGGAAGTGCTGGATCGACTCGAGGATTCCGCCGCGTTCGTAGCAGACGGCGGGGATCCCGCGTCGCCCGAGCTCGATCGCGCAGGCGAGGCCGGTCGGGCCGGCACCGACGATGGCGACATCCCAACGCGGCGCGGCGTCGGCGCCGCGCCGGCTCGCGTCGCCGGACGGATTCATTTCGACGCGGCGTCGTGGAGGTGCTGGATCGTCTGGACGGAACCGGCGCGGACCACGTACCGGAGCTTGCGCAGGTTCGCGACGTTCTGCGTCGGGTCGGAAGCGACGACGATCAGGTCCGCGGCCTTTCCCTTCTCGAGCGTGCCGGTGACCTTCTCGACGCCCATGGCCATCGCGCCGCCGCGCGTCGAGTCCACGATCACCTGCATCGGAGTGAGCCCGGCGGCCTGCATCGCCTCCATCTCGCCGTAGATGGACGGGCCGTGGAGCGTCAGCGGATTGCCCGCGTCGGTGCCCATCGCGATCCGGATCCCGGCGTCGGAGACGCGCTTGAGGTTGGCCGCCATCATCGACTCGGCCTTCCGGATCCGCTCCTCGACCGAGGCGTCCCGGGCCGCGTCGAGCTTCGGCAGCGTGGTGCTCTGCGCGATCTTCGCCCGCGTCTCCGCGTCCACGCAGCCATTGGGATCGTCGATCGCCGGAGGCTGCGCCGCGCCGCCCGCGGCCGCGAGCCGCCCGTAGCCGCCGTAGACGGTCAGCGTCGGGCAGTACACGGCGTCGTTCGCCTTCGCGAGGGCGAGGAACTCGTCGTCGACCGGCAGGTCGTCCACGCTGTGGACCAGCATGTGCGCGCCGGCCTTCAGCGCGACCTTCGCCTCGGCCAGGCCGGTCGCGTGCACGATGAGCGGGATGCCGAGCCGCTTCGCCTCGTCCCCCGCCGCCATCACCGCCGGGGTCGAGGCCTCGACGGTCAGCTCGGGCGTGACGATGAACCAGACCTTGACGGCGTCGGCGCCGCGCGCCTTGAGGTAGCGCACGCCGCTGCGCCCCGCGTCGGCGTCCTTCAGGTGGATGAACTGACGCTCGGCCGGGAGGTTGAGCCAGAAGTCGAGGGTCGACAGCAGCGGGCCCGCCGCGGACACGCGCGGCGCGGCCGGATCGTCGCGCTCGTGGCGCGCCATGTCGATCGACCACGGGTAACCGCCGACGTCGAAGACCGAGGTCAGGCCGGAACAGAGCTGTGTTCGGAAGAAGCGCTGCGGATTCGCGGCCAGCTCTCCCTCCGTCTTCTCGTACGGATAGCGGTCGCGGACGTCGGCGGCGTCGGGCCGCCCGTCCGCCCAGCCGGTCTGCGCGAAGTGAACGTGGGCGTCGATGAGGCCGGGCAGGATCCACGCGCCCGAGACGTCGGTCACCGGCGCCCCCGGCGGCGCCTTGCACTCCTTGCCGGCGCACTCGATCCTCCCGTCGGCGACCACCACGGTGGCGTGCGGCACCGGAGCGGCGCCCGTGCCGTCGATGAGCGTGGCGCCGGCGAAGACGACCGGAGGGGATGCGGGAGTCGCGAAGAGGAGCCCGGCGAGAGCGAGCGCGATCATCATGGGGCGAGACTCTACACCGCGCCCCCCTGCGACCTCCGACCTCCGGCTTGCGACCCGCGGCCTCCGGCCGATCTACAGGCTCTGGATCCGGACCGAGCCTCCGCTCGTGTGCAGCCTGAGTGTGGCGCCGCCCTTGCCGAGGCTGCCGCTCAGGTTTCCGCGCGAGATCTCGCCACGGACGCGGATCGGCAGGTCCGAGCGGACCGCGTTGCCCGACGCTTCGATCGCGAGGTCCGCCTCGGGGTCGAGCGCGACCTCGATGCCCCCGCCCGAAGTCTCGAGCGTGCCGCCCTTCGAGTTGCCCTTGGCGAAGCTCGCCTCGATTCCTCCGCCCGAGGTGTCCGCATGGACCCGGCCGCCGGCCTGATCGATCCGGATCCCCCCGCCGGAGGTCTCCGCGTCGATGTCTCCGGACACCCGCGCGAGCTCGATCGAGCCGCCCGAGCTCTCGGCGCGGACCGGACCGTCGATCCCCTCGGCGACCACGCCGCCTCCCGACGTGTTCGCGCGGACCTTCCCCTTCACGTCGCGCAGCCGGATGCCGCCGCCGGAGGTGTCCGTGTCGACGTCGCCGACGTGGTCCCGCACGCTGATCCCGCCGCCCGAGGTCGAGAGCCTGGCGGCGTCCCGCAGACCCGAGATCGTGATCCCGCCGCCGGAGGTCTCGACCGAGAGGCGCGTGCTCGCCGGGACCTGGATCTCGAACTGGACGTTGTCCCCGTCGTGACCGAAGAGACTGAACCTGTGCTTCTTGCGCGCGACGATCGAAGCCGAACTCGCGCCTTCCTCGAAGCGGAAGTGGAGAAGCTCGTCCAGGTCCTTGTGCTTCGACGTGATCACGACGTGGACTCCCGGCTCGGCGGTCCCCGTGACGGTCACCTTGCCCATGTCGGTGTCGATCCGGAGCTCGCCTCCCGGCTCGAGCTTCAGGGTCTTCTCCATCCGGGTGTCCGCGAGCGCCGGCCGCGACGCGAAGAAGAACGCGAGGGCAAGGGCGGCGAACAGGAGCGGGGCTCGCCCTGCCCTTGGCGGAGTCGAAAGCGGCATGGTTTTCCTCCCCTTCGCCGGAACGGACCCCGGGCGGCCGCACCGGCGCTTCCCTTGATTACGCACCGGCCCGGAGGAGGTTCCCGAAAAAAGATCTCCTAGCCGAGGGCCTGGGCGAGCGGCGTGTACGCCCGTCCCTGCGCATCCGCCACGGCCTTGTAGGTCAGCTTGCCGTCGACGGTGTTGACGCCCTCGGCGAGATGGCGGTTCTCGGCGACCGCCTTCTTCAGGCCCTTGCTCGCGAGCTCGAGAGCGTAGCGCAGGGTCGAGTTGGTCAGGGCGAAGGTGGACGTGCGCGCGACGGCCCCGGGCATGTTGGCGACGCAGTAGTGGATGACGCCGTCGACCGTGTAGACCGGGTCCGAATGCGTGGTCGCGTGCGTGGTCTCGAAGCATCCGCCCTGGTCGACCGCGACGTCGACGACGACGGCGCCCTTCTTCATCTGGGCGATGAGCTGGCGCGAGACGAGCTTCGGCGCCGCCGCCCCCGGGATCAGCACCGCGCCGATGAGCAGGTCGGCCCTCCGGCAGCCCTCCTCCAGCGTGTGGGCGTTGGAGGCGATCGTCTTGACGCGCCCGTAGAAGATGTCGTCGAGCTCGCGCATGCGGTCCGGCGACACGTCCAGGATCGTGACGTCCGCGCCCATGCCCGCGGCGATCTTCGCCGCGTTCGTGCCGACGACCCCGCCGCCGATGATCACGACGTCGGCGGGCGGAACGCCGGGCACGCCCGCGAGCAGGACGCCGCGGCCCCCGTTGGACTTCTGGAGGTAGTAGGCGCCGACGTGCACGCTCATGCGGCCGGCGACCTCCGACATCGGCGTGAGAAGCGGGAGCGACCCGTTGGCCGCCGTGATCGTCTCGTAGGCGACGCCCGCGACCTTGCGCTCGAGGAGCATGTCGGTCAGCGCGCGCGCGGGCGCGAGGTGCAGGTACGTGTAGAGGATCTGCCCGGGCCGGAGCCGCTGGTACTCGGGCCCCACCGGCTCCTTGACCTTGACGATCATCTCCGCCTCCCGGAAAACCTCGTCGGCGGTCTTCAGGATTCTCGCTCCGGCGGCCTCGTACTGCTCGTCGGGAATCCCCGAGCCCAGGCCCGCGTCGTGCTCGACGAGCAGCGTGTGGCCGGCCGCCCGCAGGGTCTGGACCCCCGCGGGGACCAGGCCGACCCGGTTCTCGTTGTCCTTGATCTCCTTCGGCAGCCCGATGATCATGCTCAGCTCTCTGTCTCGAGTTGTGAGTCATGAGTTTTGAGCCGGCTCATGACCCGCCACTCATGACTCATGACTCGTTTCAGTGCGTGTCGATCTGGGCCTTCTGGAGCTTGCCCGAGAAGTCGACGTAGATCGACTTCCACTCGGTGAAGACGTCGAGGCCGGCGATCCCCGCCTCGCGGTGGCCGTTGCCGGTGTCCTTGATGCCGCCGAAGGGCAGGTGTACCTCCGCGCCGATCGTCGAGGAATTCACGTAGAAGATCCCGGTCTCGAAGTCGCGCATCGCCGTGAACGCCTTGTTGACGTCCTGCGTGTAGATCGAGCCCGACAGCCCGTACGCGACCGAGTTGGCGACCTCGATGCCCTCCTCGAGCGAGCCGATCGGCACGACCGTCGTGACGGGCCCGAAGATCTCCTCGCAGGCGACGCGCATCTTCGCGTCGGCGTCCGCGAAGACCGTCGGCGCGTGGAACCAGCCGCGCCCCAGGTCTCCCTTCGTGAGCTTCTCGCCTCCGGTCAGCAGCTTCGCTCCCTCGGCCTTGCCGATCTCGACGTACTTCGCCACCGTCTCGCGCTGCTTCTCCGAGACGCAGGGCCCCATGTCGACGTTCGCGTCGAGCCCGTTGCCGACCCGCAGCTTCTGGACGCGGGCGACGAGCTTGTCGACGAACTCCTTGTAGACGCCGCGATGCACGAGCAGCCGCGACGACGCCGTGCAGCGCTGGCCGGTCGTCCCGAAGGCGCCCCAGACCGAGCCGTCGACGGCGAGGTCGACGTCGGCGTCCTCCATCACGAGGATCGCGTTCTTGCCGCCCATCTCGAGGTGCAGCCGCTTGAAGGTCGGCGCGCACGCCTCGGAGATGTGCCGGCCGACCTCGGTCGAGCCGGTGTAGGAGACGACCTTGACGTCGGGGTGCTGGACCAGCGGGTCGCCGACCTCGCCCCCGGATCCCATGACCACGTTGAAGACGCCGGGAGGCAGGCCGGCCTCCTCGAAGACCTTCGCCAGCGCGACGACCGACGCCGGCGTGTCCGTCGCCGGTTTGATGACGATCGTGTTGCCGGCGATGAGGGCCGCCATCGACTTCCACGCGGGAATCGCCATCGGGAAGTTCCACGGCGTCACGAACGCGCAGACGCCGACGGGCTGCCGGACGCACATGGCGAACTTGTTGGAGAGCTCGGAGGGAGTGGTGAACCCGAACAGCCGCCGGCCCTCGCCCGCGGCCAGGAACGCCATGTCGATCGCCTCCTGGACGTCGCCGCGCGTCTCGGCCAGGACCTTGCCCATCTCGCGGGTCATCAGGCGCGCGAGCTTCTCCTTGTCGCGCTTCAAGATCTCGCCGGCCGCGTAGAGGACCTCGGCGCGACGCGGAGCGGGGGTGTTCCGCCAGCCCGGGAAGGCCGCCTTCGCGGCCGCGACCGCCGCGTCCACGTCCCGCTTGTCGCTCTTCGGGAAGAGGCCGATCAGGTCGTCCTTGTCGGCGGGGTTGCGGTTCTCGAACGTCTTGCCCGACGCGGACGGCACCCACTTGCCGCCGATCAGGTTCTGTTGCGTCTCGATTGCGATCTCCGTGGCCATCAGTTCTCCTCCGCTTCGTTGCCGCCGGGGTTCGAGGGCGACGCCGCCGCAGCGGACATGGCCACGCTCCCCTGGAGTTGAGCCCCCTCGGCGATGATCACTTTGGGGGCGTGGACGTTTCCCTGGACCGAGGCCGACGCCAGCAGCTCGGCCTTCTCGTCGGCCTGGAGCAGGCCCTGCACCCGCCCGCCGACCACGATCGTGCGCGCGTGGACGTCGCCCTTGAGCTCTCCGGAGCCCGAGATGGTGACCCGGCGGCTGACCCGGACGTTTCCCTCGTAGCGCCCGTGGATCACGACGTCCTCGTCCCCCGAGATCTCTCCGACGAACCGGGCCTTCGGCCCGAGTACCGTCGCGGTGGTCCCCCCGGACGCCGAGGGACCGCCCGCGGGAGCGCGCTCCGGCGCCGGGGACTCCTGCGGGGTGCTGTCGCTCTTGCCAAAAATCGCCACCGGCTCTCCTGAGAAGCCGGTGAGTCTAACAAAAGGCGCCGACCGCGATCCGGGAGCCTTTCCGCGAAACCTTTGGTGCGGGGACCCGTAACCCTTTCCGACGGAGTGCTAAAAATCCCGCATGTGCTAGATTTTTAGCACCAGGGCCCAGACCCTCGGAACGACGGGCCAGACCCTCGGAACGACGGAAGGAGTCCGATGCGGGGACGGAAGGCGCTCACGAGTCTCTCCCGGCGCGAACGTCAGATCATGGACGTGCTCTACCGCGATCGCCAGGCGACCGCGGCGGAGGTCCTCGCCGCGCTCCCCGACCCGCCCGGCTATTCGGCGGTCCGCGCCATGCTGCGGATCCTCGAGACGAAGGGCCACGTGCGGCACGTCGCCGACGGGACCCGCTACGTCTACCTCCCGACCGTCGCCCGGGAGAGGGCCGGCCGCCCGGCTCTCGCCGGCGTCCTGGAGACGTTCTTCGACGGCTCGACCGAGAAGGCCGTGGCCGCGCTCCTCGATCTCTCTCCGGGCAAGCTCTCCGACGAGGAGCTCGACCGCTTGTCCCATTTGATCGATCAGGCTCGACTGGAGGGACGCTGATGAACCCGACGCTCGCCACGGCGCTGCACTTCGCCACCGACCTCGCCCTCCGGGCCACCGTGCTCTTCGCGGCGACGGCCCTCCTGCTCCTCCTGCTCCGGCACCGCAGCGCCGCCGCGCGCCATTTCGTCGGAACCGTCGGACTGACGGCCGCGCTCCTCTTGCCGGTCCTGGCCTTCTTTCCGCTGCACGTCGAGATCCCGCTCCTCCCCAAGGCGGCCCCGTCGGTGGCCGGACGGACGGGCCCGGGCTCGGTCCTCCTCTGGGCGTGGCTCTTGGGCACGCTCGCGGTCGGTGCGCGCCTCGCCGTCGGCTGGCTCCGCCTGCGCCGCATCACCCGGACCGCCGAGACCGTGCGCGACGCCGAGTGGATCGAGGAGCGCGACGCCGCGGCGCTGCGCCTCGCGGTCGGACGCGCCGTCGAGCTCAAGGAGAGCGCGAGCGTCCCCGCGGCCATGACCGCGGGACTGTTGCGGCCACTGCTCCTCATCGGCCGCGCCGCGCGCCAGTGGGCCGTCGAGCGCCGGCGCGTCGTGTTCCTCCACGAGCTCGCGCACGTCAAGCGGCTGGACTGGGTCTCGGTGCTCGTCGCCGAGCTCGCCGTCGCGCTCTACTGGTTCCATCCCCTCGCCTGGTGGCTGTCGCGCCGCGTGCGCCGCGACGCGGAGCGCGCCTCGGACGACCTCGTCCTGGCCTCCGGTATCAAGCCGTCCGTCTACGCCGGCCACCTGCTCGGCATCTTTCGCTCGCTCGGTTCGCCCGCGCACCCGGTCGCCCCCGCGCTGGCCGCCGTCCGCCCGTCGCACTTCGAGGAGCGCCTGCGCGCGATCCTCGACCCCGGTGCGGCGCGGCTCTGGCAATCGACGGGAGGCGCGGGGTGGGCGGCGGCCGGGCTGCTCGCCGCGACCGTCGGCGTGACGCTCGTCGAGCCGGCGCCCGCTCCCTGCCGCGGGATGCGATCCGTCGCGAGCATCACGGCCCGAGGCTCCGCCTCGCCGTCCCGGACCGCCGCGGCCTCGAGGAAGAGCGCGTCGGGCTCGATCTGCCCCTTCGCGAAGAAGACGGCGCCCGCCTCCGGCGCGGCGGCGGCTCCGGCCGCGACGGCGCACGAGACCTTCGCTCTCGCAACGGCATCCGAGGCGCCCGAGGCCACGGCTCCCGAGACGGAGACGCCCGCGGTCGAGTCGACCGAGCCCGACCTCGTCGTCCACGCGGTCCGTTCGGGCGAGCCCTCGACGTCCGCCTGGAGCGGGTTCGGCTTCGTCAAGGCCTCGAACAAGTCCCGCGACCGCAACGGCAGGGACTGGTACAGCCGGGGCATGGGTTATCACCACGACGAGCGCTACCCCGAGGCGATCGAGGCCTTCGAGAAGGCGATCGCGGCGGGCTACCGCGAGGATGCGGCGAGCTACAACATCGCCTGCGGCTACGCGCTCATGGGCAACAACGACGAGGCGTTTCGTTGGCTGGAGCGCGCCGAGCAGTCGGGCTTCGATCTCTCCGGTTACGTCGGCCACGACGACGACCTCGACAACCTGCGCACCGATCCCCGCTGGGCCGAGATCAAGACGCGCCTTCGCGCGGAGCGGTCCGATTCGGGAGAGGCTCGCGCCGCCGCGACCCGCTGGGAGCGGCTGGAGGCGCGTCAGACGAGCAACGGCGAGTCCTACTTCCACGTCGGCAAGGAGCTCGCCGACGCCGGCCGCTACGACCTCGCGGTCAAGGCGTACCAGGGCGCGGCCGACCGCGACTACCGCGCGGGCACGGCGCTCTACAACCAGGCGTGCGCCCACGCGCTCGCCGGCGACCGCCAGGCGGCCCTCGACTCGCTGTCGAAGGCGCTTGCGGCCGGGTTCGATCAGCCCGACCTCTTCAAGACGGACGACGACCTCGACTCCCTCCGCGGCGATCCCGAGTTCGCGCGCCTGTCCCGCGAAGCCCGGGACCTCGCGCTGCCCGGTTACTGGACGGGCGGCTGGGGCTTCCACCCCGAGCGCTCGAAGTGGCGCGAAGCCTCCCGGCGCTTCGAGGACTACGCCCAGAAGAATCCGCAGAGCGGACGGGCCTGGTACAACGTGGGCTACGCGTCGCTCGCCGCGGAGAGACCGGAGGTCGCGGCCGAGGCGTTCCACAAGGCGCTCGAGCTGGGCTACCGCAAGCCGACCACCATGTACAACCTCGCCTGCGCCTATTCGCACCTCGATCAGAAGGACGTCGCCTTCGACTGGCTCTTCAAGGCCATCGACGCGGGCTTCGACGAGGCCTCGACGATCCGCCGGGACGAGGACCTGGACAATCTCCGCGGCGACCCGCGCTACCGCAAGGCGATCGAAGTCGCGAGGGCGCACGAGCGCGGCGGCGAAGTCGACTGACCGATAGACGGCTGACGGCTGACGGCTGACGGCTGACGGCTGACGATCAGGCGGGACGACTCGGCCGGTCGGCGACCGGCCGCAGGCGTGCCGCGACCTCCTCCGGAGGCACCGCCCCGCTGAAGAGGAACCCCTGGAACTCGTCGCAGCCATGTCGGCGGAGAAACTCGAGCTGCGACGCCTGGGAGACCCCCTCGGCGACGACCGTCAGCCCCAGGCCGTGCGCCATCTCGATGATGGCCCGAACCATCGCGGCATCCGCGCGGGAGACGTCCAGCCGCTCGATCAGGTGCCGGTCGATCTTGAGCGCGTCGACCGGCAGGGTGCGGAGCGCGCCAATCGAGGCGTGGCCGGTGCCGAAGTCGTCCATGAGGATCCGGATTCCCTGCGCGCGCAGCGCCGCGAGGGTGCGGGCGGAGGTCTCGAGGGTCCTGGTGGCCGAGGTCTCCGTCAGCTCGAGCCGGATTCGCTCCGGCTCGAGACGCCGCTCCGCAAGGATGCGCGCGACCGTCTCGGGGAGCGAGGCCTGCTGACACTGCCGGGCGGAGAGGTTGACCGAGACCCACTCGATCGGCAGCCCGTCGTCGAGCCAGGCACGGAACTGGGCACACGCCGACGAGAGGACCCACTCCCCGAGGGGGAGCATGATCGGCGAGGTCTCGGCGATCGGGATGAAGTCGGAAGGCGGGAGCTCGCCGTGCTCGGGGTGGTTCCAGCGCAGCAGAGCCTCGACGCCCGCGATGCGCTCGTCGCCGGTGCGACAGACCGGCTGGTAGTGCAGCGAGAACTCGCCCCGCTCGAGCGCGAGGTGGAGCGCGCGCTGCATGGCGTAGCGGCGCGACATCCGCTCGTCCATCTGGGTCGTGAACAGCTCGAAGCCGTTCCCGCCCTTTTCCTTCGCTCGGTACATCGCGATGTCCGCGTTGCGCAGGAGGGTCTCCGGGTCCGCGCCGTCCGCCGGGAAGCGGCTGATTCCGATCGATCCCGTGACCAGGACCGTCTCCTCCTGCAGCTCGATCGGCCCGCGGACGCGCTCGAGGATCTTCCCGGCGACCTGTTCGACGGCGTCGGCCTCGCCCGACCGGGGCAGGAGAACGATGAACTCGTCGCCGCCGAGCCGCGCGGCCGTGTCCTCGGCGCGGAGCACCCCGACCAGGCGGCGGCCGACCTCGCTCAGGACCCCGTCCCCGAAAGTGTGTCCCAGCGAGTCGTTGATGAGCTTGAAGTCGTCGAGGTCCAGGAACATCAACGCGAGCGGCTCGTTCTCGCGCTGGGCGTGCGCCAGCGCCTGGCGGAGGCGGTCGTGAAACAGCGCACGGTTCGGGAGGCGGGTCAGCGGGTCCTCGTAGGCCAGGCGCTCGATCTCGTTCTCCGCTTGCAGCCTCAGGGTGATGTCGCGGATGACGCCCGTGAAGACGCGGCGCCCGTGGTCCCGGCTCTCGCCGAAGGAGACCTCGAGGGGAATCTCCCGCCCGTCGGCGTGGAGGCCGTAGACCCGGTGGGTCGTGCCGGGCTCCCGTTGCTCGGCGAGGAGCGCGCCGCGCAGCAGTGCCGCTGCACGCTCGCGCAGCCGCCGGGGGACCAGCTCGAGGGCGCTGCGCCCCGCGATCCGGGACGCCGGGTAGCCGAAGATCCGCGCCGCCGCGGCGTTGCCGAACAGCACCCGCCCACGCTGGTCGACGGCCAGGATTCCGTCCGTCGCGGTCTCGGTGACGCTGCGGTAGCGCTCCTCGGAGGAGGTGACCCGCCCGTAGAGCTGGCGCACGATCGCCGCCCCCAGCACGAACAGGAGCATCGCGGCGCCCACGATGAAGAGCAGCGCCAGGCCGCGGGCCCACCGCGCCGCCTCCCCCAGCGTGTACGAGAAGCGGTCCTCGAGCGGCGTCACGCGGGCGTTGACGGCGTCGATCTCCGCCAGGATCGGCGCGAGCTCCTCCGGCAGCGCGGCGCGCTGGACCGCCTGCTCGAGACGGTCGCCCGCGGCCACGAGCCGCGCCATCTCCGCGTCGCCCTGTCTCCAGATGGCGAGCGCCCTCTGGAAGTAGCCGACGAACTGGAAATCCCGGAAGATCCAGATCATGTCGTCGACGTCCTCCGGGTGATTGCGGCCCTGGAGGAATCCCGCCCTCGCGACGGCCTCGTCGGGATGGACTCTCTCGAGCTCCTCGCGCGCGATCCGATCGCCGAGAGGCACGGCGACGGCGGCGCGGTACGCCGCGAGGGCCTTGGGATCCGCGGTTGCCGCGTAGCGGTCCAGCCAGTGGACGGCGTCCTTCTGGCCCTTGGACCAGAGCCCCTCCCCGCCGACGTACGCCCGCACTCCCGAGAGCAGCGAGAGCGCGGTCTGACTGAGGATCGCGATCCCGACGGTCATGAGCACGCCGAGGCCCAGCAGGATGAGCGAGCTCCAGCGCGAGAGCCGATCGGGACCGAGGAGTCTCATCGGCGGCGGACCCGGCGTTTCGTCTGAGTCGCCATGGCGTGAGCGAATGGCATCGACCGGCGGCCGGCTCCTTCGCCCGGATAGTAACCGAGCGGAGAAGGACAATCCGAGGGCCGCGAAGATTACGCCGCGAGCGAGACGGCTCGAGCCGTGCGGTGCGTCACACGCCCCGGAACGAGCGGAGGATTCCTCCCAGCGTCACGCGCGGACGCGGCGCCGCGCGGACGGAATCGAGCGCCTTCGCCAGGTCGGCGTAGAACTCCTGGTCTCCCCGGAAGTAGAGATTCTTGAGCCAGCAGGCTCCGTGCTCGACGCACTGGCGCCGGATGATCGTGTGACGCTCCGGATCGAATTTCGCGCCGTCGCCCGCCAGGAGGACCTCGCGCTGCTCCTCCCGCATCCGCGTGAACGCGGGGCCGTTCCAGTGGTCCACGAAGCGGCCGTTGAGCGCGTTGCCGAGCGGCGGGTAGTCCGGCTGCATGAGCAGGCAGCAGGGATACAGGTCGCCGTTGCCACGGATGGTCGCCGTATACCAGCCGAAGAAGCAGTGGCCGTTGGCCTCACGGAAGGCCGGCGCCGTCGGGAAGAGCGGCGGCTCCTCCGTGTAGCCGAGCTCGCGCTGGATCGCGTCGTAGACGGCGCGCCATTCGAGGTGCGGGAACTCGATCTGCAGCCGGCGGTCCAGCCTGTCCCGCTCGAGGATCGCGGTCAGGTAGGGCCGGAGGGCCTCGGCGTCGCCGGCCCGCAGGAGCACGTCCTGCCGGATCCGGTCGAGCGGGATGTCGAGGACCGCGGCGACCGAGATGCGGTCGGCGCCGAGGCCGCGGCCGAGCTCGTACATCCGCGGCAGCTCCCGGTAGTTCTCGCGGTCGATCAGGAACTGCACGACGACGCACGGAGAGTCGCCCGAGCCCCGCGCCGCGACGAGGCCGCGCACGTTGTCCACGACCTTCTGGAAAGTCGCCGGCTGCGCCTGCATCATCCGGTGGTAGTCGGCCGCATCGACCGCGTTGAGCGAGAAGATGACCTCGCGGGCGCCGTGCGCCACGAGCCTCTGGGCGATCGCCGCGTTGAGGAGGGCGCCGTTCGTCGTCAGGTTGTCGATGACGACGCCGCGCGCGTGGAGGTGGTCGAGAAACTCCAGGATCTCGCGGTGGAACAGCGGGTCGCCGCCGCCGGACATGCGGATCGACCGCAGGCCGTTCTCGGCGAGCTCGTCCACCAGGCGTTTGAGGTGCGCGAGCGAGATCTGGTCCTTGGTGCGGACGTCCTGCTGGTTGCAGAAGTAGCAGGCGACGTTGCAGCGATCGGTGATGTCGATCTCGGCGTGCACGGGCCCGCGCGTGGCCTGGCCGGAGACGATCGCGTCGAGGATCTCCCGCTTCCGGGCGGCGTCGACCTCGGACCATCCATGGGTGCCGCGCATCGTGCGTCCGTTATATCGCGAACGGCGGCCCTCCCCGCGCGCACCCCAAAACAAAACGGCGCGCCGCGAGGCGCGCCGTCGAAACCGTTCGAGGGGAAAGACTAGGACTTCGGCGTCGGAGCCGGAGCCGGGGCCGTCGAGGTCGACTTCTTGGTGGTGCTCTTCTTGTGGTGCTTCTTCGTGGTGGTCGTGGTGCCGGCCTTCTTCTCGGTCGACTCGGACTTGGTCTCCGTCGTCTTCTTGCTCTCGGTCGTCGCGGCGGCGGTCGGCTTCGGAGCGGGAGCCGCCGACTGCTGGGCGATCGCGGCCACCGGGAGCCCAAGCGCCAGGGCCATGATCAGGGACTTCTTCATCTCAACTTCTCCTTTTTCCGAGGTGCCTACTTGCACCGCGGTTGTGGAGGATCACGTTACGCTCGGCACCATGAACGCAACATGACGTGTCCGCTGCCGTCGTCGGCTACCAGACCCGCACGCGGGCGCCGGGAGCGAGGTAGAGCCTCTCCCCCTCCCTCACGTCGAACGCCGGGTACCAGGCGTCGACGTTGCGGACCGCATCGGCGCGGAACTCGCCGGGCGAGTGGCCGTCGGTCATGACCAGACCCCGCGTCAGCTCGGGGCGCTGCTTGCGCCGCCAGATCTGGGCGAAGGAGAGGAAGAACTGCTGGTCGCCGCCGAAGCCGGCCTGCGGCGCGAGGGCCTTTCCCGCCGTCGCGGCGCGGTATCCGTCGAAGGCGGCCGAGACGCCGGCCACGTCGGCGATGTTCTCGGAGAGGGTCAGCTTGCCGTTGAGATGGAGGCCCGGCAGCGGCTCGTAGGCGTCGTACTGGGCGGCGAGGCGCGCGGAGGCCTCCTGGAAGTGCGCGAAGTCGGCCGGCGTCCACCAGTTCGCCAGCCGCCCGTCGGCGTCGAACTGGCTGCCCTGGTCGTCGAAGCTGTGGCTGATCTCGTGGCCGATCACGGTGCCGACGCCGCCGTAGTTCTGCGCCGCCGAGGCGGACGCGTCGAAGAACGGGGGGTTCAGGATCGCCGCCGGAAAGTTCAGCGCGTTCTGAAGGGGCAGGTTCACGGCGTTGACGGTCTGCGGCGTCATGCACCACTCGGACTTGTCGACCGGCTTGCCGAGCGCCGCCACGCTGCGCTTGTACTCGAAGAGCTCCGCCCGCCGCTGGTTGCCCAAGGGGTCGGCGGGGTCGACCGTGAGCCCCGAATAGCCGCGCCACTTCTCGGGATATCCGATGCCGACGTAGAGCGTGCCGACCTTGGCCTTCGCCTTCTCGCGGGTCGCCGGCGACATCCACTCGAGCCGGTCGATGCGGCGGACGAACGCGGCCCGGATGTTCTCGACCATGGCCTGCGCCTGCGCCTTGGCCTCCGGCGGGAAGTAGCGCTGCACGTAGATCCGCCCGACCGCGAACCCGAGTCCGGCGTTCGTCGCGGCGACGGCGCGCTTCCAGCGGTCGCGGGGCTGCTTGGCGCCGGTGAGGACCGTGCCGTAGAAGTGGAACTGCTCGTCGGCGAACGCCCGCGGCAACAGGGCCGAGGCGCGGTCCACCGCGTGGAACGTGAGGTAGTCCTTCCAGGTGTCGAGCGGCTCGCTGGCGACGAGCGCCGAGGCGCCGACGACGGCGGACGGATGCCAGACGATGATCGTCGGCTGCCCGGAGAGGCCGGCCGCCGCGAAGTACGCGGCCCAGTCGAGCCCCGGGGCCTTCGCCGCGAAGTCCGCCGGCTTCCACGGATTGTCGGCCTTGTGGACGTCGACCGAGTCGGTCCGCGAGACGTGCGTCTCGGCGATGCGCTTCTCGAGCGCGTAGATCCGAGCGGCGCGGGCCTCCGCGTCCGGCACCTGCGCGAGGCGGAGGACCGCGGTGACGTGCTCGCGGTACTTGCCCTGGAGGTCGACGGACTTCGGGTCGGTGTGGATGTAGTCGTCCCGGTCGCGCATGCCGAGCCCGCCCTGCATCAGATAGGCCGCGAAGACGTTCGGGTTCTCGAACCCCGGCGCCGCCCAGAGGCCGAAAAGCCGGTCGGTATGGAAGTTCGTGTTGTTCAGCGCGTCGACGTCGGCCCGCAGCTCGCTCCCCAGCACCCGGGCGAGGGCGGCACGGTCGCCGATCGCGGCGATCTCCGCGAGCTCCGCCTTCATGGGGCCGAATCCGCGATCCTCGATCGCCTTCTCGTTCATGAAGGCCTGGTAGTAGGCCCCGGCCTTCGCCCCGTCCGAGCCGGCCGGCTGCCCCGCCTTCGCGGCCTCCTCGAGGAGCGCGGAGGTGCGCTGGGTGACCATCTCTTCCACGATCGAGAAGGAGCCCACGCTCGATCGATCCGGCGGGATCTCGGTCGTCTTCATCCAGGCGCCGTTGGCGAACGCGTAGAAGTCGTCGCCCGGCTTGACCGCCTTGTCCATCCCGACCACGTCGATCCCGACGCTCGGGGCCGGCGAGAGCGCCAGCATCCCCAGGAGGCTCGGGGCGATCAGGGCATGCTTCAGGTTCTTCGGCATCGTCTCTCCTTAGGGGCTCCTCTTGCCCTCGGCGCGAACAGGTTACGGTCGAGGAGCCCGAAAGTTTAGGCGTCGAATAGAATCCTGGCAATGTCCATCTCGAGGCTGTTTTTGCGCCGCCCGGCGGGTCTCCTCCGCCGGATCGCCCCGTCCGTCCTTCTCTTCTGGGCCTCGGTCACCGCCGCGGCGCCTCGAATCGTCGCCGTCGGCGACGTCCACGGCGATCTTCCGGCGTTCAAGGCCATCCTCGCGCAGGCCGGCGTGATCGACGCCGCCGGCTCCTGGGCGGGGGGCTCGACGATCCTGGTCCAGACGGGCGACCTGATCGACCGCGGCCCGAGCATGCGCTCCGTCTTCGACTTCGTCATGGCCCTCGAGCAGGCGGCCGCGAAGGGCGGCGGCCGCGTCGTGCCGCTCCTCGGCAACCACGAAGTCATGAACATCACCGGGGACCTGCGCTACGTCGCGCCCGCGAGCTACGCCGAGTTCGCCGACGCCCAGTCGGAGAAGCGGCGCGAGGACGCGTGGCGTCAGGTGGTCGACTGGCGCAAGCGGCGCGCCGCGCGGCTGCGCATGCCCGAGCCGGCGACCGACGCCGCCGCACGCGAGGCGTGGATGCAGGCGCACCCTCCCGGCTACGTCGAGCACGCGGAGGCGCTCGGCCCCGCCGGGGTCTACGGCAAGTGGCTGCGCGGCCACTCGGCCGTGGTCGCGCTCGAAGGAACCGCGTTCGTGCACGGCGGGATCGCGCCGTCCTTCGCGGGAAAGCCGCTCGCGGACATCGACCGCCGCATCCACGAGGACATCGCCGCCTACGACGCCGACCGTCAGCGCCTCGTCGCGGACGGCGTGACGCTCCCCTTCTCCGACCTGCAGGAGACGCTCCAGTCCTTGCGCGAGGAGATCCCCCTCGCCGCCGGCGACGCGGAGCGGCGCAAGCTCTACGAGAAGTTCCTCGACTGGTCGAGCTGGACGATGAACTCCCCGGACGGGCCCCTCTGGTTCCGCGGCTACGCCGAGTGGACCGACGAGCAGGGCGACGCGGAGGCGCCGAAACTGCTTGCGGCGTTCCAGCTCTCCCGCATCGTCGCGGCGCACACGCCCCAGCATGACGGGAAGATCCGCGTGCGCTTCGCCGGGACGGTCTTCCTCATCGACACGGGAATGAATGCCGCGTTCTACAAGGGCGGGCGAGGCTCGGCGCTCGAGATCGCCGGAGAGACCGTCCGCGCGATCTACCCCGGCGAGCCGCCCCAGGTCCTCTCGGCCCCGCCGGCGAAGGCCGCCGACTCCTCTCCGGCGCCAAACGGCCGCGTCTTCGTGGATGCGGACGGCCGCCCTCTCCCCTTCGCCGACGATGCCGCGCTGCTCGATTTCCTTCGCGAGGCGAGGGTGGTGAAGGTCGAGGTCATCAACGAGGGCATCACGCACGTGCGCCGCCTGACCCTGGAGCGCGACGGCGTCCGAGCCCATGCCGTCTTCCGCGCCATTCACGCCGAGGACACGATGGCCGCCCTGGGTCACGGGGTCGTGGAGCGCGACTTCTACGGCTTCGAGCCCGCCGCCTACCGGCTGGGGCTCCTGCTCGGCGTCGACAACGTCCCGCCCGCGACTCTTCGACGCCTCGAGGGCGAGCCCGGGTCGGTCCAGATCTGGATCGAGGGCGCGACGACCGAGACCGAGCGCCGCAAGCAGAAGCACGAGCCGCCCGCGCGCCTGGACTGGCAGCGTCACCTCCAGATGCGGATGGCGTGGGACGCGCTGATCGGCAACACCGACCGCAACCAGGGCAACACGCTCTACGGGCCGGACTGGCACATGTGGCTCATCGACCACACGCGCGCCTTCCGTCCGGGCGAGGACCTCCGCGACGCCGGGGACATCGTCTGGTGCGAGCGCGGCTTCTGGCGCAACCTCCGCGCGGTCGAAGACGCGGCGATCACCGAGAGCGTGAAGGAGGATCTCCGGCCCGCCGAGATCGCGGGCCTCCTCGGCCGGCGCCGCAAGCTGGTCGATTTCCTCGACGCGCGGATCCGGGAACGGGGAGAGCAGGCCGTGCTCTTCGATTGGGCGCCATGACCGGTCCGGCCACTCGGACCGTGCCGATGCCCGTGGGCCGCCTCGGGCGAATCTTCAACCTCCATCGCGGGGAGGGGCGTCGGGGCGGGCTGCTCTTCGCCTATCTGTTCCTGGTCATCACGGCCTATCTCCTGGGCAAGACGGCGCGCGACGCGCTCTTCCTGAGCGCGTTCAAGGCGTCCAAGCTCCCCTACGCCGACATGGCGATCGCGCTCTCCGTGGGCTTCGTCGTGGCCATCTACGTGGCGATCGGCCGGCGGGTGCAGCTGCGGGACCTGCTCGTCGGGTGCCTGCTCGTCTTCGCCGCGATCCAGGGCGGGTTCTGGTACCTCGCCAAGTACCACCCGGCCTGGACGTGGCAGTTTCCGGTCTTCTACATCTGGGTCGGGATCGTCGGCGTCATCGCCCCCACCCAGGTGTGGACGCTCGCCAACTACCTGCTGACGACGCGTGAGGCGAAACGCGTCTTCGGCCTCGTGGCCGCCGGCGGCATCCTCGGCTGGCCCTTCTCGGGTCTCCTGGCGGACCGGCTGGCGAAGACGAAGGGGCTCGGGACCGAGAGCCTCCTGCTCGTCATGGCCCTCCTGCTCGCCGCCTGCACGGTGCTGGTGGTTCTGCTCTGGCGGGAGCGCGGGAGGTCGCTCGGCCCCGGCGAGACGCCCCACGCGGAGCCGGCGTCCAAGAATCTCCGGGAGAGCCTCGGCGTCATCGTCTCCTCGCCCTATCTCGTCTCGATCGCGTCGTTGATCGTCCTCGCGTCGCTCGCGACCTGCTTCGCCGGCTGGCAGTTCAAGGCCATCGCCAAGGCCGCGTATCCCGACAAGAACGCGCTGACGGCGTTCTTCGGCCAGTTCAGCTTCTGGGCGGGGATCGTCTGTCTCGTCTTTCAGCTCGCCTTCACCTCGCGGTTCCTCCGGCGGTTCGGCCTCGGGCCCGCCCTTCTCGTCGTCCCGCTGGCCGTCTTCAGCAGCGAGCTCGCGGTCCTCCTCGTGGGGACCCTGGCGACGGCCATCGCGCTGAAGAGCACCGACGCGGTTCTCCGTTACTCCCTGGACAAGTCCTCGGTCGAGCTGCTCTTCCTGCCGATCCCCGCCGAGGTCAAGCTGCAAGCCAAGTCGGCGATCGACACGATCATCTGGCGGATGGGCGACGGGCTGTCGGGCCTCGCCCTCGCCATCTTCACCGACCGCCTGCACTGGTCGGCGCAGAGAGTCTCGTGGATCAACCTCGTCTTCGCCGGTGCCTGGATCGCCGCGGCGATCGTGGCGCGCCGCCGCTACGGCTCGACCCTCCTGCAGAGCATTCGCCAGCGGCGGCTCGACGCCGAGAAGCAGCTCGCGCCGGTGATCGACCGATCCACCGCCGAAATCCTCGCATCGCAGCTCAGCTCGGGAGACTCGCGTCAGGTGCTCTATGCCCTCGACATGTTTGGCGTCTCGCAGAGTCCCGCGGCGACGCATCCCGGCGTGCGCGACCTCCTCGGCCACGCCGACGCCGCCGTGCGGCGCCGGGCGATCGAGCTGCTCGATTCCTCCGGAGACCTCTGGGTCCTCCCCCGCGTCGAGGAGATGCTGCGGGACCCGGACGGCGAGGTGCGCTCCGCGGCGCTCCTGTTCCTCTCCCACCACACGAACCAGGACCCTCTCACGCGGATCGCGGACCTCGGCTCCTTCGAAGACGTCTCGGTGACCTCGGGGATCATCTCCTTCCTGGCGCAGTCCGGCGACCAGGAGCGCATCCCGGAGGCCCAGCTCCTCCTGGACCGAATGATCGCCGAGCGGGGCGAGGCCGGGCGGCGCTCGCGGGTCGAGGCGGCGTCGCTCCTCGGCCGGTTGCCGGATGCGTTCGACGTCCAGCTCGAGACCCTCCTCGGCGACGAGGATCCGGATGTCTTGCGCGCGGCCGTTCGGTCCTCCGGCAAGCTTCGCAAGCGCAAGACGGCGCCGCGGCTGATCGAGCTCCTCGGCGACGGACGCGTGCGCGAGGAGGCGATCGAGGCGCTGGCCACGATGGGCGACCGGGTGCTCGGCAGCCTGCGCGACCAGCTCCTCGACGAGGACGTCCCGCACGCCGCGCGCCTCGAGATCCCTGCCGTCCTCGCGCGACTCGGGAGCCAGGGCGCGGCCAACGCGCTCGCCGAGAACCTCCTCGAGAGCGATCCCGAGCTGCGGTTCCGCACCATCTGGGCGCTCAACCAGCTTCGGAGCGCCGGGCCGAAGACCGCGATCGACCACTCGCGCCTCCAGGCGGCGCTCGGCTTCGAGATGATGCTGCACACGCGCACCGCGCAGATCTCGTCGGTGGCCGGGCGGCAGGCCGGGCCTCCCCAGGAGCCGGACGAGATCGTGCGCCGGCTCGAAGCCGCTCACGACCGGGAGATCGAGTGCATCTTCCGGATCCTCTCGCTCCTCTACCCCGACACGGACTTCCGCAGCGCGCACTACGGGCTGCGCTCCGGGGACATCACCGCCAGGGATCACGCGCTCGAATTCCTGGAGCTCAACATCGATGGCGGACTGCGCAAGACCCTCGTGTCGCTGCTCGACCCGACGGCCCCTCCGGACGAGCAGCTCCTCCCGGCGCTTCGCCGCACCGGCGCCTCCACGCCCACGCCTCAGGACCTCACGGCGGCGCTCGTCGCGAGCGACGATCCGTGGCTCAAGGCGTGCGGCCTCCGCTCGATCGGCGTCCTCGGGCTCGTCGAGCTCGCCGTCCACGTCGAGTCGAGCATCGACGCGGAGGATCCGCTCCTCCGCGAGACCGCGCGCGCGGCGAAGCGACAGCTCGCGCAGCGCGGCGCGGGCTGAGACCCCGGCCGGCTAGTTGGACCCCGGCGCGGCCGCAGTCGCCGCCGCCGGGGCGGGCGTCTCGACCCACGTGTAGAGGACCTTGTCCTCCCCCTTGTCGGCGATGAGCTTGGCGTAGCGGTCGACGATCATCTTTCGGCGCTTGAAGAGGGCATCGAACTCGTAGCTCGTCAGGTAGTCCTTGAGGCGGTCCCGAACTGCCGCCTCGTCGAGCGCCTGGAGGTTGTGGTACAGGTTGCGCTCGCACACATTGAGGACGGGCGACCTCTGCAGGTCCGGGATCCGACGGAAGGCGCGCGTGTGGTCGATCATCCAGAGCTTCCAGTTCGGATCGATCAGGATGTTGCCCTTGTTGCGGTCCGTGTTGAACACGAGCTGGTCGAACACGTTCATGATCTGCAGCTGCTTCTGCCACTGCTGATCGTCGGGTGGCTGGATGTTGTCCTTGGCCTTCTTCTCGTCCGTCATCGCGTGCTCGAGCCAGATCTGGATGCTGCCCTTCGTGTTCTGGACCTTACGCAGCGTCGAAGGCGGGACGTTGTCGAGGCCGAGCATCCGGGAGAGCTCGAAGGCGGCCGGCTCGAAGATGTAGCAGTCGCGGAAGAAGAGGTCGGCGCGTCCGCCGCCGGTGTTGCCCTGCATCTTCTGTTCGTCGACGGCGCGGAAGATCGCGTTGGCGCGAACGCCGTCCTTCTCGATCACGAGTTTGCGCGGCATCGTGATGCCGCCGCTGGTGATCGTCTTGTCCGAGACGACGTTGGCCGTCCTCAGGAAATCGAGGAGCTGGTCCTCGGTCTCGAAGGGTAGCGGCTTGCCATCCACATCGAGCCAGCGGTGCGCCGCCTGGTCGGGCGTGAGCGCCTCGCCGACCGGCGTCGGCGGCTGCTGCTCGGCGCGGAGCCCCAGAGCTCCGGCCACCATCGCGGCGACGAACAGGGACGGGAATCGAGGGTGGGTTCGTCTCATGTCAACCTCCCGTGTCCGGCCGGGAATTGTAGCGCCGCTCCCGCATGGCGAGGATGGTAACTTGCGCCGACCCATGTCCGAAGCCCGGGCCGTCTCCGCCGCCCTCGCCCCCGGCGGGCGCCCCACCGCCGTGCGGTGGAGGATCCTCGGCCTGATCTGCCTGGCGGCGTTCGTGGCCTACCTGCTCCGCACCAACATGTCCATCGCGGGCGAGCCGATGATGCGGGAGCTGGGCCTGACGCCGATGCAGCTCGGGGTCGTGCTCGCCGCGTTCGCGTGGGCCTACGCCGCATTCCAGTTCCCCGGCGGCGCCTGGGCCGAGCGGGTGGGCTCGCGCCGCGCGATCGCGCTCCTGGCGCTCCTCTGGGGCGCCTTCAACGTGCTGACGGCGCTCGTGCCGACGCGAGGAGCCGCGACGGTCGCGTCGAGCCTGCTCCTCCTGATCGTGCTCCGCGCGCTCATGGGCGCGGCGCAGGCGCCCTACTTCCCGGCGACCGGCGGCGCGCTGACCTGCAACTGGTTCCCGGTCACCGGCTGGGCGTTCCCGAGCAGCCTCGGCAACGCCGGCCTGACCCTCGGCGCGGCCGCGACCGGTCCCCTGATCGCGTGGCTCATGCTGCGGTTCGGCTGGCGGCAGTCGTTCGCGCTCACCGCGCCTCTCGCCTTCGTCCTCGCCGCGGTCTGGTGGTGGTACGTCCGTGACGCGCCGGCGCAGCATCGCGGCGTGAGCGCGGCCGAGCGCGCCCTCATCGACCTCGGCCGGCCCGCCAGCCTCTGCGGGCCGCCGGCGCCCGGCAGCGCGCGACGCATGCTGCGGGACCCGCAGGTCCTCCTCCTCACGGCCAGCTACTTCTGCAGCAACTACGTCTTCTTCTTCTTCTTCAACTGGCTCTTCATCTACCTGGTGGACGACCGCGGGATGAAGGTGCTCGAGAGCGGCTTCTACTCTTCGGCGCCGTGGATCACGGGCGCGATCGGAGCGCTCCTCGGCGGCGGCCTCTGCGACCGCCTCTCGAAGCGCATCGGCAAGCGGCTCGCCCACCGCCGGGTCGCCCTCGTGAGCGTGGCCGTCTCCGGACTGCTGCTCGTCGCGGGCGCCGAGGCCTCCGCGCCGATCCTCGCCGTCGTGCTCCTGTCGCTCTGCCTCGGTTTCCAGCAGGCCTCCGACGCCGTCTACTGGTCGGCGGCGATCTCGGTGTCGGGTACGCACTCCTCCTCCGCCTGCGGGGTCATGAACACCGCGGGCAGCGCGGTCGGCGGCGTGGGCGCCCTCCTCGTGCCGTTCACCGTGCGTGTCCTCGGGTGGCCCGCCGCCCTCGGCACGGGGACGGTCTTCGCGCTCGTCGGGGCGCTCCTGTGGTGCTGGATCCGCGCCGACCGAGAGTTCCCCGAAGCGGCGGCGTGAGCGACACGGCTTCCCTCTCCGTCGACCGCACGCGCCTGCGAGCGGGCAGGCTCGCGCGTCTCCAGGCCGCGATGCGCGCCCGAGACGTCGAGGCCTGTCTCCTCTTCAACGATCCCAACATCCGCTACGCGACCGGAACCTCGGCGATGCCCATCTGGAGCAACACCACGTTCGTCCGCTGCGCGCTCGTCGGCGCCGAGGGCCGGCCCATCCTCTTCGACTATCCCAACGCCGTGCACCTCTTCCGCGACGCGGCGCAGTCGCTGGACGTCCGTCCGATGACCGCCTGGGAGTTCTACGACGATACCGACGCGCGGGCGGCCGCGTTCGCCCGGCAGGTCGCCGGCGCGCTTGCGGAGCGCGGCCTCTCCTCGAGGCGACTCGCGGTCGACCGTCTCGGTACGCCGGGCTATCTCGCGCTCTCGCGGGAGGGCCTGACCCTGACCGACTCCGCGCCCGTGACGACCGCCGCCCGGGCCGTCAAGACGCCCGAGGAGATCGCGCTCCTCCTCGGTAACGGTGCGATCGTCGTCGAGATGCTCGGGAACCTCGAGCGCGCGATCGCCCCGGGCGTCCGCGAGCGCGAGCTGCTGGCGATCCTCTCGGAGACGCTGCTGCGCCGCGGCGGCGAGCACCTCGCGACGAGCACCGTCTGCTCGGGGCCCAACACGAACCCGTGGCGCGCCGAGGCGACCGCCCGGCCTCTCGAGGCGGGCGACCTCGTCTACGTCGACACGGACGCCGTGGGGGTCGAGGGGTACTTCTTCTGCGTATCCCGCGCGTTCCTCTGCGGAGACCGGCCCGCGACGGCGACGCAGCGCGAGCTCTACCGGGTCGCGAACGACTGGATCGCGGCGATGAAGGAGCGGATCCGTCCGGGCCTCAGCGGCCACGAGCTGGCCGCGCGGGCACCCCGGTTGCCGGCGAAGTACCTCCCGCAGCGCTACGAGGTCATGATCCACTCGATCGGCCTCGAGGAGGAGAGTCCCAGCGTCGCCTATCCCGACGACCCTCAGCCCAACGGCGACTGGGTCCTCGAGGAGAACATGGCGCTCGTCGTGGAGCTCTACGTCGGAGAGTCGGGCGGCCGGGAGGGCGTCAAGCTCGGCGACCAGCTGCTCCTGACGGCGAGCGGACTGAAGGATCTCGCGCCGTACCCGCGCTGCCAGGCGCTTTTCGGCTGACCTCACGGGATGATCTGCGTCATAGGCGGCTAGCCCGCCCGGCGGGATGCTCTCCTCATGATCGATGGCAGCCGGTCCGACCTCGCCGCTCTTCCCGTCCGCGACATTCTCGCCCGCCACCCCGGGCTCGGCCCGACGCTCGCCGCGCACGGCCTCGACGCCTGCTGCGGCGGAATGCATCCGTTGAAGGACGCGTGCGCCGCCCGCGGCAAGGATCTCGGGGAGGTGCTGCGCGATCTCTCGGAGGCCCGCGCCCGGGCCGCGGGAGCGGAACTCGTCCCGCCGACCCTGTCGATCCGCGAGCTCCTGCACCGCTTTCCCGCGACGCGCCCGGTCCTCGAGCGCTACGGACTCGGCGACTGCGGCGGCGAGGACGGGCCCGACGAGCCGCTCGCGTGGTTCGCGACGGTGCACCGCCTCCCGCTGGAGGACTTTCTCCGTGACGTCCGCGCGGCCGCCGCCGCCGAGCCGCGCCCGACGCCGGCGTCGACGCCGGAGCGTCCGTCCAAGCCCTTCTCCCCGCACTTCGTCATCGGCTCGCTCGTCCTGACGCTGACCCTCGGCGCGACGACGGGAATGATCAACCTCATCCGGATCGGTGCGGGCGCCGACGTTCCGGTCGACCACCGGCAGATCCACGGGCACACTCAGTTGCTGGGATTCGCGACGCTCTTCCTGATGGGGATCGCCTACCACGCGCTGCCGCGCATCCTGGGGCTGGGCGGCGTCCGCGGCGGCTCGTCCGCGCGCGCCGGCTTCTGGCTGATGGCGGGAGGCGTCGTGCTGCGCAACCTCGGCCAGCCCCTCGGGATGTATGCCGGCGGCCGGCTGGTCTCGCTGCTCTCCGGAGCGATGGAGCTCGCCTCGGGTCTTCTGTTCGTTCGGTTCGTCGTCGCGCTGCTCGCCCGGGCCCGAGAGGGGAAGTATGACCGCCGGGACCCGCTCCTGCGGTTCGTGCGGGCGGGGACGCTCGTCTTCCTGGTCGCGATGGTGCTCGACGCGGCGCAGTCGATCTGGCTCGCGGGGCACGCGGACACCGCGCTGCCCGCGGCCCTCACGGAACCGTTCACCTTCGCGGTGCTCTACGGCTTCCTGCTCGCCTGGATCTACGGGTTCGGCCATCGCGTGGTCTCGCTCTTCCTCGGCGTCGGCGCGCCGGCCCGCGGCACGCCGGAGCTCGCCCTGTTCGCCCAGATGAGCGGCGTGACGATCGCGCTCGTCTCCTGGCTTCCGATCCTCCCCGACCGCGCCTCGCTCGCGCTGCGCGACACCGGCCTCGTCCTCGTCGCGCTCTCCGCGCTCGTCTACCTCGGGGGCAACGGCTTCCTCTGGCGGCGCGCCGCGCTTCCGATGCTGCGCACGCCCGGATCCCCGACCGTTGCGATCCGGATCGCCTTCGGCTGGCTCTTTGCCTGGGCCCTGCTGGAGATCGCCGCGGTCGTCCTGTCCCGGGCGACGGCCCTTCCCGCCCAGAACCTGTGGTGGGCGGACGCCGCGCGGCACGCGTTCACGATCGGTTTCCTGACGCTGCTCATCGTGGGCATGAGCCTGCGGATCCTTCCCGTCTTCTCGGGGAAGACGCTCTGGTCGCCGCGCCTCGCGCACGCGACCTATGCGCTGATCACGGCGGGCGCGCTCCTTCGGCTGCTCCAGTATCCCGCGGCGTTCTCCCCGGTCCTCTACGAGGTCGGCTCCTACATGGGAATCCCGGTCGTCCTCGCGCTGTGTCTCTTCGCGCTGAACCTGATCCGGACGATGCGGGCACCCTCGGCGGCGCGTCCGGCCGCGCCCGCGCGGGCCGCCAGTTCGCCGTCGGCGCCGCGGCCGCGCGCCTTCGTCTCGACGCTCCCGGTGCGATAATCCGCGGGGTGCCGCCGAGGCCCCCGATCCCCTTCGACACGATCCCGGTCCTGGCCCCTCTGACGGCCGCGGACCGCCTCGCGCTGGCGCCGCTCTGCGAGCTGCGCGCGTACGGGAAGGGCGAGACCCTGTTCGAGGAGGGCCAGCCCGCGAGCACGATCCACTTCCTCTTCGTCGGGAGGGTGAAGATCGTGAAGGCCGCGCCCGAGCGGGACCTGATTCTCGAGATCCTGGGGCCCGGCGAGCCCGTCGGCGCGGTGGCGGTGTACCAGCAGCGACCCTTCCCCGCCTCCGCCGTGGCGCTGGAGCCGTCGGGAACGATTTCGATCCCCGAGCGCGAGTTCTTCCAGCTCGTCGAGAAGCGACCGGAGATCACCCGTGGGCTCCTCGCCGGGCTGACGCTGCGGCTCATGGCGTTGAACCGCCGGCTCGCCGACATGACGGGCTCCGTCGAGTACCGCTCGGCGCGGCTCTTCGTGACGCTCTCCGAGCGGCTCGGGCGCCGCCAGGACGGCGGGATCTTCATTCCGCTTCCGCTCTCGCGCCAGGAAATCGCGGACCTCGTGGGAACGACGGTCGAGACCGCGATCCGGGTGATGAGCCGCTGGCAGAAGGAGGGCCTCGTCGACACCTCCCGCGAGGGCTTCCTGATCCGAAGGATCGAATCGTTTCGGGAGATCGCGCCGTCCGACTGAGCGGAGCCGCGACGGCGCTCCGGCATGACGCGCGTCATACCGGCCCCGCCCGGGGGGTATAAGCTCGGATCGGACCACCATGAAGAGGGAAGTGGCGAAAGCTCTCGCCTGGGCCTTCCTGGCGACCGGCGTGACCACGCTGCTCGTCGTCGTCGGGTCGCGCAACCTGGAGCGGTTCGACGCCGCCCTCGTCGCGTACACGTTCGCCACGCTCTTCGCGGTCTTCGGGCTCACGCTCCGCTACGCGATCTGGCTCCAGAGGCCCTCGACCGCCGTCTACTGGCGGCGCGGCTGGCAGCTCTTCTTCCGGCGCAGGGACCTCCCGCGCAACGGCGCGATCTGGGTCCGCCGCGTCGCCGGCGAGTTCGCGGCGAACGACTTCATCTGGCGCCGGGGGCGGCTGCGCGGACTGACCCACATGCTTCTCATGTGGGGCTGCGTCATCGCCGTCGCGATCACCTTCCCGCTCGTCTTCGGCTGGCTCTCCTTCGAGACGGTGCCGGGCCACATCGACCTGTACCGCGTCTTCGTCTTCGGGTTTCCGACGCTGACGTTCCCCCACGAGTCGCTCGTCGCGTTCCTGATCTTTCACGGCCTCGTGTGGGCGTCGCTGCTCGTGATCCCCGGCGTCATGCTGGCGATGCTCCGCCGGATGCGCGACGAGGGCGCGGCCGCGCTCCAGCTCTTCGCGGAGGACTTCCTGCCGCTGATCCTGCTGTTCTCCGTCAGCATCACCGGTCTGCTGCTGACCGTCAGCTACACCTGGCTCCGCGGATACGGCTACGAGTTCCTCGCGCTGACCCACGCCGTCACGGTCATCCTGACGCTCCTCTGGCTCCCCTTCGGCAAGTTCTTCCACATCTTCCAGCGGCCGGCGCAGCTCGGCGTCGAGTTCTACAAGGACGCCGCGGCCCGGGGCGAGGCGCAGCCCTGCGCGCGCTGCGGCCACGGGTTCGCCTCCCGCATGCACGTCGACGACCTGATCGGCGTCGAGCGCGCGCTCGGCTACCGCTACGAGATGACGGCAGCCGATGGCGCGCCGGACCACTATCAGCGGGTCTGCCCACCCTGCCGCCGCGCGATGCTGGCCCTCGCGCAGGGCCGCCTCGCGGGCGTGGTTCCCGAGGCGCCCGCCGGCCCTCCCCCCCGGCGCCCCATGCCCCGCTACGCCAACGCCGGCATCGGCCTGGGTCCGCTCGGGGCCGAGGACGGCGCGAACTTCCACCCCTAACTCCCGAAGGACACCGATGCCCTCGACCGACGCCTCCCCCGCCTTCACCGAGCGGTTCGGGCCCCACCCGTCCCGCTCGACGGGCCCCCGCCTCGATCCGGGCGCGGTCCCGGACCGCGCGGTCAACACCCACTGCTGCTTCTGCGGCCAGCAGTGCGGGATCACGCTGCTCGTCAAGGACGAGGAGGTCATCGGGTTCGAGCCCTGGATGGAGTTCCCGTTCAACCAGGGCAAGCTCTGCCCGAAGGGCGTCAAGCGTTACCTCCAGGGCGCGCACCCCGACCGCCTGACGCACGCCGTCGCGGCGGACGAGTCCGCGCCCGGCGGGTTCCGTCCGATCGCGTACGACGAGGCCGTGGCGAGGGTCGCGTCGGAGATCGACCGGATCCAGAGGGCGTACGGCCCCGCCGCCGTCGGCTGCCTCTCCGGCGCGAGCCTGACCACCGAGAAGGCCTACCTGATGGGCAAGTTCGCGCGCGTCTGCCTCAAGACGCCGTACATCGACTACAACGGCCGGCTCTGCATGGTCTCGGCCGCCGCGGCGAACAAGAAGGCCTTCGGCATCGACCGCGCCGCCAACCCGTGGAGCGACATCCTCGAGACGGAGCTCGTCTGGATCAGCGGCGCCAACGTCGCCGAGTGCGCGCCCATCACGACCGACTACGTCTGGCAGGCGCGCGAGCGCGGCGCCCGGGTCATCGTCGTCGACCCGCGGCTCACGCCGATCGCGCGGACCTGCGACCTCTTTCTTCCGATCCGGCCGGGGACGGACATCGCGCTCTTCGCCGGCGTGCTCCGGCTGATGATCGAGAACGACTGGCTGGACCACGCCT
>Ga0068856_100001050_pt1 | contig 29293 bp, 36 predicted proteins | sample KBSCornC62_FD_66595 | JGI IMG/M metagenome (GOLD analysis project Ga0068856, IMG submission 66595) | Corn rhizosphere microbial communities from Kellogg Biological Station, Michigan, USA - KBS Corn C6-2 | ecosystem: Host-associated > Plants > Roots > Rhizosphere > Soil ... | reverse complement strand
CGTCAGGTCTTCCAGCGGCGGCGTGGGCGTGAAGTCGTAGGAGAGTTTCAGCTTCCCGACCTTCACGTTGCTCTTGTCGTTGAGCGAGGGATCGAACCAACACTTGGCGCCCAGCAGAAAACCCTGACGCACCAGGTCGCGCAGCTTCGCGTTGATCGCCTCGATCAGATCGCGCACCAGCGTGGCGTGCATCGGCTTGTCGCTGTACTCGAAGACGCCCTCGCCGATCGTCGCGGCGACGACTTGCGCGGTGCGCGTGTAGCTCTCGAAGATGAAGGGGCCGTCGTCGCACGTGCGCGAGCCCCAGAAGCGAAAGCCGTTGCGGTTGATCAGCGTGGTGACGCCCGCTTCGTTGAGGATGTCCGCATCGGTGCCTTCGCTCAGGTAATCGAAGAACACGTCCGCGCTGATGCCCGTGACACCATTGACCGGTACGTTGGAGATCACCTTGTGCCAGCCCACGCTCTGGTCGATGGCCGCGCGCAAGCCCAGCGCAACGGCTTCGGTAAGCGCCGAGGTGGTGGCCTTGGCGTTGACGTCGAAGGCGGTGAAGTCCGGCCAGATCACCATCAGCTCGCGTGCGCTGAGCTTCTTGCGGAATGCCAAGGCCTCGCTGATTGTGGTGCAGCCGCGTGCACTCACGTACGCGAACGCGCCGAGGCGTTTGCAGAGGATCGCCAGCTCTTGCGCGACCGCTTCGTTCATGAGGCCCGGTGCGCCGATCAGGCGCGGGCGCACGCCCACGCGTTGCTCGGCGGTCAAGAGCGCTTTCAAGCCCGTGTAGCGGCCTTGCTCGTTCGTCGTGCCGATGACATGGGCCGTGGTGGTGGCTTCGTCCGCGTCATCGCTGACGCGCACGATGATCACTGGGCAGCGCACCTGGTCCGCGATCGCTTGCAGCGCTTTGGCCAACGTGCCGCGAAGACCTGCCGCGGCGATACCGTCCTGCGGATTCGTGAGCAGCACCGGTGTATCCAGCGGAAACAGCTTGGCGTCCGCTTCCGGTGCGGTGGCCACCAGGCCGATCACGGCGGTGGAGATGGTCTTGAGGGTGGGCGCGGCATCGGTGGTTTCTTCGATGCGCGCGCCGTGGTGATAGGCCGTCGACATGGCGGAGTCCTTACGGGGTGGTGGAGGCAGGGGAGGCCGCGACAACGTCGGGCGGTGACGGGAGCGCGTCGGTCGGCGGTTCGACGCCGAGCTGGTCGATGACGTGTTGCGCGCCGTCGCCGGTCCAATAGACGAACCCGCGGAAATCGGCGACGCGTTCCCACTGATCAAGCGCGGCGTTCCAGCGCGGCGCCTGATGGACGTCCAAACGCGGCGGCGCGAGGATCGTTACCGTGTCGGGCAAGGGCTCGCCAGGGGCGGGGCTGGGTACGCGCTGCGCGGTGGACTTGTCCCACACCGGTGTGCGGCTGTAGTCGGGTACCTGGCGCCACGCGAGGGCAGCGCGATCCCACACGTTTTGCAGCGGCTCGTGTGCACTGAACACCGGCGGAGCATCCGCCGTCACGCTGTCCGGCAACGTATCGCCCAGCGCGAGCGCGTTGGCGACAGGGAGGCCTGTGGCGGTGTCCCACAGCATGACGCGGCGAAAGTCGGGAACGATGTCCCATGCGGTGCCGTCGTCGTTGAGCCGTGCACGACGATGCGGGTCCACGATGGACGGCGGCGCGATGGCCACGACGTTGCGCGGCAGGTAATAGGTGCCCTCCAACGGCGAGAGAAACACCTCGACGGGGCCGAGCAGTTCGCGGGTGGCTTCGTCGAAGCTGTACGCATGCTTGGCAGTGGGCAGTTCGGACGTGTCGTGATCAGACATGATGAAACCCAAGTCAGTAAGCGATGAAATGGAACATGTGCGTACCGGCGGCAAGGTTCTCGTTGCCGCCGGCGGCCGCGATGGTGAGCGTGTGGCTGTGGCTGCCGCCGTTGGCCAGCGACGCGCCGTGGGTGTGATCGCCCACGGACGCGATCGAAATCGTGTGCGAGTGCGCGCCGGCGCCGTTCATGCCGATGTTGTGGCCGTGATTGCCTTGCCAGTCCGTGCCGAAGTTGTGCGCGTGGTTGCCGGCGTCGTTGGTCTGGCGCTGCATGTTGCGGAAGGCGGGACCGCCGCCGCCGACATAGTTGGACCCGGTGCCATCGCCGAACAGGCTGTTCAAGGTGACGTGCGAGTGCTGGCCTTGCGCGTCGGTCGAACCGCTGTGCGCGTGGTTGCCTTGGCCATCGGTCCATGCACCATGGGCGTGATCGCCGACACCGCTGGCACTCGCGCCGTGGCTGTGGCTGCCAGCGGCGGTCAGCGAAACGGTGTGCGCGTGATCACCGGCGGCCGCGGCCGTTGCGCCGTGGGTGTGCGTGAGCAACGCACCGGCGCTGTACGTGCCGACCTTGCTGGCATCGACGGTGGCCTTGATGACCGTGCCTTCACCGAGGCGCGGCACGTTGAAGGTGGTGGCGCCATCGCCCGCGCCGTAGGTCGTCCCGATCGCGGCGAACAGGTCGGCGTACTGCGTGCGCGAGATCGCCGCACCGTTGCACAGCAGCGTGTAGGGCGGTGCCTGCTGGCCGGCGGTGACGATGATTTGCCCCGGCACGTAGCGCGCCCGCGCATCGAGCTTGGCGGCCAGCGCCGCGACCAGGCCGGTGATGTCGTCCAGCCCGTGCGCGTGCTTCGATGGTGGAAAGGTCGGGCCGAGCGCATTGAGCACGTCGCCGTTGGTGGCGAGCGTCAGGAGTCCCTTGATGTAATCGGACGGCGCACCGACACCGAAGCGGGCGTTGAGCGCGGCCAGCAGCGCGGAGGGCGGCACCGCTTTTTGCGATTCGCGGCCGGCCTTCGCTTCCTCGTTCGTGGCGAGCTTCACCACGCCCGGCACATCGGTGGTCGCGGCCGGGTTCTGGAAGTTCGTGTCGCCGAAGGTGATCTGCGTGGCGTCGAGATCGGCGAACTGGATGTCGACCGCCAACAGCATGAACGCCTGGCCGGACTTCTCGACGATGGGATCGGACTGGCCGTACGACGCAAACAGTGTGCCGTCGTCCAGATACAAGCCGAAGCCGCGCACGGTGTAGACCACGCCGATCGTGCTGTCGCTGACCGTGACATGGATGGTGTCGGCGCTGGTCGCGCCGCCGGCGATGGTCTTGATGCGCTTGATTTCGTTGGGCAGGGCCTCGCCCGGATTAAAGGACGTCGCCGTGATACCCACCGACGCGATGCGCACGGCGTTGCTGCCATCGCCCTGGGCATTGCGCAGGGCGGCGCGGCCGGCGCTCGTGACGGCGACGGTCAACGGCATATCAGTTCACTCCCTGAAAAGTGAGGTGGGCATAGGCGACGGGGCGTGCCTTGGCGATGACGCCCACGGCGCTGCGCGCGTTGATGCCCTGCGTAAAGGTGAAATGGTCGCGCGCGGATTTGGCGCGCTTCACTTCAGCGACGATGTCGTCCACGAACGCAGCAGAGGTGCCTTCGTGGGCGTCCTCGGTGACGCTGATCGCCATCTGGAACGTAAAGGGCTCACCCGGCGGGTCTTGCTCGAACCAGGGCCGCAGTTCCACATGACCCCCGAACGAGGTCACGACGTCTTCGACCGATTGCGCGGTGCCTTGTCGTTTCGCAATCTCGATCGCATGCCGCACGCGCGAGCGCTTCACGGCTTCGGACCAGTACGGCTTCCACGTGCGCACGCCCAACGACCAGGCGAGCCAGGGCAGAAACTTCGCCGGGATCGTGTCGGGGTTGGCCAGCGTGGCCAGCGGCGCGTCGATGGCGAGCATCGTCACGCACACCTCGGCAAAAGCCCGCTCCATCGGCGTGGCGTTGGGCGGCACCAGGCTATTCACCGATGCCTCCTGGGCGAACGTCGACGCTTGTGCAGTAACCCGCTTCGGTGTCACTCATGACGAGCGTGGTGCTCGGCGTCAGGTCGAGCACGTCTTCCACGCCCGGCACCTTCAGCGCGGCGTAGAGGCCCGACAGCGTGATGTTGCGACCAATGCGGCGCGACTCGGCGAGGTATTTGGCCAGGCTCTTTTGCGCCTCGGCCAGCACGACCTCGGAATCCGGGCCGACGTAGAACGTGAGCGTGGCCGACACGCTGAAGGGACGCACCACGACCGGTTGCACGATCACCTTGTCGGTCAGTAGGCGCCGCGTTTTAACGGCCATGAAATCGGTGACGGTTTGCAGCAGGTCGGGTGTGGGTGTGCCATCGCCCTCGCGCGCCATGACCGACACCACGACACTACCGGGCGTGGGGCTGCTGACTTTGGCATCGAGCACCTGGCCCGACGCACTGCGCGCCAGGAATTCGTAGGCGTCAGCCGGACCGGCGGTGGAGTAACCGGTAGGCGCGAGCTGGCAGCGGTACAGCAGGTCGTCGTCCGATTCCCATACGGCGTCGATGCCTTGCTCGGGAATGGCGGGGCTGATGAGCAGTCGTTTGACGCCAAGACTGGCGGCCCAGTTATCGAGGTCGTTGCCGCGCGCCGTGGGGAGGAAGCATGCGCGTGCATCGTCATTACGCTTCTGCCGTTCCTGCAGCACGACGTAGGCGAGTACTTGCAGATTTTTGCGGATCGGATCGGATTCGACGGTGGCGGTGTAGGCTGGCCACTGCTCGATCATTTTCGCTTCCGCCATGGCGAGGATCGACTCGTAGTCGAGCGGTTCCACCACGTCTGGTAGCGGGAGTTGGTTGAGCTGGATGGCGTCCGTCATGCGCGTGCGCCGCCCAGCGCGACCGAGACGGACAGATCCACGGTCTCGCCGGTGTCCTTGCGTGTGCAACCTAAGTCGAGCACCCAACGGCCTTGCAGCGCATCGATCACGGACATTGCGACACGCGTTAGCGTGAGGCGGGGTTCCCAACGCATGAGAGCCGTTGCCGTCGCGGCGTAGAGCTGCACGCGCGTGGCGGCATTGGCGGGTGCATCGATGAGATCCGGCACGCGGCTGCCGTAATCACGGCGCATGATACGTGTGCCCAGCGGTGTGGACAGGATGTCGGCGATGGATTGCGCGAGATGCGCGTCGCCGCTCAAGGCTTTGCCGGTGCGTGCGTCCATGCCCATCATGGCAGCGGTTTTCCACTGACGCCGGCACCGGGCTGCACCTTGTCGTGCGGGTGATTCGCCAGGCTGATGCTGCCGGCCTTGACGTCGGTATCGCTGGTGATGGCTTGGCTTGCGTGAATGCTCTGCTGGAACGTCGCGGCCTGTGCCACACTCAGCGCGCCGTCGATGGTTACGTTGCCGGTGAGGGTGATACCACCCGGTGCCGTTACCGCCACGCGACCATCGGCGGGTAGTGTTGCCTTGAGTAGGTGTGCGGCCTGGTCGTACAGCAGTACCGCCCCATCACGAAACGCCATCACCACCGTGTCGGCGTTGGCCTCCACGGGTATGTCGTGGGCATCGCAGAACAGGCTGCCGATGGCGACGGCCGCGCCCACGTCGCCGTTGGGCGACAACACCACGACTTGCTCGCCGATATCCGGTGGCGACCACGACTTGGTTTTGCCGGCACGCGTTGACATCCACGCAATGGGGCGGGTGAGCAAGCCGCCGATTTTGACTTGCACGCGTTTACCGGCAACGGCTTGCACCGTGCCGAAGCGGATCAGATTGGCGAGTTGACGCGGGATGTCATCGGACATGCCCGCCATGCTGCAGATGACGAAGGACGCGCGCAGCCTGCGGTGGTTCTGTACAGCGTTGCTTAGAACAGCTCAGGTCTGCAGCGATGAATACGGCGATGTTGCTATTTCATCGCGACAATATCCGTTCCCAATCCAGGGACTAAGTCCACTTCCCACAATCCCCTGCGTTCCCCTTCCTCCAGAGCCTCTTGAACGCAAGCCAGTTCGGGAGGCAGATGATCCACGTGTTCAAGGAAGGCGATTTGAGCGTTTAAGCCAGAAATCACCCACGCTTTACGGGATGTTGAATAGGTCGACTGCTCTCTCATCTCCCGCAAAAGGAGACGCAAATAGCCATCTATGTCCATTCCGGGTATCCCCCTGATCACGTATTTCCAGCGATAGCTAGCCCCGTCGTTCTGAGCCCGCTGACCGCGTACTAGGTATTCCAGTACATGATCGCGCCCCCTTTTCCGGCTTTTGCCGTGAAGATCAAAAGGAGGCGTTTGAGCTATCTCACCATAGGCCCACCGGGGACGACTTGATCTATGTCACCCGCTTGATGCCCCCGCGCCAGACGCGCGCCGCGTCCGAGAAGTCTCCTGGACGCCCTCATGCGCGACGTTGGCTCTGAGCCAGCCCGGTGCGGAGCTTGGCGAACATGGCGTCTTTCCAGCGACGGATCATCGCGTCGTCCGCGTAGACCTTAAAGAAATGCAAGGCAATCATTTCGATTACCGAAACACGACGATGTCCGTTCCCAATTCAGTGTCGTAATCCATTTCCCACAAGCCTCTGCACACCCCTTCTTCCAGCACATCTTCAATGGATGGCAACTCCGGGGGAAGATTCACCTGCTTTTGCTGCAAGATGGTATTTAGATGCGGTACTGAAATCGCCCAAGCATCTTTGGCTTGTGAAAAGGTTGAACCGTTTTTAATGACCCGCGCGACAACGCCGAAATAGTCCTGAAGATCCATAGCCGCTGATCCCTCCTCGAGACCATCTAGCATCTGGTTGCTGTCCGGCCCATCCTAGCAAGTCCATCAGGCTTGGAGGTATTCGAGCAGACGATCACGTACCCTTTCCCGGTCGATCGCCGTGAAGCCCAGCAATGGACGTGCGGGATATGTCGCCATGGGGCCGCCAGGCGTCACGTGATCCATACGGCCTTCTTGATGCACGCGCGCGAGGCGCGCGACACGTCCGAAGAAGCCGGCTTCGGCACCGTCGTGGGTGACATTGATTTTCAGCCAGCGCGCCGTACGAAGCTTAACGAACATGGCCCCCTTTCGACGACGAATGGCACCGCGCTTTTCACGAAGCGATTCCACTTGGCGCTTGCGCGCGGCATAGGGCGTGCCATCGGGTGCGAGCTGAGCAGCAATCCGTCGCTGCTGCGAGCGACGTACATCCAGCGCGATCGTGCGCGCGAGCTGTCGGCGCTGTGCCGGCGCGAGCTTCGCCAGCAGCGGTGCCGCCCATAATTCCAGTTGCGTCAGGGCGTCTGCCACAGCCATGCACTCGTCGGATCGGCCGGCGGTTCGGCAGGGTGATCAAAGCGACCGTCATCGCCTGCATACACCGCTTCGGTCAGATCAATCTCGATAGCGACGTCGGCCAGCTCCGCCGTCATCAATTCACACTCGAAGCGAATGCCGCGCTCCGCTTGCGTGGGATTCTTGAGCATGTCCGGCTGCTCCACCGCCACCCAGGCGGCGACCGCCATGGCGAGCGTATCCATGTCGCCCGCGAAGTCCTGCAGCACCGCGGTGAGTTGGTAGCTGTATTGCCAACCCACACTGGCGGTACCGCTCGCCACCAACTTGCCCTTTTCCACAAAGATGGAGAGGCGCTGTGGATCGTTGGCGAGATCCGGCAGCGCGGCGAGCAGTGCCGTGCGGAAGCGCTCAGGTTTGTTCATGGCGACGCTCGCTGCAACGCGTTGCGTTCGCGGACCCAGTCTTGCAACGCGCTTAGTTGCGCTACGGTTTCGTGGCAGATGCCGTAGTTGGTAACGATGACGCCTGCGGCTGTAGAGGCTGCAACGTCCGAGGCGGCTGCATCAGTGGGGCCGGCGGCAGGAAGCGTGGACAGGCCGGACGCGGCAGCGTCGTGCAGGCGGACAAAGCCCCAAGGCAAAGGAAAAGCCCGATCGGTCGCAGGCGTGACATAGCTGGGAATCTCCCGTTGCAGCGTTTGCGTGGTGTCGTGGATCACGCGCACGCGATCCACGTATTGCGTGATGACCTTGACGTCGAGCCGGGCGGCAGAGGCTTCGAATTGCGCCGCCAATTGCTTCGCCTGCGCATCGGCCAGGCGCGAGATCAGATCCACCGATCGATGGCGCTGCCATACGATCACGGCCAGCGCGGCGATGAGCAGCGCGGCCAGGAGGAGAGCGAGGGGCTTCAGCAGCACGCTCATGCCGCGTGCCTCGCCCGTTCGTCGTGGGCGTCTTCCATGCGACAGCGCGCGATCTCGCAGTTGACGCCATCGAGTTCGATGCCGATGAAGTGGCGCCCTTCCAATAGCGCCGCCACGCCGGTGGTGCCGCTGCCAGCGAACGGATCGAGGATCACACCGCCCGGCGGGCACACACGTACGAGGGTGCGCATCAGTTCCGTAGGCTTGCCGGTAACGTGATGCTTGTCTTTCTGCCGGATCGATTCGACGTGGTAGCCGGGCAGATAACCCACCTCCACGCGCGGCGGCATCTCGCCCTTGCTACCCCATACCGCGTATTCCGCGCCGTTGCGAAAGCGACCGGGGCCACTCGGACGCCCCGCCGGCTTCAACCACGGCACGATGCCGCGCCAGGTCGCGCCGGCGGTCTGCAATGCATCGGTCGTGCTGGGGAGTTGCCGCCAGTCGGTGAACAGCACGACTGGCGAGCCGGGCTTGGCGACGCGCAGACATTCGGAAAGCCACAGCGTGACCCACAACGTCCAACTGCGCTGGTCGCGGTTGTCACCGCTAAAGCTGTGGTAGTCCCGCTTCGTGCCGGTCTGCACATATTTCTTGACCGGCGATTGTTGGCGTTGCGTCATGTGCAGACCACCGGAGCTGTACGGTGGATCGGTGATGACGGCGTCGACCGACGCATCGGGGAGGGTACGCAGGAAGGCGAGGGCTTCGCCCTGATGTAGCTGAAACGAGGACAAGGCTTTACATCTCCACACGGTTGAGCACCCAGCCAAAGAGGTATTTGCGCTGGGACGGTTTGGATTCGGTGAGTTCGAGATAGCGCGTGGCCTGCACGCCGTTGAGGCCGCGCAGCAGCACGGTGATGCCCTGTGGGCCACGCCACCGCAGGAAGGCGCGCAACGCATCGAGCGTGACGGCGCCAATGCGGCCGTCGACGTGCAGATCGCCGTAGCGGCTGCCGGTGTCGTTGAAGCCATTGAGCCAGCGCTGCAAAAACATCGCGGCCATGGCGGTACCCATGTTGACGCCGGTATCGATCAGCTCCGCGCCGATGTTGGGCTCGATCGCGACCACGTCCGCGAAGCGCGGTTCGTCCACGTAGCGCGTGCGGTAGATCGCGCGCGCGACGGCTTCGGGCAGGTCCTTCATCGGGCCGGTGTAGCCGTAGGCGCGCGCCGCGGCGAGGGTGATGCCCCAGCGCGTTTCCTTCCCCGGGTCGTCGGGATCGTTCGTGTACGTGTCCCAGCCTTCGGCCTTCATCACCGCGGTGATGAGCTGATCGATGCGCTGCTCCGGGAACACGATCACCACGTATCCCTCCGCACGAGCCATGCAAACCAGGCGCGCGGTGCGCGCAGCAAGTGCGCGATGTTGCCGCGATGGATCAGCAGCCCGATCGCGATCGCCAGGGTCAGCAGCGCCTCCCACGGTCCCGGCGGCGGCCGAATGCCGCACACCAGCTTCACCGCCGTGGCGGTGCACGCGACGATCAGCGCCCACGCGATCCACGCGATGACGTGACGATGCCGCGAGACGCCACGGCGAAACGTCAGCAGGCGCAGCACGATGACGAGGCAGGCCACAAGCTGCACCAGCGGCCAAAAACCGAGCGCGATGGACATGATTACTCTCCTTTACGAAGCAGGGTCGAGAGATCGAACGCCTTGGCGCGTTCGATCAGTTGCACGGTGAGCGTCACAACGAGTGCGCCGGCCAGGAAGGCGGCGATGGCGGGGCTGTGCAGCGGCAGATGCGCGAGCACCTCCGGCGCGGCGAGATAACCGACCACCGTGCTGATGACGAGATAGAGCACGCGACGAGCCAGCGGCAGATCGCGCGCGCTGGTGACGAACAGCGCGGCGCCCGCGACGGCGCCGACCAGGGCGTTGCCATCGATACCCGGGAGGAGCGTGGTGGTGGCGGTCGCGGTGCCTAGCGCGGTAGCGGTAGCAAGCGTGGTCACGGTCGGCTCGGACATCATCAATCCCAGAGTTGAAGGGTGGCGAGCACGCGCGTGCCCACCTCGCGGGCGTCGGGCAGCACCACGGGCGTGCCTGTGGGAAGCACCGGACCGAGCGCGGCCAGGCCGCGATTCATTTCGTAGACCGTCTCGACGACCCCGGCGGTGGTACCGAACACGCGCCAACAGATCGCATCGACCGTGTCGCCCTGGCGCGCGTAAAGGGTCTGCGCCATTCAAAGCAGCTCCACCACATTGCGCGGACGCCCGAGGATGTCGGCCACCGCCCAGCGCGCATTGCGCCGAAAATCATCGGCCGCATCGCTTTCGCCTTGGCCGCGATAGTCGCCCGCGCGTGTGTTGTCCCAATCGCGGTATTTCTCGGCGATGTCCGCTTGCACAGTGCTGGCCACCGCGCGCAGGTAGCGATGCACGAGCGCGCTTGCGCCGGCGATCGTTTCGCCGATGTCGGCGGCGTTCTCCCAGCCTTCGCCGATACGCGTGGCCTTGTACGTCGCGAGCTGTGTGTTCACATCGAGCATGGCTTCAATGGCACTCGCACGCAGGCGTTCCGCCGTGACATTGCCGGTCAGGCGCGTGGACGCGCGCAACACGGTGAGATCCACATCGGGCCAAAAGCCGTCGTTGGCGATCGTGCCTTCGTTGCTCGGTGTGGCGACGGTGCCGCCGTTGGCGATGGGACTGCCCATGGACATCCTTTAAAAAAATCCGGCGGTGGACGGGTGGGTCACGGCATGCGTGGACGCATCGTTCGCCACCCGTGCCGCCGGGGCGCCGGGGGGAGGCTCAGGCGCCGCGGGATCGCGGCGAGGGGTGGCCGGCGTTCGGGCCGGAGGCCGTTTGACGCAGTCGGCGTTCCAACTGCTCCATGTCTTTTTTCGCGCCCACCTTGTCGTGCAGCTCCACCGCGCGGCGCAGGTGATCGAGTGCCGCGCTCGGATCGTGCTCGGCTTGGTGCCGCCCGATGGCGAAGTGCAACTTGGCGCGCACCTGGTCGGGCATGTCGCGTGTAGCGGTCAGTGCAAGGATGGTTTCCAGCACGCCCACATCGAACGGCTTGCCCGCGTCGTACGCCTTGAGCGCTTGCACGGCCGGTTCCTCGGCCACCAGCGTGGCCGGCGTGCGCTCGAAGCGATCGGGCAACGACAGGTTGTGATCGAGCACGTAGCGAGCGACCTCCAGCGCACCGGCGTAGTCGCCGACATCGATGCGCCAGGTCAGCACGTAGCCGAGCACGTCATCCTGCACGCCCTGGCCACTGGCCAGCACGCCCGACACATACGCGTCGTAGTCGCCCAGAATCTCGCGCTTGATCGCGATCTTGCGTTCGACCGATTGCACCTGGTGCAGCCGGCGGCGGTCGGTGTCGAGCTTGGCGCGCATGAGGCGATGCGCGCGGGAAGTGGACGCATCCACTTCCGCGCCGGGCGCCGCCTTGGCGGTCGCTCGTGCCGCTTCCACACGCATCAGGTGGGCTTGGGCGGGGGAGAGCATCGCGTGACTCAGCCGCCGGTCGACCAGGTGCCCAGCACGATGTTCTCGACCATCACCGCGCCCTGCAGGCGTTCCACCACGTAGGCGTCGTTGCTGGACTGGTAGTCGGCGACCTGGTCGTAATCTGGCTCGTCGCGCAGCAGGCGACGACGTGCGCCGGCCTGGTAGTAGATCGAGAGATTGTCCGGACGTGTGATCAGCAGCGAGTTGCCGGGGAAATACGGAAGTCCCAAGCCCTGCAGGCCGCCGATGGTCTTTTGGCTCACCAGGATTTGCGTGGCCAGCTCATCCGTCGCACGCTGCTGCTGGTTGATCTTCGGGAAATACTTGTCGTGCATCAGCTTGCGGCCGACATGTACGCGCAAGCCGGTGTCTTCCTGGAACCACGGAGCCAGCAGCAGGATGGCGTCGTACACCAGTGCGTCGAGGTTTTCGTAATCGCCGCCCGGACCGACGCGCACCTGCTTGCTGCCGGCCTTCGCTTCGCTCATCACCTGCGCCGGTGCTTGTTCGCGCAGGATTTGCAGCCAGCCCTTGTTGACGTCCTGCAGCAGCGGGTTCTTGCCGATGTCGGTGTCCTCGGCCACGCTCGTACCGTTCCAGCCGATCATCAAGCGGTCGAGCGCCTGTTGTGTCACCAGCATGGTGGACAGGCGCGTCTGGAAATCCGGGAACTTCGCCCACGCATCGAGCGTGGCGTAGGGGAAGGACGTGTCGAAGTTGGTCTGGTAGCAGGTGTAGGGCTGCGCATCCATGTCGCCCAGGTAGCGCGGCATGCGCTTTTTGTTGGCGCTGGTCTTGGTGCGGCTGGCGACCGGGCCGGCGACACCGAGGTGCAGCTTCTCGCCGGTCTTTTCGGTGACCGGATGCACGTTGACCAACTTCAGGTAATCGCTCGATTCCTGGATGCGGTTTTCCATCGTCTGCTGGACGGAGGGCTGCACATCGAATTTCTCCGACGCGCTGGCCACGCCATTGAGTTTGGCTACCTGGGTGGCGAGCGCATGGAACTTGACGCGGGTTTCGTTCTTCATGGGTGTCCTTGTGGGGAAACAGGGAAGGCGTGACGCGTGCGGGTTAGAAGTCGGTGAGCGCGTCGTCGGTGCCGGTGGCTACCGGACGCGTGGCAGTGGCGGCGGGCGTGTCGTTGAACCACTGCTCCAACGCGGCCACGCGCGTGGTCATTTCGGCGAGCTGCTGACGGGTTGCCTTGACCTCGGTGTCCACCTGCTCGAACTGGCGCGCGGTCTGGGCGCTCTGCGCTTCGCCGTGCTCGGCCACTTCCTCCAGCGCGGCTTCAATATCGGCGAAGCGGCGGGTGTCGTTGGCATCCTTGCGCGTGAAGAGCTTGCGCACGCGCTCCAGGATGCTCGGCGCCTCGCTCTCGTCGGCGAATTCGATCAGCGTTTCCACCGCGGCCGAGAAATGGTTGTCCGGGTGCTGCTTGCGCGCGGCGAGCGGATTGGCGTCCGGGTTGGACGCGGCAAATTGCAGCATTTCGGTACCGAGGCTGGCCGGGTTGTCGGTGACGGCCAGGCCCACCAGGTACGCCTTGCCGGTGTCGGCAAACTTCGGGTTGACTTCGATGGACGTGAAGACCTTCTGACCCTTCTGCGTCAGGGTCACCAGGTCGTCGGTGGGGCTGATCACCGCGAACAATTCCAACTTGCCCTCGGCGTTCTGTTCTTGCGAGAGCGCATCGACAAAGCCGTAATTGCGAAACGGGCCGTCCGGCAGCAGGCCGCGGATGTGTTCCAGGTTGATCGTCGCGCGGTACTTGGCCGGGTCGTAGCTCGCGGCCATCTGCGTAATCCATTCGCGCTGGATGGTGCGGCCATCGACGGTCGCGCCTTCGGTCGCAACGCGGAATTTCTTGGACTTCTTGGCCATGCGGATTGCCTCGGCGTGAATGGAGTCAGTGATAGGTCGCCAGCATCGGGACCACCACGCACACCGGCAACGAAGCGTGGTTCTGTATCGCGCCACCGAGAACAGCGCACGGCCCAGCGCATGCAGAGGCGTCCCTACGCTGTCGCGCATGCTCATGCCTTCCGTCGCCACCGATCCGCGCACGCTCGCGCGCAGCCTGTTCTTCCAAGGGTGGAGCGTGACGGCCATTGCCGAGCACATCGGGCAAGCACGTTCGACCGTGGAATCGTGGAAACAGCGCGATGGCTGGGCGAACGCGAAACCGATCGATCGCGTGGATGCGGTGCTCGAAGCGCGGCTATGCCAGTTGATCGCCAAGGATTGCAAGAACGCGCACGACTTCAAGGAAATCGATCTCCTGATGCGCCAGGTCGCGCAGATCGCGCGCGTGCATCGCTACGAAGCACCGGGTGGCCACGAAGGCCATCTCAATCCCAAGGTGGCCAATCGCAACGCCGGCCCAAAGAAGAAGCCGACCAAGAACGAGGTCAGCCCCGAGCAGGCCGCGCGCTTACGCGAGGCCTTCATGGATTCATTGTTCGACTACCAGCGCCGCTGGCATCAGGCCGGGCTCGCGCTGCGTATCCGCAATATCCTCAAATCGCGCCAGATCGGCGCGACCTGGTACTTCGCACGCGAGGCCTTGGACGATGCCATCGGCACGGGGCGCAATCAGATTTTCTTATCAGCGAGTCGCGCGCAGGCGGATGTGTTCCGCCAATACCTCACGCAGTTTGCGAAGGACGCCGCGGAGATCGAACTGAAAGGCGATCCGATCATTCTGCCGAACGACGCAACGCTCCACTTTCTCGGTACGAATGCCCGGACCGCGCAGAGCTATCACGGCAACCTGTATTTCGACGAATACTTCTGGGTGCACAGCTTCCAGACGCTGCGCAAAGTCGCGTCCGGCATGGCCATCCACAAGAAGTGGCGGCAGACGTATTTCTCGACGCCTTCCGCGCTAAGCCATGACGCGTATCCGTTCTGGTCAGGTGCGCTGTTCAACAAGGGCAGGGCGAAGGCTGATCGCATTACGTTCGACGTCAGCCATGCGGCCCTGGTGAACGGCCTGGTGTGCGCGGACGGCCAATGGCGGCAGATCGTCACCGTGCTGGACGCGATGGCCGGCGGGTGTGATCTCTTCGACCTGGACCAGTTGCGGCTGGAATACAGCGCTGAGGAATTCCAGCAGCTCCTGATGTGCGAATTCATCGACGACTCCGCGTCGGTGTTTCCGTTTGCGCTGGTGAAGCGCTGCATGGTCGACAGCTGGGAGGTGTGGGACGACGTGCGCCCGTACGCGCCGCGCCCGCTCGGCGATGCGCCGGTGTCGATCGGCTTCGATCCGTCCAAGGGAGCGAGCGGCGGCGATCCGTCCGGCTGCACGGTGAGCGCGCTGCCGACGCCGCAGCGTGACCTGTTTCGCGTGGTCGAAAAGCATCAGTGGCCGGGGCAGGACTTCGACGCGCAGGCCGGCCAGATCAAGCGGTTGTGCGACATCTACCACGTGGTGGACATCGCGATCGACACCACCGGCATGGGTACCGGCGTGTACCAGCTGGTGAAGCAGTTCTTCCCGATGGCGCGCGCGATCCAGTACTCGCCGGAAACCAAGGCGCTGATGGTGATGAAGGCGCAGGACGTCATGGGCAAGGGACGCCTGGAATGGGATGCCGGCTGGACGGATCTCGCCGCCGCGTTCATGGCGATCCGCAAAACCCTAACCCCGAGCGGGCGGCACGTCACCTATGACGCCAGCCGTTCGGCCGATGTCGGCCATGCGGATCTCGCCTGGTCGGTGATGCATTCCCTTATCTACGAACCGCTGGAAGGCCGCAGCGGCCACAGCCAAAGCTTCATGGAGATCTACGGATGAGCAAGCGCAAACGTCAGCGCGGCGACCAGGCCGCCGAGCCCAAGGCGAAAGCCCACGCCTTCACCTTCGGCGAGCCGGAACCGATCGATCGGGCGTCGCTGCTCGAGTACGTGCAAGTGTGGAACAACGGGCGCTGGTACGAGCCGCCGGTGAGCCTGCTGGGCTTGTCCAACATGCTGCGCGCGGCGCCGCATCACTCGTCCGCCATCTTCATCAAGCGCAACCTGCTGGTGTCGTCGTTCGTGCCGACCAAGTACCTGTCGGTGGCGGACTTCGAGGCCTTTGCCACGGACTATCTGGTGTTTGCGCATGCGTACCTGGAACAGATCCCTTCCATGTCCAAGCGGCTGCTGCGGTTGAAGCGCTCCCCGTCGCTGTTCACGCGCGTCGGTGTGAACGGTGGGCCATGCTGGTTTGTGCCGTACTCGGGCGAGGCGTTCGAATTCCAGAACCCAGTGTGTCAGCTCCTGGCGCCGGATGTAAGCCAGGAAATCTACGGTGTGCCGGAATATCTGAGTGCGCTGCATTCGGCGCAGTTGAACAAGTCGGCGACGCTGTTTCGGCGCAAGTATTATGACAACGGGTCGCACGCCGGCTTCATTCTCTACATGACGGACACGGCGCAGCAGTCGGCCGACGTCGATGCGCTGCGCGAGGCGCTGAAGAATTCCAAGGGGCCGGGCAACTTCCGCAACCTTTTCATGTACGCGCCCAACGGCAAGAAGGATGGGCTGCAGTTGATTCCGATCAGCGAAGTGGCGGCGAAGGATGATTTTGCGTCGATCAAGAACACCAGTCGCGACGACATCTTGGCTGCGCACCGTGTGCCACCGCAATTGCTGGGGATGATTCCTACGAATGCCGGTGGGTTCGGCGATGTGGAGAAGGCAAAGCAAGTTTTTATGGAGAACGAAGTGGTGCCCATACAGGCAAAAATGCTGGGGTTAAATGCCATGCTCGGAGTGGAGGCATTTCGCTTTTGATTCCAGGACGATTGGCTGGCTAAAGCCTCCAATTAGCACTTAAAAACACTGGCGCCACTTGCGATTAAGTAAGTACATTGTGGACAACTGCTTGATCGCAACTTGAATGTGTTTTTAGTTCGACATTAGCACCCGTTGGCTCTGTTCATTGATTTGCGGGCATCAACGATGCGAAGCAGGTGTGATGCGAGCATCACCATTTCTTGAGCCTCGCGCGAGTCAGCAATGGTCACCGTTCGATGAGAATGTGGATTTTTGTATGAACCGATAGCGCCGGCGAACAGATGAGCAAGCGCTTCGCGCTCAGCCTTGGGATGAGACATGTCGGTCAGCGGCCCGTGGTTTGCGTCGAAGGCTTTTCGCATAAGGTCAGTGCCGACATCGGTCGGCGCTAAGGCAGAAGCTTCGCGCACCGCTACTTCTACAGACTTGAATGCTGCAAAAACCGCTTCATCTCGGTCGCCGCGCGAAAGGCTCAACCACACCTTGTCTGCAATGCTCGGGTGCAAAAGCGATTTTGGAAAGGAGATGGTCTCTTTGTAGGTGCGGAAATCAGCATCCGACGATATAGCGGCACCACGCCTGCTCAGTACGCACCAGCCGTTCCTACCATTGGGATCACTGGCGGGAACGATCAGGCCATTCACTTGAAGCCAGTTCCACGCCTCGGCCATAGCAATATCAACGTCGTTCTGACTTGTTCTTGGGTACTGACCGGCGGTATTCGGACCAAGTGCGAAAGTTTGAGTTGTCGAGCTAAGCAGGAACATACCGTTTTGTTGGTTTTGCTTTGCTAACCGAAGGAGTATCGGCGCCAGCTCTTCGGGGGCCATGGCAAGCAACACGTTAACGTCGGGAACAATTTCGTATAGGTTTTTCAATGCAATCCCCTGGCTACCTTACGGTTTACGAAGATTCAAAATGTTCCCGACGCTTAGTACAAACGATTGCGTGTCAAGAAAGTAGTTGGGATAAGCTTTTCGTAACCCTCGCACAGAGCCGCCAGTAATCAACACTGGGTCTAGCTTTGCTCCGTTTCGAACTCGCTCTTCCACGAGCGCATATTCGCGGTTGGCGTCCTCTTGGTTTGAGGCCGCGAAAGATCTGATCGTCAATCTCCGAATGCTTGTATCCAAAACAACCAGATGATAGCTGCTCGTTGGAGCTCCACTTGTCGTGATTCTGTCCGCTGCGACTGTGAACCCATCCAACTTGGCCAATACGTCTAGCTTCTTTTCTAAATGGAATAGATGTTCGCGTATCTCTTCGACATCCTTGCCAACATACATTTTCGGGAGTGGAGATTGCTCTAATTGCGCGAAAGAGGCGCTAGCAGCTCGAAAGAAGTTTGCCCACTCTTGTGAAGGCTTTCCTAGCTTAATTGCCTCGCCCAAAAAAGCGTCAACGGTTTCGACCGCGGTAGCCCAGGCGTGTTGGAGTTTTGAGCGAAGCTGCAACTCGACGTGTAATCCGTTGTACTCAGGTACTTTTCGCGAACGATATTCATAGACTAAGTGAACGCTTCGATAGCCGTCGTCCTTCGGTTCTTTTATATAGTCCTTCTCGTTGACCAAATCATGGTCAAAGCGACTTGTCAGATAGCTTTGATGCAAACGGCGCACCTTGGGCAAGTTTTCAGCAATTGCGCGTAATCCTGCAATATCCTGCATCTGGGGGAGCTTCATGGTTTTGAAGCGTCGCAACTTGGCGATGACTGATGGTGCGCGCTTGAGTCGTTGCCCGACCGTCGCGTTTTTATCAATTGTCTTCAGTTTCTCTCGCAATGTTGCTTGAAATGTATTGAGCGGATAGCCATGGATCGCACGCCAGTTCGTTAGGGCCTCCAAGGCCCAATCGATATCCATATCAGTCGCACTTTCTGAAGCCAGTATTTTCCCCGCCCTTATGACTTCGCTTCGCCCATAGGCAGGTTGTACATAGGTCATAGATTTGCTCATTACCTAGTGTCCTAGTCGTCGTGCTGTCCTCGGTGCTGGCAATCTCGGCTTTTAATATTCAATAAAGCGAGTTGGATCGCTTGGGCTCACCACCAGAATTTTGTCCCATCCTGCGGGTCGCTTGGCATGCTCAAGAAACTGCTGCTTGTCAAAGTCATTAAGACCCAGTCCGATGTGATCCACGAGCGCAAGCCACCATTCGCGGTATTTGCTTCGGAATTTGGTGATCTTCTGTAACTTCTCTTTTGCGCAGTGTTCGATATTTGCCAACATCTCGGCGACAATAAAGCCGCCAGATTGATCGTCACTGTGGCCACCCATTAAAAAATACGTTGGGTAAGCCTGTGTTGCTTTAAATACTTCCAGTTCAAACCCGTTCTCTGAATAGATGCGGACAATTCCAGCACTGCTCTGGCTGGCCTGCTTTTGAAATGCAACGAGCGCAGACTTTAGTTTCGGCTCAAGCTGCTTCCATGGGGCGACAGGGCGACTGAAACGGTAGAAAACAAACCAGCTTTGATCGGTGCTCGATCCAAGCGATTCCACGAGCTTTTTAACTTTGTTCCAGAGCGGAATCGCGGCTTCTTCTAGCCCACGTTTCCCATCCCCTGAATCATGATTTTGATTGAGGCGGCGAACCTCAACGGCAATTCGCCCATCTGCTAAAAAGTCCGGGGGCACATTTCCGTCTGGCTCGTAAACTACGCTGCTAAATCCGAGGTGTTGCAAGAGCGCTTGGACGGTGGCCTCAGATGCATCCATTGAGCTGCTCCCCCCTAAGAAGTCCCTGATATCGATACGGTACCTGCGGACCCGCCTCTGCATACACCGTCACGGATTCTAGGAATTTACGACAAGAGTGGCCCTGTCGTCTCGGGTGATTGCCTTGCGACTCCATTCCAGCTTCGCTATGTCCAGGTATGTAGCCGGCGGCGCGCGCGGTCGTCCCCCCTCCTCGCCTGCGCGCTTCCCCCGTCGATTTTGATGCAGGTGACGCAAGCGGCAGGGTTTGGATACGTGGCCGCGTGTGCGGGATGCTGGCCGGGGCGATCGTGACGCGAATTGATGCGGCAGGCACGTTTTTTTGGCCGGATGCTGCGAAAGGCACAGCGGGACTCGGTTTCGAAAAAGGTAATCAAGGTAACCAGGTGCCTGAAAAGTGGCCCAAGTTATTGTTTGTAGATGGGAATATTGGGTTACGGAGAAAGGTAATCTAAAGGTGATAAAAATTACCGTTCTCCGTAAGTGCTTGAAAATGAAGGGCTAGTGCCATCAAAGAAATTACCTTTTAGGAAGGTAATCAGATCACCTTAAATTACCTTCTGATTACCTTTTCCGCCCTTCGCTAACTCTTTGATCTACCGTTAGAAATGAGGCACTTCGCCGGGCCGATTACCAAAATTACCTTTTTCCGACGATGCCAGACATTGGGGCTACATATATAGGTGGTCCGCCGTCATCGTTCGCTGTTGTCTGCACTTCTACCTTCTCCATCATGGTGACCACCTCGACCAGTTGTGCACTGATGGCACGCGTTTGCGTGGCCATCAGTGTGTACAGGTGTTCGGCGTCGACCATGCCGGCACGAAGGCCGGCGGTCATGCCCGCTGCCAAGCTTTCCAACGCTGCGACATGGTGTTGTGCGTGGGCGATCAATGTGAGAAGTGTTGCTGCTGTAGTCATCTAGTTATTCCCTTCTGTTCCTCCGGACAACATCGCTGCGCTGTTGGGTGCACGCAAGGGTCTTGAGTGATGACCCAAGAAAAAAGTAGAAATGGGCAATCAGCGTTAGCGCGCTTTTACGTCTTCCGGTTTCAGATGCGTGTATCGCTTTAGCGTTGCCCACGAGGTGTGAAGCGTGAACTGCGCAACTTCCTGGATTGCGTACCCCCGTTCGAACAAGCGAGAGGTGCATTCATGGCGAAGGTCATGAAACCGAAGATTGCGAATGCCGAGCACTTTGCACGCTCTGGTAAATGCGGCGCTGATGGACTTATGGTTGTACGGGAACACGCATGCGTTCTGGTCGTCGCGCGGTTGGCGACTAATAATTTTCCACGCTTCTGGTAGTAGACGAAAGCTACGCCGGTTTCCTTTCTTCTGGCGTGGATGCTTGACGTCATCGAGCCAGGCGATGCCCTTTTTCTTGTCAAGATCAACCCACTTGATGCGCGTGATTTCTTCTTCGCGCCGAGCAGTAGCCAAGGCGAAGAGATATATGTCGAGCATTGGAATTACTGCGCGCACGTCGCGGTAAGTGAAATGCTCGACGAGAGCCTTGTGTTCCGAATCTTCAAGCCTGCGATCACGATGACGAGATTTCGCAAGCATTTTGCGCGTGCGTAGTTCGTGTCGCGCATCGTTCAGCACTTCCAGGTTTGCTGCAACGCCAAGCGAGGGACGAGCGGACCTAAGAACCTGGCCAATCCATATAAGATCATTGCCTATGGTTGCAGGCCCTGCGCCTTCCTCAGCCCTGGTGTACGCGTGCTGTAAATAGTCGGCAACGGTCAGCGATGGAGCAGGGCGCTTGGCAATCTCATAGTTTTCCAGGCGCTTGAGGTCTGCTTCTTTTGAGCGTCCCCAATCCGCTGTCTTGCCAACTTCCTCGCGATACCATTTGATCAGCTCGCCCAGCGTGTAGCGTTTGCCGAATGGTTCGCCTCTTGCTCGGCTACTATCTAGTTCCGATTCGCGACGCCGCATCCACTCGGTGGCGTGTGCTTTGCGGCCAAACGTTTCGGATTCAGTGTGGACGACTTTTCCTGCTTTTTTAATTCGGACGATGGCCGTATATCGAGTTGCGCCCTGTTTGTTGGTGCGCGTAAGGATCGTTCCCACGGTGCAACATGCCTCCCTGTGTTGCACTTTATGTTACACCGAAATCGCAAAAACGTGCGAAAATGCGCGCACTCTCCCGACAATAAGTTATGACTGATAACGCAAAAAACGCCGAAAAATTGGGGCTTTCGTTAAATGCCGAGAGTTGGCGTTTGTCTGTTGCACCGATGATGGACTGGACGGACAGGCACTGCCGCTATTTCCATCGCCTGCTTTCGCCGCATGCCCGGCTGTATACCGAAATGGTGACCAGCGCGGCGTTGGTGCGCGGCAAGCAATTGCGCCTGCTGGAGCACAGCCAGCAGGAACACCCGGTAGCGTTGCAGCTTGGCGGCAGCGATCCCGCGGAACTGGCGGAGGCGGCGCGTCATGGTGCGGTGGCGGGCTATGACGAAATCAATCTCAACGTAGGTTGTCCCTCGGATCGCGTGCAATCCGGTCGTTTCGGCGCGTGCCTGATGCGCGAGCCGGCACTGGTCGGCGATTGCGTCAAGGCGATGCGCGATGTGGTGACGGTGCCGGTCACGGTGAAATGCCGCATTGGCGTGGACGATCAGGACGATTACGCGGATCTGCAGCACTTCACCGAAACCATGTTGGAAGCCGGCGTGGAAGTGCTGGTGGTGCATGCGCGCAAGGCGTGGCTGCAAGGTTTGTCGCCGAAGGAGAATCGCGAGATTCCGCCGCTGGATTACCAGCGCGTCTATCGGCTCAAGCGCGAATTTCCACAGTTGGTGGTGGTGATCAATGGCGGCATCACCACCGTGGAAGCGGTACGCGAGCATCTGCAGCACGTGGACGGCGTGATGCTTGGGCGCGCGGCCTATCACGACCCGTATGTGCTCGCGCGCGTCGAGCATGCGCTGTACGGCGTGCCGCTGCCGTCGCGCGAAAGCGTGTTGCAGCATATGCGTCCGTATGTGGAAGCGGAGCTGGCGCGCGGCACGGCGCTCAAGCACATCTGCCGCCACTTGCTGGGCTTGTACCAGGGCGAACCGGGGGCGCGTGGTTTTCGCCGTACCCTGAGCGAGGGCGCGCACCTGGAGGGTGCGGGGTGGTCGTTGATCGAGCGGGCGGTGGCGCCGATGGCTGCGGTTGCTTGAGCTCACCGTCAGCCGTCCGGGCATTATTCAGCCCAGGTTGCGCAGTATGTTCCGTCGGCCGGATCGCCCCGGCATTCAATCATGGGACTTAAGGCTTTGAAGCAATTCGCATGGATGGCCGCGGCCGGGCTGTTGGCGACCGGCGTGGCTGCCGCCCAGTCATCGCCATCGCAGCCTGGCCTGAGCCTGGACCAGGCCGTTACGCAAGTACAGCAAAGGGTGGGCGGCAAGGTGCTGTCGGCCGAGCCGCGCCACATCGGGCGCAAGGTGGAATACCGCATCAAGGTGCTCACGCCCGAAGGGCACGTCCGCGTGATCGCCGTGCCGTCTGATGCCACGCACGTGCCGCCTGCGGCACAATCCTCCCCCAAGAAATCCCCTAACGGCGGAAGCAAAAAGGAGAAACACTGATGCGCATCCTCCTGGTCGAAGACGAAGCGCCGCTGCGCGAGACGCTGGCGGCTCGACTCAAACGCGACGGGTTTGCCGTGGACACCGCCCAGGACGGCGAAGAAGGCATCTATCTCGGCCGTGAAGTTCCGTTCGACCTGGCCATCATCGACCTTGGCCTGCCCAAGATGTCCGGCATGGATCTGGTCAAGGCATTGCGCGAAGCCGGCCAGCGCTACCCCATTCTCATCCTCACCGCCCGCGGCAGCTGGCAGGACAAGGTGGAAGGTTTGAAGCACGGCGCCGACGATTACCTGGTCAAGCCGTTTCACGTCGAAGAGCTACTGGCGCGCATCAACGCATTAGTGCGCCGGGCGAGCGGCTGGTCCAAGCCGGTGCTGGCCTGCGGGCCGATCAAGCTCGATACCACCGCGCAAACCGTAACGGTGGAAGGCAAGGCGGTGGACCTCACCAGCTACGAATACAAGGTGCTGGAGTACCTCATGCTGCATGCGGGCGAGCTGGTGTCCAAGGCCGACCTCACCGAGCACATCTATCAACAGGATTTCGATCGCGATTCGAATGTGCTCGAGGTTTTCATCGGCCGGCTGCGTCGAAAGCTGGATCCGGAAGGCAGCTTGAAGCCCATCGAGACGGTGCGTGGACGCGGGTACCGCTTTGCCATCCCTCGCAGCGAAGACGAATGATGCCGCCGAGCGCCGCCCGTTCTCGCTGGCGGCGCGAGCAGCGCTTACCACCGGCCTGGTGCTGGCCGCCTTCCTTGGCGCCATTGGCTGGACCTTGTCGCGCACGTACAACGCGAGCGAAATCAACAAGCTGCAGGGCAGGCTGCACGATTACGTCATAACCTACATCGCCGGCACCGATCCGCGGCGCGACGGCACGCCGCTGATGCCGGATACGCCGCCCGATCCGATGTTCTCCCGCCCCGGCTCCGGCCTCTATGCCGTCGTGCTGGGCGACGATGGGTTCCACTGGGAATCGTCATCCGCGCTGGGGCGCGATTTCAGCTTTTTGCATCCGTTGCAGCCTGGGCAGCAGCAATTCATCGGTCCCATCGATACCGAGCTTGGACGTCTTTACTACTACAGCTTTGGCGTGGCGCTGGATGTGCCGGATCGCCCGGCGGTGCATCTCACCTTTACCGTGGCGCAGACGGAAGACGAACTGGAAAGCAACTCCGCCGTCTACCGGCGCAGCCTGGTGGGTTGGCTGGCCACGCTGGGCGTGATGCTGATTGTGCTTCAGCTGTTGCTGCTGCGCTGGAGCCTCACGCCGTTGCGCAAGGTGGCCAGCGATATGAGCCGCGTCGAGCGCGGCCATAGCGATCATCTGGATAGCCAATACCCTGCCGAACTTACCGGGCTTACCGATCGCATCAACGCCTTCATCGATAGCGAGCGCGAGCAGCGCACGCGTTATCGCAACACGCTCGCCGATCTGGCGCACAGCTTGAAAACGCCGCTGGCCGTGATCCGCTCGCAAGTCGAAGCCAGCGAATTGCCGCCGCCCGTGCGCGCGCCGGTGCTGGATCAAGTACGCCGCATGGACGAACTCGTTGCGTATCAACTTGCGCGTGCAGCCACCACCGGGCGACAAACTTTTGCCGCGAGCGCGGTGCCGATCGCCGGCCATGCCGAAGACCTGGTGCAGAGCCTGGAAAAGGTCTACGCCGCCAAGAACGTGCTGTGCGAATTCGATATCGAAGATGGCGCAGCGTTTTATGGCGAGCAGGGCGATTTGCTCGAGTTGATGGGCAACCTGTTGGAGAACGCGTTCAAATGGGCCAACCACCACGTGTTGCTGGTGGTGAAGTCGCAGCGCCAGCCGGGCCGCCCGCGCAACGGGCTGCTGCTCAGCGTGGAAGACGATGGTCCCGGCATCGAGGCGGACAAGGTCGAAAAAATCCTGCAGCGTGGCGTACGCGGCGACGAGCGCGTCAAAGGACACGGCATCGGCCTGTCGATCGTGCAGGACATCGTACGTGCCTACAACGGCGAGCTGACGGTGGATCGCTCGCCGGAATTCAACGGCGCACGCTTCAGCGTGGCGTTGCCGCCAACCTGATTTGAAGCGTGGTTTGCTCGGTTATTGGATTGAACCGGGCAGCAACGACTGCCAGCCGAGTCCGGACGAGCCGTGCGAGGAACCATCAGGCGCGCTGTCGCCCCCGAAGTGTCCGGGGCTCTCGTCCATGTAGCTTGTGCTGCCGGAGTTGCTGGAACGGCTGGTGCCGGTCGATGGCGACGAGGACGAATTCGCACTGCGCGGCACGTTCATCGCATCGCCATTGGAGGACGACGAGGTATCGTGGCTGCTGCTGTGATCGCTGCTGCTGCCATGGGTGCAGCCGGCGCTGGTGCTGCCTGCAGCCGCAGAGGCGCCCGTGGCCGCCGCATTGGCGATGGCCCCAAGACCTAGCAAGCATCCGAGCAGCAGCGAAGTGGCGCGCATGGCGATCAAGCCCCCAAAGGCATACAGCCTAGCTTCTCGATCGTCCCAGAAACACGGATTGGATGCCAGTGCCCCGCATTGCCGTGGCCGGCTGGCTTAGAATCGTCCGATGCGATATCCCCGCCTTTTCGTTCTCTTGCGATCCTTGCCGGCCGCTGGTCTCCAGGACAACTGAGATCATGCAACCGCAACAGCTTCTCGCCACCCTGGCTTCCGGGGAGACACTTTCCGGTTCCCGCCTGGCCACCGAGGCGGGTGTTACGCGCGCGGCGATCTGGAAACAGATCGAAGCCCTGCGCCATCGCGGGGTGCCGGTGGAATCGGCTGGGGCGGCTGGTTATCGCTTGCCGTGGCCGGTGCAGATGCTGGACGAGCAGGCGATCCATGCCGCCTTGCCGGCCGAGGTGGCGCGCCGCCTGGGGACACTGGAGATTGCCTGGGAACTCGATTCCACCTCCAGCGAATTGCAGCGCCGTGCGGCCAGCGCGGCTGACTTCAGCATCGTCATGGCGGAAACGCAGACGGCCGGGCGCGGCAGGCGAGGACGCAGCTGGCTGTCGCCGCCGGGTTTAAACATCTATCTATCGTGCCTGAAGCGGTTCGAGGCGGGTTTTGCGTCGCTGTCGGGCTTATCGCTGGCTACTGGCGTGATCGTGTTGCGCGCGTTGCATGCACTCGGCATCCGTGGTCCGTGCTTGAAATGGCCCAATGACATATTGGCCAAAGGCGGCAAGCTGGCTGGCATCCTGGTTGAACTCAGCGGCGAATATCAGGGGCCTTGTGCCGCAGTGATCGGCGTCGGCCTCAATCTACGACTTACCGACCCGTTGCGCGAGCAGGCCGGCCAGCCGACATGCGACTTGGCAGCGCTCGCCGATGGCACTCCACCGGACCGCAACCACACCGCCGCCGCGCTGATCGCCAGCCTGGTCGAAGGCTTGGCTCAGTTCGAACGCCATGGCTTCGCTGCGTTCGTCGAGGACTATGCCGAGCACGATGCCTTGCGTGGCGTACCGCTGCGCGTGAGCAGTGCAGCCGGTGATCTCGACGGCATCGGCGCTGGTATCGATGCGCGCGGCGCCTTGCAATTGCAGACGGCGTCGGGCTTGTGTTGCATCGATAGCGCGGATGTCACGGTGCGACGCGCATGAAGCTGCTGCTCGATCTGGGGAATACACGCCTGAAATGGGCCATGGTGTCCGCCGATGCATGGATCGAGCGCGGCGCGGTAGCCTGGGACGAGGACGTTTCCGCGGCGTTGACGCACGCGTGGAAAGGCCTGGCGCGGCCGCAACGCGCACTGGGCGCATCGGTGGTGGATGCGTCGCGCGAAAACCACATCGAACAACTGATCGGCGAAAGTTTTACGCGCCACATTGAATGGGTGCGCACTCCCGCTGAAGCTTGCGGCGTGCGCATTGCCTACGCCGAGCCGCAGCGTTTGGGTGTGGATCGTTTTCTTGCCATGGTCGCCGCGCGCGACGAGGGCTGTGCGCCGTGTGTGCTTGCCGGCATCGGCACCGCCTTGACGCTCGATGCGTTGACGGCGGATGGCCGCCATCTGGGCGGTTTAATCGCCCCCGGACCGCTGTTGATGCAGCAATCGCTGCTGGGCGCAACGGCGCGTGTGCGGCCGGAACATCCCGGCGCCATACGGGCTATCGCAGACAACACCGCGGACGCGGTGGTCTCCGGATGCTGGCAGGCCGTGGCTGCCTTGATCGAGCGGTTTGCCGCTCAGGTCGCAAGCACGTCCGGCGATACGCAGCGCCTGCTGCTGGATGGCGGCGATGCCGCCACTTTGCTGTCGTTGCTGGGCGTGCCCGCCGAACTCGCCGCCGATAGCGTCCTGCGTGGCCTGCATGTGTGGGCGGCCTCACATCCGTCGCCTTCATCCTCCTAGAATCAAGCATCCTTGGGGGACATGGCTGATGGTTCTACGGCTGCTGTTTGTTCTGTTGATTGCTCTCAATATCGCGGTGGGTGCATGGCTGCTGCTGGGCCAGAACGAAACGCACGCCAGCTTCTCCACCGATCCGGGCGTTCCCAAGCTGCGCCTGCTTTCGGAATTGCCGCCGCCAGCCACGACCGCTGCACGGGCTGCATCGGTGGCGCCGCCTGCAACGACCCCCACACCTCCAACGCCGACCAACGCAAACACATCGGCGAGCACGCCCGCCAATGCCAACGTGCTCAGCTACGCATGCATGGCGCTGGGCCCGTTCGCCACGCAGGAGGATCTGCGCATTGCCCGCAACGCGCTGGGCGGGCAAGTGCAGCGCATGCGCGCCCGCCAGGAGCAGACCACGCAGACGCGTGGCTGGTGGGTACATCTGCCGCCCAGCCCGAATCATGCCGCGGCCCTGGCCCAGGCCCGCCAACTGGGAGCGCGCAACATCCAGGACTACTTCGTAGTGAGCGCAGGCGACAACCAGAACACCGTTTCGCTGGGCCTGTTCAAGGACCCGGCCAACGCGCGCAAACGTCGCGACGAAATCGTCGCCGCCGGCTTCCAGGTGCAAATGAACGAGCGCACCGAAACCGTGCCCGAATACTGGCTGGACCTGATCCCCACCGACAGCAAGCATTTCGACTGGCGCAGCCGTATCCGCGACCTCGGGATCGGCTCGCACAGCACGGGCTGTTTTTAGGTGGGGATGCCTCGTTCTATCTGCCGGGCGTCTCCCCATCCAAATGGAACACGGCCTCCGCGGCCTGCTAGAATCTGCGGCCCAGTGCCGGCATAGCTCAGTTGGTAGAGCAACCGCCTTGTAAGCGGTAGGTCGTCTGTTCGAGTCAGACTGTCGGCACCATTTCTCGCGCCATAGATGCCACTGTCACGTGTTCTCACGCATGAGCGATCGGGTGAGCAGAGAACTGCATCCCGATCGCGTGGCAAACCTTCAAGATCGTATCCAGTCGCGGATGGGAACCGGGGCGAAGTGCCTTGTAGAGGCTCTCGCGACCTAGGTCCGTCTCTTCCGCTATGTGTGCCATGCCACGGGCTTTTGCTACGTGGCCGATGGCTCGCAGCCGTTCATCCGTGCCGCCACTTATGTTGTAAGCCAGGGTACGTTCGACCCGTTACACTTGCATCCCCATGCATAAGAGCACGAGAAAAACAGCATGAAAAAACAGGCGGTTGCATTGGTCGGCGCGCCGACCGACATCGGTGCAGGGCATCGCGGCGCCTCGATGGGGCCGGAGGCGCTGCGCGTGGCGCAACTGGCGGAAAAGCTGCGCCGCCGTGGCGTGGATGTGATCGATCGCGGCAATCTGCATGGTCCGATGAATCCCTGGCAGCCGCCGGAGCAGGGTTATCGGCATTTGCCGGAAGTGATTGCGTGGAACCTTGCCGTGCATGTGGCGATCCATCAGGAACTCCAAGCTGGCCGCGTGCCGATCATGCTGGGCGGCGATCACAGCCTGGCAATCGGCTCCATCAGCGCGGTGGCTCGCCATTGCCATGAGCAGGGGCGCCAATTGCGCGTGCTGTGGCTGGATGCGCATGCCGATTTCAATACTTCGCAGGTCACGCCCTCGGGCAACATCCACGGCATGCCGGTGGCGTGCCTGTGCGGCAACGGGCCGCGCGAGCTGGTGGAAATCGGCGATCGCGTGCCTGCGGTAACGCCCGACGTGTTCCGGCAGATCGGCATCCGTTCCGTGGACGAAGGCGAGAAACGTCTGGTGCGCCAGGCGAAGATGGACATCTACGACATGCGCCACATCGACGAAGTAGGCATGAAGCGCACGATGGAAGAAGCACTCGATGGCGTCGACGAAAACACGCATCTGCACGTGAGCTTCGACGTGGATTTTCTCGATCCCTCCATCGCGCCCGGCGTGGGCACCACGGTGCGCGGCGGCCCGACGTATCGCGAAGCGCAGTTGTGCATGGAAATGATCGCCGACACCGGCCGCCTGGCGTCCGTGGACATCGTGGAATTGAATCCGGCCTATGACAAGCGCAACCGCACCGCGAGGCTGGCGGTGGAACTGGTCGAATCCTTGTTCGGCAAATCCACCTTGATGCGCGAGCCGGATTAAGGCAACACTGACTAAGTATCGCCGTCGTCATGATGCCTGGAAGGCACGCAGGGTGTGTTGCGTGGCGCGGGGAAGACTGGCCGTCTTGCCAAGCCGCGCGGCGCAGCCTGCGGGCCTTCCAGGCATCACCCC
>Ga0068856_100001048_pt1 | contig 29313 bp, 19 predicted proteins | sample KBSCornC62_FD_66595 | JGI IMG/M metagenome (GOLD analysis project Ga0068856, IMG submission 66595) | Corn rhizosphere microbial communities from Kellogg Biological Station, Michigan, USA - KBS Corn C6-2 | ecosystem: Host-associated > Plants > Roots > Rhizosphere > Soil ... | reverse complement strand
ACCACCAACGCCGCCGCGAGCGTTCCAACTAGGTTGTATGTGATTTTCATGTTTGTTGTTTTTTTGCGGATTCATTTCCGCGCCGCCAGTTCACCAGAAACGACGGATCCATGCATGAACCGCAGATGAATTCTTTCTCATTTGCCATGGGAAATTTATTGCGGGCCGAAGACCAGGATCTTGAAGCTGCCCGGCTGCATCTTCCCGCGCCGCTGGCCTCCCGCCGGGGCGTCGAACTTGGCCGAGGCAAGATAGATTTTGTGCGTGGCCGGATCAATCGTCATCGTCCGCGCGCCTTTTTCGGTTTGCAGCGTCTGCACGGCCGTCAATTGATCGCCGTCTTCGTGGGCGATCGTCACGGTGCCGTCGCCGCAGGAAGCGAAGGCGAGTTGCGTGGCCGGATCGAACGCATTCGCATCCACGCCGTCGCCGATGGGAACGCTTGCCAGCACTTTTCCCGTCTCGCTGTCCATCATCACCATCATCTTGTTGCCACAGCCGAGAAACAACCGGTGGTTCTTTTCGTCAAACGCCAGGCCGCTCGCCTCTTCACCGGGCGCAATCGGCCAGCGGTTCACGACGGCGTGTTTTCTGGTGTCAATCGCCACCAGTTCGTTTTTATCTTCGAGATTGTTGAAGACGCGCCCCGCCTTCGCGTCGGCGGCGGCATACTCCGGCTTGCCGGCGAGGGGAATGGTGGCCACGACCTGGGCGGATTTCGCATCAATCACCGTCGCGGATTGGCCGCGCCCGTTGAACGCGTAAAATTCCTGCTGGCCCGGTTCGTAAAGCATCGCATCGGGATTCGCTCCGGTTTCAACTTTGGTGATCGTCTGCAACGTTTTCACGTCCACGATGGCGGCTTTGTTTTCGCGACCGCAGGTGACCATGCCTCGGCCGAGTTCCGGCGCGACGGCGAGACCGTGAACGCCCGGCGTGTTGGTGATTTCGCCCGCGACCGTGTCTTTCGCCAGATCAATCACCACGACTTTCGCCCCGTGCGAAGCGTAAAGCCGCTGCGCCGCCGAATCCACCGTCAGATAATCCCAGCCGCCCTCGCCGCCGATGGGAATGGTTTTGATCAGCTGGTAATTCGCGTCCTTTGCGGAAGCAGCATGGCAAATGGCGAAACTGACGACCAGCGTCAGCATGGAAACAAATTTCATAAGTAGTGAGATTTAACGCCGATTCCGCCGCGCAAGGCAATAAAAACAGAATGACACTTTTGTCATCTATCCCCAACGGCACCGTCCTCCGCTGCGAACGGCTTCGTCCTGCAGGCAAACGCCGTGTGATAACCAAAAGCGACTCAAATTCTCTCGCCGATGATGTCGGACAAAAACCTTACGGATGGCCTGTTGTTGGCATGGTCCGCCTTAGACATCGCCAATTGCGTGATCCGACATTTCACGTGTTATGTTAGAAAATCATAACCTGGCCGGGACCAGGTCGCTCATCCACCAATTGTCCTTTCAGATTGTGGCCTTGGCCGGACGCCCGGCCGATTCAAGAGATTGCCATTCTGTCGCTGGAGGGCGCTGGAGGGGGTGTGCACTAAACTGTGCACCAACCCACCTGAAAACAGGTGAAACAGGGTGGGGGATAGTCGGACATAGTTCTTGAAATCATTGGCAAAGTGCGCGAAAATGCCAATGAAATAGAGGCTTTCGCGACCCGAGTCCTACCTCTGGAGCCATTAACAGAATTCTTTATTTTCAAGGGTTTCTTCAAGGCGGGTAGGGCAGATTAATGGTGATTGTCAGCAAAAGAGTCAGCAAAAAAACGGTTTTTGCGCTAATCCGCAACAATTCGTGCTGACTCCTGAACGACTCGCCAAGTGCTCCCTAACGGGACTTCGCAAATGTTTCGTATGCTTATTACATGAAAAATACCATGAAAAAAGCATATCGGATGTTTAAGCGCAAAAATCGCCCAAACTACTACATACAGAACAACTCCACACGCGAACAACGCTGTCTTGGCACAAGCGACGTAAACGAAGCTCAAAGGCTGCTGGACGCGGCAAATCAGGCTCGCCAAGCCCCAGCCTTGAACATACAATTGGGCAAGGCGTATATCACCCACGCCGACCCAAAAATGGCAACGCGAACGTGGGAGGAAGCGATGCTTGAATTGAGTTCTCACGGCAAAGAAGTGAGCCAAAAGCGGTGCAAGCGGGAATTGGACGCCAAGGCTTTTGATATAATTCGCCTCAAGCCTATCATCGAAACCACCAGTGAGGATTTGAAAGCTGTTTTGAAACGTGGTGGGGCAGCGGCAAACAATTATTTGCGTCGCCTACATAATCTCGCATTGGGAAATGGTTGGATTCAATGGCATATCATCGCGCCGAAACAATGGACAAAACCCGAAAAGAAACCAAAACGCGCCATCACAATTGAGGAACACGGGAAAATCATCGCAGCGGAACAAAACATCGAGAGACGCCATTATTACGAAATGCTTTGGCTTGTGGCGCGGCACAAACAGATTGCGCCTTGCTGACTGATAAAAATATCAATTGGCAAACCCGTGTTCTGTCCTACACACGAAGCAAGACAAATGAAAACGCATTTTTGAAAATTGGAAATTCATTGGAACTCCTTTTAAAAAAGTTGCCACAGCAAGGTTTCTTGTTTCCGCGAATTTCTCAATTGTCCAACAAGGACCGTGCGGCTGAATTTTGCCGCCGTTGCCGTCTTTTGAATATAAAAGGGATATCGCTTCACTCATACAGGTATTCTTGGGCGGAACGCGCGTATTCATCTGGTTATGAGGAACGGTTTGCACAGGCAGCTTTGGGGCATAAAAATCGTGCTGTTCATTATGCCTACGCAAAAAGAGCTACCGTGGTTTGTCCGCCCTTGGAAGACGCACCACTGACGACTCCGCTACTGCCGCCATCGGAAAGAATCCAGTTCAACTGATTGACTATAAAACAAAGCCGCCGCACAGAGGTTTGAACCTTTATGCGGCGGTTTTTGCTTATTAAGTTTTGGCTATTCAACAAGCGCGATTTCTGAAGAATCAGCCTGTTTATTAACTGCGCCTCCCGTTCGCCTTTCGTTTTTTCCTTTCCAGTAGTCGTAAATAACTTGTGTGGCGTCGCGCAACCATTTTGCATCGGCGCATAGTGCTTCGATTTCGCACGTCGCAAAATACTTTGTGGCATTCGCAACTGGCTTGCCAAGCGGTTTCATCATTTTTGCACCGATGAGAACAGGCGTATCATGCTCTTGAAATCCAAGAAGCTTTGCGGCTTGCCTAGCATCCAAGCGAGCGGGAAGAAAGTTGCCAGCATTGAATCCGCGCTGGCTCGGCACTGTTTGATTGATATTTGATTTAAACATAACTAATGTAACAGATTACTTGGAATTATGTCAAGTAAAAACATACATATCATATTGGGGCTTAAAATATTAAGTTTTTTTTAATTTTTTATTATCCGCCCGCCTTGCGCACATATAAAGAGAAAATCAATTGGTTTTTGTTGAGGTGGAATTTTTGGAAAAAATTGGGAAGTCGTATCTCGAATAAATTTCAAGGGCCAGTGCTTGAGCGCGCATGGCTTTTTAAAACTGAAATGGTTTTTGTCTGTGGGCACAAACACGAAGCTCAAAAAAATCGAACGGCTTCTAAAATCCTAGACGAAAAAATTATGAGGCCAGATGGCGGAGAGCCATCCAGCCCCAATTCTACAATGACGGATATGTTCAGACCATCATTGAAGCGCAGAAAAACAACTGCGCCGAATGCGGAGAACCTGCTTCTTCTTTTCCCCGGCAATGTCGGTGCGCTTGCTCATAGTTCGTATGCTTGTTTAGGCTGAAAAAATAATATACGAACTAGGCTTTTTCAGCAAGGAATCGGCTGTTGATTAATAAGGGGCTGAAAAAAGACAATGAGAGGATGACAGGAACGCTTGCGCCGATACCACTCACGCAATTTTGTCCAGCACGGCGCGTTTAAACCATGCTGGAATCTGGTTCGATTTCAATTCCAGTTCCCGCCCCTCGGTGATTTCGGCCAGCCAAGTGTGCTTTTTGTCCTGCGTATCGCCGGAGTTGTCGAAGACGTAAGCGCGGTTGGTGTGCCGGATGGCGTCCATCAATAATTCCAGCGAACGATAGTATCGCGTTTCAATCCGGTCTTCCGGCACATTATGGCCGCCCAGCTTCACGCGGCTTTTCACCCGCGAAATGTTGATGGCCGGGTCGTCGGTGGCGACAAAATAAAGGTAGGTCCGGTAGCCATTCGCCTGCGCCTGGGTCAGCAACTCAATTTTGCTGGGATGTGACATCACTGTTTCCAACGTGAAGGAGATTTTCTGTTCCATCAGCTTTTGCCGGAGGAAGTCGCTGGCGACCGATGCAAAATACGAATTCACCTCCACTGCGCCGAATTCCAGCCGGTGGTTGGTGAACGTCAGCTGTCTGGCAGTTTCGCCGAATCCGGCGTCGCAGAGGAACTTGGATTTTGTGAAAAATGACAGCACCACGTCGGCGGTCGTCGTCACTCCGTAGTCGGTGAAATCTAGATAATTTTGCAGCCGGATTTCCTGTTCCATTTCATCCGGGTTGAGATAGACACCGAGCAACGCCTGCGGCAGATAGGATTTGAGGGTGCTTTTGCCTGAACCATTCGGCCCGGCGAACATTCTCAGCCGTGGCGTGGACGCGCTCACCGGATGGTGAAGATTTTACCGGAGACGAATTGAGTGGGCGGTTCAATATTCTTCACCGCGACCTTGTGGCCGTCGGGGAAGACTTCGTAGATGACGCCATTCTGTGATTGCAGCACGCTCTGACCCGACGCAAGAACCTGTTCACGCGCCGCCGCGAAGGCCGAGCCGGAGACGGCGGGGAACTGGCTTTCGAGCTGTTGGATGTCTTGGTCTGACATGGCTAATCTTTCTGGTTTAACTATAATGCAACCGCCCATTGTCGGCAACCCCGTCTTTCCGGTCAGTAACACGATTCTACGGTCATGCCGTTGAGCAAACCCGGAATGAGACAGTGTTTTACTTGCCCACCACGTGGTAGGTGACGTCGCCCTTTTCACCGATGGCGAGGTGGCCAGCCCGACAGAGGTTTTTAATAATCGATAGCGCCTCAGCTTCGGTGATTTTATGACCGAGGTAAGCAATCAGGAAACTAACCAGCTTCTTTTCTTTCCGAGGGCGGGTGGTGGTCGTCTTGCGCAAATGCTCCAGCACCTGCGTCTCCTGCGGGGCCAAGCTGAAAACGGGAGCTTTGGATTTTGACGCGGACTTTGGCTTGGTCACAGGGGGCGGATTTAAAGTCGGTTGCCCGGCCGGAGCCGTGAACGGCAGGGTGGTAAAATCGTTGTGACGCTGAGCGTGAATATTCCGGCTGCGCAAATGTTCAACCAGGGGATCATAGCCCGTGTCTTTGGAAATGATGTGGAAATGGCCGACAGGATCGGCGGCGACGGCGCGACCAACGTAATAGACGAGGGTGAAATCCAGCGCGTTTCGTCCGCCGGCAGCGAGGCGCACCAACTGCACCGAGCCGGCGTGGGCTAGAAGTTTTTCGACCAGGGCCACATCCAGTTTTGTCTGCCGCGGTCCCAGCAGTAACGTGAAGTTCGCGGTTTTGCTGCCGAATATTGTCAGGTCGACCTTGGGGACGTTCTCAAAATCAACGAAAACGTGATTGATCGGGGAAGCAAGCTCAGCAGTGGCAGTTGACATACAATAATGACTTGGCGTCAGCGGATGATGGAGCCGGGTGGTTTTGGGGGAAAGTGGAAAATCTGGACGGCGCAGCATTCCCTCCGGGTATTTACACTGAATGAATCAGAGCCAACCTTGTAGCCACTTCTGTTTGTCAGTCAATTCAGCCCACGGCAGCGTGAAGCTGCGCCGGGCAGCACGGCCTCCAGCTCGACGAGTTCAATGCGGTGGGGCGCCGCTTCCGGATTGATCACCCGGGTGATGAGAAAGTGCTTTTCTTGGTCGCGAGGATTCACGGCCGTCCATTTACTCATCAACAATTTCTTGGGATTCATTTGGTGAAAGTCAGATTCAGACATGATGCCAGCACCTTCGGCTTGAAGTTGTCATTGGGCAAGCGCATTCTCGCCAGGTGCACAAAATCGGTGGCTCATCTTCTGGGCTCAGTATCCAATGCCAGTTTTGCCTCTTGGCATTGTGGCTTTCCTTGGCCGCGCTTACGGCTCAGGCCAGCCCCGCTACCGGTGTTCTCGGGCGTATCGTTTGGTGGGGACAGGATGACTTCTGGCGGCACTCCTATTCCACCCACACCAACGGGCTCGCAGAAATTGGCGATGAATTCGTCAGCAATACTGTCGCCATCAAGCTGGGCATGCGGATGGGGCTGGCGTTGAAAAGCGACGGCACGGTGGCCGCGTTCGGCGCTGACACCCTGGGCGTGCGCCGGATGCCGACCAATCTGACGAACATCGCCTCCGTGGCAATCGAGGGCGACCGATGCTGGGCCATTCGACGCAATGGCACGGTCGTCTGCTGGCCGCAGTTCTGGAATGATTTCACTCTGGAGCCGGGTGACGTTGTCTCGCGCCTGACCAATGTCACAGCGGTTTGCTGGGCAGGCGCGAACCGGTTTCTCGCTTTGAGAAAGGATGGAACGCTCGTCGGATTCAATTTTGACCACCCGTCACCACTGCGGCCGACCGTGAAAGTTCACGGGACTATCTTGAGCAATGTCGTTGCGATAGCCGCCGCCGGCCACACGCCGCTAGTCCTGCTGGCCGACGGCACGGTGTATCATCTGAGCTATCAATCGCCAGGAAGTCCTCCCGTTGAACCTCGCTTTGAAGCCCATGACAATGTTCTCTACGAATATCTTGGTGCCGAAAGTGCCGCGATGCCATATGCCTATGCGGCACTGGCACCGTTGATCATCAATGGCGTGGCGCTCAGCAACGTGATGGCCATCGCCGGTGGCGGAACGCATGAACTCGCCTTGAAGAAGGACGGCACCGTGGTGGGTTGGGGAACCGACACCTACGGTGCCGCCGCCGTTCCGCCCGGATTGGATCACGTCAAAGCCATCGCCGCATCGCAAAACCAAAGCATGGCTTTGAAACAGGATGGGACGGTGGTCGCCTGGGGAAATAATTATTTCAAACAAACGAGTGTCCCGGCCGGCCTGTCCAATGTCGTCGCCATCGCCGCCGGCCATGATTTCCATGCGGCCATTACCACCGGGGCAATTCCGCCGAGTGTCTACATCCGCCCGCATGGCCGGATCGAGGAACTGGAGCAACAGGCGGAACTGGTCTTAAAGGGCGAGGTGATTTCGAACACTCGAATCACGAATGCCGCCTTCCGGATTTCCAGCATGGCAGTGGAGGCAACGCAGTTCAAAGTCATCAGCGTGATCAAAGGGCCGGCTCTGCGCGAAGTAACGTTTTTTCACTATGCGGATTACGCCGGCCCCTTCGCCTGGAGCGGCCCATCACCACCGGCGATGATGAAGTTTCAGCTCGGCGAGCATTATCTGGTCTTCGCCGCGAGCCTGGATCAGACGGATGCTTATTACACACCAATCGTCGGATCGCCCCATTCTGCCAATGAGTTTCGTCAAATCGCAGACGTTCCCAAAGCCGGCAATGTCGGCATTCTGAAAACGCTGGATGGACGGAAGCTCACAGCCACCTCCATCAAGCAAGCCCACTGGCTGGAACTGAATCGGTTGCTGAATGATTCCAACCCCACGAATGTGCTTTACGCTATCAGCCAGCTCGACGGCATGAGCCGCAAGGGGGAACCGTATGAGGAATGGCGGCGCAGCTCAGATTTCAAACGGCCGGAGGTGCTAGGGGCGTTGTTGCCCCTGACCGATCATCGCAACGTCGAAATCGCCACGCGCGCGCTGGCGTGCTTTGAGGTGGGAACCAATGCCCCGGCGCTGCTGCCGCCATTCACCAATCGGCTGGTCAAGATTGCCAATCAGGGGCCGACTTCCGCTCACCGGCTGGCGGCCATCCGAGCCTTGTCCGGACTGGACAGCGAGGCGGTGACGAACTCGCTGGTGGCCTTGTTGACCGACACGAATGAAACGATCCGGGCTGGTGCGTTCGCTCTCCTGCCCCGGTTCCCGGTTCCGTTGGCCGAAGGCGCTTTAACCGCCGGAGCCCAGAACTCCTCAACGAAAGTCCGCGCGGCCGTTGCCGACACCATCGGTGCCGGCAATTATGTAAAATTGATCCCCGTGCTGGAAATGCTGTGGCAGGAAACCAATGCGGTCCACACCAGTGCCGGAAATGCCCTGCTGAAATTTGACCTCCCGCAAGTTGACGCAGTTCTCCGAAAGAATCTGGCAGCGGAGGACTTCCATACCCGATTCCTCTGCAAGTTGGCAGCGGACAACCCGCAGCCCTGGCTCACCAATCTAGTGGAGGTTTTAAAATTACGGCGGGAGAAAAACTGGGAAGCCGCAAAAAACAGTGGCATCAAGGAAACGACCAATTATTTCCACGCGCTGATGGCGCTATCGGGCGACAATTTCGAATGCTGGAACCGGATTCACGATTATCTAGTGAAGCTGCCCCCAGCAGCATTTCAAAACGGCCAGCTGGATTGGTGTCTAGATGTGTTGGAGGACGCCGGCAACACCGGGTCAAGGGAACCGGTCATGTTGTATGAACTATATAAATCCAAGGGGTTGACCGAGCGCGCAGCCAGATTCCGCCGGGAGAACGGCAAATGTTCCGGCTTTGACGTCACCATCTATTTTGATCGGTCCGATGGTAAGAAGTAAGTGCGTCACCGGAGCGCACGCCGTTCCGTGGAAATCATTCCTTGAACTTGAATCAATGATGAGGGTCACCAACTCCGGATTGCCTTTCAGCTGTTGGTCAAAAACACTCCGCCAATTCAGATCGGTTTAATACTTCTTCGGAACGACGGGTTTCTGTTATCTGCCCCTCGCCGTGGTGCTATTCATAATTGTTCGGCAAGCGATTTTGTAGTGGGCCTTGAACTTACTGACCTTGCAGATGAACTGGACGAGCTTTTTCTGTTCAGCAATATCTTTACCACCGCTGAACCTGATAATAACGCTGCGCGTTGGTGGCGCTGGGATCCCTCAGCAGTAAATTGCCACCAGTGCCGGGAACCAACGGGAGCGATAGCCAGTTGCTGTCGGCCAGCGAATCCTTGTATTGCAAAACAAATACTCGCCCACTTTGACTGGGCACGGTCAGGCTAAAGCCGTTGGTATTCAAGTTTATTTGAGCTAGCTGGCTTTGAAGTTTCGGAGGCCCATCGCCCAGCAACGCCAGGCTCGTATATTGTCCGGCCGCGATCGCCACGACATTGGTTAATAACGCCGGGACATTGGTTTGGCCAAAGCTGTTCATTCCCCAAGCCACGACCGTTCCATCCCGCCGTAACGCCAAGTTATGAAAGCCGCCAGCGGCGATGGCGACGATGTTGCTCAGGCCGCCGGGAATGGTCGCCTGCCCAGAGGTGTTTTGTCCCCAGGCAACCAAAGTGCCGTTGCTGCGCAGAGCCAGACTGTGGTAATAGCCCGCGGAAATCGCCACGACGTTGCTCAAGCCTTGAGGCACCGTGATTTGTCCGTAGGAATTATTGCCCCAGGCCGATACCCAGCCGTCCCTGCGCAACGCGAGACTGTGACTTTGCCCTTCACTGATGGAGACGATGTTCGAAAGTCCGGCAATGCTCAAATTTCCCACCACGTTGCCATCTTTGTTCAAGGCAAGGTAGCCGTAATTTCTTGGCGCCATGGCCACGATATTGGTCAGTCCAGCTACCGCCCCGGTATACCAATAATTTACTACCCCGTTGCTTTGCAGGGAGAGATTGGGATTGGCCCCGGCAATGGCAATCACATTGGTTGGCCCAAAATATGCGCTCGGCCAGCCGAGGGGAACCCCGTTGCTTTTCAACGCCAGACAGGCGGATGAGCCAGCGGTGATGGCGATGATATTGGTGAGTCCGGTGGTGAGGTTTGTTTCACCCTGATTACCGCCCCAGACCGCGATTTGAGAATACGCCAGGAGTGCGTTACTGCTGATCACTGCCCCGTAAGGATTGCTGATCAGGGCTCGATATCTACCGAACTCGGATAGCGAAACGTTGGTCAGAATCAACTGGGAGGAAAACAGATTGCTGACCACCCGTGCGTTGTTGAACTGGGAAACATCCGCGCCCTCGTATTGCCAGCTATAACTGAACGGCGTGCGCCCGCTGACCGTCACGCTGAATGAAATATTGCCGCCGACCCAAGTCACGCGATTGGTCGACGGCTGGGTTGTGATCGTCAGGGGATTGACGATGAGCTGGGCATTCGAACTCGACAGCATCCCGTAAAGATTGGTCACAAGCACGGAATAGAGCCCGGATTGGCTGGCGTATAAGTTGGTCAACACCAAGAAACTATTGGTGTCATCGGGGATATCGTCTCCATTATACCGCCATTGATAAGCCAGCGGTTGCTGACCGGTGGCGGTGATGGTGAAGGTCGCATTTCCTCCCCCCATCACGGTTTGGCTTTGTGGCTGAGTTGTCACCAGCGGATTCAGGATTGTGACCGAGGCAACCTGACTGGTGACCGACCCCGACAAATTGCCGATGACCACTGTGTAATTGCCCGCGTCGGACGCTTGCAGATTGGCGAGCGTCAAGTTGGTGGCGGTCGAGCCGGAAATCCGACTGTTATCCATCAACCGTTGGCCGTTGAAATACCATTGAAAAGCGAGCGGCCCGGTTCCATCGCCGGCAACGGTGAAAGTCACGGTGTCTCCCAAAAAATTCGTTTGTGATTGGGGCTGAGCGAGAATGTAGGGGGCCACCAAAGTAAAGGACTGTTCGCCGGTGAAAGCCGAGCCGATGAAACGGTGGTCAATGGCCTGGACCCCACAATAATAAGTCCCAGGGTTCAGATGATTCAGGCTATGACTAAAACAAAGCCCGGCATTTCCCAGGGCCGGCACGCGGCGCAAACCGGTGGCCGGATCGGCCATCGGACTGAGCACATCCACGCCGCCCGGCGTGGTCCCGACCCGGAGGTTGTAGCTGAATCCGTTCGTCGGGCTGATTCCCGCCGCCGGGAACCAGGTGAAGACGGCGGCGTTCGTGGTGAGCGTGACGGAGAGGTTTGCCGGTGACGCGGGCGGCGGTTTGGGCTGGGTGCCGTCATTCCTGAAAATCTTGGTGGTTCCACCGCCATTGATGGCGATATCCAGACAGCCATCGTTGTTATAATCTCCGACCGTCACACCACCGTTGGAAGCGCCGGGCAGATTCATGCCGAGGTCGCTGAAGGTGCCGTCTCCGTTGTTGCGATAGATTCGGGTGCCGCCGTAACTCGTGATGACCAGATCCGGCCAGCCATCGTTGTCAAAATCCCCCCAGGCCACCGATGCGTTGTCGCCGCCATCGAGGTTCATGACGTTGGTGAAATTGCCCTGGCCATCCCCGATGAACAGGCCATTGACGCCATGGCCAACCATGGCGAGGTCCAAAATCCCGTCATGATTGCAATCTTCCCACGCCAATGAGGCGCTGCAGATGCCGGGGAATGCGTTCGTGGACACCACGAAGTTGGTGCCGCTGGTATTTTGATACAGATCGGTTCGTTGCCAGGTAGTCGGCCAGCCATACGATTCGACAAAATCCAGCTGACCGTCGTTGTTATAATCCGACCACGCGATGGTGCAGTAAACTTCGCCCGGTAGATTGATGCCAGAACTGGCGAAATTGTCCTGACCGTTGTTATGGAATAAAACGCCATTCCATATCGAAGCCAGCAGCGGATCGAGTTTCCCGTCATTGTCATAATCTCCCCAGCCCAGGGATGTGAAACGGGTCGTCAAATCAGCCCCGCCCGCTCCGTCCAACAGATTGGCCGATTGCGTGAACAGGTATGCCCCGTCATTCCGATATACGCGCCCGGAGAAAGTGGAACCATAGATGTATAAGCCATATTGAATCGACTGCAAATAGACGGCGTAGGAGCCGGCCACCAGCACGTCGAGCTGGCCATCATTGTTGTAATCTCCCCACACCGCGCCACCTCCAATCACCCCCAAAAGATTAGCACCAATGTCCGTGAAAGTGTCATCCCCGTTATTGTGGTAAATCTTGGTTGTTTCGCCACCTCCGCCGTAAGGTTTCGTCGTATTTTGACCGGTCACCAGGAGGTCCAAACGGCCATCGTTATCATAATCGCCCCAGGCAATGGACGCGTCGTCGAGCGGCAACAAATTGGCATTCACCTCGGTGAAGTCGCCCATGGTCAATTGGAATGCGGTGCTGGCGCTCGCACCATAGGCATTCGTGACCGTGATGGTGATCAGCGCAGTGCCGCTGTTTCCCGAGGGAATGACGGTGACCGAGCGATCCGCCCCTGCGCCGTTGAATACGATGTTGGAATTGGCGACCAAAGATGGATTTGACGAGTTTCCCGAGAGCATTAAGTCAGCGGCCGGGGTCTGTGGATCGGCCACGGTAAACGTGACCGGTGTCGTGGCCAAATGCGAAAAGGTGCGTTGATTGGCGACGGCCGAGATGGTGGGCGGAAGGATGATTTGTAACGCAGCAACCTGGCTGGTGATTGCCCCCCAAGGATTGGTGGCCACCAACCAATACCAGCCGGCGTTCGCAGCCTGAACATTCGAGAGCGATACTGTGGCGGTGGCGGAACCGTTAATCGGTCCACCGTCAACGAGGGGCGCTCCATTGAAAAACCATTGATACCCCAACGGGGCGGTCCCCCCGACGGAGGCGGTAAATTGCACATTGCTTGTGAGGATGGCGGTCTGATTTTGAGGCGAAGAGACCAGGAACGGAGGCACCCATACCGACAAGGCCGCCACGCTGCTGGTAACGCAACCGTAGTAGTTCGTCACAATGACTTGATATGCGCCCGCATCGTTTGTCGAGGCACCGGCAAGGGTCAGAACATTATTGTTCACCCCGCTGAGGCGGCTGTTGTTTGTCAGGTAAACACCAGCTTGAAGCCATTGATAGCTCAGCGGGGCGGTGCCACTGGCGGTCAGGGTGAAGCTGGCATTACTCCCTTGAATGACGGATTGATCTTCTGGCTGGCTGACAATCGCCGCCGGAAACAGGACGGTTAGCACCGCATTCGAGCTGACCGCCGTGCCGCGATTGTCGGTCACACTCACCTGATACGTCCCGGCATCGACGGCAGAGACCCCGCTGATGACCAGATTAGTGCTGGTCACTCCGCTGATATGCGCGTTGTTGGCAAGGTTGGTTCCGTTGAAGGTCCATTGATACAGCAAAGTGCCTTGGCCAGTGGCCGAAATCGAAAAAACAGCATTGGAGTTCACCAAAACACTCTGATCGGCTGGCTGCTTTATAATTGACGGCGGCAGTGGCCCAGCCACCGCAAAGCCGGCGGCGGCCAATAGAACCAACATGGGGGCGTGCAGTCCTCCCAATATTTTTCCTGCCCTGATGTTCATGAGGTTGATGAAAAATATAAAAGGAACTGATTTTGAAAACAATCCTTCTGTAGATCACACCTGCCCCCTTGAACCATGCCATTCGACGTCCAGCAGGCGGTCCGGAACCTCGCTTCAAGGTCCTTGTGTTACCTCGAGTTTGTTGCTCATTTCCGCTGAGATGTGAACGGACAGTGGGATTTGGATCGCCGGCGCTGTTCGAACGTAAGGCGATGGGCAAAGCGGCATTGCGCGCACTGGATGAATATCCGAAACTGGATAAAACCATCCTCGCCGACGTGCGGACGGAAACGCCGCCGGTCCGAGAAGCGGTGAAATGGGCGGCGCATTTGCCGAAATAATCGAAAAACGAATCATGCAACCTGAATGGGATAACTGGCTGGACCGCCTCTACAATCTGCGGCGGGACAAGCGTGGCTCGCATGAGCGTCCGCACAAACCGGCGCTGCTGCTCAGTTTGATTGATTTGCTGGATCGCAAGGTCACCACCAAAAACTTGTTCCTGCTGTCGGAGGAGTTGACGGCCACCTTTAAACGCTATTTTGCGGTGGTGAAAAAGCATGATGACCAGCCGACGATTCAGAATCCGTTTTTCCATCTGTGCGGCGACAAGTTTTGGAGCCTGGTTCCGGCGGCGGGCGAAGCAAACATTTATCATGAAGGCGCGACCTCCGGCGCACCGAGCGTGGCCGAGTTGCGTCGCCGGACGGCGGGGGGACAATTCGATGCCGGACTTTGGGCGCTGCTATCCGAACCCGTGGCACGACATCAACTGCGGGAGGCTTTGATAGCGCGTTATTTTCCAGAGGAGCACGACAAGTTGGCAGCGATTGCTGCCAGAAGCCGCAGCACACCGCAGCCAGATAAGCTCAAGGAAGAACTACCACTTGGCCGTGACGGCGCTTTCCGCCGCACCATTCTGGAAATATACGATTACCGCTGTGCGGCGTGTGGCGTGCGAGTGTTGCTTGATCAATCCGTGTCACTAGTGGAAGCCGCGCATTTGATTCCCTTCAACGTCAGCCGGAATGACAAGCCCACAAATGGCATGGCGCTGTGCCCAAACCACCATTGGGCGATGGACCGGCATCTGATCGCCCCGGTTCCTGACGGCAAGAAACGCGCGGGTATCTGGCGCGTGAACGAAGATCGGCTGGATGATCGCATCGAAGGACAACGCGATTTGGTGGCCATCGCTGGCAAATCGGTGATCCCGCCGGGCGAGGAAAAATTTTACCCGGCGCTGGAAAGCTTGCGGTGGCGTGAGGAACATCTGGTCACGATCTACTGACGATGCCTAAATCCCCACCACATCCGGACGCAAGCGGTGCATTGACGTTGCCAGCGTTTGGCTTAATTGAATTGAATCGCGTCCTGGCCACTGATGATTTATTTGCGGTGATCAGCGATAAATTCCCTGTCTCGCCGGGGCACACGTTGATCATTCCCCGCCGTGCACTGACTTGATTCCAAGAACTGAACTCAGCAGAGAAATTACGTTTGCTGGAATGGGTTGAATGGGCGCAGGCTCGTTTGCTGCACACCATGAGACCTGCGCCAGAAGCTTTTAATTTGGGCTTGAACGACGGCAAAGCGGCGGGACAGACGATGCCACAGTTTCATTTCCACGTGATACCGCGTTACACTGGTGATGTGACTGATCCGCGCGGTGGGGTGCGCTGGGTCATTCCGGCGAAGGCGAAGTATTGGTAAATTCCAATATCCAACTGAAGGGATGATGATTTCGCTATGCCGACTGAAACGGCAACACCGACCGGCACCTCGGAAAATTGGGGCAGCCCCAGAATTTCCCTCCTGCGTTTGCTCCTGTTTTGGCGGTGCGAAGCGACATTGGTGAACCGCATTTGGGGCAGTCTGGTGAGCTCACTGGAGCGCTAGCAGACAGGATCTCACTTTGAGGTAATTCCGGAACCGAAAGTATTGGGTTTGTCGGTGTCGGAGTTGGCGCGGTTAAAATCGGCTGCAAGTATGAACTTAATAAAGCCTCGATTTCCTGAGGTGCGTAACCCGTTTTCGCCGGCACACGATGCAAGGGTAGACCCGCCGCAGCGAACACTCCTTCAACCAATTCATCGCGGGATTTCCGGTCCGTCCGGTTATGGCTCCGATCATCCAATTCCAGGGCGACGATGGGTCGTAACGTTTTGAGATCACAGATAAGAAAATCCACATGTTTACGATCCACGCGATTGGCGAGAGCTCGGTTTTGCCGATGATCGCCCGTAGCCACAAAAAATAAATCAGCTAGATTAATTTTGGTGAAAACCAGCGCCCGGGCGCCGACAGTAACCCGCAGAACTTGGTAAAAGCTGATCTCGGCAGGGGAAAGAAAATCATCGCGTAATTTGAAAGGCAAAGCCGTGAAGCCTGCGGCTGGAACCTCCTTCGTGGAAAGCCAGTCAAGGATACGTTCGACAATGTCGTCCACAGCTTCTGCGGGCAGCCCGATTGCCTTGAGGATTTTGCGGAGCAGCGGAAAGCGGTCTTTATTGGTGTCCATAGTTAGCCCGTTGTGTCCTTCGTGAAAAAACTAAAGTCTATTGTTTGTCGGTCCATGCCTTCACTCTTTGCACGCAGGCCGGCATATCATCACGTAATTGATAAACCCAAAACCGCATTACATCCCAACCCAGTTCCATCATGCGCATATTGCGTAATTGATCTCGCCTAAGGAGTTCCCCATTCCATGCCCGGTGATATTTTTCACCGTCCACTTCGAGGTTGAGCTTACGCCCATTGCTGCGCACAGCGAAATCGAGCAGGAACTTTTCCTCCGCATATTGAAGAATTGGCCTCACTCCGGCATCCCACAACTTGCGATAGAACAACCGTTCCCAATCGGACACCAATCCAGGCTTGGCTACCGCAGGATATTCTGGCCCCGATGGTGGACTCAAACTGGCGTTGGACTGGTGGTTTTTCCCGAGACCATCGACGTATTCGGCAAATGCCTCGAGATAGGAAACGCCGGATGCCTTCGCGGCGACGGGGTCGCCCACCACAATCAGGACGGCACGAGCTCGAGTGATGGCCACATTAAACAGATTGCCGGTTTTTTTGAGAAATCCTAGGGCCCCATCAGGAATATTTTTCGATATGACCGGGGAGAAAATAATCACGTCGCGTTCGTCACCCTGGAATTTATGAACGGTGTCGATCAGTAAGTCTAGTTGGCGAAGTAGCAAGGCGGCCTGCGGATGAGAATTTACCAAATCACGAATTCGATTTGCCTGCGCCCGGAAAGGGTAACGACGCCCACGGTTCCTTGGTAGCCCTGTTGAATTCCCAATCGTTCAATTTCCTTAATCACGGCCTGGGCTTCAATTTCATTTAACGCTCCCGAACCGGGTCGGGTGACAAATCCATGCACCGGCACCCACCGCACACTGGGTTCATCAGGTGCTGGACGACGAAGACGATCATATTTGGTGGCGACACGAAGGCGACCCTCATAAAAATGCTGGTTCGAGAATTCGATAATATCTCCGTGTGAACGGTGATGGTCCCGCAACATGATGATATCGTCTTGGTCAGCCAGTGGGCTGGCGAGGTCAAACACGGAGTTCTCTGAATACGCCCAGTTGGCAAATCCATCGGCTAATCCATGTTTATGCAACAATTCCTGATCCCGGCGTGGCTGGATTGCGCTAATATGACGTAATTGTTTTGGGTCACCAATAATCACGGCAGATTTGGCACGAAAAAGCAGAGGAATGGAGGATGCGATATCGCACTGGCTTGCCTCATCAATGATGATGAGATCAAAAAATCCAGGTTCAAGGGGAACGCGTCCTCGCGTAGAGAGCGACGTAACCGCCCAGCACGACAGCATGCTGACCAACGAAGGGAAGAGTTTGAAGTATTGGGAAAATACATGGCGTCCCGCCATACGCTTATCCTGATCACTTTGAACCAGTAAGCGCAACACGGCGGCAAATTCCCCAAGTAGGCGTCGGTCGTTCGCCGACAATCTGCCCGGTGCGAGTCGCAGCCAATATTCCCAGAGTTTCAGGGATTCCTTTGCGAGTTTTTCCCTTTCACCAGCTATGGCCTTCCATAAATCTTCGACTCTACCTGTGCGAACAACTCAGCTGCCTCCCACAAGTTCCTAAGGACACCCGCGAAGTGGAACAAGCCTTGGGTATCTTGGGCCACAGCGCCATCCCGACCGGCTTCAAAGACGTCGTTCGTATTCTTCGCCGTCTCGAACCAGTGTTCGACGAAGTCCAACCGGCGGCGGGCGGTTTCACCGTTTCGCTTAGCCAGCTCGTGCAGGAAATCCTTTTAACCCTGGCCTTGCGTAAACAACGCGCTAAGGAAAAAGCCGAGGCCAAAACCGCCGCTGATCAAGCCCTTATTAAGCCCATCAACCATACCCCACCGCCTCCGCCCAGCCCGGTGGTGGAAGACGACGAAAAACCGAAGCGCCCGGGCGATGACGAGGGTAGCTACGGCCGGTAAAACGGAAAATAACTTCGCTATGCCAATTCACGTCGCAATCCAGTTGGAACGCCATCGCCATGGTGTGGGCGATGATGTCCAGCTAAACCGCCGTGAATGGCAGAATCACCTGCAAAAAACACACCGGGGCATAGTGCAAATCACCGCTGACCCCAGACATGATGGTGCGTTTTATAATGCAAGTTGCATCATTTGAATCATCGCCTCAACCACCCCGTCAGTTTTAGGCGTCATATTCCCGGTTTATGCTAATGGATCCGGCCTGAAATTCACTCCTCCACTGCCAAAGTCAGGCACGAAACAGTCTGATGGGACCGGCGCGCGGTTCAGTCTGTTGCCGCCGGAAAATGCTGTGGGCAATTACGTCAAAGTCGTCCAACGCGTGCCAGTGAAAATTGTTTTCGACGAAGCGCTGCCAACCAATCTGGACCTTGCGCCCGGTATGTCCGTCGGGCCGAAAGTCAAAGTCAAATGAGTGCTACCGCCTCCACCACGATGACGGAATGGCGTCCGCGCTTCAATCCGTGGCTAATTGCAGTGCCGGTGATGCTCGCGACGTTCATGGTTATTTTGGACACCTCCATCGTCGTGGTGGCGCTGCCATACATCGCGGGAAATCTGGGTGCCACGCGGGATCAATCCACCTGGGTGCTGACTAGCTACTTGGTGGCCAACGCGATCATCCTGCCGGCCAGTGCCTGGCTCTCCAGCTTTTTTGGACGGAAACGATTTCTGATCGCCTGCACCGTCTTATTCACTGTGGCTTCGCTGACCTGTGGCATCGCGACCAGCATGCCAATGTTGGTCATTGCCCGCGTCTTGCAAGGTTTAGGTGGTGGCGCCATGCAACCGCTCTCTCAGGCAATCTTGCTGGAAAGTTTTCCACCAACCCAACGCGGCACAGCCACGGCCTTGTTCGGTCTGGGCATTGTGGTCGCCCCCGTCGTCGGTCCCACCCTGGGCGGCTGGCTGACCGATGAATTGTCCTGGCGCTGGACTTTTTACATCAATCTGCCCGTCGGCATCCTGGCAATTATCCTGATGTTGCTGGTGGTCGAAGACCCGCCTTACATTCGCGCCAACCGGCCGGGCCGAATTGACGGGATTGGGTTTGGCTTGATGGGATTATTCCTAGGGACACTGCAAATCATGCTCGACAAGGGGCAGGAAGCAGACTGGTTTTCAGCCGTTTGGATGCGCTGGCTGGCGGTCATCTGCGTCACGTGCTTCATCGGATTCATCGTGCGCGAACTGAGGACCGACAATCCCATTGTGAATTTACGTATTTTCAAAAACCGCAACTTCGCAATCAGCAGCGCCTTGTTTGGGATATTTGGTCTGGCCTTGTATGCGCTGATTGCGTTGCAACCTTTGTTTCTCCAGACGCTTCTTGGGTATACCGCATAAAAGTCCCTTGATTATTGATGATTGCTTGGTTCTATGGGCCAAATCTTGGACTATTCACCATCGGCATTTTTGAATTTTTGCAGTAATTCCAGCCAATCACGCACCTGGGCCTCGTCACCCTTAATTGATAGCAACCTGCGCAAATGGCGTTCAGTAAATGAATGAATTTGTAATGGTGGTGGCAGGTTTTGGAGTTGCGATCGAACCTGTTTAGGCAATCGAAGCAGATTCATAACCTGTGTGACGTGTGTGACGCGGGCGCGAGATAGGCCTTCACGGGCCGCAATACGGGCCTTATTCAGCGTTGAATCGCTGGCGATCTGCTGCTGCCAAAGCAGTGCCAGTTGAAACGGATGCGTCGGTGGGATTTTCTTTTTGGGCGGTGCAGAGGACTGTGCTTTAAGCTGGGCGTCCGCTGGAAATAAAGATGGGCTTGCGACAAATGGCTCCGCACCCCACTTTGAAAAAGGTATTGCGATCCTGATCGCAAGGCTCCAGTCGGTTCGGTTTATACCGTTTCCAGCGGAGCCAATTCGCTTCAAATCCGAACTTGTTTCCCCAGTTTGCAAACCTGCTGGAAATAAGTCACTTGCGAACAGTGAAATGTTAACCAAATACCATTTAGTTCGGATTTTCGTTTTAAACACACCTTTTTCCTTGGTGGGCGGGTCGGTTTCTGGGTCGAAGTGTTTCACAGAGACTTCTCGGATAATGAGCTGAACCAGCTCGTTTGATCCGCTTCGGGCAGGCTTTTCACCACGCTGCCAAACTGCTTCAGCGCAACGGCGATGATCTGCTTTGTGGGCCACGACGCCCCGGCGGTAATTGATGTCCAACTGAACTTTGGTCTTTTCCAGTTCCACCGCGAGTTTTCTTCCAACAATCGATTGGCTTCGGCGATGAAATCGGCTCCAATGTATTTAGCCCACTTCTTCTTTCCCAGTTCGATACAGTTTTAACTGTTCGGCAATGCGATCGTATTGCCGTTGGGTGAGTCGGCTTGGTTTGGTTCTCTTGGGTGGATTTCGGCGGAGGAGGCCTTTGGTGTTTTGTCAGTCTCACGTTTTAGTCATCTCACCCGCACAAAGATGCGATGGTTGAATGGGTTTTTCTAGCATAAGGTCTGGCAATTCCAATTCCGTCCACGTGCTCCGTCGTTTGACAAGGAGCGGACCGGAGCGGATTTTTAGCCTGATCACCAAACCAACTAAATGAACTCTGTTTTGTCCCGCATCGTCCCCGCCTCGCTCCGCCGTTTCCCGGCGGCGTTTTTTATTTTGGCGGGGCTGCTGGCTCCCGTCCGCTCGGCGCAGGGCGAAGCGATGTTGCAGTTGTTCAACGTGAAGTGGACGGAGCTGACGGCCAAGATGCCGGAGATCGCCGAGGCGGGCTACACCAGCCTGTGGGTGCCGAATCCAGCCAAGGGCGAGTCGGGCGGTTATTCGGTGGGTTATGATCTGTTTGATCCGTTCGATCTGGGCGACAAGAACCAGAAAGGCTCGACCGCGACGATGTATGGCACGAAGGCGCAACTGCTCCAGATGGTGCAAACGGCGCATCGCTTCGGCATCCGCGTGTATTTCGACAACGTCATGAATCACCGCGCATTTTCGGTGCCGGGCAATTCTGGCACGCCGACGAATTATTATCCGGGACTCATCCCGCAGGATTTTCATTTGCAGCAGACCGGCCCGGGCACGTTCGCAAACTGGCCGAGCGTTTCGAACTGGGGCAATCAATGGGAGGTGCAATACCAGCCGCTCGTTGGGTTGATTGATCTGGCGACCGAACCCGGCTCGGTGAATGGCAACTTCGGCACTTCGCTGGGCGCTACCATCACCAAGCCCAGCTTCATCCGGCAGCCGGGCAATCCCGAATACTACATGGACACGACGAAGCCGGTGATCGAGGGCAGTCCGTGGCGGCCGTTCAACGGCACGAACGGCGTGCCGGTGGTGGAAGACGTGAACAGTTATCTTATCCGCGCGGTGCTGTGGGAGCTGAACGAGACGAAATGCGACGGCTTTCGGCTCGACGCGGTGAAGCATGTGCCCTCGGGATTTTTCGGCGACACAACGGCGACGTTCAATGGCTACAACGGCGCGATTCAGGCGATGTTTGATTACGTCCACGGCTACGGTGCGAATGTCCTGGGCAACGGTTACACCGAGGGCGACGACAGCCGGAACAGTTGTTTTGACACCGAAGCGCCGCGCAATGACGCGCTGCTGTTCGGCGAGCATCTGGGCACGCCGCCGAGCTATGGCGAATATATTCTGGCCGGGATGCGCCTGCTGAACTCGCCGTTGCGCGATCAGATGAACAATGCGCTGAACGGCAACGCCTCGCTGGCGGGGATGGATTCGCGGGATTACACGCCTTACGGCGGTGCGTTCAGTCCGGTGCAAAGCGTGATGTTCGCCCAGAGCCACGATGCCTCCGGCAGCTACGCGGCGCATCGGGAGATGCAAAACGCGTATTATTTCATGCACGAGGGGATGTCCGTGATTTACTCCGACGGCTACAACCAGTCCGGCGCGCCGAATTATTTTCCGTCCATCGCGTATGCCAATTACCTCGGCGAATACAATGACAACTACATGCCGGACATCTGCTACGTGCACAACCAGCTCGCGCGCGGCGGCACGTGGACACGTTGGAGCGACCAGAACATCGTGGCTTTCGAGCGCTACGATTATCGCGAGGCGTCAGCCCCAAAAGATCAGGACGTCTGCCTGTTCGTGATGAACGATAAATACAGTTTCCCCGGCGACATCACTTTTGACGACGGCGTGGGGCAAACGTATGACGGTTACTATGGCGGCATCGCGATCTCCAATTCCAAAGGGCAGGGGATGGTGGTTAATTTCCCGCCTGGCTCGGTGCTGGTGCAACTGGCGAGTTCGTCGCCGACGGCTGGGCGCGCGTATCAGAAATTATTGGTTCACGCCGCGACGCAGAGTTTGTCGGCGGCGCAGGCGGATTCCTCGCGCACCAATTCGGATCCGACGCAAAGGTTGATTTACGTTGGCAGCCAGGGGATTCCCAGCGGCGGCGGGGCGATTGAACTGAATGTGCCGAGCGGCAGTTGGGTGATCTATGGCTATCAATGGCCCGAACCAAGCCGGGCGAATCCAGCGACGAACGCCATCGTTTTCAAGCAGGGCGGCAGTGAAGTTCCCCGCATCGCCGTGCGCCGGATGGACGGCGTGAATGGAGATACGAATTTTAATCCTGTTTATCCGTTCAAGATGCGCGGCAGCCTGGATCAATACGGCAACGTCATCGGCGGCATCCACGTTTCCAACCGCACTTACACGATTGACGTGCCAATCGTGACGAATGCGAACTTCGATATCCTGGTGCGCAGCGACGCGTCATGTTCCAATACGCTCGTCAAGCTGGATGGCGGCATGGATTTGAACAGCCAGATGGGCCTCGGTCCATTAAGCGGCGGCGTGGGACCGAATGGCTTTGATTTGCGCGACAACAAGCCTGGCGTGGCGACGGATGTGTTTCTGGGCTATGAGCAGACGGCGTTTCAATTTCGTGATGGTCCGGAAAAATTCGCGGCGAAAAATACGTTGAGCAACAATATCGTTTCGCTGGGCGCGGAGACGTATTACTACACGGTCGGCGGAGCGAGCCTGATCGTTCCCGGCGCGGGCTACGGGCAGAATGTTTACGGCTCGGCTGCGACGTTCGTCTATCACGATCCGGCGGATGTCGTCACGGCGACGAACAACGCGCTCGTGTCACAGCGGATTCCGCTGAATCCGGCGGGCGGCCAGTCCGTGGATGTTTATGTGAAGATTGGCTATCAGTTTCAGATCAATACATGCTTCCTGTATTACACGACCGACGGATCGAATCCCGAAGGCGCGTTTGGCATCGGCAAAGGTTCGACGAAGGTGGTGCAGATGGCGTTCTTCGGCCACGACGATCCGGTTGGGAACATTGATTGGTGGAAAGGCACATTACCCGCGCAGCCGGACGGCATACAGGTGCGCTACAAGGTCGGCGCGTTCAACGGCGGCAGCGGCGGCAGTCTTTACGCGGGTGCCAACATCGCACCGATTTCCGACGCGGAAACCACCGGCGCAAAACGCTATGGGCTGACGCAGGCGGCGATCACCAATTTCAATCCGACCACCGCCGTGGTTTGGCTGCACAACGATCTCAACACGAACAGCACGACCATCGGTTTGCAACCGGGCTTTCACATCGTGCGCGCCCGGACGTTTCTGCCGCGGACCAATCAGTCGAGCGTCTATAACACCCTTGTGCAGACGTTTTATTATGACGGCGCGTTGCCGACGGGTGCCATCGCCTTTCCGGCGAACGGCGGCACGCTAGGCGGCAGCACTTATACGATTGTCATCCGGGCCGACAGCACCACGACGGCGGCGGAAATGAATATTCAGGACAGCCTGGCGAGCAATGACGACGTCGTTACGGGCAAGGCCAATGGCAATGGCAATGACGGCGGCGGTGCTCCCATTTTTGTGGCGGCCACGGCGGCTTCACCGGACGGCAACTTGACGGCGCAATATCCAAATTATCCGCAGGAATATCGTTTTGTTTACACGAATGTCCCGACGAGCGGCACGGCGACGATCAACGTGCGGTTGAAGGAATTTGCCACCAGCGTTTATACCAATCGCGCCACGCTGCTGTCGGCCACGGTGAACACGCTCGCGCCGACGCAAATCGTCCAGATTAGCAGCCCTGCCACCAACGGTGCGGTCCTGGCCTACAGCACCAACCTGACGTATCTGTTGCAGGCGTGCTTCAGCGGCAGCCTGACCGCTGCCAAAACTAACTTCAATATTCTCATCAACGGCGAGCTGCAACCGCAGGGGAATTATTTCTTCCAGCCCGTTGGCGGCAATAACACCTACTGTCCGGGGTTCCGGACGATTCAATATAATTGGGTCAACCCGATGCCCGGCACGAATTTGATCGAGGTCATTTATACCAATGCCATCGTGCCGATTAGCGATACCCGCGCCGTCATTTTCGCGCCGCCGCTGCGCATTTCGGGGCTGGCCAACAATAACCAGCTCGTTGTTTGGGACAGCGCGCCCGGAGTGAATTACCAGGTGCTGGCCACGACCAATCTGCTCCAGCCATTCCAGATCATCAGCGACCCGATTCCCGGCGCGGGCGCTTCCACGTATTTCTACGATCAGAATCCGGCGCCGCAGAAATTTTATCAGGTGCAGATGGTGCCGTGAGCGTCGTCGAAAAATTTCATGAACAAATTCCCCATCCGGTGTTCGCTTGGTCTGGTCTTGTTCGTCGCGCTATCCGGTTTCAATTTCCGCTCCACGGCGGGCCTTGCCACCGTCTGGCACATTCCCGACAACACCAGCGACCTCGGCTTCAACATGCGGAATCCCGAAACTGCCATCGGTGCTGGCACGGAGGTGGCGTTTTACTCGGGCGTATGGAAGTGGAACGGCGGAAATTTGGTCGAGAACCAGACCGGCGGCATGTTGTTTTACAAAACCTCGACGCAATCAAGCTGGAGCAGCAATTCGTTGAGTTTTTACAGTAACTCCGGGAATAATCAATATTGGCAGGCCGCGCTGCCCGGCGGCATTTTTAATGTCGGCGATACGGTGCAGTATTTTTTCCTGCTCACGTTTGACGGCACCGGCAGCGCCGGCGCGACTGATACCTGGGTTTACGGCAACAACGCCGGCAGCGCGACCACCGCTTCTTCCAATACGGCGGCAGCCAGCCCGTTCACCTTCACCGTCAGCAACAACGTCGTCGGGACGCCGATGCTCATAGTCAATGGCGTCAATGCCGACTACACCACGACGCATGTTTTTGTGAACGAGCTGAACAACGATGCCGTGCCGCTCACGATTTTGTTCACGCCGAATGGTGGAACGGTGACGGACGTGGAAGTTTTCTCTAATGTGAACCGCCGCGATCGCGCCGCGCTGGACGCGAATGGCGACGGCATTGAAGACGGAATCCTGCCGCCGGACGGCAATGCGCTGGTCGCCGGGGACGATAGCAACTACTACAAGGCATACCCGATGAATAATGCGGGCGGCGGAAATTTTTCGCTCACGCTGAACGCCACCAAGACCGGCTCATATCGGCTGACAGCGCGTTACAAAGTTTTCGGGAACACGAACTGGTTCTGGTATTCGAGCAACGGGCGCCGCGATCATGCGGTGGTCGTTTCGCCGGCGAAAGCGCGCGACATCGTGATGTATGAGTTGAACGCAATGAATGTTGATGCTGCCGGGCCGAATCAAAATGATCGCAGCACGTTCACCGATCTGTATGGCGGCCCCGGTGCGCGGCCTTACGACGCGGTGACGAATCGTTTCAATTTGCAATATGCACAAAATCTCGGCGTGAACTGGTTGTGGTTTCAGCCGATTCACCCCATCGGCATCCTGAACCGGCAAACGGATCCGGACACTGGCCAGCCTTACACGGTCGGCAGTCCGTATTCGGTGAAAAACTTTTTCCAGGTCAATCCGTTGTTGAGCAAGGCCAACACGCGCGATGCGGCGCTGAATGAGTTCACCAATTTCGTGGCGGCGGCGGACGCGGCCAACATGAACGTGATGCTCGATGAGCCGTTCAATCACACCGCGTGGGACGCCGAACTGGATGCGAGCGGGGTTTATTATTTCAAGACGAACGCGCAGCCGGCGGATTTGATCAGCGGCAGCGAGGCGCGATTCTATTCCCGCACCGACGCCTATGATGAACGCGCCTCGGGGGCCGGCAACGTGGCGGTGGCGCCGGACCGTTACGAGTTCGGGAAATGGAGCGATGTGGCCGATGTGTATTATGGCCGTTATGCCGCGTTGGAAGCCAACTCGTCGCAGCAGGGCAATCAACTCAGCGAAGGTGACTGGTTTGATTACTCCGTGGGCGCTGAAAGCAGCGCTGGTTCGGGCAACGGCCATTTCGACACGGTGACGCAAAACGTCTGGCGCTATTTCGCTGATTGCCTGCTTTACTGGCTGGACAAGACTGGTTGCCCCAACGGCACGCCGGCGAATCAGACTTTCAAGGGTATTGACGGCCTGCGTGCGGATTTCGGCCAGGGCCTGCCGCCGCAATGCTGGGAATACATCATCAACAAGGTCCGCAGCCGCAAATGGGATTTCGTATTCATGAGCGAATCGCTCGATGGCGGCGCGGTGACGTATCGTTCCAATCGCCACTTCGACATCCTGAATGAGAACATCGTTTTCCCGCTGCAGTCGGCTAGCACGGCGACGGATTACCGGAATATTTTCGAGGCGCGCCGCACGGCCTATGGCCAGAGCCTCGTATTGCTGAACAATACGTCGCACGACGAGCAGACTTACAGCGATCCGTATCAGGCGCTCATCCGCTACGCCGTCTGCAGCACGATGGACGGAGCGCCAATGACGTTTTACGGCGAAGAACTCGGTATCTCGACTGGCTTTGGCTTTGATCACTACGAACTGAACTTCGGGAAAAACATCCCGCACTTCAAAAAATTTAATTCGCTCCAACCCGCGATGAATCCGGTGAATCGCACTTACGCGCTGGATCAACTCTGGCCGGTTTATGCCGGCATCAATCAGGCGCGCAACTTTAGCCCGGCGCTGCGCAGTTCGAATCGCTACTTCCTTGACCAACCCGGCGGCGGGGCGCAGCCAAACATCTTTTCCGTGGCGAAATATGTGGCGGCCGGCGGCGCACCGAATTTCAACGACGTGGTCTTCGCTTTCAGCACGCTTGATCGTAACAACCCGCAGTCGGGAAATTTCAACGTCAACATCACGCAGAATGGCTCGAATCTGTTCGGCATCAAGCCGGCTCGCATCTACAACGTGAAAAACATTTCTGCCTACACGGCGATTGATGCAAATCGCCGGAACGTCTGGCAGTGGGGCGGCGGCATCGCGGGCAGTAACGTGCTGGCGAATGGGGTTTATGTTTCGCTAAATCCCGTGCCGACGACCGACGGTGGCTGGACCGGCAATCCGTTCGAGGCGCAGTATTTGAAGTTGTATGACGTCACACCGCCACCCGCGCCGACCACGCCCGACATCGGCACGACGAACAATTACGTCTTCGGCAACCGCGTCACGTTTACCTGGCCGGCGGTGCTGGATGCCGACGGCGGCGTCAGCGGTTATCACGTCCTCGTAGGCACGACGCCGGGGGGCGCGGACGTGACCAATGTGACGGTGAACGCGACGTCGCTGACGGTATTTGGAAGTTTCGGCGCGCATCTTTACGCCACCGTTACGGCGGTGAACAACGCCGGCATAGAAAGCCCCGCCACCACGAGTCCGGGCGTGGCGCTGGTCAGTCCGGGGTGGATTCCCGTGGCGAGCATGGCGTCGGCCAGCCAGTTGAATTGGTCGAGCGTCTCCGGTCAGGTCTATCAAGTCTGGTCCACGACGAACCTAGCGGTGCCGTTCACGGTCTTCAGCGGAAATGTCACCGCGACCGCGCCAGTCGAGATGTTCACCACCCATCCAACCAACGCGGCCCGTTATTTCAAAGTCCGGTTGTTGCCTTGAACACTCTCAGCGTGCTGAGGAATATTGTTCGCTTCTTTGGGCAGGCGTCGGGAAATCTCGCATCTTCGGAGCAGGTTGAGCGAGAGTTGGTGGTCGGATGAAGCGGAATGAAAGTTTCTTAATTTAGGCGTAACGGATCGGCGACTTTTTCAGGCGGGCTGAATCGGGCAAAAAAGCCGCAGTGTCCACAGCGGCCAGCAAAATGAATCGGAAATTACGCACGAGGACGCATAACGCGCCGCCATGCCAGTAGACTACCCAATGCCAAAATTGTGAGTGAGGCAGGTTCGGGAACAGGTGTTACGGTATAAGTGAATACATTCGCGCCGGAATTGTAGTTGTCTGGCCAGTTGGCGATGGTTTGGTTAGGATTGGCTACCGCGTCAATGGCTCCGTCACCGCTGCCAGTGCCGCTCGAATAGACGTCAAACGTAAAGGAGTTGCCGGCGCTTAAACCCATGGAGGCAAGGGATTGAGAAAATGAAAAACTCTGTGAACCGATGGTCACCCCAACCGTGTTCTGTTGTGCCCATGAACCGGAAAAACTCCATAGCTGGCTGCCGCCACCGCCGTTCACCCAGCTTCCCAGCCAATAATCCATGCCGGAACTCATCGAGATCGGGCGGACCCACGCATTGCCGGCGGTGTCCCCACCAACAACCGAATCAATACCTACCATGTAATTGCCCCAGTCATTAGGAGTTACAATGCTGCCATTGAGGTTGATGTTGAAGAAAATATCCGTTGCATTATTGGTGATCTCGACGGAGGCGATGTCAATATTGGCGCTGGAAATTGTTTCTCCAGTAGAATCTGCGTAGATCGTGGCCATCGCCGGCGACACGGCCAAAGCCAGCAGCGTTAGAGTGGAAAAAACCACGGTATTTGCGGATTTCATAACTTTGGTATTTAAATGTGGCAGCTAGTCTGATTGGGGGCTTTGATGGCGATGATCCTGATATTTATCGGAGAATTTGCCTATCGCATGTTCATGCGGTTTCCGCGCCTTGGATATTTTCAACGGCACTGCTCAAGAATCAGTCCGCGTAGATGAGCGTTTAGATCCCTCGCCCGATCTAATTTCTCTAAGGCCAGGTGCATCCGGTAGCGCCAGTAGAAGTTTGGTTGCGCCGGCACGTTGATGCGTTCGGACTCAACGTCGGCTCGGCGGATATTGCCATCCATACCCAGCAGATCCTGTAATTGGAAAATACTCCACATCGCGGGTGAGGCTAGGTGCTGGCGGACGACGGCTTCGACGATTTCCGGCGTCGCTTCGCACGGTGCCTCGCCGGGCAGGCCCAGCTCTTGGGTGAAAAATTTCTGCGTCAGTTCGCGGTCTTCCTCCCACCAGCCGCGAACGGTGCTCATGTCGTGCGTCGAAGGCGTGATGACACTCAAGTAGGGCGCGTCC
>Ga0068856_100001045_pt1 | contig 29378 bp, 30 predicted proteins | sample KBSCornC62_FD_66595 | JGI IMG/M metagenome (GOLD analysis project Ga0068856, IMG submission 66595) | Corn rhizosphere microbial communities from Kellogg Biological Station, Michigan, USA - KBS Corn C6-2 | ecosystem: Host-associated > Plants > Roots > Rhizosphere > Soil ... | reverse complement strand
GAGGAGCACACCGCCGGCCGCGAGCCAGAACCAGATGCCCCCCTTCGCATAGGCGAACTCGATGATGAGATCCTTGCTGAATCCGCCGCTCAAGCCCGGGCAGCCCATGAGCGCCAAGCCACCGATCACCATGGTCGCAAAGGTGACCGGCATCCGCTTCCAGAGCCCGCCCATGTGCCAGATGTCCTGCTCATGGTGCATGGCCACGATTACCGATCCTGCACAGAGGAAGAGCAGACACTTGAAGAAAGCGTGGGTAAACAGGTGAAACATCGCCACGTCCGACGATGGCGCCACCGCGATGCCCACCACCATGTAGCCGAGCTGCGAGATCGTGGAATAGGCGAGGATGCGCTTGATGTCGTTCTGCTGCAGGCCCATCAGCCCAGCCGCAAAGCAGGTGATCGCTCCCACCCAGCCCACCACCACCAGTGCTCCTGGGGTCTGCTCGAGCACGGGGAACATGCGGGCGAGCAGATAGACGCCGGCCGCGACCATCGTGGCCGCGTGCAGCAGGGAGGAAACGGGCGTGGGGCCCTCCATCGAATTCGGAAGCCACACGTGCAGCGGGAGCTGCGCCGATTTGCCGACTGTGCCGCAAAAGACGAGCACTGCCGCGATCGCGAGCCATGCGGCATGCCCGTGGAAGACATCGACGAGGTGCGGCAGGTCCGCAAAAAGGATCGTGCCCGTCGCCGACCAGAAAACGAGGATGCCCAGCATTAACCCGAAGTCGCCAATGCGATTGACGATGAATGCCTGCTTCGCCGCCTCGGCCGCAGAGTCCCGGCTGAAGTAATGCCCGATGAGGATGTACGAACTCACGCCCACCAGCTCCCAGAAGATGAAGAGCATCACGAGGTTGTTCGCGAGCACGATGCCGAGCATCGAGAAGAGGAAGACTGACAACCCCGCGAAGTAGCGGCAGTAGCCTTCCTCCTTCGCCATGTACCCGACCGAGTAGATGAAGACGAGCGTCGCGACTGTCGTGACGATCACGATCATTGGGCGGCTGAGGTCATCGATGGACAGGCCGATCGGTATCGTAAACTGCAATGGAGAGTCCGGCCCGACCAGCTTTGCGAAGTTGATCCAGTCCACGCTCGTGGAAATCACGGTGCCGTGAGCAAACAAGCTCCAGCTCAGCGCGCAGCACGATGCCACTCCGGCGATCGCCAGTCCGGCACTGATGAATTTCGACCGCTGGCCGAGGAAGAGAATAGCTGCCGCCATGCACAACGGCAGGAACAGGATGATCCAGGGCGTCGTCATGTCAGAATTTCAGCGAGTTGAGATCCTCCACATGGGTCGTCTGCCGCGCGCGGAAGAGGGCCACGATGATTGCCAGGCCTACGGCGACTTCCGCCGCGGCCACCGTGATAATGAAGAAGACGAAGACCTGGGCATTGTAGTTCGGCAGGCCCAGGACCAGGTGGAATCGCGAGAATGCCACGAGCGAGAGATTCGCTGCGTTCAGCATGAGCTCGAGGCACATGAAGATGATGATGATGCTCCGGCGCAGCAGCACGCCCGCGAGTCCGATGGCAAAGAGGAGGCCGCTTACGGCCAGATAATCCGCGAGGGTCGGCTCCATCAAAATGCCCTCCCCTGGCGAGCCCGACGATCGATTCCTGCGCTTCGCTCGGCGAAGCCGGAAAGACCGCTATTCCCTTCCGAATGCGCGATGGGATCCAAGCCGGAATCGAAAATCAAAAATCGAAAATCGAAAATCATTTCAGTTCGCGTTTGCTGAGGATGACGACTCCCACCGTGGCGACGAGAAGGAGCACACCGATGATCTGGAACGGCAGATTGAAACTCGTAAAGAGCGTCGCACCGATATTGCTCACGTCATCCGTATTGGGCGAAGCGAGCGCGGGCTTCGTGATAGTGAAGTCGGCGCTCGACCGGATCACCCTCGCGAGGATCGCGAGGAAGCCGACCAGCACGGAGAGCCCGCCGATCCATGCGGGGATGTTCACGCTCCGCGCACGCTCGGCCCGCAGGTCGAGCAGCATGATGATAAACAGGAAGAGAACCATCACCGCGCCGGCGTACACCAGGATCTGGATGATCCCGATGAAGTAGGCATCCAGCATGAAGAACAGCGCAGAGAGACCGACGAAGGACATCACCAGGCACATTGCCGACGAGACCGGGTCGCGATGCAGGACGATTCCCATGCCAAAGGCGAGCATGAGAGCGGCAAAAGCCCAAAAGAGGAACAGGGACACGGTGGGGAATCGTGGTGGGTTGTTCGGCGGATGTTTTTTAACAGGTGGGTGACGTAGCGACTATTTCTTTTCGTTCCATTTGTTCACCACGCCGGTCTTGAGGCCGCCCATCTCGTAGAGCTTGGCCTTGTTGTGCTTCATCTCGGCGCGGGTGTACCCGGTGATGGAATAGTCCTTGCGAAGGAAGATGGCCTGCTCGGGACAGACCTCCTCGCAGAGCCCGCAGTAAATGCAGCGGATCATGTCGATCTCGAATTCCTTCGGCCGCTTCTCGACCTTCGCCCATTTGTCCGTGGAGGGAATCTCCTCGGGATGGATCGTGATCGCGCGGGGCGGGCAGATGAACTCGCAGAGCTGGCAGGCCACGCAGCGCTCGCGACCCCACTCATCGGCCACGAGCGTAGGCGCGCCGCGATACCACTCGGGAAGGTGCGAGTCCCAGCGCTCCTCGGGGTACTGCATCGTCACATGCGTGCGTCCGAGGATCGTGTTTTTCAGGTGCTTGAAGGTCAGCGCGAGTCCTGCGAGCAGCGCAGGCAGGTACATTCTCTCGGCGATATTCAACTTGGGGCGTTGGACGACGAGGGCCATGCGTTCCTTTCTATTCGAGGTAAACGAGCGTGAGGGCTGCGAGGAAGATATTCACCAGAGCGATCTCGAAGAACCAGATCCAGCCCAGCTTCATGAGCTGGTCGTAACGGAAGCGCGGTACCGTCCAGCGCACCCAGATGAAGACGAAGAGGATGACCGAGACCTTGAGGAAAAAGACGGTGATATTTACCAGGCCCCAGAATACTCCCGGCAACCAGGACCAGACGTGACTCTCGAGGCCGAAGAGCCAATGGCTACTGCCATCCGGAATGAATGGCAGGCTCCATCCGCCGAGAAAGAGGGTCACGATCACGCCGGACCCGGCGATCATCGCCGCATATTCCCCCAGGAAGAAGAGGGCGAATCCCATGGAGGAGTATTCCGTGTGATAGCCGCCCACCAGCTCCTGCTCGGCCTCGGGCAGATCGAATGGCGTGCGATTCGTTTCCGCAAACATCGAGACGACGAATACGATGAAAGAGATCATCATCGTCCCCCAGAGCACCAAACGGGACAGGCTGAACCCCTCGGTGAAGGAAAATGGCAGGATGAGCCACCCATGCTTGATCTGCCACTGGACGATGTCCGAGAGATTGAGCGTCCCACAGACGAGGAAGATGGGGACCACCGACAGACCCAGGGCGAGCTCGTAGGAAATCATCTGCGAGCTCGAGCGAATGCCGCCGAGGAATGGGTATTTGGAATTCGACGCCCAGCCGGCCAGCACGATCCCGTACACACCCAGAGAGGAAACCGCGAAGACATAGAGGATGCCGACGTTGATATTTGCGATCACCATCGGCACGCCCAGGAACGTGCTGCCAAAGGGAACGACCGCCAGCACCAGGAGCGGCGGGATCATCGTGAGCTTCGGCGCGATGTAGAAGTAGAACTTGTTGACCGACGCGGGGATGAAATTCTCCTTCAGCAGGAGCTTGATGGGGTCGGCGATCATCTGGCCCAGCCCGGCGAGTCGCAGGTCCTTGCGGAAGCCGAGGAGCGAGGTCGGGAGGCCAACACGATTGGGGCCGACGCGGTCCTGGATGAAGGCGCTTACCTTGCGCTCCGAGAAGACCGATAACGACACGATCGGCAAGACGGCGCCGAATAAAACAAAGAGCGTCTTGAGCAAAGACGTCCAGACAAGAAAGACCACGGGCTGTTGGAGGAAGCTGGGGGGAGGAGCCATGCGCTTCTGATGCCGTCCTTTGGATAGTGGTTTCGAGTGAGCTCGTCGAGCGGCAATCGTTCTAATTTACGATTCAGCCAGCCAAAATATCGTCTCATCCCAGCGCAGCGGGCGCTTCCGATCCCAATTTGCTTCAATATGAGGCGCAATTCTTCCGGCGCACGAAATTGGTATCAATTATGCTCCAGCGATCTTTATTGGGTGCCAGTTGCGCGGACCGCGCTTTTGGACGAGTGGTTAATTGCTACCAAATCATGGGTTGGTTGGTGTGCATCCCCGGCCGGGGGCGATGAGCTTCTCGTCCGGGGCCTGATTTAGAACGGGCGTGGCTGGGAAACCGGCCGCGCCCGAATCTTTCCGGGGATCAATACCCGAGCGCTCGCTTGCAGTCGGCGATATAGCTCGCCACGTCATCCGCGAGGAGGATGCCGGAAACCACTACCGCTCGTGTAGCGCCAGCCGCGACAATGCCGGGCAGGTTCTCGCGCTTGATTCCCCCGATACAAAAGACCGGCACGGGCGATACCTGGAAGGCGGCTGCAATGTCGCCGATCCCGATCGGGACGTAATCCGGCTTGGTCGGCGTGGCAAACAGCGGGCCAAATCCAATGTAATCCGCTCCCTCGGCCCAGGCCGCTCTCGCCTGCTCCAGGCTGTGGGTGGATCGGCCTACGATTGCCCCGGGACCAGCCGCCTCGCGGGCGGCTACGATCGGACCATCATCCTGGCCGATGTGCACCCCATCGGCGCCGAGCTCGCGCACGAGATGAGGGTAATCGTTGATGATGAAGGGTACTCCGCCAGCATGGCAGAGGCGCGCCACCTCGATGCCCAAGGCACGGACTTCCGACTCCGGCACCCCCTTCGCACGGAGCTGGAGGATATCGATCCCGCCCTCGATCATGCGCGTCGCCATCTCCGTAGCGGCCGAGGCCGCGACATAGCCGAGATCGAGAATGCCATAGAGGCGTGCGTCGGAAATCGTCATATCCAGAAGCGAGATGGTTCAGCGGTGCGCCTGCCACTCACTCTTTACGAAAGTGGCCCGGCTGCGGTCTGGCCGGAACCTGCCGGCCCGGCGGATTAAAACTCCGGAACTCCGTCGGTGAGCATCCGCTCGATGAATCCCGTCGAGTACTTGCCCCGGCGGAAGTCCGCATTGCGCATGATCGCCTGCTGGAAGGGAATCGTCGTCTTGATGCCCGTGATCATGTACTCACCGAGCGCGCGGTTCATGCGGTTGATGCATGCCTCACGCGAGGAGGCCGAGACGATGAGCTTGGCGATCATCGAATCGTAATTCGACGGGATCGGATAGCCCGCATAGGCATGGCTGTCGATGCGCACGCCACGGCCACCGGGAGCGTAATAGAGGTCGATCTGCCCCGGGCAGGGCATGAAGTTATTGAACGGATCCTCGGCATTGATGCGGCACTCGATGGCGTGATGCCTCGGCTTCGCATTCACTACGTAATCGGAGAGGTGCTCACCCGCGGCGACCTGGATCTGCTGCTTCACGAGGTCGCAGCCGTACACCTCTTCGGTGATCGGATGCTCGACCTGGATGCGGGTATTCATCTCCATGAAGTAGAAGTCCCCATTGTCATCGACGAGGAATTCCATCGTGCCTGCATTGCAGTAGCCGACGGACTCCGCCAGCTTCACCGAAGCATCGCCCATGCGCTTGCGCAGGTCTTCGTCCATGAGGGGCGACGGGCACTCCTCGACGATCTTCTGGTTTCGACGCTGGATTGAGCAGTCGCGCTCACCGAGGTGAACGATCCGACCGTGCTCGTCTCCCATCACCTGGAATTCGATGTGGTGCGGGTTCGTGATGAACTTCTCGATATAGACGCTCGCGTTGCCGAAGGCCTTCTCCGCCTCGAGGCGCGCGCTGTGAAAGCCCTGCACGAGGCTGCCTTCGTTGTGCGCGATACGCATGCCACGGCCGCCGCCGCCAGCCACCGCCTTGATCATCACGGGGTAGCCGATCTTGCGGGCGATCTTGAGCGCCTCCGCCTCGGTATCGACGGTACCGTCACTGCCGGGCGAGACTGGCACGCCAGCCTTGCGAGCGGTGTCGCGAGCGGTGTTCTTGTCGCCCATCAGGCGAATGGCATTCGGTCGGGGTCCGACGAACTTGATATTGCAGCTCTCGCAGACCTCGGCGAAATGCGCGTTCTCGGCGAGAAATCCGTAGCCGGGATGGATGCCATCGACGTCGGCGATCTCCGCCGCGCTGATGATCCGGTCGATCTTCAGGTAGCTATCGCTGCTCGGGGCCGAGCCGATGCAGATCGCCTCGTCGGCGAGCTGCACGTGGAGCGAATGAATATCCGGCTCGGAATAGACCGCCACGGTTTGCACGCCCAGCTCCTTGCAGGCGCGAATGATGCGAAGAGCGATCTCGCCGCGATTGGCGATCAGGATTTTCTTGAACATGCGTCGATTACTTGACGCGGAAGAGCGCCTGGCCGAACTGCACGGGCTTGCCATTCTCGGCAACGATCTCGGCGATCACGCCCGAGACTTCCGCCTTGATTTCGTTCATCACCTTCATTGCCTCGACGATGCAGACCACCGTGTCCGGCGTGATCGTCTGGCCCACGGAGACGTAGGCGGGAGAATCGGGCGACGAGGACGCATAGAACGTGCCCACCATTGGGGAAGTGATCTCCTTGAGATTCGACGGAGCCGCGGCGGCGGGTGCGGCAGCGGCAGGGGCGGCCGCCGGAGCAGCAGGCTGCGCAGCGGGGGCGGGAGCTGCAATAGTCTGGATAATCGGCTGCACATTCGCTCCGGCCATCTCGAGGGCGATCTTGAATCCCTCCTTCTCCATTTTGAAAACAGCGAGGCCGTTTTTCTTCATGAGGTCGATGAGAGCGCGAATTTCTTTGATGTCCACTGTTTGGAAAAACGTTAAAAGCAGGCGCTCCTTTTGGCGTTTCGAACTGCGAGGGTCAAGCCTTATGGCGCGCGCTGCTCGGGCGGGCCGGGCATTTTTCGCCCGCCTCTGCGCTTTACAACAAGGCGGCTTCTGGCAAGGTTGCCAGTTCTCCAATGCACATTTTGCTCTACTTCCTGCTCACTTTGCACGTGATCGTGTGCCTGCTCATGGTGCTCGTGGTGCTCATGCAACGCCCTCGCAGCGAGGGCCTCGGCGCCGCGTTCGGCAGCGGCATGACCGAGAATATCTTCGGCGCCCAGACGACCCATGTACTGGCGAAATTCACGACCTGGCTCGGCGTGACATTCTTCGTGCTCACCCTCGCGCTCGCGATGGTTTATGCGCACCTGAATCCGAGCGAGAATCAAATCCAGAAGCAGCTCCTGAGCATGCCCGTGCCCAAGGCCGCAGCAGCCGCCACTCCCGCTCCGACTGCAGCTCCGATCGCCACTCCGCAGGCAGCCCAGCCGGCTCCCACAGCGGCAGCGCCCGCCCCTTCCGCGGCACCTTCGGCAGCTCCGGCCGCCACTGCAGCGCCAGTCGCAGCACCCGCCTCGAAGTAGCGCCGTGAAGGTCGCAAAGACGATCGCCGCCGTGCGGGCGTTTGTCCGCCGCGCGGCTCGTCCTGTCGTGCTCGTCCCCACGATGGGAGCGCTGCACCACGGCCATGCCGCCCTCATCCGCCGCGCCCGCAAGCTCGCAGGCAGCGATGGCTGCGTGGTCGTCTCGATCTTCGTGAATCCCACGCAGTTCGGCCCGAGCGAGGATTTCTCAAAATACCCGCGCACCCTCGCCTCGGATCAGGCGCTCTGTCGCGAAGCCGGCGCAGACCTCATCTTCCAGCCGGACGTCTCCGCAATGTATGCGTCCGATGCGTCGGTCTTCATCGATGAATCCCGGCTCTCGGATGGCCTGTGCGGAGCCAGCCGGCCTGGGCACTTCCGCGGCGTATGCACCGTCGTGGCGAAGCTCTTCCTCATCGTGCAGCCGGAGATCGCCGTCTTCGGACAAAAGGACTGGCAGCAGCTCGCCATCATCCGCCGCATGGTGCGGGACCTCGATTTCCCCGTAAAGATCGTCGGACATCCGACGGTGCGCGAGACCGACGGACTCGCGACCAGCTCTCGCAACCGTTACCTCACACCGGACGAACGCCTTGCCGCACCAGGCATTTACAAGGCACTGCGCGCCGCCGCCGCGGCGAAGACTCCCGCCGCCGTCCTGCGCAGCGCCACTCGCGCGCTGGCCGCCATTCCCGGTGCACGCATCGATTACATCCAGCTCGTGGACTCCGAGACGCTCGCGCCCGCGCGCAATCTTAAGCGCTCGACAACGCTGGCGACGGCGGTCTTCCTTGGCCGGGCACGTCTTATCGATAATATTCAGATACCCCCCCTTATTTCATGAGAACGTTCGACTTCGTCGTGGTTGGAAGCGGCATCGCCGGGCTGTCGTTCGCCCTCAAGGCCGCCTCCAAGGGCACGGTCGCAGTGGTGACGAAGCGTACGCTGGTGGACTCGAATACCGCCTGGGCGCAGGGAGGAGTCGCCTGCGTGGTGAGCGACGAGGATTCGTTCGAGCTGCACATCAAGGATACTCTCGAGGCCGGAGCCGGCCTGTGCCATGAGGATGCCGTCCGCGCCGTCGTCACCGAGGGCCCCCAGCGCATCAAGGAACTCATGGATCTCGGGCTGCATTTCGATGAGCGCGAGACGCCGAGCGGCACCATCGAGCTCGATCTCGGTAAGGAGGGCGGCCATTCCAAGCGCCGCGTCCTCCATGTCCAGGATGCGACGGGCCGTGAAATCGAGGAGGTCCTCGCCTCCCGCGCCCGGTCGCACCCGAACATCACGATCCTCGAGAATCACATGGCCGTGGATTGCATCACCACGGGCAAGCTCGGCTACGCGATCGAGAATAGCTGCGTAGGCCTGTACGTGCTGGATGAGAAGACCGGCGAGGTCGAGACATTGCGCACCGATGTGACTGTCCTAGCGACCGGCGGCTGCGGGAAGGTTTACCTCTATTCGACGAATCCCGACATTGCCACGGGCGACGGCGTCGCCATGGGATGGCGCGCGGGAGCGACCATCGCGAACATGGAGTTCATCCAGTTCCATCCGACCTGCCTTTATCATCCGCAGGCGAAATCCTTCCTCGTGAGCGAGGCGGTGCGTGGCGAAGGCGGCATCCTCGTCAACCAGCGCGGCCGGCGCTTCATGGAGGGCTACCATCCTCTCGCGGAGCTCGCTCCCCGCGACATCGTCGCGCGGGCGATCGATGCGGAAATGAAGCGCAGCGGTAGCAAGTGCGTCTATCTCGACATCACCCACAAGCCCGCGGAGTTCGTGCGCGGCCGCTTCCCGACCATCTACGAGACGTGCCTCAAGTATGGCATCGACATTACGTCGGAGCCCATCCCGGTGGTGCCTGCGGCCCATTACCAGTGCGGCGGCGTGAAGACCGACCTCCAGGGCGAGACTAGCGTGCGCGGACTCTATGCCATCGGCGAGGCCGCCTGCACCGGCCTCCATGGCGCCAATCGCCTCGCCAGCAACTCCCTGCTCGAGGGCCTCGTGCTCGCTCATCGCGCCTTCGAGAAGTCCACTCGCCGCATCCACGAAAATATCGCCCTCAACCTCCCCGAGTGGCGTCCGGGCCAGGTACAGGACGTCGACGAACTCGTCGTGATCTACCACAACTGGGATGAAATCCGCCGCCTCATGTGGGACTACGTCGGCATCGTCCGCACGGACAAGCGTCTCCAGCGCGCCGCAGCCCGGCTCCGCAACCTCCATTCGGAGATTCAGGAGTTCTATTGGAACTTCAAAGTGACGACCGATTTGCTGGAACTCCGCAACCTCGTGACCGTCGCATCGCTCATCGTCGATTGCGCCCTCAATCGAAAAGAAAGCCGCGGATTGCACTTCACGCTCGATTACTTGGAAAGGGACGATCGGAAGTTCCAACACGACACGACGTTCCGAAGGACGTAAGCTTCCTTACAAGCTAGGAAACTGACTACTTTTCCCTTGCACTCATGTTTCTTCCGAACGATATACCCGGCTCAATGCGGGACCGAATAACACGCTTCGCAGCCCCCTTTCTAATGATGCTCGCCCTGTGCGGGCTCGCGTCGTTTTCCCGTGGAGAGTCTGCACTCTCGTCGTCTTCCGATTTCACGAACTACGCCATGAAGCTTCGCGAGAGCGCGCTGCTCCGTATCGAGCCTCCGGTCACCACGTCACGCTCCTTCAGCTTCGGCTTCAGCAAGTATCCGTGGAAGATGGGCATCATGACGACGGTTTTCTGGTGCGGCGAGCATCCCGCCCCCAACAATCCCGTGCCGAATTACAAGAGTTCCTGGGATCCGCAGTGGGCTCACAATTATGGCGGGTACGACGATCCGGATACCGGTAATCGGCGCAATTTCATTCCGAAGGCATTCACTCCCCGGCAAAACCCCTTCTACGTCGCGCTGCCCTACAATGACGTGACCCATGGCAATACGAAGCCCGAGGCGCGATCCGTCATCCCGTGGTTCCGCGAGGCCTTCGAGCAAGAGGGACACAGCGTGTGCAAAGGCCGCTGGATCGCGATCCGCTATCGCGGCCGCATCGCCTATGCTCAATGGGAGGATTGCGGCCCCTTCCGCACCGACCATTGGCAGTATGTCTTCGGCAGCGACCGCCCCAAGCCAAACCTCAACCAGGGCGCAGGCCTCGATGTCTCGCCGGCCGTTCGCGATTACCTCGGCATGAATGGCAAGGACGTCACCGACTGGAAATTCGTCGATTTCCGGGATGTGCCGCCCGGACCGTGGGCGAAGTACGGCGACAACAATACCTTCGTGCTCCGCGATCGCGGTGAGAATCTCTTCTTCGCCGATCGGAATAACGCATACGGCGCAAAGCGATAATTGATTTGATTCCCAATTAAGTGATTTCTAGAATCAGCCTTAGAAAGGCTGAACCACTATGAAATCGCTCATCATCGCGACTGTTCTTTTGGTCGGCGCTTTCGCCGCCTCTCCCGCGGAAGCCCGCCCCGACTTCACCAAGCTCTCCGGCACTTATACTGCCACCTACCGCCTCCAGGCGAGTGGCGGTACTGATAATTCGGGGGATGTCACCGTCATCGCCGTCCCGTCGAGCAATGGAAACAAGGTGAAAATTTCCATCTTCGGCTTTTTGGGGGGCTCTGTGCCCCAGGCGATCGTCGGGACATTCACTCTCAACTCCCACAACACGATCGTCGCCGACAACGTGCTGCTGGCCTATGTAACGCAGTTCCCTGCGCGGGCGACGTTCAGCGGCAGCCATAGCCCATTCACATTCGCGCTCTCAAACTCCCAGACCGGGATCACGATGACCTATGCCATGCGCTTTAATAGCCAGCGCCTTTCCATTACCGGAAACGGATTTTCTGGCATGACTGCCTTGAGCGTGTCGTTGGTCGGTCAGAAAGAATAGCGTAAATTCAGGAAGAAGACTGTTGATTCCTTCACTTGGGCACGTACCTTGCTCCAAAGGCAACCGATATGAATCCCGCGAAATCCCTCCTCGTGGCCGCCGTAGTCGCCGCCGCATCTGCATCACATCACGCCCAGGCCGCGAACCTGGATCTCGCCAAACTGGCGGGGCATTATCGAGCCACATATACCCTCGTCGTCGGATCAACGACTGTCTCGGGCAAAGTGAACGTAGATGCGACACCCATGGATCGCGGCTCGAAGGTCAAACTCACGATCCTTGGTTTCGGCGGAGTCAGCGCCACCCCCGGCTCGTTCGTCCTTTACGGCACGCACGTGCTGAGCAAAAGCACGATCAAATCGGATAACGCGCTCCTCGCGTTCTATGTCCAAATACCGGCGAGCGCGCGAGTCTCGGGGAGCAAAACGACCGCCCGCTTCACCCTGGCAAACAATACAGGCTTCGTGGGCAGCAGCGTCTCGATTTCCTATACTCTCAAGTTCGCCGGCAGGCACCTGTCGATCGTCGGCGCCGGCAACCTAGGCAGCAGTCCGACCACCGTCTCCCTCGTCGGCCGGAAGGGCTGAGCAGTCGGTCCCCAACCGTTCCATTCTCCACAGATCCCCCCCAAACCAAAACTTCAACCCCATCCGACAATTCGGAACTCTCCGCCGACGGAAAATCCATCATGAAAACGTGTCGCTCCTTCCTCGCTCTCGCACTCGTCCTAGTCGGCATGATCTCCTCCGCCTCGGCCGCCACGGTCGATTTCACGAAATTGGCAGGCATCTACAAGGCGACCTACACACTCTCCAGCGGCAGCACGAATATCACCGGCAAAGTCACAGTCCTGGCCACCGTCTCGAATCAAGGAAGCAAGGCAAAGCTTACCATCTTCGGCACGGCAAATGCGGGATTCAGCACCGTAGCACTCTATGGCGTCCTCGTTCTCGGGCCCCACAAGCAGGTCTCCTCGGACAACGTACTTCTCGCGTACTTCACGCTGTTTCCCGCATCGAATACGCGGTTTTCCGGAACGCGGAGCCCCGTCCGCTTCACCCTCACCAATAGTACTCTGGCCTCCATTCCCTACGTCCTCAAATTCAATGGCAGGAAGCTCTCGATCGTGGGGTCGACCGTCCTCACCGGGACTACAGTGACGGTCTCCGTGATCGGACAAAAATAGACCGATCTTCTCCAAGCGAGTACGTCGCAACTTTCACCGTCAGTTCAGGATATGGCGAGGGCCTTCGGATTTACCCGAAGGCCCTCGTTTTTTGGCTGTAAGCCGGATTCTGTCCACTCCGAGTCGCCGTTACCGGCGAATCGGAGCTGTGTGGTCATTTCTCTAAGCGACTAATACCCGAGGTTCCGTCCGGGCTTTCGCTCCGGGCATCCGGGCAGGCGACCCGTTCCTCTGTTCTGTCTTGCACCGCCTGGGGTTTATCGTGCCCCCGTCATTACTGCCGGGGCGGTGGGCTCTTACCCCGCCTTTTCACCCTTACCGAGCCCCCTTGCGGAGTCCCGGCGGTATGTTCTCTGTGACACTTTCCGTCGCGCCCGGCTTTCGCCAGTCGCTCCCGCGCATTCTACGCGGCAGGTTGCCTTGCGGTGTCCGGACTTTCCTCCCGCCGAGCCCTTTCGAGCCCGCCGAGCGACCACCCGCCAAGGAAGGGAAACTATCACATCTCGAGAAAAGCGCCATTGAGATCTCACTCGACCGGAAACGCCTTGACGCCACAAGATATTGGGGCATTATCGAGAAAAACCGACCGCGCGACACAATGCGTTGCCCCAAGTGCGGCTCCCTCGAGGACAAAGTTATCGATTCTCGCCTCTCGAAAGAGGGCGATTCCATTCGCCGGCGGCGTGAGTGCCTCGACTGCGAGACCCGTTTCACGACCTACGAAGAGATCGAGCGCCTCGAGCTCCGGGCGATCAAGCGCGATGGCCGGCACGAGCCCTTCGATCGGCACAAGCTTCAGAACAGCTTCATCAAGGCCTGCGAAAAGCGCCCCATCAGCATCGAGGAAATCGAGCGCAACGTGCAGGAGGTCATCTCGGATCTGGAGTCCGGCAACGAGCGCGAGATCTCGACCAAGAAGATCGGCCTCAAGGTGATGGAGAAGCTTCATTCCATGGACCCGGTCGCCTATGTCCGCTACGCCTCGGTGTACCGGGAGTTCCAGGAAATTGGTGATTTCATTGAGGAAATTCAGTCGTTTGAACGCCGCGGCGCCAAAACCACGGCACAACCCGAGCTCTTCAAGGCATGATCGCATTCAAGAACAACCTGCCGGTGGTCAGATTCGATGATGGACGTGTGATGGATTTTGAAAGCCGATGGTTATCGGAAGGCCTGGCCCGTGCAGCCACCCGCGCCGGCTACCAGAAATGGTGGCTGGCCGGGCACGTCACCGAGACCGTGCTCGCCTACCTTCGCAACGACTTCGAGGCGCCGACGGTCACATTGCCCCAGATCCGCTCCGCCGTGCAGTCCGTCCTCCAGGTGATCGGCTACGCGGACGTCGCCACCTATTTCGAGCCGCTGCCGCCGACGATGCGCCTTTCGCTGGCTTCCCTCGCACGGGAAGCCGGCGCCGGATACGAGCTGATGTTCTTCCGCCTGCTCCAGAGCGAGTTGCGCACCATCGCGGAGTCACCGTCCCTGCGCGTCGAGCTCTTCGACCTCCAGCCGTGCGTGAAGATGCTGCGCAGCGCGAAGCATTGGAGCCACGACTGCGATGGGCTGCGCACCGAGATCGTGCGCTTCGTCTGGGAGGAACTCGACTCGAGCCCCCGCGCCGACGAGCTCCATCTGCAGCTTAGCTGAGAGCGCCAATCGGAGCGGAAGGTGTAACTCCCTCGTGCCTGCCTGTGGCATGGCCCCGTCTTCATCGAAGGGCGGACGCTCATCTTTCTCCGTGCCCTTCGCATCGCGTGCGGCTTAACCTGCGGACATGACGATTTTCGAAAGAATCATCGCCCGGGAAATCCCGGCCGACATCGTTTTCGAGGACGATTATTGCCTCGCAATCCGGGACATCAGCCCGCAGGCGCCCGTCCACGTCCTCCTCGTTCCGAAACGCGTGATTCCGCGGATCGGCGCGGCGACTCCGGCAGACCACGCCTTGCTCGGCCATCTACTGCTCAAGGCCGGCGAGATCGCGAGCCAGCTCGGGCTGGGCGAGACCGGCTACCGCGTGGTGATCAATCACGGCCCGGATGGCGGCGAGACAGTTCCCCACATGCACCTGCACATCCTCGGCGGCCGCCACATGGAGTGGCCTCCAGGCTAGGACGCCATTCCCGAAAGGGGGACATTCCACGGGACGAGCACGAGAAGCGACGGCCCCCGACGGCGCGGCTTTCCTACCGACCTAAAGGAAGGCTCGCGCCGGGAATACCCGGCATCTACCGGTTTCGTTTTCGGGGGTAGGGCGTGTCGCGCCGTCGACCGCCGTGGATTCCTTGTCACACAGATTGACGACGTGGAGAGGAAGCGGTCCATCGGCATTCGACTAAGCTCTCATGCAGAGGGCTCGCCGTCACAGAATCCAAAACGGAAAAGTTCTCTTTAGCGTTCGGCTCCGAGCGCGTAGCCTTGTCATTCCCATGGCGAAAGTCGTCTTCAAGAACGTCACGATAAATCCCGGTCCGGCCCCAAGCGAAAGCGCCCCGGCCATTCGCGATCTGTCCCTCGAGTTTCCCGACCGGGCGTTTACCACGCTGTTTGGCGGCACGGACGCCGGGCAATCTGAAATCCTCCGTCTGATCGCAGGCCTGGACTCGCCGGACGCCGGTGAAATCGCCATCGGAGACCGACCGGTGCAGGGAGAGGCTCCGCACCGTCGCGATGTCGCCCTGGTCTCGCGCGACTGCCCGCTCCTGCCTCATCTCACCATCCGCGCAAATCTCTCGCTCCCGCTGGAGCTCCGGCGTGTCACACGCGAGACGATCGCCCGGCGGATCAAGGAAATCGCGGATCAGTTCCACCTCGAGAGCCTCCTGGATAAAAAGCCGGCGGAGCTCGGCGAGCCCGACCTGGTGCGGGCGGAGCTGGGGCGCGCCTTCGTTTTGCAGCCGAAGGTCATTCTCCTCGACGAGCCGTTTGCGGGTCTCGACGCCACGTCGCGCGCCCACTTGCGAGCCGAGCTGGCCGCAGTCCAGCAGCAGGTCCGCGCCACGATCATCTACGCCACCGTGGAGCCATCGGAGGCGCTGACGCTGAGCGATCACCTCGTGGTGCTCCGCCACGGGTCGGTCGAGCAAACGGGAGCACCTCTCGCCGTTTACAATGAACCTGCGAACATCTTCGTGGCCAGCCAGCTTGGCCGGCCAGGCATGAACTTCGTGCGAGGCTCGATCAAGGCCTCGGGAGATGAAACCCTCTTCAAGGAAAGCGATGGCGGCGTGATTGAGCTGAGGCTCGGCGCCCTATCGTCTGCGCGCACCTGTGCCGGTCGCGATGTCCTGCTGGGCATTCGCCCGGAGGATTGCACCGCCGTGCCGCTCGATCATCCCGCGGGTCCCGGCATTTTCCAGACGTTGGTCGACTTCATCGATCTTCGCGGCTCGGAAACTCTCTTCCATGCACAGACTGGGGCGCACGCGCTCATCTGCCGCGCGCCTGGTATGCGTGATCCGCGCGAGGCGGGACGGCGGATTCGATTCCGGGTGGATGCCGCCCGCGTCCATCTCTTCGATCCTGCCACTACCCGGCGAATCTCGTGAATCGTTTCGCCAGGCTGTGCATCGCCATCGCGACGGGCATCGCCCGCGATCGCAGCCAGCGTCGGCAGGCCATGTTCACGATCAGCGTCTTTGCGCTCGCCATCTTGTTCGTCGGCGTGGTGTTCCTCTGGAATATTTTCCCTGCGCATCCGGTATTCTTCGCGATTTATTGGCTGGCCTGCGGCTGGCTCACGATTTGCATGTGCCTTCTCGCCATTTACGATTTACTCTGCGTGGTGCGCCAGGGGCGCAGGGAACGGGAGGAGATGCGTCGGCGCATTTTTCGAGACGACTGAGCCATGTTCAAGACCCGCGAACAAATCGAAGCTGACGAAAGCGCGATCCTCGCGCCGTACGCCTGCAAGGCGGCCGAATCGCTGGGGCGCACCCATCGCGAAGGCACGCATCCCTACCGCACATGCTTCCAGCGCGATCGCGCGAGGATCATTCATTCCGCCGCATTCCGTCGACTGGATGGGAAGACGCAGGTCTTCCTCAATGGCGCCGGCGATTACTATCGCACCCGGCTTACGCATACGATCGAAGTCGCCTCGATCGCGCGCACCATCGCACGAGCACTCTCGCTCAATGAGGATCTCGCGGAAGCGATCGCGCTCGCCCACGACCTCGGGCACTCCCCGTTCGGCCACAGCGGCGAGGAAACTCTCGACCGTCTTTTGAAAGGCCATGGCGGCTTCGACCACAATGAGCAGAGCCTGCGCATTGTCACTCTGCTCGAGTCGAAGTACCCGAGGCACCCGGGCCTGAACCTGAGCCATGAAGTGATCGAAGGCCTGCTCAAGCATTCCTCGATATACACGGCTCCGGATGGGACCACCTATAGCTCCCCGTCCCTCGAGGCCCAGGTCGCCGACATGGCCGACGAGATCGCCTACTCGAGCCACGATCTGGACGATGGCCTCGATGCCGGGCTGCTGGACCCCGATGGGCTCGAGGAAATTCCGCTCTGGGCGGAGGCGCGCATGCTCGCCGAGCGCGAGTTCCGCAAGCTCGATCCCACCGAACGCCGGGGCTACATCATCCGGTTCATCGTCAATCACGAGGTCGAGGATCTCGTGATCCACAGCTCCAGGGCCATCGGGAAGGCCAACCCCCAATCCGTCGCCGATGTGCGAAAACAAAATCGCCGGCTCATCCAGTTCAGCGCGGAAACCCGTAAGGGCAATGCCGGCCTGCGGAGCTATCTCTTCAAAAATCTCTACCACAATCCCGAAGTCGCCGAGGCCAACCAGCGCGGCTGCCTCATGCTCGAGGAACTCTTCCGGAGGTATCTCGCAACGCCCTCGCTGATCGGACGCAAAGCAGCGCGCCGGATCAAAAAGGAAGGGCTCGAGCGAACGGTCGCGGACTACCTCGCAGGCATGACCGACCGCTATTGCGTCGAGCAGCACACCGCCCTGTGCAGCTGAGGCGGGAAGCCGTCGTCGAGGCGCCGATCTGCGTGACATGAAATCCACGGAACCCGACGGCGCGGCTTCCCTACCCCCGGAAACGAACCCGGCACATGCCGGCTGTCCCCGGCGCGAGCTTTCCTTGGGGCGGGAGGGCGAGGCTCCGTCCGAGCCGTAGACTATTCAGAAAACTCTCCGCGTCCCTGCACCTCCGCGGGAGAACCCCATCTCATTTTCCTGCCGTCCCGAAAAAATCCCGCTCAATCTCCGCTTCCTCTTCCGCCCGCACTGTCCTAATCTTCTCGGTTTTCACCATGAGCAGCCCTGAACTTGACGTTCGCTATGTTGCGAATCTCGCCCGGATCGATTTGAGCGAGGAAGAAATTACTCGTTTCCAGAGCCAGCTTGCGCGCGTTTTGGAATACGTCGAGCAACTGAACCAGGTGGACGTTTCGCTGGTCGAGCCCACTGCACACGCAAATGCCGTGTACAATGTCTTCCGCGCCGACGAGTCGAAGCCCGGCCTCGACAAAAAGGCCGCTCTTGCCAATGCGCCGCGTCAGGCCAACGGCCTCGTGATGGTCACGAAGGTCGTCGAGTAATTCCCCGCTCCCGCCACCTCTTCGCTTTTTTGCTTCGATGGATATTACCAATCTTTCCGTCTCGGACCTCCAGGCCGCGCTGCGCGCCCGCACGCTTTCCCCAGTAGAGGCGCTCGATGCTCTCGAGAGCCGCATCTCATCGGTCGATTCCAAGGTCCAGGCATACCTCTCGCGCAATATCGAGGCCGCCCGCGCCGAGGCTGCCGCTGCCGACGTGACCCTGCCGCTCGGCGGCGTGCCGATCGGCATCAAGGACGTGATCAATGTCGAAGGCGAGCCCTGCACGGCTGCATCGAAAATCCTCAAGCCTTATCGTTCACCGTACAATGCAACCGTGATCAACCGGCTGCGCGCCGCGGGAGCGATCCCCTTCGGCCGGCTCAATATGGATGAGTTTGCCATGGGCTCGTCCACGGAGAATTCCGCTTACCAGCCGACGCGAAACCCCTGGGATCTCGATCGCATCCCCGGCGGCTCCAGCGGCGGCAGCGCGGCGGCAGTCGCTGCACGTGAGGCCTTCGCCACCCTCGGCTCCGATACCGGCGGCTCGATCCGCCAACCGGCGGCGCTCTGCGGCTGCGTGGGACTGAAGCCCACCTACGGTCGCGTCTCGCGCTACGGACTCATCGCCTTCGCTTCGTCACTCGACCAGATCGGGCCGTTTGCCCGCACCACACGCGACTGCGGCCTGCTGCTCAATGCACTCTCCGGTCGTGACTCGATGGATTCCACGTCCCTCGACCAGCCCGTCGATGATTATACCGCCCTGCTAGGGCGCGATCTCCGCGGCATTCGCCTGGGCATTCCCAAGGAGTACTTCGTGGATGGGATGGACCCGCAGGTGCGCGCCGCCACGGAAGCCGCCATCAAGCAGTGCGAAGCGCTCGGCGCCGAGCTCGTGGAGGTGTCCCTGCCCCACACCGAATACGCGGTGGGCGTCTATTACATCATCGCCACGGCTGAGGCCTCCGCGAATCTCGCGCGCTTCGACGGTGTGCGCTATGGCCATCGCGCCGGCGAGCCCAAGGATCTGCTCGACCACTACAAGCGCACCCGCGAGGAGGGCTTCGGCAGCGAGGTCAAGCGCCGCATCATCCTCGGCACGTACGTACTCTCGAGCGGATATTACGACGCCTACTACCTGCGCGCCCAAAAGGTCCGCACGCTCATTCGCCAGGATTTCACGAACGCCTTCGCCAAGGTCGATGCGCTCATCTGCCCGACCTCGCCCGACCTGGCGTTCAAGCTCGGCGAGCGCACCGACGACCCGCTCCGCATGTATCTGGCCGACATCTTCACCATCGCAGCCAACCTCGCCGGCATCTGCGGCGTGAGTGTCCCCTGCGGATTCGGCGAAGTGGACGGAAAGAAGCTCCCGATCGGCCTCCAGTTCCTCGCGAAATCGTTCGACGAATCCCGGCTGCTCCAGGTCGCCCATGCCTACGAGCAGGCAACCGACTGGCATAAGATGGCGCCGGCGCTGTAGGCGAGCAGCCCGAGCCGCGCGCGCCATTGGCCCGGGCGGACTCGACCGCCGCAGGCCTGCCTTTCGGGCGGATTTTCACAGGATGTGTCCTGCGAAAGGGACTCCGCGCGGCGTGAAAATGAGAAGCTACGGAACCCGCGGCGCGGCCTCCCTACCCCCCAAGGGAAAGGCTCGCGCCGGGCGCACCCGGCATTGCCGGGTTCGTTTTCTGCGGTAGGGAAGCCGCGCCGTCGGGTTCCCTGGATTTTCGGGCAAGGCAGACTCTGCACATCGCGCGTTAGGAACGAATTTTCGAGTAGCTCCCCGTGTCCGCAGGATGCGAGCAAGAGCCAAACGCCCGCCGGCAGGACTCCCGCTGCTGAAGAGCGCCAAAGTGAAAAGGTGCCTGGTCGCGCCCCGTCCGCAGGCGACGTCTCTTGCAGGTCATGCTACAATTCCCGTAATTCGCTACCTCTCGTATACTCTGGCCAGTTCGTCCCATCCGTCCGACGCATCCGCTTCCGGGTCGTCCGCGCATCCATTACTCTGAAGCCGCTACTCCGTGCCGCACTCTCGCTCAACCCGCAAAGCCCAGCCCCCGACAACCAAGCTGCTCCTCATCCAGCTCAAGCGCATCGGCGATGCCCTGCTCACCACCCCGTTGATCTCGACGCTCCGCGAGCATCTGCCGGACGCGCATATCACCCTGGCCCTGGATCGCGCCACGGCAGCGCTCGCGCCCGCGCTCGGGGCGGATCGCACCATCATCTTTCGCCGCGGGTTTGCAGGAGCCCCTTTCTGGCACGAACTGGCCACCGGGAAATTCGATATCTGCATCGACCTTACTGGCAATGATCGCTCGGGGCTGGCCACGGCCCTCTCGCGCGCGCCGCGTCGCATTACGTGGACGCGGTTTTCGAAGAAGCCGCTGCGCCGCGCCGTGTACTCCGATTTCGTGGACTCGTCGGTGAAGCATCGCCACACGGCTGATCACCATACCGATCTGCTCCAGCCGCTCGGCATCCATGTCGAGAATGTCCCGCTCTCGCTCCATCTGCCCGATGAAGCCCGTGCCGAGGCGGCAGAGGCGCTGAGCGCAGCAGGAGTCGATGCGGCCGCTCCATTTGCCGTCATCCATGCCGGCACTGCGCGCCCGGAGAAATACTGGTCGCCCGAGCGCTGGGCCGAGATCGCGACACTGCTGCGCCGCGAGCACGGACTACCCGTTCTCCTCACCGGCTCACGCGACGCCGCCGAGCGCAAACATCTCGAAGCCATCCAGCGCGCACTGGCCTCCGCAGGTGAATCCCACTGTCCGAACCTCGCGGGAAGGCTGAGTCTGCTGGGGACGGCCGCTGTCCTCAGTCGTGCTCGTCTTCTCTGCGCCGTGGACTCCGCCCCGGTGCATCTCGCAGATGCGCTCGACGTGCCGCTTGTCGCGCTTTTCGGACCGACGAACCCTTACCATTGGCGTCCGCGGCGCGCCTCCGCCTGCGTCGTCACTGCCGCCGGCGCACCGCCCTTCTCTCCCGCGCACCCGCAGGCGCCGATGAGCGAGATTTCCACCGCCGCAGTCGGGGAGGCCATCCGCACGTTGGTGGGAGCCAGCCGAAACGTGTGATTTCGCTTTTCCGAGGGATCGGTCATTTTCTCCCGCCTCTTTTCTGGCAATTCTCCGAAGGGTCGTTATGAAAATTCATAACATCCCTCCCCGCAGTGAGATCTCGATTGCTACTGCCCCTCGGAATCGGATTCCTCGTCATCGCATGCGTCCTTCTATCAGGAAACCAGATGCGGCAATTCGGCATTGACCTCTGGTCGTGGTGGAAGACCCGCCACGACGTCACCGCCCGAGTCCAGCAGTATGGGGGAGCCGTACATGATCGGCTGCAGTCGGACTTCGCCCGGGCCGGCATCGCTTATCCTCCGGCATCGCTCGCCCTGCTTGCGTTCAAGCAGGAGCGCAGGCTGGAAGTTTATGCCGCGAATTCACCGACGGCTCCCTTTCGATTCATCCGCGCCTACCCGATTCTCGGCTCGAGCGGCACATTGGGCCCAAAGCTCCGCGAAGGCGATGGCCAGGTGCCCGAGGGCCTCTACCGGGTGGAAAATCTCAATCCGAATAGCCGGCATCACCTCGCCATACGGGTGAATTATCCAAATGCGTTCGACCTCGAAAATGCAGCCCGCGAGCAGCGGACGGATCCTGGTGGCGACATCATGATTCATGGCAGCGATCGTTCAGTCGGATGTCTCGCCATGGGCGACCAGGCCGCGGAGGATCTTTTCGTCCTCTGCGCCCTCACTGGCCCGAGCAAGGTCGCTCTCATTTTCAGCCCCATCGATTTTCGCTGTGGCGGACACCCCTCGCTCCCCACCAGTCCTGACTGGGTCCCCGGGCTCTATGATTCCATCAAGATCGCCCTCAATACTTATCCCCCGTCGCACGCCGACCGGTAGCGGGTTTCGGGTTTCGGGTTTCGGGTTCGAACTCTCGAACTCTCGAACTCTCGAACTCTCGAACTCTCGAACCCCAGAACCCCAGAACCAAGATGTGTTCCGGATTCTTGGAAGAAAATTGCAATCGCTCGAAAATTTCGCATCCTGATCGCTCGACTCGATGAACAGATACGATTGGACGGTAGTATTGGTGCGACTGCTCGGGCTTTATCTCGTGGGCGTGCACCTCGGGACGTTTCTCACGACCTTCGCCGCACTTTGCCTGATGATCGCGCAACGTGGCGCGCCGTGGGTCTTTAGCAATGTCCTCACCTGGCAGGGCTGCGCCGTCTCCGCGCTCGCCCTCATCATCGGTCTTATACTCATCTTCCGAGCCCCCGGTATCGTACGCTATATCGACCGCCCGGAAGGTAGCTAGAGCGTCGCTGCGAGACGGCGTATAATCCTCCCAACAAGGAACAAGAACCGTCCAGAACCCAAAGACAAGGGACATAGATGCCGCTCCGCGCAGATGTGGAAAGAGCACTGCCTCGTCGAATCTCTGCGCGCCAGCACGATGCCAGCCCCGACCTCACCCGCTTAGCGTAGCCGCCCACCCCCGCGCTCCCTCAAAAGTCCCGCCCGCAACGGCCAATCTAAAATCCAAAATCCAAAATCCAAAATCTAGAATATGGAGATCGACCCCATGGAATCGGCCAACTCGGCAGCCGAAGAAAGTGCCGCATCAAACTCCCGCCTCACCACGATGGTGGCGATCACAGTCGCCCTGCTCGCCACATTCCTCGGCGTCTGCAAGGTGAAGGATGACAACATCGTCCAGGCCATGCAGCAGGCCCAGGCCGATAGCATCGATCAGTGGGCCTTCTACCAGGCCCGCAATCTGCGCGAGGAAATCGGTAAAGCCACCCTCACCCAGATGAAGCTCGCAGCCGATACCGCCCCGGTGGCCGAGAAGCCAAAGTATGCCGAGGCCTTGTTCAACTACCAGAACCTGGTTCAGAAAGAGGATGCGAAAAAGGGCGATGCGCAGAAGCAGGCGCTCGATGCCGAAGCGACCTACAACGCGCTCAATTATCACGACGATCAATTCGACCTGAGCGACGCACTCATCGCCATCGCGATTTCCCTGCTCGCGGTGACAGCCCTCACGCGCAAATGGTGGCTCTATTGGATAGCCATCGTACCCACTGTACTCGGCGTCTTCATGGGCCTCGCCGGCCTGCTCGGCTGGCAGATCCATCCCGATGCCATCATGAAGCTGCTGTCGTAAGCCCGCGCGGCTGCCCAAAAGGCGGCATCGCGGTCCAACGCAGTCAAATGCCTCTAGGGCAAGTGCCGAGTGTCCCTGATGCGAGCCATTGTTTTGGTGGTAGGACGGGGCGCGCCGCCGCCCGCCGTGGCTTCTCATTTGCATGCCGCGTCGTGCCTTCCCGAGGACATGGCGATCTAACCCGAAAATTCGTCCTCGATCGGCATCTGTGCCGCAGGAGAAATCTACGGAACCCGCGGCGCGGCTCCCCTACCGCAGTAAAACGATCCTGGCAAATGCCGGATGCTCTCGGCGCGAGCGATTCTTTGGGTGGTAGTGCGCGTCCGGCAGCTGCCGGACCGCCGTGGATTCCTATTTTAACGCCGCGTGGAGCCCCTGGCAGGGGCATGGGAATCTGACTCGAACATTCGTGTATGACGCGCCATCCACAGAATCTGCGCCGCAGGAAAAATCTACGGAACCCGACGGCGCGGCTTCCCTACCGCAGAAAACGAACCCGGCAAATGCCGGGTGCCCTCGGCGCGAGCGATTCCTATGGTCGGTAGGGCGCGTCCGGCAACTGCCGAACCGCCGTAGATTCCATTCTACGCCCGGGCCGCTCGGAGTCCTTCGCTGCGGATGATCCGCACCTGCTGCCGGATGAAGAACACGCAGGCGGCGATGGCAAAGCACCATGTCAAAACGGGCGCCATCTTCTCCGAGACCGGCATGATGACGACCGCATCGTTCACTCGCGGGAAATAGATAGCCAGGTAAGCGCTCGCGAGGAACAGGAGGCTTGCCGTGAACAGCGGCGGATACACACGCCGTGACGAGAAGGTAAATGGCCGCCCCTCGAGATATCGAAAGGCTCCGATACAGACCCGTCCCACATAGACAGCCCACAACAATCCCGGCGAGGGCGCTTGGATATTCAAAATGAATCCAAACAATGACAGCGCCCACACGTTGATATAGATCACCCCGAAGATGAGGATCTCATGGGCGATCAAGTCCGGAATGGGAGGAATGGGTTGTTTCGTGGACATAATACCGAGATGCCTGAGTCAGCGGGTTGCGCGAGACCGGCTAGGATGATCTTCGGGGATCTTGATGGCTTGTGAATGAGGGATCGCTGCCGAAGCGGAAAATGCTTCGTGTCGCGAGGTTGACCCCGGCTACTTCGACTCAGCAGTCGGGCTTGCCGATGGAGATGGTGATGGGCTGCCTATCGCTTTGAATTTGGCTGTTTCCTCCTCGTTGATAGCCTTAATCTTCTCCATAAGCGGCCCCATTCGTTGGTGCATTAGCGCTGTCGCCTTTTGCATAACCATTGGCACCTTATGGATCGCAAGTTGCCCCACAGGTGACTTGTAAAGATCGATAAGCTGGTTGATCTCGTCCTGGGTAAGCGACTCTTTGTAAACCTGAACGTAAATCGGCTTTATATTCTCCCATTCCATCTCGCGCGTTATGGCGTCCATCGTCTTAGCCCGCATCTCCGTCAGCACCGCTTTTTGTTGAGGGGTGAGTTTCTGCTTAGCAATTATTTGTTCCACCCGTTGGGTATACATTCCCATGATCTGAGACTGTATGCTGGCGTGGATCTTCTCTGCGTCTGCGACCTGGAGAAACTCCTCCACCGAGGCATCGGATGGCACAGTGGACGAGCTCGCAGCCGGTGTCTGCGCATGCATGGAAAGGATTGCGCATGCACACAAGCCGATGGCGAGAAGGTGTCTTTTCATGGAAAGCTTTCTGGAAAAATCTTCAGCGAAACAAAGAGCCTATACTGGCCTCCCGCCGCATGAGCCGGAATGGCTTGGCCTTTCGGCGGGGCTTGGGAGACCGGCGTGCATCCCGCCTCGCAAGTATCGGCCTCTCTTCGATCCACTCGGGAGCGTAATTGCCCGCCTCCGCGAACTCGCATTTCGGAATACCTAACATTCGATCTGGGGGAAATCGGAACATCGGATTGGCGAAATATCAGGAAATATTCGACCTGGCAAGATCACCTCCTTTTCGCCGCGTATCCGCCCGCAAATTCCCTCCCCTGGCTCCGTCTCTGCGCGCTCCGTACTGCGTTTGCGGGAAGTGCCGCTCATCTCACACGCCCTCTCCCTTTTTCCGCAGGAAGTCGGTGAGGAGCGAGATGCGGCTCACGGCGGCGAGGTCGTCATTGCCCTCGGCGCGGTCGCCGAATTCATCGCGCATCCATCGGCGGAATTCCTCGGCGCCATGGACCATGGCCCGCTTGCGGAGGGATTCCGCGGGCGACACGGGTTTGGCCGTGGAGCTGCCATTCGCGCCTTTCGCCGCTGCGACATCGGCGGCTTTCTGGCTGGGCAGATAGCGAGCCGCCTTCCAACTGAGCAGGGTGGCCTGCCAGTCGCGCATTGATTTGCCGCCATTCGTCCAGCCGTTCCCCTGCCCCTTGTGCCAGAACCAATCGGCGTCGGACTCCGGGATCTCCAGCCCCCGACAGAACAAAAGCACCTCATCGCGTGTCTCCGGCGCATGCCGGCCCGTCTTTCCTTTTTCTTTTCTGTCTTCTCTCTCTTTATCTTCGTCGTCCGCGCGTCGTCTTGGTGACGTTCGCACGTCGCCTTCGCGTCGTTTTTCGACCGGCACGAATTCGTCGCAACAGAGTGAAATGACGGTGTGCCCGTGTCGTTTTTCGCGGCGGATCATCCCTTCGCATTCGAGCGCGTCGAGGAACTGGCACACCTTGGTGTTCGACCACATCCAGCGGTCGGAGAGAAAGCGCACAGAGGCGACAATTCCCCCCCGAGGAACCTCGACAGGACGACCGGCGATCAGACGCTTGTGCGGGACGACAGCGGCGGTTTGCAGGAAATCCAGCCACGCCTCGGCCCGCGAATAAGCACGCTCTTCCTGCCACAGCCAGTGGCCGAAGAACCCTCTTTCAAGCTTCAGGAACCCGTTCATTTATCCGGAAGCCAAGCTGTCACCGTAGACGCCCGGCCGTCGAGACGCCTGGTGTTCAAAGATGTTCAAGTTTGTTCAAATCGCCGGATGCGGTCGGCAAAAGGAGCGGAAAAGTCGGCGGGCGACGGCGCGACACGCCCTACCGATCAAAGGAATAGCTCGCGCCGAGGCCACCCGGCATTTGCCGGGTTCGTCTCCTGCGGTAGGGCACGTCCCGCCGTCGACCGCCGTAGATTTTTTTCTGCGCCGCAGATTGCCTACGTGACGCGGCGGAGACGAATTTTCGGGTCAGACACGCATGCCCCGTATGCGGGGCTTCACGTCGGGATGAAATGGATGCGTGAACTTGGATGCCTCTAGGTGGAGCGTCCGGCGAGTTACGTTCCTGCCGTTACCAGTCTGCCTTTTCCTTCGGCTTCTCTCCGGTCTCGGCGAGGTGCTTGTACTCGAGGATGCCCGCGGCGATGGCGGTGGCGTAGGCCTCGCGCCAGAGCGGATCGGCGATATGGGCGGCGTCTCCGGGATTCGTAAGGAAACCGCCCTCGATGAGGATGGCCGGCACGGTCGCGTTGCGCAGTACGTCGTAATGCGCGCGTTTCACTCCGCGATCCTCCACGACCTTGAGCTTGCCCATGATGGCGTGCTGCATCGTGTTCGCGAGCGTGAAGCTGAGCGGCTCCTGCGATGTATTCGGCAGAGAGATTCGATCGATCATCGAGGGCTGATCCTGCCCGCTGGCTGGCGCGCCCTGCGGCGGGATGGCGTAGGTCTCGATGCCGCAGGCGGAGGGTTTCCAGTCGGCGGAGTTGTAGTGGATGCTTACGAAGATGGAATTCGGTATGCGATTGGCGACAGCCGGCCTGGCCTCCAGGTCAATGAAGCTGTCGCCGTTGCGCGTCATGACCACTTTCACTCCCGCAGCCTGGAGCTTCGCGCGCACGCGCCGGGCCGTGTCGAGGGCGAAGTCCTTCTCGTAGCCGTAGCGGGAGGAGGCTCCGTTATCGTGCCCTCCGTGGCCGGGATCGAGCACCACAGTGCGCACCGGATGGAGGCCTTTCACATTCTGCGGACGCAGCGCGGGATCGACTGTCTTGAGCAGGTCGACCTCCGAAATACAGGGGCCGCCTATGGCCACCTTCGCAGGGAAGGAAAGCCACTGGTGCACTCCATCGACCATCGCCTCGCGGCTATCGATCTCCACCTGGATCGAGCGGCCACCGCCCGACGCGGCAAACTTCTTCCCACCCGCGGGTGCCGGCTGTCCCATCCCGTAGAATGTGGCGATCTGGGCCAGCGTCACATACGGCCGGCCATCGATCTTCTCGATCTGCCAATCGGCGCGCGCGAGCCCGAGCGTGAGCAGCCACACGAGGAGGAAAAGCCTCTGCATGCGTGGAATATGTCATGCCGGGGCGTAGTGAGGCAAAGGTTTGATGCGCCTGCGAATATTATCCCAGCCACTCGGGATGGGCGGCCGTGCCGTCTGCCCTATGGAGAATTCCGCATTCGCCCGCACCTCACTCAGGCGCACTTCCTCGATTGGGGAAATCCACGGCGGCTTCATCGAAACCGCCCTACCACCCAGGACGATGCCCAAAGGGGGAATCTCCGACGCGCGCGGAAATCGAGAGTTCCGCCATCCGTCCCGCGAATGCGGGACCACTCCACTTAAAACTTAATTCTTAAGTTCTTAAAACTCCGAGCCGCCTCGCGGCGGCTCTCGAGTCGTGGCGGAGATTAGAACGTCACGCTGCACTGGGCGCCGAGCACCAGAGCATTCGGGATCGTGTGGGTCCCGCCGGGATTCACGACGTACTGCATGTCCGGCTGGATGTAGAGGAACTTCGTAAACTGCACGCGATAGCCCCATTCGAAGACGACCTCGTAGCTGGGATAGCCGCCACCGGCAGCCTGCGTCGCCGCGGCGTATTGGTCGCTGAATTGTCCGTACGCGATGCCGAAGACGGTCTCGTCGTTGTCACGCGTGGGCACGAGGCCCTTGTAGGCCAGGCCGCCGTTCACCTCGAAGGGGATCTTCGCGATATTCTGCTGCGGCGAGAGCACGAAGGCGCTCCAGATGGTGAGGCCTTGATCGGAGCCCGGCGCCTCCTGATAGACCATCTGGTCGAGGTGCCAGTAGAAGCCGTAGGAATTCGTCGCCTGGTTCGTCGATTCGAACTGGTTGAACTGCCAGGGCGAGTAATACGCGCCGAACCAGTAGTGACCCGGCAGGCCCTTCATCACGGTCTGGACTTCCTTGAAGCTCTTGCCGTCGGACTTGCTGGCATCGGCGGCTGCTGCCTTGCCATCCGGAGTCGAGGGCGCTGTGGCATCGGATGACGATGCGGGCACCGGCTTCTTGAAGAACTCGGGCGTCCAGCCGATCTGGCTGATGAGGAGCACGCCATCGCTCGGCCGGATACTCCAGTCCACGCCGTGGTAAGCGCGATCGAAGACGCGGCTCGATACCTGGTAGCAGCCAAACATCCCGTAGGTTTCATTGGTGGGGGTCACCTTGAGGCGGGCCGCCCACACCGCCCATGGATAGGCCGAGAACTGCGTATTCACCGGCAGCGCCTGGGGATTCCCATCGATGCCGTTGTTCATATAGAGCCAGTAGATCGGCGAGCTGGCGAAGTCGTCGCCTGTGGCGAACCGGCCGAACTTGATGGCCACCTTGTCGTCGAGCAGCTTCTGCTCGAAGGCCATCGCGTAGTACATCGCCGTCTGGCCGCCATAGACCTGCTGCACGGTGAACTGGTTCCCCAGCGCGATCTGCGAGAGGCTCTGTCCCGCACGATTCAGACCGCTCAGGGTGAGGGTGCCACCTTTCCAATTGACCAGCTTCTCGAGGTCCAACTGGACGCCGAACCCGACGTTGTCGCAATAGGTCGCGCTGCGCTGCTTACCACCCGTCACGTTGCCGGCGATATTGTTCGTGTACGTGAAGGAGAAGTCGATGCCGTCATCCTCCAGCCAGTTTCGCACTCCCCACCAGTCGCCGCTCAAGGCATCGCCATGCCACCACTCCTTCGACCCGATGTAGTTCGTCGGGAATGGCGTGTAGTAGTCCC
>Ga0068856_100001044_pt1 | contig 29392 bp, 26 predicted proteins | sample KBSCornC62_FD_66595 | JGI IMG/M metagenome (GOLD analysis project Ga0068856, IMG submission 66595) | Corn rhizosphere microbial communities from Kellogg Biological Station, Michigan, USA - KBS Corn C6-2 | ecosystem: Host-associated > Plants > Roots > Rhizosphere > Soil ... | reverse complement strand
TTATTGTAATACAAATAATCAATGCAAACAGAGCGATGAAAGCTGCCGGCGTCAGCCGCGAGGGCGCCATTATGATAAATAAAATAACTTTTGCCTTTAAAGTCGATGATGGCCTGGTGGTTGGTATTGGAATTTCCTGCAAGCTCGTTGATAATGCCTTTGTATATCCATGGCCCATTTATGTTTCGGCTCATAGCATAAGCCGTCTTCTCGGGGAATTCATAAGCATAAGACAGATAATACCATCCGTTGCGCTTATGTATCCAGGGCGCTTCGGTATAGTGGGGAAGTGAAATCGTTTTTATCGGCCCATCAAGTTCGGTCATGTTTTTTTTTAGCTTGGCATAGTAACAGATGCCATTGCCCCAAAACAAGTAAGCCTGTCCATCATCGTCGATCATGACGGTTGGGTCTATGTCGTCCCAGGGACGTTTCATTGCCTTCGTCATATCATTTGTAACCAGGGCCGTGCCTCTTGCATCCACGAAGGGACCAGTTGGAGAGTCAGAAACCGCAACGCCAAGAGATTTGCCCGGAATGGTTCCATGTTCCACTGCCACATACCAGTAAAATTTGCCGTCTCTTTCTATTACTTGTGACGCCCAGGCATCGTCTTTGGCCCATTTAAAAGTTTTCACATCCATTGGTGGCGGCGTATGTTCGGTCCAGTTCACCATGTCATCTGATGAAAAACACAGCCAGTTATGCATTACATAACCGTTATGTCCGGTCGGGGCTTCGTCGTGACCGGTGTACAGGTATACTTTGCCTTTGTAAACCATGGCAGCCGGGTCAGCTGTAAAAACATGTGTGATAATTGGATTACCATTTGAATGGATAGTAGTATCGCGTTCAATCGCAAACGATTCTAAAGCAAATAGCCCAACAAAGAGGGAAGTCAATAAATACTTAATCATATATTTTACAATGTTCTGTTAACCTTTATTTTTTAGTTTGAAGTTGAACTTCGGGCCAGCCATCGCGCCAATCCAGTTTCTCTATTCCTAATTTCGAAATTCCTTTGTCGTGCACGTCATAACCATGGAATATCAGGTAATCCTGGCCATTAAAATCACAAACGGCATTGTGACCCACGCCATACCAATTATCGTCCCCTTGCAGCAATAATGTTCCGCCACCTTTTTCCATGGGTACACCATTTTTATCGACATACGGCCCGGTAACATTAGCCGATCGGCCAACGATCATCTTATAAGTACTCTGTGGCCCTTTGCAGCAATAATCAATGGATGCAAAAAGATAATAATAGTTACCCTTTCTGAAAATGAACGGCGCTTCGATGGCATTGCCTCCTGCGTCTACAGGATTGCCATCAACAGCAGGTGGATTTATAGCCGAAGGATCACGCAGACGCGAAGCGATAGTGGGTAAATTATCAAGCGGACCATCCACCTTCAATCGGTCTTTTGTCAGCTTTACAATCTTGATGCCACCCCAAAAAGAACCAAAAGCCAGGTAAGGTTCACCATCGCTATCAGTTATTAAATTGGGGTCTATTGCGTTCCAATTGTTCTTCCCGGGTATTGATTGGATAATCAGTCCGCGATCGGTCCATTTATATGCCTGATCATCGGTGTGCAGCGTTACATTCGTTGCAAGGCCGATGCCCGAAGTATTTTTACCGAAAGCAGAAACCGCGTAATACAAATAATAAAGGCCGTTATAGTAAGAAATATCCGGCGCCCAAATATGATTTTTGAAACTTGGGACAACATTGTTAGTCCATTCAGGTGCTTTTTCAAATACCGGTTTTTCACGCTTCCAATGCACCATATCGGACGACGACCACATGGCGATGCCCTGCCCGGTACAAAATATGTAATAAGTACTGTCCTGCCTGATCATCACCGGGTCGTGCACCGAAATATCGGTCTTCAAGTCCTGCGCCCGGGACAGCACGCCGGTAATGACTAAAATGACGAGTAAAACAATCTTTTTCATTTGGGGGCCGAACTCAAATACTATTTAGCAATGCTTACACGGATAATATTAAATGAATATGGTTTCATATCCAGCTTTACCAAATTCTTATCCAACCCAATCTCGCTCTTTTGCGGGCTTACTGTCAGGGGTTCTTTCAACGAATTAACCGCGTTCAAATCACCACTTTGCAAAACCGTTAAAGTACCTTTTGATCCGGGTATCACACCTTTTATAGAAAACTCAGCTTTTTGCTCTTGTTTGCTCGTATTTATGATTTTGATGATCAGTTCATGGCTATTATTGTCTAAAGCTGCTGAAGCAAAGCACCCATCCTGCCCGGTTACTGGTTCATTATTGAGTGTAAGTGACACAACATCGGTTCCTTTATTAAGCGAATACAATTGCTGTACATAATAATTCGGAGTGCCAAAGGATTGCAGGTTGTCAAACCAGATAAGGTCGGGCGTCCATTGCCAGCCTTCAACATGCGCGAACAGTGGTGCATATGATGCCATATTTACCACATCAGCATTCCTTTCTAAACCGGTCATAAAGGCTGCTTCCGACATCGCGCACTGCCAGTTGTTTTTATTTTCAGGACTTGCTATGCCCACGCTTTGTGCAGCATATTCACCCGCAAAAATTTTAGGGCCTTTGCGATCATAATTATCATAGCGTTTGGCGTTGCTTAAAAACCATTCGGGCGAGCGATAGTAATGTTCGTCCAGGATATTGGCGTTGAGGCTTCTGAATGTTTTGTTGAGTTCATCAAAAACTTCCCCGTCGGGATTAGGGCCCAGGCTGCACACCAATTTGATCTGAGGATATTTGGCATGGATAGCCTTTTCAAAAATTTTATAGCGCTCTATATATTGCGGTCCCCACTGTTCGTTCCCAACGCCAAGCATTTTCAGGTTAAATGGTTTTGGATGCCCCTGTTCGGCACGTTTTTTTCCCCATGACGTCGTAACTGGCCCATTTGCAAACTCTATCAGGTCAAGCGCATCCTGAACATAAGGACCCAGCTCATTTAAAGGTACCAGTTCACAGGTATTGAACTGGCAAGCCATGCCGCAGTTAATAATCGGCAATGGAGACGCGCCAATGTCTTCTGCCAGCTCAAAATATTCCAGGAAACCCAGGCCAAAACTTTGATAGTAATCGGGTGACGGCCGATGCGCAAATTCAGTGTTCCAGCGATTGATGATCATCCTCCGGCTGGCAATATCGCCGATCGTTCTTTTCCATTGGTAGCGGGTTTCCAGTTCACGACCTTCTACGATACAGCCACCCGGGAAACGCAAAAATCCCGGTTTCATATCGGCAAGTTTCTGAACAAGGTCAGCACGCAAGCCGCCGGGTCGCTGCTTCCAGGTATCCTGCGGAAAAAGCGAGATCATGTCAAGGTCGATCATCCCTGCCCCATCAATTAAAACCTTCAGGCTTGCCTTTGGGTCGGTTTCAGTCGCCTTAAAACTGGACGTATATTTTTTCCATTCTTTCGAGGAAGCGGTGATATTAGTACCACCTATTACCTCGCCCTTTTGATTTATCAGCTCTATCCGAAGATTTACAGGTGATGAAGTGGGCACCTTGGCCAGAACCGAAAAATTATATTGATCATCCTTTTTGATACCCATCCCATGAAAGCCTTCATTGATCAAGCCGTAACCTTTGGATGATTTAGAGGCCATCTGGATATACCTGGGATTATTAGCGTCCTCTTCCCCTCTGTTCAATATCAAAATGCTTCCATCCGCGCCATCTTCTTTTACTTCCTTCCATCCCATTAAAGGTGTTTTGAATTCGAAGGAGCGGTTTTTTACCAGCTCGGCATAAAGTCCGCCATCGCCGGCCATGTTGATATCTTCAAAAAATATACCGTACATGGCAGGCTGTATATGCGCCTTAATTTTTCCGGCATCAACCTGGTACGTTTTTACCTGACTATATACCTGGCAAGCAATTAATGCAGCGCAAAGCGATAAAAAGTATTTTTTCATCGTTATCAATAAATTTTAACAGTATAAACTTTTATCTTTTTTTACCCCAAACAGCAACCCCCTGGTCGTTCAAACCTGTAAATACCAGTGTTGTGGCTACCTTATTTTCCCAGTCCCGTTCACGATCTACCTTTACATTTTCAGTGCTGCCGGTGCTCCATTTTATTTGCAGCCATGGCGCATTATAAGTCCAGGTGCCCGTTGTATTCCCTGCGATTGTTCCGTTAGCCTGAAGGGTAATCGTGGATGCCAGTTGCAGGTCGGGTGATATTTGTTCCGCAGAATATCCGGGCACTACCTCGTAATCCAGTTGTATCCTTTCCCAGTTACCGGCCAGTTCGGATGTCGCAACGGCTGTGTTGGCAACATTGGCAAAGCGTTCGGGGGAAACTACCGGCCACCCATCGGGAGTCCATGATATCTTGCGGACGTGCAAATCCATGAAATAAGAATTAACGCTTGGCCGCCCATTGTGCGCCATATAAAACTGCCCGTTCCCGTCGTCAAACACACCACAATGCGCTGTGCCCTGCCAGCCGCCATGACCGGTGAATTGGTATGGCGCTACGATCATCGGCCCATGATCAATATTGGTGTTCAAATCAACGCCGTTATAGTCATAAAATGGCCCCTGCGGATTATCCGCCCTTCCTACCCGCACATTATACTTGGTTTGGAGCCAGTCGTAAGAGATAAACAGGAAGTATTTCTTTAAATCGGAGTTGTAGATAATTTCCCCCCCTTCAATGTTGCCGTTATATTTTCCATTGGTAAAACCGCGATTAGCTATCCGGGTGCCTTTATCACCAGAAGATGATGCAAGCCCTGTTGCCGGGTTTAACCTGAGGACGTAAATTCCGTCCCAGGCCGAACCGTAGTACATCCACTGATCTCCGGATGCGGTGGTGATAACGGTCGGATCGATGGCATTGGTTTGAACGGCATTGTCATTTGCCGATGTAACCACAATTCCCTTCTCGGTCCAGGGGCCTTCCGGAGAAGATGCGGTTGCCATTCCGATAACACTCAACCTTGCAACCGCAGATGACAGGGAATAGTATAGCCTGTACTCGCTGCCATACTTTAATATATAAGGAGCCCACAAAGCATTATATGGCGTTCCGCCCATTGAGGCAATATATTGCGATCCTTGCTGAGGCAATTCAGAAAATGCCCACCCTACAAACTGCCATTGTACCAGATCCTTTGACTTCCTGATCTGAATGCCCTGCCGAACGGTAATGCCATAACCAACGTCGGTACTATAGCAATAGTAATAATCGCCAAACTTCTTTATCGAAGGATCATGCACATTGTAAACCGACCATTTTGGATAGTATGTAAAAGCCGAAACATCCGCGTAGGTATCTTCAATTGAGTTGATATCGAACGTCTGGGTGGTTTGCCTGGTGGTATCGGTGACAGTAACGGTCGATGGCGTAACGGTAGCTTTCTTGCAAGAAGAAAATAACGCGGTAAGGATCAGAAATTTGTACAAGTGTTTGGTTACCCTCATGGTGTAATGATGATGACAATATTGTAAGCGAAAAGGCGGGCCGAATCTGAATAATGGCGGCCCGCCAACTTTTTAATAACTTGGATTTTGTACCACACCTGGATTGGTCTGAATCTCATTCAGTGGTATGGGCAAATATTCCCTACCCGCAGCGTAGGTATTGAATTCAGGGTCCCTTGATTGCAGCCATGCCAGCTTAACCGGATCCTGCAACCAGCCCCAGCGAACAATATCGTCAAAGCGATGCCCTTCGAGCGAGAATTCGAGGAACCGTTCGTGTGCAATCTGGTCGCGCATTTCTGCCTGGGTCATGCCTGGTTTCACCGTGGCCAGATCAGGTAATCCAACTCGGCTACGCACCTGCTGGATATATGGATAAGCCTGGCTTGTATTGCCCAGCTCATTTTGGCATTCGGCATACATCAAAAGCACATCAGCGTAGCGCATCAACCTTTCATTAATACCTGAGCGCCAATCGTACTCATTAGGTTGCCCGGTATCGCCATTTTCGTACTTATGGCACCATACCGCATTTAATGACGAACTGCCTGCATAAGCGGTAGCAAAGCTCTGTCCATATAGCGTTTCGCCTGGCTTATTGTAGTACATCGTAACGTCGAGGCGAGGATCCACTCCGCCACTGGTGGTTGGTTCCTGCAGATATTCATTATAAAGCGCTCTCGTTGGCTGAACGTCGCCAAATCCAAAACTTGCTGCGCCAAACGTTACTGCCCTGGCTGAAGTACGTCCCCATCCTGAAGAAGGATCGCCACCCCATCCTAAATCTGTTCCACCGGCATCTCTCGAAAATTGCACTTCAAATAACGATTCAGCATTGTTTTCTGCGTTAAGGAAAAAGTTGTCATAGTAGTTAGGCATCAAACTATAGGTGCCAGCGTCGATCACTGCTTTAAACTGCGCGGCAGCATTGGTATAGTCCTTGGTAAATAGATAGGTTTTGCCAAGAAACGCCATCGCTGCGCCTTTTGTGGCTCTGCCCACCTGGTTATCCAGGCTATTTAAGCCGGCATAGCTTGCCGGCAACAGCGGAATCGCCTTTTGGAAATCGCTGATGACCTGTTGCCACACCACACTTTGCGGTTGCTGCTTCACAAAATAGTCGGCGCTTGACTCAGCAGGTGTCAGCGGCATAGGCACGTTTTTATAAAAATCGGCCAAATGGAAATAATATAATCCACGCAGGAAGTAAGCCTGTCCAAGTACCCGGTTTTTGAGGTCAGCATCCATTGAAATGGAAGGAACGTATTTCAATACCTCATTGGCCCTGAGTATGCCCTGGTAATAGGCGGTCCAGGCAATTACTGACGTGAAGCCACTTGATGCCAGGTTAAACTTGCCGCAGTTATAGATTTGATCCCATGGGCTATTGCTGGTACAATCATCCCCTCGGGTATTCTGAATCACCTGGGTAAAACGCATATACGACCCATCGATGATCAAGCTTCCATAGACCGCGTTGATTCCTTTTACCGCATCGGATGCATTTCTCCAAAAGGTCTGTGTAGTTTGGGCGTTGGGGTTAACTGTGTTTAAATCGCTTTTTTTACAGCCGGCAGCTGCAACCATCAATACGATGGTCATTAATATATTTTTATGTAAGATCTTTTTCATGACAATCAATGTTAAACCATTGTTTATAAACCAACTTGAACACCTAACAGAATAGTACGGGGATTAGGGAACGAGCCATAATCGAAGCCCCGGTTTATCGTCCCGTCATTAATAAAGTCCGGATCATAGCCTTTATACCTGGTGATCGTATATAAATTTTGGCCCGACAAATAAATGCGGAAGCTCCTCAGCGCATGCGTCTTGTTCAGCAAAGAAGCGGGCAAAGTATAACCTATCTGTGCCGTTTGGATGCGGGCATAAGATCCGTTCTGGATAAAGCGATCAGAATTCCTGCCGTTGCCGTTAGGATCACCGATTATCGGTCTTGGCACGTTGGTATTGGTATTGGTTGGTGTCCAGAAATTCAGTTCGTCGGTCGACGCATTAATATATTGTCCTGTCATCAGGCTTTGATATACGCCATCTGCAATCTTACCGCCCGTATTGCCCTGGATAAAAATGGAAGCGTCAAAAGCCTTATAGGTGGCGGTGAAATTTAAACCGAAATAAAACTTAGGAATTGCCGAACCAAGGTAAGTTTGGTCAGCATCTGTAATTTGACCGTCGCCGTTGATGTCTTTGAATTTAACATCACCCACCGCAGCGCCAATTTGAGTAGCGTGATTTTTCAGGTCAGCAGCGCTTTGGAAAATCCCTTCGGTCACATAACCATAAAGCTCGCCCACCTCGTGGCCAACGGCTGTTTTGCTGTAAGGGCCATAGATTGGGTTGTTCCCGTTGCCAAGAGATAAAACTTTGTTTGCCAGCGTTGAGGCGTTAGCGCTGATATCATAGTGAAAATCACTAGTGTTATTGCTATGATAGGTCACACTGAACTCCATACCCTTGTTGGTGAAAGTTGCAGCGTTAACAACTGGTGTATTGATAGCGCCCACCGAGGTAGGGATTGGAACAGCCAGCAGGATGCCGTTGATCTTGTTATCGTAATACTCGGCCGTCATTGACAGGCGGTCGTTGAACAGGCTTACATCAAGTCCCACGTTCTTGGTTTGTTTCTGCTCCCACTTATCATTTTGAGAAAACACCTGGGTTTGCGTGGTACCGCTTGCCAGCGTATTACCGAACACATAGCTTGCATTTGAATTGACAATGGTTTGGTAAGGATACCATGACAATGCCTCTACGTTACCTTGAGTACCATAACCAGCGCGCAGTTTCAAATTGGTAATTGCATCCGGCAGGTGCAGAAAATGTTCTTTGCTGATATTCCATCCCAGTGAGATACCGGCGAAGTTACCATAGCGATTGGCCTCGGTAAGCTGCGAGCTGCCGTCCCTCCTGAAGTTACCGGTCAGCAAGTAGCGGTCATCGTAGTTATAGTTGATACGTCCGAAGATTGGCGAATAAAAATAACGAACGCCATTGTTACCAAACAGCAGTTTATCAGTCGGATTGCTGACATTGTCAAATGCCTGCAAATATGGTGTAGTTAGGTTAGTAGCCGAGCCGAAAATTGTATTGTTGCTATCTTTCTGATAGGCGGTACCCGACAACAATTCCACATTATGCTTGCCCGCTTTAAATTTATAGCTCAGCGTATTTTCTATCAATGAGGTAAAAGGCTCGCCCCTGGCGTCGCTGTAGTATGCAGTCAGGCTGGGGTAAAACCACCCGAGGTCATATGCCGGCTCAAAATAATAGTTACGATAGTCAGTACGGTCGTAGCTAACGTTGATGTGATATTTTAAGTTTTTTACAATTTCGAGCTCGGCCCAGGCAGAACCCAGGAAACGATTATGCTGGCTCTCATTGGTGATCAGGTTATTTACACCGATCATATTTAAAGAGATGGCTCTTTGGGTATTTTGATCAACACCGCCATAACCGCCCAGGCGATTCGGGTCATAAACAGGCATGGTAGGTATCGCGGTTATCAGGTCAACGATCTCGTTGCCGGTACCATGCAGGCGCGGATAGGCCAGGTTTCGGTAGTAAGCCTCTGTGTAAGTAAGTTTGGCACCATAAGAGAAGATGCCTTTTTTTCCCTGCATTTCAGCATCCACGTTGTAACGCTTAAAATAAGGACCTGCCACTACTGTACCTGTCTGATTGTAATAGCCTAAAGCCACTTTATAGGTAGTAAACTCGTTTCCGCCCGAAAAACTGAGGTCATGGTCTTGGGTCATGCCTGTTTTAAAGGCTGCCTTTTGCCAGTTGGTATTAACATTGCTGATATATTGGCTTGATGAGGGATCGTTGCCAGGTGCCAGTGCAATACCGGCATTGGTTTCAGCGGCATCAACTATCTTTTGATAACCTACCCTATCGGTAACCGATAATTCTTTCGGATTAGTTTGCGTTCCAACGTAGCCATTGTAATTAATTTTCAGCGGTCCGTTGCGGCCTTTCTTTGTTGTGATCAGGATTACACCAGCCGCGCCGCGGAAGCCGTAGATAGCGCCTGCGGATGCATCTTTTATCACTTGTATACTTTCAATCTCATCTGTAGGGAAATCAAAAGGTGTCATTGTAGGTACGCCATCGATCACATACAGCGGGTTGTTATTTGTCAGCGAGCTTACGCCACGAATATGGATGGTTACGCCTTCGCCTGGTACGCCTGAGCCGTTTACTTCCACGCCGGCTACCTGGCCCTGTAATAACCTGGCTACATCATGGGTTACGCGTTTGTCGGCGTCCTTAACATTCACCACAGCAACAGAGCCCGTCAGGTTCTCCTTTTTTTGCGAGCCGTAGCCGACTACAACTACCTCATTAAGTGAGTTCGATGCAGGCTTCAGCACAACATTGATTTGATATGAATCCGCTACAGCAACGCTTTGCTGCTCATAACCAATAAATGAAAAAACCAGCACCGCATTATTGACATTAACATCCGGGATAGTAAGCGTATATTTTCCATCAACACCGGTTTGCGCTCCCAGGCTGGTACCTTTTAGCAAGATGCTCACGCCGGGTAGCGGCTGATTGCTCTCGTCTGTTACCTTTCCTGTAATTGTAATCGGCGCAACAGCTTTGCCTTTTTCGAACAAGATCACCAGGTTATTTTCGCCTAGCGTGTATCCAAGGTTTGTGCCCTTGAGCAGAGTTTGCATCACTTCATCAAGTGAAGCGTCTGCTGTGTTCAGACTCGCCGGCAAATCATTCTTCACCAACAGGTCGTCATTGTACAAAAAATGGTAGTCCGACTTCTTTTCAATTTCTTTAAGCGCCTTTTTTAAGGACACGTGCTCGAAATTGACATTGATTTTGGTCTGACTATATCCTTTTGAAAAAGCCTGAAGTGATGTTACCAGTATCAGGACAAGGATAAATTTTAACATAAGAATAACTTTCAAAAACTGATTCAACCGCACATGGTCGATGCGGTATGCATTTTTTTTCATAATTTAGCATTTAGGGTTGTTTAACTATTTGGTTTTCTGAAGGACTGGTAGTTAATACGTACCATTACACGGGGGAATGCGCCAACATTTCCCCGTTTTTTCGTCAATAAGCTGGATAAATTATCTATGCATAGGCGTTGAGCTTGAGGTTAATAATCAATAGATTTTAATTTGGTTGTTTTCGGTTTTATAATTGAACCTTGCTGTGGTTTGCAAGGCGTTTAATGCTTTATCGATCGGTTCGTTCTGGAATCTGCCTGTAAATCTTAGTCTTTTCACCGACTCATTTTCAAACACGATGGTTACATTGTACCTACGCTCAAGCTTTTTAGCAATACTTTCAAAGTCCTCTGCATCAAATGCAAGCTTATTTTCGATCCAAAGCGCTTCCGATGGCAGGGTATCCTGTTTGGTTTGATGTATCCTGCTTAACTCGATCATGGGCACCTCTTCGGTAACGCGCGTGGAACTAACCGGGGATGGAGATGCTGGGGTGCTTTGCTCATTATTGAAAATGGTCAGCTTTTCTGAAGCTTTCAGAATGATCTTCTTTTCAGGGTTCTTTAAGACCGTTAACTCTATACGCCCCCTAACGAGAGCGGCCTCTGACGTTTTATCATTAGCATAGGACCTTAAATTGAAGGCAGTACCAAGAACCTTTATACTTATTGTGGGCGTGGTTACAACAAACGGATGCTGGGGGTCCTTAACTACATCAAAGAAAGCTTCGCCGGTCAGCGAAACTTTTCTGAATTCAGTGCCATAGTTTGCATCATAATCTAATTTACTGCCCGCATTCAACCATACCCGGGTGCCGTCGGGTAATTGTATTTTACTAAAGCCCGTTTTTGGTGCAGTTATTTCATTAGGCTGACTGTTGCTTGTTTTGCGGGGTCTATTGAACCAAATGAGCCCAAAAATCAAACTGGCGGCGATAGTCCATGAAGCTATTTTAATAATGCCGAATACCCTTTGTCTCGGTTCGGCATCCTCAATGGCTGGGATGCCAATCGTGTTAATCTGCTCCTTTTCCTCTGCGAGGTCCAGCTTTGCTTCAAATGCCGACCATTTGCCTTCTAATTCTTCGTTTTGTTTGGCCGGAGGCTGGCTTTTCCATATCTCTTCCAGTAAATGGATTGGATATCTTTCTGCGCCGTCCTGTTGCAGCAATTCTTCAAGTTCGCGCAGTTCTTCCTGAGAAGCCTCGCCGTTTAACTTTTTGCCAATAAGCGTCCAGATGTGATGTATCATTAACTATGTCTCTATATAAAGAGACTGGAAATAATGAAAACACCCTGGTCAAAAAATCAACTTTTTTTCAAAAGGAAATTTACGGGAGCCTGAACGGCTGTTTTTTGGGAATTTGAAACGTCCTCAGCAATACGTTTTAAAGCATTGCCCATATGATATTCAACTGTTTTAATAGAGATGTCCAGCAGCTCGGCTACCTGTCGGTATTTGAGTCCGTCCTCTCTCAAAAGCTTAAACACCAGCTTGCATTGTTCGGGGAGCGCTTTTAACGAGCTATCGATGACTTTGGTCAGGTCCTCGCAGATCAGCCGCTCTTCACCTGTGGCTGATGAGTCAGCCACATCCAGCTCGATGTCGTCGATATCTACTTTTTTAACCTGTGGCTTGGATAAGTGGGTAAGCGATTTATTTTTTATAGCGGTATAACAATAGTAGGTGAAATTACCGATCAGAGGCAGTCTCGCACGCTGCATCCATAAATTCAGAAATACATCATCTGTCACCTCCTCAGCAACCTCTTCCGATTTGACGATCGATTTGGCCAGGCTAAACATCTTATTATAGTATAGCAGGTACAGCCTCTTGAATGATACCCGGCTATTATTCAAAGCAATCTCATTTAGCAAATCTCTTATTTCGGCTTCGGGCATCATTACTCAGATAATTGGCTATAACTGTTAAATATTAGATCTCGAAAAATTATGTCTGGTTATTTGGTTTATACCTGGCTCCGGCATGGATACGCCGACCAGGAGACTAATGTAGAATATTTTTTTTAATTGTAAAACAAACACTTAAAAAATATTTTCCGCTCCCCTAAATTCAGTTTTTAGAACGTTAGAAAAATCGATGTAATTTATATGACCGAATAGTTTACTTTAACAGCGATTAATCTTTCCGGATCTTCTTATCCGCAATCTTTATAAGAAAAAATAAGGGTCGTTAAAACACTCATTTAAAAAGCCGCGCGGAATGCCTACAAGATCGAGCTGAAACTCGTTTTAATGGCGCATTACGTTAAAAATTGTTAAAACCACACGTTTTAGCGTCCCTCCTCCTAACCTATAGCAATTTTGACACCTATACGGCGTTGGTTATCCAAATCACAACTGATCCCTTACCTTGGTTACCTTAAATCACATAAAACCCGTTGCTTTACTGGAGGTCGTGCTGCACGCACTTTTTTGGGCCTTTATTACATTCCTGCCTTTATTTTCCGGGGCTCAGCATCGCTTTATTCCATTCAATCATATCTTATTTGTCAATGCCGTCCTCGCTATTCTTTTTTATCTGAATGCTTTTGCACTGATACCTGTCTTTCTCCTTGAGCATAAGCAACCGGCGATATTTTTCTGTCTACTGTTTTTTGCTTTCCTATTGGGCGACCTGCTGATAACCTTTACGCGTCCCCAGCATATCCCAATGCCTAACTTCCCGCAGCATCAGCTACCGGGTCCACCAGCCGGTATCGATTTCTTTTTCTTACCGTTGATTGCCATTGTGGCCGGTAGTTTCGCCTATCGCTACCTGACCGACTATTTCCGGAATACAGCCAAGCAAAAAGATATTGCCAATGCAACCATGGCCTCAGAAATTGCTTTCTTACGATCACAGATCAGTCCGCATTTTATATTTAATGTGATCAACAGTGTTGTTGCGTTATCTCGCCTCAATCCGCCGGCCGTTGAACCCACCCTCATTCAGCTATCACAACTGCTACGATATATGCTCTATATATCTGATGAGGAGCGCATCACGCTTGACCGAAAGATGGAATATCTTAACAGCTATATTCAACTACAAAAGCTTCGGTTTGGCTCGCAAGTAAATGTAGACTTCAATGTTCACCTCAGTTCACCGGAGAAGAGCATCGAGCCTATGCTGCTCATCCCGTTTGTGGAAAATGCCTTCAAACATGGCACAGGGAATGTGCCCAACCCTGTAATAGCAATATGCCTGATAGCCGACGACAGCAGGCTTCACTTCAGTGTGTCCAATCATTTCAATCCTAACGAACATGCCAAGGATAGCTATCATGGTATCGGATTGAATAATATCAAACGGAGACTTCAGCTTTTGTACCCGGATAAACATAGCCTGATGATCAAGCAGCTTTACGATACTTACCATATTCACCTTCAATTACAATTAAAATGATACGATGCCTGATCATTGAACGATGAGCCATTAGCGCTCGACCTGATAGAAGACAACCCGCGACTATCTGTTAAAACCCGTATTCATCACATCAAAAACCCGTATTTACCACGTGAACAGTGCTTACAAGGGCTTGTTATACTCTTAAAATGCGATTTATTAACCATTCAAATTTTACCAGTATGCTAACTTCAAGAGAAAAGCAAGGTCACGGCGGGGCGCAAATCCATGGGAATACTTCGCAGCGCGGATTTGCTTCGATGGACGAAAATAAACAGCGTAGGATAGCGAGCCAGGGCGGCAAGGCAGCACATGAATCGGGTCGCGCCCATGAATTTAATTCAAAAGAGGCACGTGATGCAGGTCGTAAAGGCGGAGAAATCGTCAGCCGTAATAAAGAGCATATGGCCGAGATAGGCCGCAAAGGTGGCCAGCATTGAAATAAATCAAGAAGAACTTAACATTCAGATAGGCGATCGATCAGGAATGCTTAAATTCCGGGTGGCGAACGATCTGCGCTGTTATACTTTGCAATTCCTGGCCGGTGAAGGTGGCTGTACCATCAAAGTCAAATCGCCCCTCGTCAAAAATGGTGATTGTGCCTAGCAAACCGTCCTGCGGTATGTCGACAGAGCGCTGCACTTCATGATTTAGCCAGTCTTCGGCTTTATCCACAGCGTATATTTTAAAGGTATTAGCCATCTCCTGCGGCACAAAACGGAGCTGACGCTGACTTTGTCCTACCGGTATCTCAAATGTTTCCATAACACAATTCTTTCACTTATAAAAAATCATATCTGCGAATAGGTTTTTGATCAGGGGGTGGCTTTGTCCTTCTTTTCCCAGTGAACTTTGACTTTTCCGTCCGATGTGGTTACGATATTTCTAACATACCGTTCACCCCTGATCTTACCGGGTGCAATCTTTTTGCCGATAAATAACAATACCGGACGACCATCTTTGTCTGTTTTAAATGCCAGGTCCTGGCCGCGATAACAAGTTTCTTCGATGGATGATGCTGGGTACGCTTTATCCAGCAATTTTTTTACGCCTTCTCCTAACATGGCTTATTTTTCAGGTTTTTTAATTCTGCAGCCAGTGAAATGCAAATGTGCATACCGGTAAAAACCGGGTATTTTGCTGCAAGTATTATGGCATCGTTAATCAATTATTATAATACCACACATTGGGTTCTATTGTTTTAATTTTGAGTTAATTAATTTACTTTTCAATCTCAAAACTCTTGTCAATTTCGGCACATCAAAATAGGCAGGGCCGTTGGCATAAGCTGCCTTCTCAACTTTTTTCAGGCGGAAGTGATAAGTGCTGCGTGTAAGCGAGTAAACCATTTGGGGTAAATGATGGTTTGATGAGAACAGGAAAATACCATTCTGATGAATATTGATAAGTTTTATGACCATGTTTACGACTGGGTGATCCGGTTCGGTCCTAAGTTTTTGGTTGGCCTGGCAGTGTTATTTATTGGGTTGTGGCTCATTAGTCTGCTGATGAAATGGTCGAGGTCCAGAATGCAGAAACGGGAAATCGATGCAACAATAAAATCTTTTATCATGAGCCTGGTAGCCGTGGCGCTGCGGGTGCTGCTAATATTGGCAGTAATGCAAATAATGGGTATCGAAATGACGTTGTTCACTGCCCTGGTTGGCGCGTTTGGTGTTGCCGCGGGTTTAGCGCTTTCGGGTACACTGCAGAACTTTGCCAGCGGAGTTCTTATTATGCTCCTGAAGCCTTTTAAAGTGGGTGAAAATATCAACACCAACGGCATGGAGGGCACCGTAACCTCAATCCAGATATTTTATACAATTGTTGAGACATTTGACAATCGTGTGCTAATTGTACCCAACAGCCAGCTTTCCAATCAAATGATCATCAATACCAGCCGAAAGGGTACCAGAAGACTGGATATCAATTTAAAGTTTCCGAATAACATCGATTTGAAACAGGTCAAGTCGGTGATTGAAAAGTCGCTGGATAAATCAGAGCACTGCCTTAAAACCCCAAAAAAACGCATAGGATTGGGTGAAATACAGTCTGATGGTTTTGTATTGGAAATAAGCGTATGGATCAACGCACATGGCTTCCAGGACACCAAATTGGCAGTACAGGAAGCCTTGTATGAGGATATAAAAAAAGCCGGGATCAAGATACCCGGCTTATGATTTGATCTGTATCAAACTACTTTAATGGCTATTTTGCCTCTTACATGGCCCTTTTCGCTTATCTGCTGGGCCCGGGCCACTTCATACAAATTCATCACCCTTGAGATTACTGGTTCAATGCGTCCCTCGTCGATGAGTTGTGCTATTTCTTCCAATTGATCGGGATATGATTGAGCCGTATAGCCCTCCATATAAATTCCTCTCTCCCTGGCCTTATCTTTAAATTCTGGCGCCAGGGTTGTGATCAGCCGGCCACCTTCTTTAATCACTTGCAATGAGCGATCCTGCGTTTCGCCGCCTATGGTTTCAAATACCAGGTCGATATCGTGTACCATTTCTTCGAACCGCTGGCTTTGATAATCGATAACTTCATCGGCTCCAAGCTGTTTTACAAATTTGATGTTCCGTGCTGAGGCCGTTCCAATCACATAGGCGCCCTTCCATTTGGCAAATTGTACAGCAAATGTGCCCACGCCCCCAGATGCAGCATGAATCAAAACCTTTTGGCCCTTTTGCAGATGCCCGCGGTCAAACAATCCCTGCCAGGCGGTTAGACCTGCCAGCGGAATCGTAGCTGCTGTGAGGTGATCAACGCTTTTAGGTTTGAATCCCAGTTGATTGGCTTTTACGACAATATATTCGGCGTAAGCTCCGTCCCTTGTAGGATCGGGCCGACCATAAACTTCATCGCCCTTCGCAAACCGACGTGCATTGTTGCCAACTTTTTCAATTACTCCGGAAACGTCCCAGCCCGGAGTTAACGGGAGACTCGCCGGAAATTTATCTTTTCGAAGTCCCTCCCGTATTTTCCAGTCAATGGGGTTGATGCTGGTGGCGTATACTTTAACCAGTACCTCGTCGTGCTTTGGCTCCGGGATGGGCACTTCGTCCAATTCCAGCACGTCCGGACCTCCGTAATCATGCATTCTAACTGCTTTCATAGCTGTTTTATTTTTAGACTATTGATACCTTCGCGCTTTCCGTCTTCATCTGCGGTACCTTCCCGGTATTCCTCCTGCGGATTGGGTTTATGACTATCGTCCCGATTTTCTTTTTCGCCAACTTTTTGTTGGTCCGGCAGTTCACCAGGACCGGCGATATTGGGTTGGTCGTCATCTTTCCCCGGCGCCCCTTCCTGGTTTTTTGGAACGAAGTTCTCATCCTCCGGGTGCTCTTCCGCAGGCTGGGTTCGCCGAAAATAGGCATTGCCCTCGCCGGCATTTCGCGACGGATTTGCTTCGTCATTGCCGGAAGGCGTAAGATTATTTTCGCCAAAATTTTGTCCCCCCATACCTTTACCTTCCATACCGGGATCATCCGGACTTTTCATTTTGCCCTCGCCAAAAAGGTATCTTGTTTTTAGATCCTTTTCTTCCAGGTTTTTATCGTCGTCAACGCGGTAGGCATTGGGTCTTGAAGTATCTTGTGAAGGCTTTGCGGTCTGGCTTTTTTCAGCGGGTTTATTTTCTGTTACCATATCAGTAGATGTTAGTCTACTAATAATAATAGTTCATCCGGGCGTTTGTTTCAGAAAAGTCAATCTTGCTTAGGTCTTCAAAGATGTCTCCTCCGCAGAAAGATCCCAATGATTTATTAAAATGTTTACACTTCTGTCCCCTATTTAGTCCAACAGAATGGCATTTGCCATGTGTATAACTATCGTGGCATGATTTTGCCTTGTAATAACTAAATAACTAACACATCATCTTATGAGATCAATACTGTATATCATTGCTGTCATCCTCGTAATAGGATGGGCAATCGGAGTTTTTGCCTACTCGGCGAGTGGTTTAATATACGCACTATTAGTGCTTGCCGCTATAGCATTTTTATTAGGAATAATCAGGGGTACAGAGCCCATATAAACCGAAACTTAACAGGAAGGCAGCCTTGTTGGCTGCCTTCGTTTCTTAAAATAAATATTGGATATGCCCTCAGCTGTTATTGCATCGATTGACTACCACCCTGAATCCGGCACCTTAACTTTACGGTATATATCGGGACAGTCGTACCGATACAAGGGCGTACCCGAAACAGTTTATAAGGACCTTAAAGCCTCCCGAGTAAAAGGGCGTTTTCTGCGCTTTTTTATTAAGGACAAATATCCATTCGAAAAGCTTATCATCTAATAGTGTATAGCTAAAGATTAGGCCTGCCGAAAAATAAAATATATCCATCGGCGTCAGCAACTTCAAATCCGCGTAAACCATCCTCATCATTCTTAAGGGGTTGATGGAATGATACCTCTTTTGAACTATATTCTTCGAATATCGAATCCGGATCGGCAGCCGAAATATAGGCATCCCAGCGGGCCCATTCATGACGCGTATGATTGGGAACCGGTTTAATATCGGGCGCAATTGCCTTGAGAAAGATTGAAATATTATCGCGACCCACTATTGCCCAAAAGGGATCGTCATCCGGACCAATAAACCGCACCTCAAATCCAAGCTTATCTACGTAGAAAGCAACTGAAGCTTCCAGGTTTTCGACGATGAAAGAGGGCGATATATAAGTGAGATTCGTCATCTGTTAGAGTAAATACACCTTTTAAAATCAGACTATTAATCACTATTCACCACTGACCACTCACCTGCTAGTACTCCACCCGCACGTGATAAATACTCATCAGCATGCGCTTAAAAATCGTTTTAATAGTTTCAATGTCTTTGAGGGTTATATCACTATCCTTTAGCTGATCCTGGTTCAATTTGTATTTGACTATGCGATCCACCAGGTCGCTGATGGATTTTTCGTCTGGTTCACGCAGGGACCTGGAAGCTGCTTCCACGGAATCTGCCAGCATCAACACACCCTGTTCTTTTGAAAAAGGTATCGGCCCCGGATACCGGAACGTATTTTCGTTGACAAACTTTTCGGGGAAGTTCTTCAAAAATGACTGGAAAAAATAATCCACCCTTGTGTTACCGTGGTGGGTACGGATGAAATCGATCACTACATCAGGCAAATTTGCTTTTCGGGCCATCTCTACCCCTGCGCTTACGTGCCTGATAATGATCTGTGCGCTTTCCTCATAGGGCAGCTTATCGTGCGGGTTATAGCCCGAGCTCTGGTTCTCGATAAAATAAAGCGGGTTTTCCAGTTTGCCGATATCATGGTATAAGGCCCCTGCCCTTACCAGCAATGCATTGCCGCCAATACTAAAAATGGCGTTCTCGGCCAGGTTAGCCACCTGCAGCGAATGCTGGAAAGTACCGGGGGCAGTAAAAGCCAATTCGCGCAGCAAGGGCGCATTGGTATTGGCCAACTCGATAAGCGTGATATCAGATGTGATCCCAAACACCTTTTCAAAGGCATAAATGAGCGGGTATGCCAGCAGCGTAAGCATTACACTCACAATAAATGGCACAAAATCCATCCAGTCAATGCTGGTAATACTTCCTTCGCGGATAAAGGATATTCCAAAAAAGGCTACGAAATAACTTGAGGTAATGATAAGTGCCGAAGTAAGAAACTGGCCCCGGCGCATCAAATTTTTGATGCTGTAGATAGACACCATACCGGCGGTGATCTCGAAATAAGCAAACTCAAAGCTATTGGGCACAAAAAAGCCGGCCACCATGATCACCAGCACATGAATGTTCAGCGCAAGGCGGGTGTCAAAAAGTATGCGGATAATAATCGGTACGATGCAGTAAGGTATATAGTACAGATTGGGCAATTGTAGTTTAATAGCAAGCGACAATGACGCTAGCATGGCCGTAACTACAAGCAAAATGAGGCCCACTAATCTATTATCAAGATAAATGTCCCTGCGGAACAGATAAAGGAACACCATTAAAAGGGTAATCACTACAGACACCAGCAAAAATTGGCCGAATAAAACCAGTTTGGGGTCGCCGTTTACCCGGGCATTATCTTCAAAGGCTTTTTTGAACGACTCGAGCTTCTGATAAACAGCATCATTAATGATAGATCCTTTGGCTACGATCACCTCGCCCTTTTGCACCATTCCCCGTGTAAGCGACAGGCCATCAAGCACTTCTTTTTCGAGCCGGTTACTTAGCTTGTCATCATAACGGAGATTGTTTTGGAGACGATTCTGTACCAGGTCAAGCACAAACGTTTTATCCAGGTTTTTGTAGCGGCTCAGTTGTTGTCCGCAATAGGCAATTGCTTTCTCTTTTGTAAAAAGGTCGGCCGTATTTTTATCTGTGGCGACATTTTTATCCAGGACCGTTATCGGGTAATTTGGCTGGCTTTGCTGATACTTAGGATTCAGGTTCAGCAATCCTTTGTCGTAGATATTATTCAATATATCCTCGCCCACACGGAAATAAAGCTGTTTCTGGCGTTCGGGCAAACCCGCGTTGTGCCATTTGATCTCGAAATCGCTTTTATATCCTTCGAGCGCCTGCGGGGCAATATCTTCATCGAGCTGATAGATCGGCGTAACTGTATGCAGGGCGGCCTGCTGATCGCTCTCTACCTCCTGTTGGGTCTTCAATATGGCAAAGTTGTAGGGCGATATCAGATCTTTCTGTGTCCAAATACGGCCCCTATCATACTCATACCGAAATTTGGCTTGCTTTGGCAACGTAAAAACGATGACGCAAACGCTAACCGCGGTCATTACATATTTAAGATACAGGGAGTACTTGCGCAGAAAAGCCTTTTGGCGTGAAGTAGTAAGCTGAGCCATTTACTTAGTTATCCGGAATCAAAAATAGTCATTTTGGGTTGATTGAGTTGGATTGAGTTAGATTAAGTTGACTGGGGTGAGTCCGAAAGTCCGCATAAGTACGCGTAAGTCCGAAAGATATAATTTAATTCAATAAACCTAATCTAACTCAATCCAACCTAATTAACCCCCAACAAAATACTATGCATGCATAGTATTTTGTTGGGGCAAAAACTCTAACTTTGCGCCAACAATTATCGGATGTTCATGAAAGAAGTATATATCGTTTCGGCTACACGCACTCCTATCGGGAGCTTTGGGGGCTCATTATCAGCATTATCAGCAACACAGCTTGGGTCAATTGTCATCAAATCGGCAGTTGAAAAAGCAGGCTTGAAACCTGATCAGATACAAGAAGTATATATGGGCAATGTTATGTCGGCCAATGTGGGCCAGGCGCCTGCTACTCAGGCGGCGATTTTTGCCGGTTTACCTTATATACCTTCAACTACGGTAAACAAAGTATGTGCCTCTGGCATGAAAGCTATTATGCTTGCAGCGCAAAGTATTGCGTTAGGTCAAAATGATATCGTAGTCGCCGGCGGAATGGAGAGTATGAGCAACGTCCCTTACTACCTGGATAAAGCCCGCAATGGGTATCGTCTGGGTAATGGTCAGCTGATAGACGGCCTTGTGAAGGATGGCCTTTGGGATGTATATAACGATTACCACATGGGTTCAGCTGCGGAATTATGTGCTACCGATTGTAAAATCAGCCGTGAAGACCAGGATGACTACGCTATTGAATCATACAAAAGATCGCAAAAAGCGCAGGCTGAGGGCAAGTTTAAGGACGAGATAACCCCGGTTGAACTTAAAGATAAAAAAGGAGAGGTAACCCTATTTGGTGAAGACGAGGAACCTAAAGCTGTAAAATTTGATAAAATACCTACGCTGAAACCTGTATTTCAAAAAGAAGGTACGGTGACCGCTGCCAATGCATCGACCCTTAATGATGGCGCAGCGGCTCTGGTGTTGATGAACAAAGAAAAGGCTGATGAAATGGGAATAAAACCTCTGGCTGAGATCATTTCTTATGCTGATGCACAGCAGGCGCCCGAATGGTTTACCACGGCGCCATCCAAAGCTATTCCGCTGGCATTGCATCGCGCAGATTTAAAGTCAGAACAAATAGATTATTTCGAGATCAACGAAGCATTTTCGGTAGTTGCAATCGCCAACAATCAGCAATTAAACCTCGACCCTGCTAAAGTAAACGTAAATGGCGGAGCTGTTTCGCTCGGTCATCCCCTGGGAGCTTCCGGGGCGCGAATTATTGTAACTTTACTATCTGTATTACAGCAAAATGGCGGCAAATATGGCGCCGCAGGCATTTGTAACGGCGGCGGCGGGGCCAGCGCAATGGTTATCGAAAATTTGCGTTAATTAGGTTAATGAAAAAACTTTCTATTTTAATTATACTGAGCGCCTTGCTTCCGGTAGTAGTCTTTGCGCAGCATTCTGACGAGAGCGTACATATTCGCAAGCTTGAACAATACCAGGACACGCTTATCGGTATCGGCAAACACCTGATCAACGACGATACAGAAATGGAGCGGCAAAACGCTAATGCCGAATTCATTAAAGCTCTTGTTAAGGCATTAAAAGTGCCTAACTCTTTTAATTTCAACTTTGATTCATTGAAGGTGATGCATATCATCAACGCGCCCAATAATCGTTTCCGCATTTTTACCTGGTACACGCAGTTTGACGATGGCAGCTATCGCTACTACGGAACCGTCCAAATGAACACCGGCGATAAGTTGCTGATGTTCCCTCTGAGCGATTATTCGCCATTTATGAAAAGTCCGGAGGATTCAGTTAGCAGCAGCGCCAAATGGTACGGGGCCGTGTATTACAAGATCATACCCGTTTATACCGAGAAAAATCCATATTATATCCTGCTAGGCTGGAAGGGCAACACGGTGAAGAGTAACAAAAAGGTGATTGATGTGATCACTTTCAGAAATGATAAACCAGTTTTCGGGCACGCAGTATTTGATGGCAACGGCAAGGTGCGGAAACGTGTAGTATTTGAATATACGCGCCAGGCTTCTATGGTGCTTAATTATGTTCCCGATGAGCATACGATAGTGTTTGATCACCTGGCGCCGCCTGACAAAAAACAAAAGGGTCAGTTTGATCTTTACGGCCCCGATCTCAGTTACGATGGCTACAGGTTTAAGGACGGCCGCTGGGAATACGTAGAAAACCTGGATATGCGCAATAAGCCCGATAGCCACGACGGCGATTATATCGATCCGAAGAAACAACGGGCGATTGATAAGGCGACGAGTGGGAATTAGGTGAGTTGATTAAGTTGATTGAGTTAGATTAGGTTGAATAAGTTAATCCATCTTTCGGACTTATGCGGACTTTCAGGCTCAACTCAATCAACCACTCACTTAATCAACTCAATCAACCACCCGACAAAACATCTACCAACCCCGCACAATAAATTCCGGTATAAAATTTTGAATTGCCAGAATAATAGTATTTTAGCAAACTTTCTCATGACATTAATATGACTCAAAGCCCCGAAGCAGCGGCAGCAATGCCCGTGAAGCAAAAATCGCGCTTTCCTAAAGCCGTACCATTTATCATCGGCAACGAAGCCGCCGAACGTTTCAGCTATTATGGACTACGGTCTATCCTAGTTACTTTCCTGGTTGCACAATTCTATAATCCTCATAAAATTGACGCCCTGGTACAAAAAGCTACAGCCCAGGCTAATGAGCAAACACATCTTTTCGTTGCTTTATCTTATTTCATGCCGCTTTTGGGTGGTATCCTTGCCGACTGGTTCCTGGGAAAGTATAAGGTAATTTTGTGGATATCTATGGTATATTGCCTTGGCAACGTATTTACTTCTTCATTCACCACTAACCTATCATTGTTCTCAACCGGACTAGTTTTGATAGCGATTGGTGCTGGTGGTATTAAATCGTGCGTATCGGCAAATGTTGGGGACCAGTTTGATAAATCGAATCAAGACCTTTTATCAAAGGTTTATGGTTGGTTTTATTTCAGCATTAATGCAGGCTCAATGATATCAACGGCGCTTATTCCGGCAATGTATGCGCTTTACGGGCCAAGAATAGCATTTGGTATCCCGGGGATATTGATGGCACTAGCTACAATCATTTTCTTTTCAGGCCGAAAAATGTATGTCAGGGTACCGCCGGCTGGTGTAAACAAGAACAACTTCGTTTTCATTTCGATCTATGCGCTGTTTAACATTGGCAAGAAGAAAAAAGGTGAATCGTTACTTGATGTGGCAAAAGATAAATTTGATCCTGAAAAAGTGGAGGGCATCAAAGCCGTTTGGCGCGTTATGTTTGTATTCCTTTTTGCCTTAGGATTTTGGGCAGTTTGGGATCAAAACCTATCAGAATGGGTACTCCAATTAGAAAAGATGGACCGAACTGTGAACCTCGGCTTTGTAAAATTCACCATGTATCCAGGCCAGGTTCAAACCTTCAACCCAGTATTCCTACTCATATTTATTCCTTTATTTAATTACTGGTTATATCCATGGTTCGATAAAATTGGCCTCAAAACAACGCCGTTGCGCAGGTTCGGCGTCGGCTTAATATTAACAGCGCTGTCATTTGTTATCATTGCGCTAATACAAAACAACATCGACGCGGGTGGCCATCCATCGTTTTGGTGGCAGGTGCTGGCTTACGTAGTGCTGTCCGCAGCTGAAGTATTGGTTTCCATAACAGGCTTGGAGTATGCTTATACGCACTCTCCAAAGTCGATGAAAAGCACCATGACAGCGGTTTGGTTAATGGTTGTAGCGATTGGAAATCTTATCACCGCCTGGGTAAATGGCAAGATAGCTGAAGGAGGTTATTTTGCGCAGCACCTCAAGGGAGCAGATTACTATTGGTACTTTGATGTATGCTTTATCCTGGTATTTACTGTAGCATTCCTAATCGTTTCGCCATATATCAAAGAACGTAATTATATCGAAAATCCAGATCAGGATGCTATCGATCACAAAAAAATAATCGCCGATACCGATAATTTGTAAGTTACAATCCGATCCTTTTCCTGTACAAGTCTTTCAAGCAATTGGTTAATACACTATTTTTGCCTGCTTATTTATTTGACTATTACTAAACACCTCTGCAGTGCCTGATAGCATAGTAATTATACCTACTTATAACGAGATCGAAAATATTGAGCGGATCATCCGCAAGGTATTTTCTCTTCGTCACGAATTTCATATCCTGGTTATCGACGACGGTTCACCCGACGGTACGCCTATTATTGTTAAGGAACTGCAACTGGAATTTCCGGGTAAACTCTTTATAGAGGAGCGTTCAGGTAAACAAGGACTGGGCACGGCTTATATACACGGCTTCCGCTGGTGCATCGCCCGGGAGTATGACTATATTTTTGAGATGGATGCCGATTTTTCGCACAATCCGGATGATCTGTACAAATTACGCCAGGCCTGCATAGAAGGGGCTGACGCGGCAGTTGGTTCACGTTACATCAAGGGCGTTAACGTAGTTAATTGGCCCATGAGCCGCGTGTTGATGAGCTATTTTGCCTCGGTTTATGTGCGCTTTATTACCCGCATACCCATCCGCGATTGGACCGCAGGGTTCATGTGCTACAAACGCAAAGTGCTGGAAACGGTGCAGCTCGACAAAATAAAATTTGTGGGTTATGCCTTCCAGATCGAGATGAAATATACCACCATCAAACATGGTTTTAAGATTGAAGAAGTGCCGGTTATCTTCACCGACCGCACGGAGGGTACTTCAAAAATGTCAACCCGTATCTTTCGCGAAGCCGCTTTCGGCGTAATTCAGATGAGGATTAATGCCATTTTCAGGAAGTATCCTGAAGGATAGAGATTAGAGATTAGTTAATTAGAGATTAGGATTGTCTAACTCGATTAATTTGCCCCGTGCGCCTCTTAAAACTAGTCTCCAATCTCTAATCTCTAATCACTAACTTAGCGGCAATGAACGAGCACCTCGATCCCGCCCGCGAACGCCTCTCTTCTGCCGAACGTGATATTGAAAAAGTACTCCGTCCGCAGGCATTTGAGGATTTTACGGGTCAGCATAAGATTTTGTCAAACCTGAGGGTATTTGTTCAGGCTGCGCGTCAGCGTGGCGAAGCGCTTGATCATGTGCTGCTGCATGGCCCACCTGGACTGGGTAAGACCACTCTTTCGCATATCATCGCCAATGAGATGGGCGTGGGTATCAAGATCACTTCGGGCCCTGTATTGGATAAACCCGGCGACCTGGCCGGCCTGCTCACTAATCTCGAAGCAGGTGACATACTTTTTATTGACGAAATACACCGCCTGAGCCCGCTGGTTGAAGAGTACCTTTATTCGGCAATGGAGGATTTCAAGATCGACATTATGCTCGAGACTGGCCCCAATGCCCGCTCGGTCCAATTATCATTAAATCCGTTCACACTCGTGGGCGCTACTACCCGATCAGGGTTGCTTACTGCACCTTTAAGGGCACGCTTTGGTATCAATGCCCGATTGGAATACTATGACTCCAAGCTGTTGACTACTATCGTTTTGCGCTCAGCATCGATCCTCAGAACGCCAATCAGCGATGAAGGCGCTTTCGAGATAGCCCGTCGCAGTCGTGGTACACCGCGCATCGCCAACGCACTTTTGAGACGTACGCGTGATTTCGCCCAGATAAAAGGTGACGGGCATATCGACACTGCCATTGCGAATTATGCGCTAAACGCATTGAACGTGGATGAGCACGGCCTTGATGAGATGGACAATAAGATCCTGGTAACCATCATTGACAAGTTCAAAGGCGGCCCCGTTGGTTTGAAAACCATAGCTACTGCCGTTGGAGAAGATGAGGGGACGATTGAAGAAGTTTATGAGCCGTTTTTGATCCAGGAAGGTTTCCTGATGCGTACTTCACGCGGCCGCGAGGCAACAGAAAATGCCTTTAAGCACCTGGGGCGGAAAAAACATGGGGATAACCCGACTTTGTTTTAAGTAAACCATCACCCAATATTATGAGAACAAAAAATCTATTGATCACCGCGCTACTGATCATGGCATCTCTTTTTGCCTCCGCTAAAAAACTAAAAGTTTGTGTCGCCGGACTGAATCATGACCATATCTGGAATATTTTGAATGCTTATAAAAACGGGCAGGTAGATATTATCGGCATCGCTGAACCAAATCATGAATTGTGGACGAAATATGGTAAGCAATTCAACCTGCCTAAGAGTGTCTTTTATGATGATCTGAAAACGATGCTCAAAAGCAAAAAGCCGGATGCGGTTTTAGGTTACAACGCAGTAGGTAATCACGTAGATATCGTAGAAGTGTGTGCTCCGCTGGGCATTCCTGTGATGGTAGAAAAACCGTTGGCTGCAACGCTGGCCCAGGCCAAAAGAATAGAAGAGCTTGCTAACCAATACCATATCAAGGTACTCACCAATTATGAAACTACCTGGTACCCATCCGGCAAATGGATCTATGACGAAATAGCCAATGACAGTATCGGACCGATCAAAAAGATGGTAGTACACGATGGCCACCAGGGACCGAAAGAAATTGGCTGTAGCAAGGAATTCCTGGCGTGGCTCACTGATCCGGTGCTAAACGGCGCAGGTGCGCTGAACGATTTCGGCTGCTATGGCGCCGATCTGATGACCTGGCTGATGCATGGCGAAAAACCTATTGCCGTTACTGCCATCACCCATCAATACAAACCCGATGTATATCCCAAAGTAGATGACGATGCCACCATCCTGGTTGAATATTCAAAGGCTTCAGGCCAGATCAACGGCTCATGGAACTGGCCTTTCAGCATTAAAGACCTGGAAGTTTTTGGTGAACATGGCTATCTGCACGCACTCAATGGCACCGAAATCAATATTCGCATGCGCGAAAACCGCAAAAGCAACGTTAAGGCAGAAGCGCTTCCGGCACCTATCAATGATCCATTGGTTTACCTGGCTTCAGTACTGCAAGGCAAGTTACCAGGCACCGACGACCAGGCATCGCTTAAATACAATATGATTGTAATGCAGATATTGGACGCGGCAAAAAGGTCGGCAAAAGAGGGCAAACGGATCGTGCTATAAAATGTTTAATTGTTGATAATTAACATTTATAGAACTGTTAATTCTAGTAATTTCGCCATCGCAAACAATACAATCATTATGTCAAAAATCATTTCTGCACTTTTATCTATTGGGTTATCAATTTCAGTTGTATCAACCGCCCTGGCACAGGCTACTACACCGGGTAACACGGCCGCTATCATGGCTCGTAAGCAGGTGCCTATCCTTTGCTACCACCAGATACGCGATTGGAGAGCAACCGATAAAAAGGTAGATAAAGACTATATAATCCCTGTTGCTTCATTCAAAGAGCATATGAAAATGCTGGCCGACAGCGGTTATCATACCATCCTGCCCGATCAGCTATATGATTACCTGACCAAAGGCACGCCACTTCCCAGCAAGCCTATCATGCTTACTTTCGACGATACCGACCTTGACCAATACGAGGTTGCTCGTCCGGAAATGAAGAAATATGGTTTCAAAGGCGTGTTCTTTATCATGACTGTATCCATTGGCAAGGTAAAACATTATATGAGTTCGGCGCAGATCAAGCAACTTTCGGATGAGGGCAACGTGATCGCCAGCCATACGTGGAACCACACCAGTTTCAAAAAGCTTTCTACTCCTAAAGACTGGGAAACTCAACTGGACAAACCAACCAAAAAACTGGAAGACATAACCGGGAAACCAGTTAAATATTTTGCCTACCCGTTTGGTTTGTGGAATACGCAAAATCTTCCGCAGTTACATAAACGCGGCTTTAAACTAGCATTCCAACTGGCTGAAAAACGTGACGCAAACGATCCATTGATGACTGTTCGCCGTATACTCGATAGCGGTTACTGGACAGCTAAAACGCTGAGCAAAACGATGAAGCAGAGCTTTTCGAAATAAGTAACCTACCAAAATAAAGGGTGTCATGCTTCGACAAGATTGGCATGACACCTTTTATTTTTGGTAGAATCGCAGTAACTCTTCTACCAAAACTCCATTAATCGTCATTCCAGCCAGGTTGCAATTGGTGATGGCTATTTCGCTCAGATCGCAATTGGTAATGGTGCTGCCGTGCAGATCACAATCTTCGAAACGTAGCGGCCGCTGTACAAAATTGGGGTCATACATCGGATGATCCTTCGGCGGAACACCAATATTGTGGATGAACGCACCGCCTAGCTGCGCACCTTCAATTTCCAGGTCGCTCAGGTTAGCATCGGTGATCTTCACATTGGTCATAGCGACTTCTCTGAAATATGAACCATCGAGCATGGCTTTTTGCGCGTCAATGACTTTACTTTCCTCTTTGATTTCTATCTTTTCCATCGGATTTTGTTTCACTCAAATTTCTGTATTGCGGCCCGAAAATTAAGCCTACGATAGAGACAAAAATGCGGTGTCTTTACGACATACATTATTCACCCTGTTAGGGTGATTTTCGGATTTAAATTGCGCTAATATCCTGATTATGTTTAGCTTTAAATATGAGAAAGCGATTTATTTTTTTGCTTATTCCCTGCCTGCTAACGCTTTTTTCTATCGGCAACGTTAAAGGG
>Ga0068856_100001043_pt1 | contig 29399 bp, 26 predicted proteins | sample KBSCornC62_FD_66595 | JGI IMG/M metagenome (GOLD analysis project Ga0068856, IMG submission 66595) | Corn rhizosphere microbial communities from Kellogg Biological Station, Michigan, USA - KBS Corn C6-2 | ecosystem: Host-associated > Plants > Roots > Rhizosphere > Soil ... | reverse complement strand
GGCCTTCTTGCCATCAGCCGCCGGAGCGCCACCGCCGAACGCGCTCGTGGTCTGGTGCAAGGTCTGTTGCGGTGCGTTGCGGAGGAAATTCTCAAATGCCATCAGGCTCGACGCGCTGCGGAAGACGTTGTGGCAGATCTCGGTCTTCACGTTGACCATCAGCTCGTCGAAAATCTTGAACGCCTCGGCCTTGTATTCGAGCAGCGGATCGCGCTGGCCGTGCGCGCGCAGGCCGATGCTGTGGCGCAGGCTGTCCATCTCGTAAAGATGTTCCTGCCACAGCTTGTCAATCGCCTGCAAGATCGTGTAGCGCTCGACGGTCGTGAGCTTGTCCGGTTCCTCAAAGCTGACCTTGAGTTCGTAAGCCTTGCGGATGGCGTCGCTGATGAACGTGCAGATCGCGAACTGCGCCTCGTTCAGATTGCCATACACGGAATCCGCCAGCGGCTTTTCCGTGCCGGACTGCGCGGCCTTGACGATTTCGGTTTCCGGCAAACCGAGCGGGAAATTCAGGTTCACCCAGTCGGCGAGCGAGCGCACGCGCCATTCGTGGATGTCCGTTTCGGCGGACGTGAATTCCTCGACCTTGAGGATCACGACTTCCTCGATGATGTCCATGAGGCGGTCGCGGACGTCGTCGCTGTTGATGATCTCGTTGCGGAAGCCATAGATGACCTCGCGCTGCTTGTTCATCACGTCGTCGTATTCGAGCGTGCGTTTGCGCTGCTGGAAATTGTGGCCTTCGACACGTTTCTGCGCCTGCTGGATGGAACGGTTCAGCAGACCGTGCTTGAGTTCCTCGCCTTCTTCGAGGCCCATGCGCTCCATCAACTTCACGATGCGGTCGCTGCCGAACAGGCGCATGAGATCGTCTTCGAGCGAAATGAAAAAGTGCGATGAACCCGGATCACCCTGACGCGAACAACGACCGCGCAACTGGCGGTCAATGCGGCGCGATTCGTGGCGCTCGGTGCCGAGCACGTGCAGGCCGCCGACGGCGGGAACGCCTTCGCCGAGCTTGATGTCCGTGCCACGACCCGCCATGTTCGTGGCGATGGTGATGGCCCCGCGCGCACCGGCGCGCGCGACGATTTCAGCTTCCTGCTGATGATACTTGGCGTTGAGGACGGAGTGGATCAGGCCTTCCTTCTTCAGTAAACGCGAGAGCATTTCGCTGGTCTCGACGGAAACGGTGCCGACGAGCACGGGACGGCCTTGCGCGTGGAGCGCCGCGATTTCCTTGACGACAGCGTTGAATTTTTCGCGGCGCGTCTTGTAAACGGAATCGTCCGCGTCCTTGCGGATATTCGGCTTGTTCGTCGGGATCGTCATCACGCCGAGCTTGTAGATATCGAAAAATTCCTGCGCCTCGGTCTCGGCGGTGCCGGTCATGCCGGCCAGCTTCGTGTAGAGACGGAAATAATTTTGAATCGTGATCGTCGCGAGCGTCTGTGTTTCGCGTTCGATCTGCACGCCTTCCTTCGCTTCGACGGCTTGGTGCAAACCATCGCTCCAGCGGCGGCCGGGCATGAGACGGCCCGTGTGCTGGTCCACGATGATGACCTTGTTGTCCTGCACGACGTATTCCACGTCGAGCTGGTAAAGACTGTATGCCTTGAGCAATTGCGAGATCGCATGGATCTTCTGCGCCTTCTGCTCGAAATCCGCCTGCATCTTGGCTTTTGTTTCCAAGCGTTTCCGCGCATCGGTCTCGGCGCCGGCGTCCACGTCGTGCAACATCGTGGTCAAATCCGGCAGCACAAACGCATCGGGGTCGCCGGGGCTGATGTAATTGCGGCCCTTCTCCGTGAGGTCGGCCTCGTGGCTTTTCTCGTCCATCGCGAAGAGCAATTCCTCCTTCTCGCGATAGAGATCCACTTTCTTCTGGTCCTTGTGGAGTTCGAGTTCGGCGCGGTTCATGATCACGCCGTTCTCGGGGTTTTCCAAAATTTTGAGGAGCGCTTCGGAACGTGGCTGGCCGGTCTTCACGCGGAAGAGCAGCAGGCCGATCTCTTTTTCCAGCGCGGCGGCGTCCTTCACATTCGAGCCGTCGGTCGGATGCAATTTCTTGAGCAATTCCTCGGCTTCCTTGAGAAAGCGATTGCACAACTGCTGCTGCGCGCGGACCAGACCGTCCACGGTCGGTTTCCACTGGGCGTATTGCTCGTCAAACGTATGCACTGCCGGACCACTGATGATGAGCGGCGTGCGGGCTTCATCAATCAGGATGGAGTCCACTTCGTCCACAATCGCGAAGTAATGGCCGCGCTGAACCTGCTCCTCCTTGCGCAAGGCCATGCCATTATCACGCAGGTAATCGAAGCCGAATTCCGAGTTCGTGCCGTAGGTGATGTCGCAATAATACTGTTCGCGCCGAATCTTCGGCGGCTGATCGTGCAAAATCACGCCGACGGTCAGGCCGAGAAATTTATAGATCGCGCCCATCCACTCCGCGTCGCGCGCGGCGAGATAATCATTCACCGTCACGACGTGGACGCCGCGACCGGTGAGGGCATTGAGATAAACTGGCAGCGTGCCGACGAGGGTTTTGCCTTCGCCCGTGGCCATTTCCGCGATGTGGCCGGTGTGGAGCGAATAGCCGCCGATGAGCTGCACGTCGAAATGCACCATCTCCCAGCGGAGCGGCCGGTCGCGCACGATGATGTCCTGTCCGCACAGGCGGCGCGCGGCGTTTTTCACCACGGCAAAGGCTTCGGGAAGGATTTCGTCCAACTTGGCCGCGAGTTCGGCGTTGTCCTCGATCTGAGAAAGCTCCGCCTTCCAGGCCGCCGTCTTGGCGCGCAGGTCGTCGTCGGAAAGCTTTTGCAGGCCGGCCTCGATCTCGTTGATGCGGGCGACGACGGGACGGATTTTTTTCACGTCGCGGTCGTTCTTGGAACCGAAAATCGCTTTGAACAAATTCACAATTATCTTTCAGTAGCTGGTTAAAAATGAAAGCACACGCTACGCGACGGAGCGCATAGCGTCAAAGCGAAAGCAAACGGGGAAACGAAGGGCGATTTGGCCGGCGACGGGGTTAACCGCCGACAATCGTGACGGAACGGGCGCGTGGCGCAGTGGATTGGCGGATGAGCGCGTCGGCGCGTTTGACGTTTTCGGTGATGATCTGGAGATCCGAGCGCAAGGCCGCGTTGTCACCGTGCTTGATGAGCATACGGTCGGCGTAGCCCCGGATGATGGTAAGGATGTTGTTCAAATCATGCGCCACTTCGCGACCGATCTGCTTCTGATTGTCAGAATACGGCAGCTCCGGATGCATGTGAGCGATGGAAGTGGTTTCCAAGGCCGGCGTCATTTTTGAATAGATATCTTGTAGTGTTGACATCGCCGCCATTTAAGCAAAAGACACGCCAAGCCAATTTGTTGAATAAAATGCAGACTTTAGGCTACATCCGTCCACCAAATTGACACGCTGGTCAAATCATGGACAACCGCACACGCGATAATTCGCCGCTGGATTCCGCCGCCCAAACCGCTAAACTCCGCGCTCCGAATTGCATGAACCTTGCGCTTGAATCCATCGGTTTGATTGCCGGCAGCCGCTCGCTGCCGCTGGATTTCGCGCGTCTGGCACGCGCCGCCGGAGTGAAGCGCATCGTTTGCACCGCCGTTGAAGGCGAAACCGATCCCGCCCTCGCCGCCCTCGTGGACGACATCGTCTGGCTCAACGTCGGCCAATTGAACAAGATGATCACCACCTTCACCAGCCGCGGCGTAAAGCAATGCGTCATGGCCGGACAGGTTGCGCCGAAAAATCTCTTCGATCTCCGCCCGGATCTGCGCGCGATGGGCGTGCTGCTACGGCTGAAAGAGAAAAATGCCCACACCATTTTCGGCGCGATCGCCGATGAATTGAAGAAAGACGGCGTCGAACTCATCGAAGCCACGCCGTGGCTCGCGCCGCTGATGCCGCAGAATGAATTTCATCTCGGCCCGAAACTTTCCGCCGAGCAGAAGGCGGATGTGGAATTCGGCTTCCGCATCGCGAAGGAAGTTTCGCGATTGGAGATCGGCCAGCTCGTTGTCGTCAAGAACGGCACCGTGCTCGCCGTCGAAGGATTTGAGGGCACGGACAAATGCCTCGCGCGTGGCGGCGAACTCGCCGGCAAAAACGGCGGGGCTGTTGCCGTCAAAGTCGCCAAGCTGAATCACGACATGCGTTTCGACATCCCCTGCATCGGCGCGAAAACGTTTGAGACCTGCGCCGCCGCCAAAATTTCTGTGCTCGCCCTCGAATCCGGCAAGACGCTGTTACTCGAGCGCGAAGCCTGCGAAGACCTCGCGCAGAAAAACAAAATTTCCGTCACCACGATCGCTTAACTCAAAACTAAAAATTCAAAATTAAGAATTTTCAAAATGCTTAGCTCACACGAACTCCTCGGTTTCATGTCGCCCGCGCTGGCGAGTGATATTTTAAGTTTCACCTTCGAATCCGACCGCCCGGCCTACCGCGCGATGGTCGCCGCCGTGGCGGAGGCCAAGCACGTTCGCCCCGTCTTCCTCGAACGCCAGCCGCGCGATGCGCGCCATGCCTCGATGCTCACCGCGTTGACCAAGCCGAACCTCGAACCCGCCGCCGCCGCCCTGCTCCGCGCCTGGCTGGTGAAAAAACAGGCCCCGATGCTGATTGATTTTCTCAACGCGCTCGCCATCCCGCACGAAAACGGCGTGGTGGAAGATCTCCCCGGCTCAATGGATGACACCAAGCTCAAAGCCGCCGTGGAAATCCTGCTCGGCAAATATCCGCATGAAGTCGTCGCCGTTTATCTCAATGCGTTCAACGACATGAATGCCGCCGGATGGCCGAACTTGAAAGCGTTGCTGGAATCCGACTCCCGGCTGCAGCTCGGTAATCACGCCTGAACGCACGCCTGATCGTGGCTGAAGAACAGGCATCGTTTGGCTTCGCGCACTGGAAGGCGGCGGCCTGCGAGCCGCTCACGGGCGACGCCTCGGCGCGGAGATACTTTCGCCTGCGCACGGAGACGGAAAGCGCCATCCTGATGGACGCCTCGCGCGTGCCGGATTCCGTCGCACCGTTCATTCGCATCGCCCGTCATCTCCGGCAGATTGGTTTTAGCGCGCCAAAGATATTCGCCCGCGAAACAGAGACCGGCTTGTTGTTGCTGGAAGATTTCGGTGACGCCAGCTTTGCCAAACTGCTGGAGAATCCGGACGAAACGGAAAAGCTCTTCACGCTCGCCGCAGATGTGTTGATCGCTCTGCACCAGCATCCGCAGGCTATTCCTGAAAACCTGCGCGAGTATCACCCAGAGAAGATGCTCGAAGATATCGAGCTGTTCGTGCAATGGCGCACGCCGGACATCACCGTCCTGGAAAAGGAAGATTTCCGCGCGGCCTGGCGCAAGGTGCTGCCGGTGGCGCACCGCGTTCCGGCATCGCTACTCCTGCGCGATTATCACGTGGCCAATCTCATGCTGCTGCCAGATCGCGCCGGTATCCAACAGGCGGGCTTGCTCGATTTTCAAGACGCCTATCGCGGCCCGGTGACGTATGACCTGGTTTCCCTGCTCGAAGACGCGAGGCGCGATGTGCCAGAGGGATTGCAGCAAAAACTATTCGCGCGCTACCTCGAAGCCTTTCCTGCGCTGGACCGGGAAATATTTGAAACGTCGCTGGCCATTCTCGCCGCGCAACGGCACACGCGGGTGCTGGGTATTTTCGAGCGGCTGGCGCGGCACGAGGGCAAACTGGACTATCGCCGGCTGCATTCGCCGCGCGTCGAACGATTGTTGCGTCGAGCTTTGAAACATCCCATCCTCGCCGACGTGAAAACCTGGATGGAACGCCATGCGGTCACTGATTGAAACTAGTTCGCTCGTTTCCCCTCACCCCGGCCCTCTCCCGCCGGGAGAGGGAGAAGTTGTTGCCGTCTCCTGGCAAAACCACGATGGCCTTCTGCTCGACGGATCACATGTTTTAAGAAATCAGCCAGCGGCTGTTCCTTCTCCCCCGGGGAGAAGGTCAGGATGAGGGGGAAGCGACGCCATGCCTGTTGCCATGAAAAAAATCAAGACCGCCATGCTGCTGGCCGCCGGTTACGGCACACGGCTCAAGCCGCTGACCGATCACACGCCGAAGCCGCTCGTGCCGGTCGCGGGCCGGCCGATGCTGGAATACGCGCTGGACAAATTGCACGCTTACGGCGTCGAGGAGATCGTCATCAACGTCTCGTATCTCAAGGCGCAACTGCAGGCGCATCTCGCCGGATTCAAGAACCTCCGCGTCACGATTTCCGAGGAAACCGAACCGCTCGAAACCGGCGGCGGACTGAAAAAAGCCGAGCCGTTCCTCGGCGACGAACCCGTCTTCGCCATCAACAGCGACATCCTCTGGAGCGACACGGGCGAAACCGCACTCGACCGGCTGACGCAGCATTGGGACGACGCGAAGATGGATTTTCTGCTGCTGGCGCAATCCAAAGCCCGCGCGGTCGGACATGACAAAGGCGAGGATCATCTGTTCATCAAGCCGGAGAACACCCTCGACTGGAACGCTTCGGAAGCGCCTTATATTATTTCCGGTATCGGCATTTTTCATCCGCGCGTGCTGCGTGATGCGCCGACCGGCAAATTTTCCGTGAAAGTGCTTTGGCTCAAGGCACTCGCGCAAAACCGCCTGTTCTGCCTGCCGCATCACGGTCGCTGGTTTCAGACCGGCACATTGGCCGACATTCAGAAGACCGAGGAAGAACTCAAACGCATCGCGCTTTGAAGCGGTCGGCCGGCTTTATTCGCCGGCAGGAAGTTCACTTTCTCATGGTAAACAGGAATTTATTTCATCAAGAAACTGCTGGCGGATGAAGACGGCTTTTGTATCGTAGTTCCTTCGGTTTTAACCAAATTTTATTTATGGAACCTCAAGGTGATATCGCATTGATCGGCCTGGCCGTCATGGGCCAGAACCTCATCCTCAACATGAACGACCACGGCTTCACCGTCGTCGCTTACAACCGCACCACCGAAAAAGTGGACCATTTCCTCGCGAACGAAGCGAAGGGCACGAAAGTGCTCGGTGCGCACTCCATCGAAGAAATGGTTTCCAAACTCAAATCGCCGCGCCGCGTGATGATGCTCGTCAAGGCCGGCAAGCCGGTGGACGACTTCATTGAACTGCTCGTGCCGCATCTTTCGCCCGGCGACATCATCATTGACGGTGGCAACTCGCTGTTTGATGACACCAGCCGTCGCGTGAAATACTGCGAGAGCAAAGGGCTTTTGTTCGTCGGCACCGGTGTCAGCGGCGGCGAGGAAGGCGCGCGCAAAGGCCCGAGCATCATGCCCGGCGGCTCGCCCAAGGCGTGGCCGTTCGTGAAGGATATTTTCCAGGCCGTCTCCGCGAAGGTCGAAGGCAATGTTCCCTGCTGCGACTGGGTCGGCGAAGGCGGCGCGGGCCATTACGTGAAGATGGTCCACAACGGCATCGAATACGGTGACATGCAGTTGATCTGCGAGGCCTACAACATCATGAAGAACGGGCTCGGCATGAGCGCCGACGAGATGCACACGGTGCTCGCCGAATGGAATAAGGGCGAACTGGATTCCTATCTCATCGAAATTTCCCGCGACATTCTCGCATTCAAGGACACCGACGGCTCACCGCTCGTGGACAAGATTCTCGACACCGCCGGCCAGAAAGGCACCGGCAAATGGACGGTCATTGATTCCCAAGAAATGGGCATTCCCATCACGCTCATGGCGGAGGCGGTTTATTCCCGCTGCGTTTCCGCGTTGAAAGACGAACGCGTGAAAGCGTCACGCAAACTCAAAGGCCCGCGTCCGGCGCTCACGAGCATCGCCGCGAATCCGGAAAAGAAAAAGGCGTTCATCAACGACATCATGAGCGCGCTCTACGCCTCGAAGATTGTCAGCTATGCGCAAGGCTACATGCTCATGCGCGCGGCCGCGAAGGAACGCGGCTGGAACCTGAACTACGGCGGCATCGCCCTCATGTGGCGCGGCGGCTGCATCATCCGCTCCCGTTTCCTCGGCAAGATCAAGGAAGCTTACGACAAGAATCCGAAGCTTTCGAACCTGCTGCTCGACGATTATTTCCGCGGCGAAATCAAGAAGTCGCAGAAAGGCTGGCGCAATATCGTCGCCACGGCGGCCAAGAAAGGCATTCCGGTTCCCGCGTTTAGCACGGCGCTGGCGTTCTACGATCAATATCGTTCCGCGGTGTTGCCGGCGAACCTGCTACAGGCGCAGCGCGACTACTTCGGCGCGCACACCTACGAGCGCGTGGACAAACCGCGCGGCGAATTCTTCCACACGAACTGGACCGGCCGCGGTGGCACGACCAGCAGCAGCACTTACAATGTGTAAGGAGTTTCTTCGCAGGAGACGAGGTAACGAGTCTCCAACCGAATTAAACCAAATGAAAAACTGAAGTCAGAGACTCCTCACGTCGTCTCCTTCAACAGAATTGAAATCCCAAAGCGCGCGGCTCCGGCTGCGCGCTTTTTTATTTCGAGATAAGTTTACAGGCCGAAACCGGCTCCTTCTTGTCTCACCCTATTTTGCCAAGCGATGACCATTTTATGCAGTATTATCAATGGGTTTACGATCTTCAATTTGTCAGAACTACTTGCCTTTCTTCCGGGTTGAACCTAGCGTGTAACTGCGTTTGTTTCCGATGGTTCCCGACGGATGCGATTTCTTGCACCGTTTTCCGGCTCTTGGATTTCCAATCGTCGCCGCCCCACGCAAGGGGCTATCGTGGTTGGTTCAAATATCATGTCACATCCTTTAATTATTCAGGGCGGAATGGGCGCCGGCGTTTCCGACTGGCGGCTCGCGCGCGCCGTGTCGCAGACCGGCCAACTCGGCGTCGTGTCCGGCACGGCGGTAGCCTGCATTCTGGTGCGTCGCCTGCAAACCGGTGATCCCGGCGGCGACATGCGCCGCGCGCTTGAACATTTTCCCATTCCTGGCATCGCCGCCCGCGTGCTGGCGGATTATTTTATTCCCGGCGGCAAGGCGGCGGACGCGCCGTTCAAGCTCGCACCACTGCCCAGCCTGAAACCCAGCCCGGAATTCACCGCTCTGACCGTGCTGGCGAATTTCGCCGAGGTTTTTCTCGCCAAGGAAGGCCACAGCGGCTTGGTCGGCATCAACTTCCTGGAAAAAATCCAGTTCCCCACCCTGCCCTCGATTTTCGGCGCGATGCTCGCCAACGTGGATTATGTGCTGATGGGCGCCGGCATCCCGCGCTCGATTCCGGGCGTGCTCGACAAGCTGGCTAAGGGCGAGGCGGTGGAGTTGAAGATTGATGTCGAAGGCGCGCTCCCGGGCGAGGAATTCCATACGACATTTGATCCGGCGGCGTTTTGCGGCGGGACGGCGCCGGTATTGAAACGTCCGTATTTTCTCGGCATCGTCGCCTCCGCCACGCTCGCCATCACGCTCGCCCGCAAATCGAACGGCAGAGTGGACGGCTTCGTCGTCGAAGGCGAAACCGCCGGCGGCCACAACGCCCCGCCGCGCGGCGCGATGCAATTGACTGCGAGCGGCGAACCCATTTACGGCCCGCGCGATGTGCCCGAGCTTAATAAAATCCGCGAACTCGGACTGCCGTTCTGGCTGGCCGGTTCCTATGGCCGGCCGGAAAAACTTGCCGCCGCCCGCGCGCTCGGCGCGGCGGGAATTCAAGTCGGCACCGCGTTCGCCTTTTGCGAGGAATCGGGCATCCGCGCCGATCTCAAGCAACAAGTCATTCAACTCAGTCGCGACGGTAAGGCCAGCGTTTTCACCGATCCGCTCGCGTCACCGACGGGTTTTCCGTTCAAGGTGGTTCAGTTACCCGGCACGGCCTCGGATGCCGCGGCCAACGCCAGCCGCACGCGCTTGTGCGATCTCGGCTATCTCCGGCACGCGTATCGCAAGCCTGACGGCACGGTGGGCTATCGCTGCCCCGCCGAACCGGTTGAGGATTACGTCCGCAAAGGCGGCACGGCGGAAGAAACCGAAGGCCGCCAATGTGTCTGTAACGGTCTGACGGCCACGATCGGCCTCGCTCAAATCCGGCCCACCGGCGACACGGATCTGCCACTCATCACCGCCGGAAATGACGTGGCCTACATCGCAAATTTTCTGCGCCCCGGTCGCAGTTCTTACTCCGCCGAGGAAGTGGTCGGACGCTTGTTGAGCCAAGCTGGCTAATATCCGCGTTCTAAAAACTCAACCGGAACAGACAGATGTTGCGAAGAGCAATTCCTGCCTCAGTTCTCTCCGTTTGCTTCTGTTGAATTTCAAAGCTTTGATTGACGCCACTGCCCCGGCTGACGAAAATCCGGCATGGCAAAACCTGAATTGCAGATCGAGCAGCTCGTGACCGGCAAAGGCGCGGCTCCGAAAAACGGCGACACCGTCTCCGTCCACTACACTGGCACGTTCCTCAACGGCCAGAAGTTCGATAGCTCTGTGGATCGCAACGAGCCCTTCAGCTTTGTGCTCGGTGCGGGCATGGTCATCGCCGGCTGGGATCTCGGCGTGGCGCAGATGAAAATCGGCGACAAGGTCAAAATGACCATCCCGCCCGAACTCGCCTACGGCCGCGAAGGTTATCCCGGCGCGATCCCGCCGAACTCGACGCTGATCTTTGAAGTGGAGCTGCTCGGCATTGGCTGACACGCGCCCGAATTTCATTGTGACTGCCCCCCAAAAGAGCAATCGCTACAAACAATTTCTGGAACGACGCTCTTTTTGGATTGGCCTGCTCGTGATCGCGGCGGCCTTCACCGCCGGCGCCGTGCTGACCTGGCGCAAGTGGCCGGATCTGCTGGGTGATTTCGGGATGCAGCTTTACATTCCGTGGCGGCTGGCCGAAGGCGCGGTGCTTTACCGGGACCTTTTTTACATCGCCGGCGGCCCGCTTTCGCAATATTACCACGGGGCGCTTTTCAAAATTTTCGGCCCGTCATTTCTGACGCTGATCGTCTCCAATCTTGTCATCACCGCCGTAATCCTGCTGGTCGTTTATCAGCGCTTTCGGAAGCTGACGGATACGGTGACGGCAACGATGATCGCCCTGTCCATCGTCGTCGGTTTTGCGTTTGCGCAATACACCAGCATCGGCAATTGCAATTTTATCTCGCCATACTCGCACGAAATGTTGCACGGACTGGCCTTGTCCATTTTGGCGCTGGCGTGGATGGCGGACTGGCTGACCCATAAAAAACTCATCCGGCTGCTCGGCGCAGGTGTTTGCGCGGGGCTGGTGGCATTGTCCAAGCCGGACATTTTCCTCGCGTTGATACCGGCACTGATCGCGGCATTCGGACTGGTCTTCATAAAAACCAAGCCGCGTCAACTTCCGGCAAAGGCCTTGGGCCTTTTCGCTTTGGCCGCACTGGTTCCCCTGGCTGTCTGTTTCCTGCTTTTCATGCGGATAGCAAGCTGGCGCGAAAGCCTGCGCCTCGAATTTTTCGGCTGGCGTCCGGTGTTCGTGCCTGACGTGGTGGACAGCCCCTTTTACCAATGGTGTCTCGGCCTGGATACGCCCTTCGACCACACGCGGCAAACCTCGCTTTATTTTCTCGTTTGCGGGGTGATCATTGCGCTTTGCGCCCTGCTTTTCCAACGGGCAGCGCGGCTGGCCAACCCGTGGCGGTTGCTGGCCACCGGTGCGGCCATCGTGCCGGTGTTGATTGCGGCCTTTAAATTCAATTGGGTGAACGTCGGCGCGGTGTTGCCCCTGCTGGGTCTGGTGACGGCCATAATCTTGTTGCGACAGTTCCGACGGTCGCCGGATGAACCAAAAATAATATTCCCGCTGCTTTGGACTGCCTTCGGTATTTTGCTGCTGGCCAAACAGGGAGTTTTCCCCCGGATCTGGCACACCGGATTCACGCTGGCGCTGCCGGTGTTTGTCAGCGCGGTGTATCTGCTGCTCCGGTTGCTGCCGGATTTTTTGGAGCAACGCTTTCAGGTTCCGCACCGTCCGATGCGAGCCGGGGCGATGGCGGTTCTGGCGGTCGCCCTCGCCAGCCTGACAAACACCTCGGCGGCGTTTTATTCCCCGAAAAAATTGGCTGTTGGCCGGGGCGCTGACACCATCCTCGCCAATGGACCCGGGGGAAATTCCGTGGAAGCTCGCAACGTAAATCTCGCGCTGGATTGGATCCGAACCAATGTGCCACCTCACGCCACGCTCGCGACCCTGCCGATGGGCGTGATGCTGAATTATCTCTCGCGACATGTGAACCCAACGCCCTGCCTCGACTGGACGCCCCACCCGCTCGCGGTTTTCGGCGAGCGCCCGATGACTGCGGTGTTCGAAGCGAACCCACCCGATTACATCGCGCTGGCCGAGTGGCAGACGTATGAATTTGGCAACCGCTACTTCGGCGCGCCATCCGGCTACGGTCAGGACGTCATGGCGTGGATTCAAAAAAATTACCAGCCCGTGGCGCTCTTTGGCAGCGAGCCGCTGCGCAATGGATTGTTCGGCATTAAAATCCTGAAGCACCAGCCGCCGCCCGCCGGCGCGAACAGCGTTGAAAAACCGCCACGTTCTCCCTAGACTCTGCCCGCATGAAAAAATATCTCGTCGAATTCATCGGCACTTTCTTTCTCGTTTTAACGATCGGCATGACAGTCATTGATCCGGTCGTAGCGGCTGGCTTTGCGCCGCTGGCCATCGGTTCGGCGCTGATGATCATGGTGTATGCCGGCGGGCACATCTCCGGCGGTCATTACAATCCTGCTGTCACTATTGCCGTCTGGTTGCGCGGACGTTGCGCCGCAATCGACGTGCCGGCTTACCTTGTGGCTCAAGTTCTTGGCGCCGCTGCGGCGTCATTCATCACCTTGTATCTCAAAGGCAATCCGACATTGACCGGCAAGGAAGTCGTGGTGGTTCCGGCGCTCATCGCTGAATTCATCGGCACCTTTGCCCTATGCTACGTCGTTCTCAACGTTGCCACAGCCAAGGCCACGGCGGGCAATTCCAACTATGGCCTCGCCATCGGCTTCACCGTGACGGTGATGGCCTACGCGTTGAGCGGCATCTCCGGCGGCGCCTTCAATCCCGCCGTCGCGGTGGGCGGCAGCATCATGCATCTGGTGAAGGCATCAAACCTGTGGATTTATCTCGTGGCCAACTTTGGGGCCGGCGCGCTCGCCGCGGTGACCTTCAAGCTCACGCATCCCGACGACAAATAATTTCCATCTTTCCACCAAGTGCCGCCCGCGACCTTTCTCCGTGAAACCGCCGGCGGCACTTTGCTTTCCGTGAAGCTCCAGCCGCGCGCTTCCAAGAATGAAATCGGCGAGCCGCTCGGCGACGAACTGAAAATCAAAGTCACCGCCCCGCCAGTGGACGCGGCTGCCAATCAGGCACTCATCGAACTGCTGGCGGCAACGCTCGGCTGCTCCCGCGGCAAGGTGGAATTGATCCGTGGTCAGACATCGCGACACAAGACCGTGATGTTGCACGGCTTCACGGCAGCGGTAGTGCTCAAGCAGCTTTGATCTGATCCGCCAGTTCCTCCGCCGGATACGTCCAGATTTCCGCGAGCGTCGGGTGGTAATGCGGCATCGCCGCGAGTTCTCGCACAGTCATGCGCTTCGCCATCGCGGCGACGATTTCATGGATGAGTTCGCCTCCGACCGGGCCGACGCACGCGCCGCCGAGGATTTCGCCCGTCTTGGGATTCGCCAGCAATTTTACAAAGCCGTCCTTCGCCTCCATGATGAGCGATTTGCCATGGTCGTTGAACGGATAGCTCGCCGTGAGAAATTTAATTCCGCACGCCGCCGCTTCTTTTTCCGTCAAGCCAACCGTCGCGACTTGCGGCTCAGTGAAGACGACGGAAATCAGCAGGCGATGATCCATCCGGCGCGGCGACTTCGGCTTCACCATGTTGTGAACCGCCGTTTCGCCCTGCTGGATGGCGATGTGAACGATCTCATGCGGCCCGGTGCAATCGCCCGCCGCAAAGATGTGCGGCGCGCTCGTCTGCATTTTGGCATTGGCGATGATGCGGCCGTTAGCCTCGGTTTTCACGCCGGCCTTGGCCAAATCCAATGAAGCCGTATTCGGCACGCGACCAAGCGCGAACAGGATTTCCTCAGCGGCGACGGAAATAGTTTTGCCCGCTTGCTCAAAGGAAACGGATTTTAATTTCCCCCGCCGCTTCGCGTCCACCAACTTGGTGCCAGTGAAAACTTGAACACCTTCGCGGCGAAAAACTTTTTCAACTTCCGTTCCCGCGTCGGCATCAAACTCTTTCAATAACTTTTCGCTGCGCTGAATTAACGTCGTCTTCACGCCGAAGCGCGCAAAGAATTGCGCGAACTCACAGGCAATCGCGCCGCCGCCAAGGATGATCAGCGACTTCGGCAATTTCTTGAGCGCCACCGCATCGTCGCTCGTGATGAAGCCGACCTCGTTCAATTGCGGCAGCGGCGCGGGCGCAACGCTGGAGCCGGTGGCAATGACAAAATGTTTGGCCGTGAGTTTATTGCCATTGCTCAAGGCGACGGCATGCGCGTCGAGAAACCCGGCTTGGGCGCGGATGAATTTGAAGCGCCCGTCATTTAACTGTTGCGCCCGGAAGTCGGCAAAATCTTTGATCTGGGCCGCTTTTCGCGCCATGACTTTGGCAAAATCAAAACTGACTTTGCCGGCCCGCACGCCCCAAGTTTCGGCGTGTTCGGCGAGATGCTTCACTTCCGCCGCGTAGAGCAGGGCCTTCGTCGGCATACAGCCGCGCAGAATGCAGAGCCCGCCAACTTCGTCGCCGCCTTCAATGACGACAGTTTTCAGACCCGCTGCTGCCGCCGTGCGAGCCGCCGCATAACCGCCGCTGCCGCCGCCAATAACCGCCACGTCAAAATCGAATCGTTTCATGCGCTGAAGATGCGGCGACGACGGCGAAATGCAAATTTCAAATTTGAGTTTTGCCGGCTGGTTTCACAGAATCGGTTTATGAGCGAACTCATTTATCCCCGCAGCCCGCGTGAAACCATGGACGGCTGGCATTATCTGCCGCGCTACATTGACAAGATCCGCCTCTCCCTCGCCGGCAAGCTCCATTCCGATTATACCGACAATCTCGGCAAAGGTTTCGATGGCATGTGGCTCAAGGCCGCCGGTCTCACGCATGAACAATTCGTCGAAGTCGTGAAAAACTCGCTCACTGACGGCCAGGTCTGCGACTGGGTGCATCAAAACGTGAAGCGCACCGCCGCCGAGAAGGAAGCGCACTGGCAAGATGTCCTAAGCCGCCCGCTCGCAAGCGATCCCGCCGCTGTCGCCCGCTTAAAGATGCGCAAGGAACAGGCCGGCATCGCCCACCGCGATGATATCCAATGCTTCGTGGACTCGATTGACGCGGACGAAAAGCGGATTTAGGGAGCCGGCAGCGGTTTGACGGCGGGTGAATTCGTGCCCGTTTTTTTGGCCTTGGCAGCTTTCACAAAAGCCGCATACAACTCGTGCCAGTTGCGGCCGTTTGAGTTCAAATACTGTTCGCTCTTGGTCTTGTAGATCTCAAAAATGACCGAAATTTCCTTGATGCTCTTGTAGTCCACCGCCTGCTCTCGCGCCTGCTGCAAAAATCCCAGAATCGTGGCCGCTTCCTTCTGGGTCAGGTCGGGAACAATGGCCCGATAGCCGTTCATGGTGAATGCGACCTTGCCGATGGTGTATTTGTCCAGAATCAACCCGACTTGCGCCTCGTCCAGGTCTTTCCGCAGGCCAGCCATCAGGTCTTCATGGACGGATTTCGGCATCGCTGAATCGGCGATGACCTGCCGGTCCAGAGGGCTCAACGATTTGCCGGTGACCGGATTGATGCCGGCGGGAACGTTGGTGTAGGAATGCTCCTTGTTCCAGTCGCGAACATTCTTCAGGTGGGTGGCGATGACCTGCTGAACCCGTGCCGCCTTTTCGGCATCATCCAGATGTAGAGAGGCCGCCCATTCGGCGGCCTTTGTTTGCGTGTCGTCGATAGGATTCAATTCCGCACTGCCGGATTTAGCTACGGCAGCATTGGCCGGAATGAGCTGTCCCCAAATTGAAATAACAGGCATGCACAATAAAACCGCATAAATCAGGATTTTGTTCATGGGTTCATTTGAAAAACGGAATCAGCCGCAATGGCTACTGCCCCGCGTAATGCGCATCCACCTTCGCGCCCACGTCGCGGTAGGTCACGTCGGATTCGTAGATGATCAGGAACTGCTCGATGGCCTCGGCCTTCTTGCCCATCTTTTCAAACACGCAGCCGAGATGGTAGATGAGGTCTTTCTTTTCCTCGTCGAATCCGGGTTTTTCCTTGATGGCGTTTTGCAGCGTGCGGACGGCGGAATCGTTCATGCCGCGCTTGGCGAAGCACTGCGCCAGCAGGCTCATTGCCGCGAGCCGCTTGTTGGGATTCGCCTGCGCCTTCTGGAATTCCGCGATGGCCTCGCCGATTTTGCCAGCTTGAAAATAAAGCTGCCCCAGTTCGAAGCGGATGGCGAGATCGGTCGGATATTTCTCCGCACGCTTCTGGCACTCGGCCATCTGGAACGCCGCCTTGTCCGCCTTGATCTTTTCCACCTGCGTCGCATGATCGGCGTCGAACGGATTTAATTGCGCGAGCTGAAAATCAAACTGCCGCAAGGTCGTATCCGCAATGGCGCGATCCAACGCGGCATCGCTGGAAACGTCGTTTTGCTTGATGCGCTCGTAAAGCGCCAGCGCCTTGGAAAACTGGCTCTTCTGCGTATAAAGTTCCGCCAGCGACCGCATCATCTTGAGATTGTCCGGCTCCGCTTCCAGCCGCGCTTCGTATTCACCGATGAGCCGTTCGGCCACGTCCTCGGTCTTTTGCACGCGCTTCTCCTGCTCCAGCGAAACCGCCTCCTCCTTGTTCCGTAACACGTCGCGGAACGAGCCTTTGCCGTCTTCGAGCGCGGCATAGCCGCCTTCGTCGAGCGTGCGGTGCGCGGACAAATTTTTCTGCGCCTGCTGCAAATCGGGATCGTAAGGCGTCGTGCGGATGAGTTCGTTGAGATATTTCTCGGCCGCCTCCGCCTCCACACCGGTCTCGGCGGCGAGGTTGGCGAACTCGACCACGAGCGCCTTGTCCTTGGGTGAATTGCGCACCAGGATTTCCAGCGACAACACCGCCGTCTGCGGCAAATCCAAAACCGACGCCGCCTCCACGATGATCCGATGGGCAAAGGAATTATTCGGGTCCGAGTTGAGCACCTGCTCCACAATGGCCATGGCTTCGGCAGGATGATTGTTCAAGGCCAGCTTCGCCTTGCCGATCTGCGGCGAAGAACCCGCGCTGCTCATCATTTTTTTGAAAAAGCCAGTGCTGGCACCGGCGGACTTTCGCGCCTGCACCGCGCGCAACGCCTTCCGGCCTTCAAAGAAACTGGGCTCCTTCTCCAGCACCTGGCAGAACAGCGCCAGCGCGTAATCGTCATTCTCCCGCTGCGCGGCCTCGACCGCCTTGGTGTGCATTCGCCGCAAATCGGGCGCCAGTTCGTGCATCGTCTTTTCAGCCATAAAAGTTAAGAGCGGGAAATGTTCCCGAAGGTTTCAAGTATCAACCGCATTGTGCCCGCTGCCGCAGCGCGTGGTCCACCAAGACGAGCGCGGTCATCGCCTCGACCATCGGCACGGCGCGCGGCAACACGCACGGATCGTGCCGGCCACGGCCCTTCAGCGTAGTGTTGTGCAACGTCACGTCCACCGTGTCCTGCTCGTGCATGACGGTGGCCACGGGCTTGAACGCCGTGCGAAAGAAAATCGTCTCGCCATTCGAGATGCCGCCTTGAATGCCGCCGGAACGGTTCGCCGTCGTGAAAACTTTCCCACCCCGCGAGCGGATCGGGTCGTTGTGCTCCAGACCGGTCAGCAAAATGCCGCGGAACCCGTCGCCGCTTTCAAATCCTTTGCACGCGGGCAAACTCAACATTGCTTTCGCCAGATCGGCTTCCAGTTTGTCAAACACCGGCTCGCCCCATCCGGCGGGCACGCCGCGCGCGATGCCTTCGACGATGCCGCCGACCGTATTGCCTTCGGCGCGCATCTTCTCGATAAGCCGGATCATCTTGTCGGCAGCTTTTGCGTCGGGACAGCGGACGATGTTGGACTCGACGTCCTTGAACTTCACCTTTTCGGGATTCACGTCGCCGATGATTTTTTGCACCTGCTTGACGTAGGCGAGGACTTCCACGCCGAATTTCTCGCGCAAAACTTTTTTGGCGATCGCTCCGGCGGCTACGCGCCCAACCGTCTCGCGGGCGCTGGAACGTCCGCCGCCTTGCCACGCGCGGATGCCGTATTTGGCGAAATAAGTATAATCGGCGTGCGAAGGACGGAACTTGTCCTTCATCTCATTGTAAGCTTCGGAGCGTTGATCCTCGTTTTTGACCCAGAGACAGATGGGCGTGCCGAGCGTGTAGCCCGTGGACGAGATGCCGGACATGATCTGGATCGTGTCGGATTCCTTGCGCGGCGTGACGATTTTGGATTGTCCCGGACGGCGGCGGTCAAGATCCGGCTGGATGTCTGCCTCGGAAAGTTTCAGGCGCGGCGGGCAACCGTCCACGACGACGCCGACGCCACCGCCGTGCGATTCGCCCCACGTCGAGATGCGGAACAATTGTCCAAAGCTGCTTGCCATGACGGCAGCTTGGACAAAATGCGCCGGTTTTGCCAGCGGGAAAAAGGGCGGGCACGAGCGCCCATGTGGTAAAATTGCATGCCCGTTCGCTTTGAGCGATTCGGCCGCGATCAATCGTAGTCCGACAAATCAAACTGGCGTTGGCTGCGTTCCAAAACGCTCCGGAGTTGCGGCGATAAATATTTTTTGGCCGCGCCGTCGGTTTTCACCCGGTCGCCTTTCTTTCGGTATTTACCAAGGCCATCGCCTTCCAGCAGCCCGGCCTCCAATAGTTGCGGCAACGCGATATGCGCCCAGTGCGGGTCTTGCAGGAAATGCGCCCGGCCGTCGGCCCGCCGGGCAATCTCCATCTCCGTGATGAAGTCATCCGGAAAGTTTTCGAGATAGCGCAAAATGCAAATTCCATCCGTGCCCACACTCGTCTCATCAATCTGGTTTGTTTTCATAATTACCCTTTTTGGTTTTACTCCCATCTGACATCTTCGCCTTACCTCTCGCCAATAGTTTGGTCGCAAGCGATGAACTGCGTCAATCCACTGATATTGCTTTGTTCCGAACTAATTACACCCATGCGACCAGCATAGCCTGACGCCCGCCAAACTGGTTGTGGCCAAATGATTTTAGGGTTCGGCAAAACCGCCCCGAGTGAAGCCGGCGCACTTGCCGCTTGAAAGTTTCCCGGCCACAAATGAAACTGCTTCGCACATGAACCGCATCGTTGAGAAGTTCGCGCAGTTGAAGACCGCCGGTAAAAAAGGCCTCGTCGTCTATATTGGCGCGGGCGATCCGAATCTCCAAGCCACGCACGATCTCGCGCTGGCTTTTGACCAGGCCGGGGTGGCTGTGCTCGAACTCGGCGTGCCGTTCAGCGATCCGCTCGCCGACGGCCTCGTGAACCAGCTCGCCGCGCAGCGCGGGTTGGAATCCGGCACTACGCCGCCGAAACTTCTGGCAACCATCAAAGACATCCGCAAGCACTCGCAGATTCCGCTGGTGCTCTACATTTATTTCAACCTCATCCACAAGGTCGGCATGGAGAAATTCATCAGCGACTGCGCGGGCGCAGGCGTGGACGGCTTGCTGGTTCTGGATCTGCCGCCGGAGGAATCGGACAACTACGAAGCGCTGATGAAACGCGCCGGTCTTTGCCACATTTATCTCGTGGCGCCGACGACGCCGGAAGACCGCATGGAGCTCATCGTCAAACGCGGCGCAGGGTTCATCTACTACATTTCCCGCGAAGGCGTCACCGGCATGCAAGCCAGCGTGGCCACGAATCTGGCCACGCAGATCGCCAAGCTGCGGGCGCACACGAGCCTGCCCATCGCCATCGGCTTCGGTATTTCGAATCCCGAGCAAGCCCAAGCCGTCGCGAAAGAAGGCGACGCCTGCGTGGTGGGCAGCGCGATTGTGAATCAAATTGCGGAACATGGTAAATCACCTGAGCTCGTCGCCAAGGTTGGCGCCTTCGTGAAATCTCTGGCGGAGGCGGTAAAGTCAGCTTAAGACACACGAACACTCGAGACGTTTAACCGATCTAACCGCTCGTGAAAAACCGCGAACGCCACAGACCATTTTTACGACCCTGAAGTCTGGGGCGATTGTTGTGCATTCAAGTTTTGCTCGCGAATTTCTTTAACGGTCGGGAGATCGAGAAAGTCGGCCGCATCGAGCAGCTCCCGTTTTTCCGCAGCGTCTTGAGTAAATTCAGCCAAGTTGCGCAAGATAGGGGCGGCGGAGTGGCCGCCAAACTGAATGGTGGCCTCGATAGCCGCATGACGGACCTCCCGGTTCTGATTGGTCAGTTGGGCAAGAATGGCCTGCAGCGAGGCCTCGTCATCACCGGCCTGTAATTCCTGCAGCCGCTCAATTTGCTGCTGAATATAAAGGGCTTCATTTTGTTCAGCCTTTGCCGTAACAGCTGGTGACTCCGCAGCTGGCGGCAAAATGTTCCGGGCTAAACGCCCCGGCGCTTCCGTTTTTGCGGTCGTCGTCGAAGAAGACCTACCCGATACAACCGCCGCCTGATGAACCGGCAATCGGTTAGCCGTTGATTTTATAAAAAAGACGGCAGCCAGCAGCGTGGCTGCTACGAGGAACAACGGTAGGATTTTAGTTCTCACGATGAAAACGCTGGCTTCATTGATTGTCAGAAAAATGAAAAACGATCCAAAACGGTGGTCGGCCATTCTGGATCGCGATGCACGACACAGGAACAATTATTAGTTCACTACGTTGGCTTCTGCAGGCACCTTACCGCTGCCATTGCCTGATAAACTGCCGGTAAACAGATTGGTTTGGCTGTTTATTGACTTGTCAACGCCTTGACCACTGAGCGCTTGAGCGTTGAATTTCAACGATTCGTTTTGGGTGCCATCTTTGTTGGTCGCCGACAGGCTATCATTCACGCTGTAATTGCCCCTCAAGTCAAACACCACCGCGGAACTTTCGGCGTTGGTGATATTATTATGGAAATGAAGCGTGATAATGCCTTGCTCGGCATATTGGCTGGCACCTTTATTATTCGGAGAATCTGTGGATATCAGGTTGTCAACCCCAAGCACCATCCTGCCTTGAGCAGTAAGATCAGCCATTACTGTTTTGGATTTGGTATTGATGACATAGATGCTCGGCGGACTATCATTGGTGACGCCAGGACCAACCGCCAGGGTGACGTTGTCGTTAAAACCTAGATCAGTCAAAACCTGTTTGGAAGTGATAGTGGCAGTCTTGAACATGGTTTTATTATGGTTGGTGGCAACGTAGGTAATCTTCATCTGGATGTTCATGGGAGCGTATAAGGCTCCATTGGTATCGGTGAAGCCGCCCGCGCTGAGTTGAAAAGGCGTGAAAGCCATTAGCCCGGCAGCCAATGCACAGCCCGTGATTACATGATTGATTTTCATATATTTCTTTATTTGTGTTTTGTTTATGCCCTTTAACTTTCAACGCTCAAGGCGAGCGCTGTCTTGTAGGATTAACTTTGTTAAACTTTGCGTTCGGGTTCAATTGGAGGAACACCGCAACACGTTAGAGCGCTTGATTTATCACCGCTAAGAAATAAGCCTACCTGTCATTAGGGCAACCTCTGACGATCTGCCCATCGCCATCGGCTTCGGCATTTCCAATCCCGATCAGGCCAAAGCCGTCGCCAAGGAAGATGACGCCTACGTCGCCGGCAGCGCCATCGTGAACCAGATCGCCGAGCACGGCAAATCACCGGAACTCGTCGCGAAGCTGGGGAGGGGCGTAAAATTGCTGGCGGATGCGGTCAAAACGATTTGACCGTTGCCGGCCGGACAAGCGACGGGTTTCAGATCATTCGCCCATCAGGGCGTGATAGTGTGCCTCCACTTCATCCAGGCAGGTGACGGAAAGATATTCCCCCGCCTCGGCAAAGTATTTTTTCGCTTCATCTTTTTTCCCCAGCGCTGCACAGGCCACCGCGAGATAACCCTTACAGGTGAGGATAACCGGTTCGAACATGTAAAAATTTCGCTGCGGCTGCTTCTCGTAGCCGGCCAATGCCTCCCGCATATGACGTTCCATGTCGGCAAAATTCCCTTCCCGATATGCAATTTTACCGCGCAGATTCGGCAGGTAATTCCGGGCCAGCTCGGCAAGTTGCGCCGTTTCGGCCAGCGCCAGTAATTGCCTCGCTTCCGCAGGACGGTTGAAGCGCTCGACCAAAAAACCTCCCATATCAATCCAGACCACCGATTTGTCCGTCGCTTCGTCCAGGGCCAGCCGATACATCTCCAAACCCCGGTCATACTGCTTGGCCGTCGAGTAAATGGTGGCCAGGTGAACATGATACAACCACTGCGGCATCTTCGCCTGTTCAGCGGCGGCTTCAAAAAGTTTAACCGCTTCCTCCAACTGACCTTTCCCGGCCAGGGCCAACGCGCGGTAACGGGCTATTTCCGCTTCGCCAATTCCAATTTTGGTCGAGCGCTGGGCGCTTTTTAACTGTTCCAGGCGTTGCAGAACTTCATCCCAGCGGCGCCAGTTCCGGGCGGAGTGCAATTCGCGAAACAAGGTTTGAGTGCGGCCGAACCACCAGTGCAGTGCGGGAAACAGGAGCACCACCACCGCCAGCAATCCGCCCATAAAAAACATCAGGGGCACCCGATGCCGATACACCGCAAAGGCAAACATCACCGCGATCAATAGAATGGTGAACCACGATTCGCGCAGGGATTTCAACCAGTTGGCCAGGAAGCCGGGCGCCGTGCCCTTCAAATAAGCCAGTTCCTGTTTGGGGGTTATCTCCACTTTATATTCGGGACACGAAGCGCCTTCCACCTGCGCCTTGGCAAAGTCGTGGATTTCCATCGTCTGCTGGGACAAGTCGGTCCAGCCGCGCGCCTCCAAAATCTTTCGCGCCGCTTCCGGCGTGTCCGCCTCAATCCGCTCCACTTCTTCCTGTCCCGTCGCCGTCTTGCCCGTCCAGAGAAATATTGGCATAGCGATAGACAAATAGCGGCCAAACTTTCCGTCGTCTAGGCAAAAACGGTGCGCGGCGGTCGCGTCCCGCACGGATGAGCAAGATTGATTTCATCACGGCAATCAAACACATTTACCGTCAATCCGGCGGCATCACAGCATGATTATTGAACTATGAAAGCAAAATCCAACATCAAGGACCGTTTTGTCATCATCATGGCCGGCGGACGTGGCGAGCGTTTCTGGCCGTTGAGCCGCGAGAAGACGCCCAAGCAGCTCATCAAGCTGCTCGGCGACAAATCCTTTCTCCAGGAAGCCGTCGCGAATGTCCTGCCACTGGTGCCGCTCAAGAACATTTTCATCATCACCAACGCCGCGCAGGCACCGGAAGTGCGCAAGCAATTGCCGAAACTGCCCAAGGACAACGTCGTCGCCGAACCGGTCGGGCGCGACACCTGCGCCGCCGTCACGCTGGCAGCGGCAATAGTCGGCGCGCGTTCCACGACGGGAGTGATGGCCGTGCTGCCCGCCGACCATGTCATTCCCGAAACGAAAAAGTTTCAGCAGGTTTTGAGCGACGCGTTCGATGTCGCCGCACAGGGACAGGCGATCGTGACCATCGGCATCAAGCCAAGCGAACCGGCGACGGGCTACGGCTACATCCACACCGGCGCGGAATTGCCGACGCCGTCCGGCGCGAAGAAGACCAAGACCATTTTCTACAAGGCCGAACGCTTCGTGGAAAAACCAGATTTTGAGAAGGCGCTGGAATACGTGAACAACGGCCAGTATCGCTGGAACGCGGGGATGTTCGTGTGGAGTTTCGTCACTGTGACGAACGGCCTGCAGGCGCATCAGCCGGAAATGTTCGACGCCTGTCAGCGCTGGTTCAAGGTCGCGAACAATCCGGCGAAGCTGGCGAAAGTCCTCGCGAAGGAATACCCGGCCATCAAAAAAATCTCGATTGACTTTGCGCTCATGGAAAAGGCGCAGAACGTCATCGTGGCCGACGGCGCGTTTGAATGGGACGACCTCGGCGCGTGGCCGGCACTGGCGCGGCACGTCAAGCAGGACGCCGAGGGCAACGCGGCCGTGGCAGATTTCATCCACGTGGACGCGGCGCGGAACATCATTTACGACGCCCGCACCAAGGCGCATCGCACGCCCATCTGCGTGGTCGGCTTACGTGATTCCATTCTCGTGCAGACGGACGACGCGGTGTTGCTCGCGCACAAATCCCAGGCGCAGAAAATCAAGGAACTGGTCAAACGCCTCGCGGAAGATCCGAGATTGAAGAAGCTGGTTTGAACTGGAATTGATGCCTCGCAACTCACGCTGGAGCGCCGGCATCTTGCCGGCGGGGCTTTTGTGGGAAAACACGCCGGCTGGAAGCCGGCGCTCCAGTTAGCCGCGCCGGATTTCCGAACCTTGGAACCGGATTTCGATGCGATACACCTTCTTGGTGCGGCAAGTGATCTTGCCGGTCTTCAGGTCGATTGAATCCGGAATCTCAATCCGGTGGATGTCCACGGCGGCGTGATAGCCGCGCTCGGAAAACACATCAATCAACATCGCCAGCGCGAGCGGTGAGTCCAGGAGCTTTTCCTCGCTGTTGATGTGCGCGCTGCCGCTGATGGCGTGACGGAGAACGATGGGAAGAATTTTTTCCTCGATGAAATGGGTGACTCCGGCAAACACATCTGCGTGTTCCAACTCGTAGCTATCGAGACGTTTTACCAACTCCTGTCGGGCGTGAATGATGATCTGGCTGGCCACGGGCACGCCGCGCAGCCGGTCCACGGTGCGCGAATCCAGTTCCAGCGTGCTCTGATATTCCAGCTCATGCAGGATGTTCTGTTCCACCTCGGCGACCGGTCCCTGGGCATTGATGAAGTGGTAATGGTAAATCTCCTTCAGCGATTGCAGCGCATCCCAGGTCTGTTCCTTGAACACGCGATAACGGCGGCGGGCCAATGCCTCATCGTGATCGGTGGGACGGTCCTCCGGCATCTCGCTGGAACCGGTGCGCGCGGCCTCCTCCATCAGTGCGCGGGTCTCGCGGCCGCGCTTGAGCTGTCGCGCGACGGATTCCTTCTCGTCCACGAACAGCACCATGATGTGGATGGTCGGCTGGCGGAAATGGATGCTCAACGGCGTGTTGTAGAACTCGCGGCGCAACGCGTGCATCTTGTCCACGAGCAACTTCAGACATTCAACTTGCACCTGGGTGCGGGGAAAGCCGTCGAGGATGACGCCATCGTGATATTCAGGCCGCAGCAATTCGCGCAACAACAGTGCAACGACATCGCGGTCGCCCACCATGTTGCCGGCGTCTTTCAAGGCCTTGGCTTCGGGCGAATTCAGCAACGAACTCATCACGATCGGCTGGCAGGTGAGGCCGCGCACCTTGGCGATGAAATTGGTGTTCGTGCCCTTGCCGGCACCGGGCGCGCCGCCCAGCAGGATGATTTCCTTGGGAAAGCGCATGTTGTCACGACCGAACTGCGTTTCCAGTTCGCGCCAGACGGAATTGAAAATCAACTGGGCATCTTTGATTTCCAAGTCGCTGCGTTTGGAGGCAGCGGGCGCGACGGCGGCTGGTGAAGTTTCGGTGGTTGGCATGGCTTTCTTTTTAGGGACGGCAAGGATACAAAAGACCGGTCACGACGCACGCGATTTCATCATCCCGCACACGGGGACGAACGAAATCCCCTTGACGGCCAAACCCTTGAAATTGAATTGTTGAATTGGCGTTTGCCGTGGCGATGTGTCAATTTACGGCACGAACTCAATCAAAATTTATGGCCCAGGCAATCATGGATCCAGAAAAGGTGCGCCGGTTCGCCGAGGAACTGCAGCGCTTCAGCACCGACGTCGAAAACCGGATGACGATGTTGCACGCGCGGTTCGCGGCACTCGGCGACAGTTGGTCGGACCAGGAGCATGAGAAATTTTCCGAGGAATTCCGGCAGACGCTCAAGGCCTTGAAGAAATTCACCGAGATGTCCAAGGCGCACACGCCGTATCTGCTGCGCAAGGCCCAGCGCATCGAGGAATATCTGAACCAGCGCTGAATCTCATGGCCGGACAAGCTCAAATCACTTCCGTCGAGGCGCTCGAAGCCTTCCGTTCGGACCTGATCGTGTATTTGAGCCAGATGCAGCCGGTGCTTGACGAAATCGGCAGCGACGTGGTGCGCATGAAATTCTGGCTGCAAAACGACCAGCGCCAGCTTTGGGAAGGCCAACTCCGTCAGCGCAGGCGAAAACTGGAAGAGGCACAGGCGGAATTGTTCAACGCCCGGCTTTCCACGTTTCAAGACTCGACCATCCTGCCGCAAATGGCGGTGCAAAAAGCCCAACGTGCCGTGGAGGAAGCCGAGCAGAAGATGGCCGCGTTAAAAAAATGGGATCGCGAGTTGGAAGCCCAGAGTAATCCGCTGGTCAAACAGGTGGATCAGCTAAAAGGATTCCTCACCAGCGACATGAATCAGGCGATTACTTACCTGACGCAAGTCATCAAGACACTGGAAGCCTACAAGGAAGTCGTGCCCACGGGCTCGTCGGCGCCGAACACACCACCACCAGCCGCCGACCACAAACCCACTTCATGAATCTGAACGGAAACAAGAGCCGGCTGGCGGGATTGACCAAGGAGATTACGCTGCGTTGGGCGGACACCAAGGAACATTGGCGCGACGCCAAGGGCGCGGAATTTGAGCGTCAGTTCATGCAGGATCTGTTTCCCCACGTGAACGCCGCGACGGCCGCCATCGAGAAACTGGACGAAATTTTCAAACGAATCAGGAACGACTGTGAATAATCCCCCCGGAAGCAAAGATTTGTTGGTGCAATTGGACACGCTGAAAACTGTGGTGCGGGATTTCGCCGCCCGCGAGGAAAATCTCAACCGCACCTATCGCGAGCAGACCGCAACCGAGAGCAACCTGTTTGAAACTCACAGTCATCAGCAGATCACTGGCGCCTCGGCGCGACAAGCCGCCGAGGTGGACAGTTTCGCCGCCGCGAAAGAACAGTTGAAATACCGCATCGCCGTCCGTAAAGCCCGGATCACCCGCGCCCACGACGCGTGTCGCGGCAAGATGTCGGTGGATATCGGCGCGCAGGAAAAAGCCTGTCAAATCCAGGCGCAACAAAGTTTGCTGGCCGCCGAACAACGGCGTGATGCCGAACTGACGCAGGCCGCCAACGCATTCGAAAATTTCCAGCAGCGGCAGGCGGATGCCGCCGGAACTTTTCAAGAACTCGAACTCTCGGTGCGCCGCGCGTTCGGTGGTTATGGCAAATTCCGCCGGCAGCTCAACGCCACCCACCCCGAAGCGGAAATGCTCCCCGTCGGCGATGGCAATGAATCGCTCGACGAATTTCAGCGTCTCAGCACCAAACTCGGAGCCGATTTGGAACGCTTCAAGCAATCGCCCCTGCCAAAAATTTTTCGATTTTTCCCGATCTGGCTGGCCACGCTATTGTTGCTGGGAGTGGTCGCCGCCGATCTGGTGTTACGCCACTTCGGCAATCACGCCGTTACGCATCAGCACGCGGCCATCGCCTTGGCAGCACTGGTGATTATAGTGGTTGTTTATGTGATCGGGCTGCGCTCTGCGGGGTCGCTCGCCTCCGCGATCGCGAAGGACTTTGTCCGGGCGCGCCATCTGGTGAACGCCAGTTTCGATCAGGCAGCCGCCCACCATCAAAACGAGCAGGTGCGGATTGAAAACGAATTTCAAGAAACCAAGAACGCCATCAATCAGGAATGGAAGCGGGCGACGAGGGAAATTGCTCAATCGCGCAACATCCGCCCCACGGCGGTGATCGAGCGGGCGACGCGGCTGCATCAAAAGAACGAACTGTTTTACCAGTCAGAACTCCATCGGATGCAGCGGGCGCATGAAGAAATCATGGCGCAGTTCCGGCAGCAAGCGGAAAACCAGACGCGACAACTCATCGAGGCGCGCAAACTTAAAACAGCGCAGTTGGAAACGGATTTTCAAAACGGCTGGCAGGTGCTGGCGGCCGATTGGCAAAAGGAGGTTCTGCCGCTATGCGAAGCGCTTCAGACCGCGAACGCAACGGCGGAAAAACTTTTTCCGGCGTGGGATACGATGGATTTGGAACAGTGGCAACCGCCGCAGACCTTTCTGAATGCGGTGAAATTTGCGCAGTTGGAAGTGGAGCTGGAGAAGTTCATCGGCGGTTTGCCGAAGGACAAGCGCCTCGCCCTGCCCTGCCCGCCGGTGTTTTCGTTGCCGTTGTTGCTGACGCATCCGCAGCAAGGTTCGTTGCTGTTCGAGACCGGCAAGGATGGCGGCGACTCGGCGGTTGGCGCGATCAACAACCTCATTCTCCGCCTGCTCGCCACCACGCCGCCGGGGCGGCTGGAGTTCACGATCTTTGATCCGGTCGGACTGGGACAGAATTTCGCTGCGCTGATGCACTTGGCGGATTACGAGGCGAATACCATCAACAGCCGCATCTGGACGCAGTCGGCGCAGTTCGAGGAAAAGCTCGCGGAACTGAACGAGCACATGGAGAAGATCATCCAGATGTATCTCCGCAACGAATACGCGACGATCACGGAATACAACGCGCAAGCCGGTAGCGTCGCGGAGAAATATCATTTCCTCGTCATCGCGTCGTTCCCGGTGAATTTCAGCGACACGGCGGCGAAGCGGCTGCGCAACATCGCCGCGAACGGTGCGCGTTGCGGCGTCTTCACGCTCATCCAATGGGATCAGCGCAACGCCGCGCCCTCGGATTTCGTGCCGGACGAACTCCGCAAACACAGCGTGAATCTGTTGCACACGGAAAAAGGTTTTGTCTTCTCGCATTGGAAAGCGGCGGGGACGAATGTCGCGCTCGATCCGATGCCGACGGCGGAATTCACCACGCAGTTGTTGCATCGTATCGGCGACGCCGGAAAAAATTCCAATCGCGTCGAAGTGCCGTTTGAACAAGTTGCCCCGGACGCGGCGGATTTGTGGACCGAGGAAACGAGCGAAGAACTGCGCGTGCCGATCGGGCGTTCCGGCGCGACCAAGCTGCAATATCTCGCGCTCGGCCGCGACACGCGCCAGCACGCGCTGCTCGCGGGCAAGACGGGTTCCGGCAAATCCACGCTGTTCCACATCATCATCACGAACCTTGCGCTGCGGTGCAGCCCGGAGCAGGCAGAATTTTACCTCGTGGACTTCAAGAAAGGCGTCGAGTTCAAGTGCTACGCCAGCCATCGCCTGCCGCATGCGAAAGTGGTAGCCATCGAG
>Ga0068856_100001038_pt1 | contig 29509 bp, 34 predicted proteins | sample KBSCornC62_FD_66595 | JGI IMG/M metagenome (GOLD analysis project Ga0068856, IMG submission 66595) | Corn rhizosphere microbial communities from Kellogg Biological Station, Michigan, USA - KBS Corn C6-2 | ecosystem: Host-associated > Plants > Roots > Rhizosphere > Soil ... | reverse complement strand
CCGTCAGCATGCCTTGCGAATAGAGCAGCACCGCGATGATCCCCATCGTCTTCTGCGCGTCATTGCCGCCATGCCCCAGCGAATAGAGTGACGCCGACACAAGCTGCATCTTGCGGAACACCCGGTCCGCCCCCTGCGGCGTGAAGCGCCGGAAGATCCAGCTCACGATCAGCACCAGCAGCAATGCCAGGATCAGCCCGATCGCAGGCGACAGCACGATGGCGGCGCTGGTCTTGAACACCCCGCTCCATACCACTGCCGAAGCCCCGGCCTTGGCGGTCCCCGCGCCCAGCAATCCGCCGATCAGCGCATGACTGCTGGAGGAAGGGATGCCCAACCCCCAGGTGATGAGGTTCCAGGCGATCGCCCCCATCAGCGCGCCGAAAATCACGGCCGGATCGATGATGCTGGCATCGACAATGCCCTTGCCCACCGTCTCCGCCACATGCAACCCGAAGAAGAGGAAGGCGATGAAATTGAAGAACGCCGCCCACGCGACCGCATATTGCGGTTTCAAGACCCGCGTCGATACGATGGTCGCGATCGAGTTGGCGGCGTCGTGCAGCCCGTTCAGGAAATCGAACAGCAGCGCGATGCCGATCAGCGCGACCAGCAGCGGAAAGGCGAGTTGGGCTTCCATATGTCTGCGGCTCTTGTCTTCTCTGGCCGGATCAGGCGTGGTCGATGACCAGGCCGGAAATCTCGTTGGCGACGTCCTCGAACCGATCCGTCACCTTCTCCAGATGGCTGTAGATTTCGTTTCCAACGACGAAATCCATCGGATTGCCCTGCCGCGCCTGATTGTAGAGCGCTTTCAGTCCCGCCTCATGCAGGATGTCGGCATGCCCCTCCAGCTTCACCAGCCGTTCGGTCAGGTCATGCAGCCGCGCCGAATTGAGGTTCAGCGAACGCAGCAGCGGCATCGTCTCCGCCGTGATCCGCGCGCATTCGACGATCAGCGCGCTCATGTCCTGCATCTGGGACGGAAATTCCGTCACCTCGAACAGCGCGATAGCCTTGGCCGTCTGGTTCATCTGGTCGATGGCGTCGTCCATCACCCCGATCAGTCCGGTGATGGCGCTGCGATCGAACGGCGTCACGAAGATGCGGCGCACATCCTGCAGCACTTCGCGGATGATGTCGTCCGCCTCATGCTCCCGGTCCGAAATCTCCTTGATATGGGCATCGATGTCCGGCCCGCCCTTCAGCAGCTTGGCGAGCGCATCAGCACCGGCGACCAGGGTCGCAGCATGATCCTCGAACTGCTCGAAAAAGCGCCCTTGCTTGGGCATCAGCGCGTGAAACCAGCGCAGCATTCCAGTCCTTTCGCTTTGCCATTCCTTGACCCGCAGCAACGTCCGCACGAACAGGCCCGGATCACGGGGTGGTTCGCGGAAAGCGGCGATGATGGATTGCAGATCGGGTTCGTCGACAGCCTTTGCAGCTTCGGCAACCGGGAACCATCGCAGTTCCCGCTGCCCTTGTTCGGGCCATTGCGACAACTGGCCCGTCACCGCAAGCGGGAAAACCTCGACAGTCGCCTCTTTCGTGTCGCCCCGCCGCCGCTTCTTGTCATAGCGATAGCGGCCGAGCGGCGCAGGGCAGGCAATGCCGTGAATGCCCGCCTCTTCATAGGCCTCCAGCTCGGCAGCGCGATGGCCGGCCATGCCCTTGATGCGATTGCCCTTGGGGATCACCCAGCGGCGGGTATCGCGCGAGGTGATCAACAGGATCCGCATCGACCCGTCAGGGCCGGTCGAATAGGGAAGGGCGGCGATCTGACGCATTCAGCCGCCCTTATACGCCCGCTGGCGCATCCGATCGAGTTTTGCCCACCCCTGGTCCATCCGCGCCTTGTAACGAAATCGTCACATTGCGCAATCAAGCAGGTTATCAGATCGAAAGCCGCGCCGTCAGCCGGATATCCCGTCCCGCCAGGGGGGCGTAGTCCTTCAGGAAACTGGCCGCCCGCCGCGCCTCCACATCGAAGATATTGTTGGCGGAAAGGGTGATGGTCGTCCGGCCGTTGCCCTTTATCGGCTTGAAGGACAACGATGCGTTGACCAGTGTGAAGCCGTCGGTCGGCGTTTCGGTGTCGGTGATGCGGTTCTGGGCGAAGCTGCGTTCGACTTCGCCGCGAACGCTCAACCGATCGCCCTGCAGTTCCAGGCCGCCCAGCAGACGCAGCGGAGGTATGCGCGGCGCCGGGCCGGATCCGACGATGGTGGCGCGCACATAATCTGCCACGCCGTCCAGGTTGAGGGCATAGCTGCCGATCTGCCCCAACTTCACCGTGCCTTCCGCTTCAAAGCCGAGATAGCGCGCATTCGCCTGCAGATTCTGGTAGCAGGGGAAGGATAGCGGTTCGCCCCCATTGGCGGCCATGCAGACGCCGTCATCGACCCGCACATCGTAGATATAGCCGTCGAACCAGTTATGATAGGCCGAGAGCGAGAGCGTGTAGCCATCGCCCTGGCCGCGCAGCGTGCCTTCGATGCCCCAACTCTTTTCCAGTCCGAAATCAGGATTGCCGAGTTCAAAGGCTTGCGTTCCGGCGTGATTGCCGCGGGCAAACAGCTCTTCGGCCGAAGGAGCCCGCTCCGTACGGGACAGGTTCAGTCCGACGCGCCAGCCGGGCACGAGTTCCTGACTGACACCCAGTGAGCCGGACAGCGCATTGAAGCTGCGATGATAGGCGGGGTTGAACAAGGTCTCGTCCGCATCCGCTGCGACGCGCGTATGTTCATAACGGCCGCCCAGTTCGATCCGCGTGGTGCCCAGGTCGAAGGACTGCAGCGTGAAGAAGCCCAGTTGCTCCGTTTCGTTGCGCGGCAGGAACTTTTCCTCCCCCTCGACATGGAAGTTGCGCGCGAAGAACTGCGCGCCGATCGCGCCGTCCCATCCGCCGCGCTTCGCCTGCACCAGTTCGAGCCGCGATTCGATCGACTGGTTGTAGAATGTCGTGCCGACCTCGCCCGTCTCCTCGATCTCCTGATGCTGATAGTCGGCGAAGCCGGCGCGGAGGCGGATGGATTCCAGGAAGCCGCCATTGACCGGCAATTCGGCGCGCAGATCGGCACGATCCTGCTTCATGTGCAACCGCACCTTTTCCGCTTCGCCATCGGCATCGAGCGAATAGCGGACCGGCACGCCGTAGAAATTGTCGGTATGCGCGACCGAAAGGCCCAGATTGCCGCCATCGGTGATGAGCGCCGCGCCGCCCGCCACTTCCCAGGTTCGCGCTCCGCTGTTGGGCAGCTTGCCTCTCAGGCTGGCGAGGTCGCGGATTGCCGGATCGCCGCTGGCAGCCGCCTGTGCCCGCAGAGCGGGGGTCAGGATGTAGTTGCCGGTGTCCAGGTCGCCGCTTCTGGAATAGCTGCCATCGAAATGGACAACGAACTTGTCGCCAATGGGCGCTTCGATCTCGCCCGATCCGGTGCGTTCATGGGCGGCGCTGCCATAGGTGGCGATGCCGTCGATGTGGATCGGTTCGTCCGGCACGCGGCGGGGAATGCGGCTGTCGATCACGTTGACCACGCCGCCAATGGCCGAGGAGCCGTAGAGCAGGGCGGCGGGTCCGCGCAGCACCTCTATGCGATCGGCGGTAAGGGGATTGATCGCCACGGCGTGATCGACAGAGGTGTTCGAGACGTCGAAGCTGCCTATGCCGTCGGTGAGGATGCGCACGCGTTCGCCCTGGAAGCCGCGCAGCACGGGGCGCGATGCATTGGGGCCGAAGGAGGTCGCGGATACGCCAGGCTGGCGGGCGAGCGTGTCGCCGATCGTCGGACGCAGCGACCTGGTCAGCTCTTCGCCGGACACGACCGACGTACCTGAAAGAATATCGCCTTGCCGGCGGGGAATGATGGCGGTGACGACGATGTCGGCCCGCTGATCATGATAGCCCTGGGGAGAGGAGTCCGATGCCGGAGCCTGGGCCATGGCGGGCAAACTGGCAGACAATGCGGAGAGGGCGCAACCGGCACGCAACAGTGCGGAACGATACATTCGGTTCGTCATCCTTCATGATTGGGAAGAAGATGGTGCCCTCCTATCTGAAATGATATAGCATATCAACATCGCACGAGCCGGATTTGATCCATCGCGCCCGAAACGGTTTGAGTGCACCGCGAGAAGCAATCAGAGAAAGAGAAATTCCGCCAGCGCCGCGGCGGCGGCGGGGCTTTCGCTGCCGACAGCCTGTCGCACTTCGATGGCTGGCAACGGCTGTTCGAGTGCAATTCGCCTGATGCCGGTCATTCGTCCAAGATCACGGGCGAGCGGGCCGAAGGCGGCAAAGCAGCCGGCGCCTTCGCGCAATATGGTCATGATGTCGAACAGATTGTCGGTCTCCAGCACCGGATCCCCCAACCTTATGCCACTGCGCAGCAGCGCCTCGTCGATGATCCGCCGCAGGCTGTTGCGCGGTTCCATGGCGAGCGTCGGGATCGCGGCAAGCTCCGTCGTGGCCACACTGTCGCGGCGGGCGAGGGGGTGATCGACGCCCGCGTAAAGGTTGATCTGTTCCGACCAGCCATAGCGGGAGGGGGGCTCGTCCGTTTCGCCCAGGGCATAGAAATAGGCTATGTCGGCCTTGCCTCGCCGCAGCGACCAGGCGGCTTCGTCCGCCAGGTGGATCGTCAGGTCGAGCGTGATCGCTATGTCGTCATTCGCCGCCTCGAAAGCGGCAAGCGCATCCTGGAAATGGCCGAAAACCGGGGCTGGGGCCGCCAGGACGATGTTTTGCCTTGAAGGAGGGGATTCGGCCAGCGGCGCGGCAGGCGACGGTGATGTCATGTCGTTGGCCTGGTCGACCTGCCAGTTTTCCGGCTGGTCCTGCGACAGCAGCGTCATGGCTTCCGCTGTTTTTCGGCCGGCCGGCGTCAGGTGGGGATTGCCGGCAAGATCGTCGAACAGGCGATAGCCGAGGCGCAGTTCCAGCGAGGCCAGATCGCGGGCGACATCGTCGGCCGAAACGCCAAGATCACGGGCGCAGCGCAAGAGGCTGCCCGATGCCACCATCTGCGCGAATATATCCAACTGGCGCAGGGAAGGCGTGGCCATGAGCCCCTGATAGTGCAAATATCGTGCGGGGTTAAGGCGGATATTGGGTGAATATCTCTTTGCCATATTGACGAGGGCCGCCCAAAGATGGCAGGGCGCTCAGCCTGACGGGCGGGTATAGCTCAATGGTAGAGCACTAGCCTTCCAAGCTTGTGATGCGGGTTCGATCCCCGCTACCCGCTCCACGTTTTCCGTCAGTTTTCGCCTTGAGCCCACCGGAAGGGCAATCCGGGATAAGCACAGGATAAGCACGCGAAAATGCAGCCAGAAGGCCAGATTAAAGAGCTGAAGGCGCGCATTGCTGCGCTCGAACTCATCGTGATCGGAACTGTGGGCGCCGGTATTGTGAACCGGTCCCCTGATTTGGAGAGCGCGAGTTACGCAATAAAGCGGCAGGCTGACTTCTGGCGAGATATGGGGAAGGCGGTAGGTGGCCCCGATGGCGTTGAAGGGCTGGAGGCGCAGATCGATCGCTTGGTGCCGTTGCTGAAGCTGTTCGGCGAAGAACTATTTCGCGACGCGCAAAAGAAATCCGAATAGGGTCGACCCGGTCAGCGTCGGGAGCTGGATTGCACTCCTGTGAAGGGGCCTAAGATGAACATCGTCGAGCGAGCGGGAAACTGGTTGATCCTCCTTGGTGCGGCCACCTTGGCAGCAATCTTCGCGGTCGTGCTCGTGAATGGGGTCTGGCCGGAATTCCTGCACCCGGTTCAGAGCTATTTTGCCTTCCTGGGCGACTTGATCGGGGATGCCGCGATCGTCGTTGAAGGTCTGACATTCATCGGCCCGGGCTTGCTCGTGCGAGAGATTGGTCGACGCGTATCGGCAACCAAGGCGCGTGCGGCTTCTAGGCCCGCCTAACACCTTCCCCGCCAGCGGGCGCTTTCTCTCCCGCAGCCAGAAATAGCAGCCCAGCCGCTTCCATCGCAGCGCGCAGCGCATCCTTCGTCGGCTGTCGCACGGCATCGCCAGCCTCGAAGCGCTTAACAGTAGCGATCCCGACCTTGGCGGCCTCCGCCAGATCCACAGCGGACCATTCGAGTAGCGCGCGTCCTGCGCGGCACAGATTCGGTGAAAACTCCATTTGATACTTGTGGCATCAAATAATGCTTGCGGCAACTCTGTTAACTGATACCATTAGCATCAGTTCTTAACCGAACAGCCGGAGCGGAAGCTACCAACGACCGCCCCGGCCTAACCGCAATCGTCGTTAGGAGACGATCATGGCTAAGCCCACAGTACCTTTTCGGAAAATTACCGCAAACCCTTCACAGCTCGTTGACTGTCCGCCGCCCACAGAGCGCACCCGCCTCGGGGATCTGCATAAAAATGAAGAAGGACAGTCGGATATGAACATGATGAGTTCCATCAATATGCTGGGCGCAACCCCGCTGGGTGAAGATGGACCTGGCCGGTCACGCACGCTCAACGAGCAGATCGCGAATCTGGACACCGTGGCTTTGGCAGATCGGTACGATTATCCTTGGGTTTGGCTGTCAGAGGTGAAGGAAACTGGAGCCTCCATTCTTTTGGGATACGCTGCCGATGGCTCCAAGTCCCTGCAGGTGGGATGTTCATGCGATGAGCATCTGGAAGATCGGCTAATTCGCACGAAGGCGCTGGCTACACATATGGACATGGTTGATGGTGCGCGGGCAGAGATTATGCGGATAATGGAGGTCGAGCATCCCACACAGGTGATGGACTTCAGACCCAAGAACCTCCGCAAAACTTTCGCCATAGTCAGGGATTTTCTCGCCACCGGCCATCGCCTGTTTATCGATAGAAAGGGCCGGGTTCAAACAGGCGGATCCTTTCCTCGCGAGTGGCTCACCGCAGAGCGCCCCCGACAAATCGAGATCGAGAAGGCCGCACGGGCGTATTTCGAACTGCGGGAGAAATGGCACACTGATCGCTATTTAAAGCGGATCATTCGCTCCTTGGGGAAACTGCACGATGGAAGTGGCTGCATCGTCTTGGATGGAGAAATCGCATGAACGCCGTAACCAAGATCGCCCCTGCTTCGGAGCTCGCCTCACGTGACAAGTTGCAGATATTCGACCACGTCCCGCGCCATCACGGGGTGGTCGCTGTCGACCTGGATGACGGTTGCCCTCTCATCCATGGTGGAGAGGTAGCAGTCTATGACGAGTGGGATCTTCGTTACAATCCGCTTCAGGATGGCGGGCTCTATGTGCGAGAATATCAATCGACGCCGGCCGCGATGCCGAGGCAGCAGTTTGCGGACGCGTTCGTCCAGTATGGCGCGCGTCTCGATATTCGGCGGGAGATTGTGCGGGTAGCGAGGTGGGCCGGCAAAGATAAATCCCGCTGGTGCATTCATCCGATGAAAGCCGTCCAGGGAGGGGTCTTCGTGTTTTCCGACGGACCTTTCGAAGAATTCTACGTGACAAACACGCTGATCGGAAAGGTAGTGGGCGTTTACAGGCCGCATATCGACTAAGCACGCTCCCCGGCCTCGAGGTCGGGGCGTTATTCCGGCTGCGGCACGGTCTCCTCGGCGCTCTTCATCTGCTCATCCAAAAGCCGCGATACCAACGCATGGAGCAGAGAAAGGTCGAGGGCGCCCTGCTGTAGCGAAGCGTCTGCTGCTTTTAAGGCTGCGACGTACTCTGGACGAACCTCCACTATTCGTTCGGGGAGCAGCTTTTGCCCCGGAAGCCAACCGCCGGAGCGGAGGCACAGTACGAAATAAGCGGAAACGCGAGCGGTCCTGCCGTTCCCATTGACGAAGGGGTGGATGTGGTTGAGTCGCCAAAGAACATAGGTCGCTAGCGTCACCGCATCATTTTCCTGCCACGAGCGGTTCACCAGATTGGTGAACATCTGCATCATGGCCGGAACCTGGAAGTGCGCGGGCGGCAAATATGCCGTCTCGCCATCGCCGACGTGCACAGGGCAAGGCCGGAACTCTCCGGCGCTTACATGCAGGCACGATATTGCATGATAATTGAGCGCCTTTATGACCTCGATCGACAGCATGGGCTGGCCCAACGCGATCGAGGCATCCACTACTGATTGCAAAAAACTATACTGGCGATCGAGATTTTCGAGCGCGAGCTTCTGGTAGACTGGATTGTGCTCGCTTCCGACGAGCTCGAAAACGAACATGCAGGATCAGTTGCGACCGTCCTGAGAATCCAGCCGATCGAGTGCCATTTCGACCTCGTGGCGGCTCATGTCGCTACCCTTGGGCATATTCCCATAAACGAAAGAAACGCGCTGCTGACGACGTTCAGCCACAGAAACGCCGCGCTTGGCCGCAGCGGACAAACGATCGAGCAAGCTCCGGTCGGTCATCAAATTCGTTGGCATATTCGACTCCTATAGCGGCATTATCAGATCGAAATCTGATGATCCCGTTAACGCCATTCCCGCTGTTATGTTGCGCCCCTAACGGCATTACGCCGTGTGAACCAAGCGTACACAGTGAGGGACCATCAATCAACGCAATATGGAATGCAAAAATCGCAACTCAAGAAATTGGCCCGAAAAATGCGGCGAGCTATGGCGTCTCCTCTCCCGGCCGCCACCAATATTCCTGATCCATCTCGCGCCAGGCCCGGCTCTCCATTGATCGGAAGCGTTCCTGATAGTTGGGGTCGACCTCTTTCTGAAGCTGATCGAGCAGGATACGCTCATAGGCCAGCCGGGCATACCAGAGCGATCCGCCAGGCGTGTAGTTACGTGCGAACTGGACGGCTTCCTTTCCTGCCTTGGTCTCCTTGCCCTGCGTCGCCTCCAGCACGTTGCCGACGGTCAACTTCCTCACATCGTTGGCAGCTGACACGACCGGGCCGGCTAGCGTCTCTGCTATGCCGCGATCGTAGCGGTTCACGTCGGAGAACAAGAAATCGCCGTAGATCCCCAGGCCTCCGCCCTGGAGAATCGCCGCGCCCCAGAAATCTGCGGCATGCTCGCCGGTCATGTCGATCGGATCCTTGCCCTTGGCGATCTGCTTGAGCTGGTAGGCCAAGGCACCCATAGCGGTCGTGCCGATGAAGAGATTGGCGGCATAACCAGCCTTTGCCATCTTGCCCTTCGCCAACAGCGCGCGTCGGGCGTGAGTGAACATCAGTGTCACCCCAAAATTCTTGTACATGGCAACGGACCGGATCATCTCGCCGACAAACGTGCCGGGCGGCACGTCGGAGAATAGCAGTGCCCGGCCTCGCACGCTGGCGCCCGGGACCGCAAATTCAGTTTCCGTCTGGACCATTTCGAGCAGACGGGTGGCAAGGTCGTTTGCGATGCCCTCCGGAATGTCCCGCCGGCTTGCCAGATCGTCAGGGCGGAGGAATGTTGCACGCTGACTGGTGTAGAGCGGCGTCTTCCGAATGATGTCCCACTCCTCGGCGCTGATGCCATAACGGCCAAGCGTGCCCCGCAACGGACCAGGAAGCGCCTCGAAGCCCTTGCCGCGGTTGTCGGCCAGGAAGCCCATGAACTCCATACCGAAAGCCCATTTCCCCGCCTGTGTCCATGGGGACAGTAGCGAAGCGCGCATCGTGAAGTCCGAGAGACGCCGGGCGATCTCTGGACCAGACACCTCGTCGGTATAGCGCTGCTGCGCGGACGCGATCGTCGACCAGTTTTCGGCGATCAGACCTAAGCGAACAGCCAGCTTCTGATCTTCCGTCACGGTCGGGCGAAACAGCTTTACATAGTTCTTCAGCACGCCCGCGACCGGCAGGCCGTTGAATTTTGCGGCCACGCGCTGAAAACCCAGGTCAGTTACTGCGGAGAGCGACGCACTGCCCAACTGCGCTGAAACCAGCATAGACCGGGTGCCGGCGAGCGTGTTGCCCCAGAAGCCGTTGATGGGCGCGTTGGAACGACCCGACAGGTGTGCCCACATATCTCGCATCTGCTTCACAGCCGATCGGGCTTTCTGGCTGCGCGTTCCCCTACCGGTCTTTGCATCGGCCTCCGCCGCCTGCTTCGTTATCATCTGCTCCATCCAGCGCAGCGTCGCACTGGGATTCGGACCCATTACCTCCATAGAAGCAATGTCACGCGCCATGCCGTCGATATAGCCCAGCATGACGTCGAACGGCGTCCCCTTGGAAAAGCGGCCCTGATATTCCAGCCAAGCGTCGGCATCCTTGAAGGCGAGATAGCGCGGATCGGCGCGGCGGTTGCCGAGCTTGCCGTTGATCGGCACGCCCGACGGCTCGACGTTGTTCCAGCCTTGGGTCGAGATCGTGTCGTAGACCTCGCGCATGGTGCGCTCCACCTGTGCTGGCGTCATCGGGCGGCCGGTCAGTTCGTCATACATGCGCGACGGATCGAGGCGCGGCGACACGAACGCTCGCCACTCGTCGAACCCGGCTTTGCGAACAGCAGCCATGTCATGGGTCTGCGGCAGGCCCCAATCGGCACGCTTGGCGACATGGCCGCCGGCTTGGTTGAAGCGCTGGCGCAGATATTCGGCGGTCTCCCCCCATGCTTTCGCCAACTCGCGGGCACTGGGATTGTCGATCCGCTCCCCGAACGCAGCCCGGACCAGATCGTCCAGCTCCGCATCCTTGCGCACGCGGCCCAACAAATCCCGCCGGAAGGTGGCCAGTACCTCCGTCATGCGGCCGTGAGCCTGCCCGAGGACGGATTTGCGCCGGGCCTCGACGTTGGAGAAGGTCGCTGCTTCGTCGCGGTCGAAATGCGCGGTCGCCGCAGCCGCCCAATCCTCCCGCCCCTTCGCGTCCCGGTAACCGCGCAGGTTACCCATGATCTCGCGCTGGCGGGCGGCCTGAAGCAGCGTCTGCCGCCGCTTCTCCGCCGCCTCGTTTTTCATCCGCTCCAGCGCCCGGCGGGTGGCCTGCGCCGCAGCTTCGTCGGCACCCAGTTCATCACCGATCGCCGCGCGGATTTCCTCATAGATCTTGCGCGCCTGCGCTTCGCGGCCCGGATCGATCGCGCCAGTGGCCGCCAGGGTCGAAAGGCATTTATCGAGGCTCATAGCAAACAGCTTTCCACGGCTTTGATGAAGGCGTCGTCGGCATCATGCTCGGCGAACAGTTCCTGAAGGGGACGCATGACCGGCACAGCCTGACCGTCGGTCACAGCCTCCGCCACGGCGACGGCGGGCATGTCATCGGCAACCACACCCGCGCGCTCAAGGACGCTGGGCACATATTCGCGGGCCTCTTTGATCGGGATGCGCTTCGCCCATTCCGCATCGCTGATGGCGCCAGTGCGGGGATCACCGATCTTCTTGATCCATTCGTCCACCCGACCCGGCCCAGCATTATAGGCGGCAAGGGCCATCGAGACATTGCCGTCATAGCGTTGCAGCATCGCGTCCAGATAATCCCGACCGACGCGGGCACGTTCCGCCTCACTGCCATCGGCGGCGGGGCGGACCCCAAAACCGGGATCGCGATTGGTGCCGGGCATGACCTGCATACGGCCACGCGCCCCTTTTGCGCTGACAGCGTTCGGGTCGCCTCCCGATTCCTGACCGATTACAGCCTGGACAAGCCGATCGCGCGTAAGATTGCCGCCAATGCGCGGACCGGCGGCAGCGGCAGTGCCCGGCGGTGCAGGGGGCGGTGTGGCCGTCATCGCCGCACGTATGTCGTGCGTGAGCGTGGCAATCTGCTCAGCCTGTCCCGAGCCAGCGGGGTCCGAAAAGGTGGCGAGCCGCTCCTGCGCTGAAGGAGTCACAGACGGGGGCGGCTCGCGTCCGGTAAATCCGTCATCCAGCACTTGGGCCGTGGCGTTGCCCAATGCTTCCCGATGACGGATCTGTCCGGCAGGGGTATCTTCGAAGGGATTGAGGCGGTCGATCTCTATGTTTTCAGCCAGCGTCGCATGTGCGGCTTGAATCTCCGGGTCGGGCATGTCCTTGGTCGCCGCAAGCAGCTCGTCGTCGGTGAGCGTGTGAACCTTGCCCGGAAGGAATTCACGCCCCAACTGGCGCAGTCCTTCGACGCCGCCGCCAATGGCGCCGCCAAGCACGCCCGCAGCGGTAACAGAGGTCACAGCCTCTTTCACGGTCATCGGGGCGCCAATCTCCTTACGACGTTGCGCGATGATCGGGAGGGAAGCGGCTTCGGTTGCGGCATTGATCCCACCTTCCCGGAGTGCCGTTTGCAGGATTGAGCGAGAGGGACCGCCGCCGAGCGCTAGGGTGGCGAGATTCACCGGATCGGAGAAGCCACCGACCATGCCGCCGAGAAACCCGCCGACCGTGCCCATCGTGGTCGACCGGTCGCTGACCTCGGCTTCCCGTTCCAGCTGGGCTTTCGATCGGGCATTGATGGTGCGGACAAAATCATCGCGGCTGGCGCCAAGATCGGACATGAACTTCGGATCGGTCTGCCGTTGGCGTGTGATCTCGTCCCAGATCCGGCGCTCCTGAAACGCCATGCCGCCGACGCCCAACTCCCAGGGATTATTGTTCTCGCCACGATAGGGGTTGCTGAAGAATTTGTCCCGATCCGGCGATACGAGCGTCCAGCCGCCCGCCTTGCGGAAGCCCTGATTCAAGCGCTCGATAACGGGATCATAGGCGTCCGCCAGGGTCAGCGCCTCACTATCGACGCGCCCCGTCATCCGGGTCGATCGATATGCCTCCCGGAAATTCTCCGCAAACCCGGTCGGTGCGCCCGTCGCGAAGTCCTTGGGCGCCTGATCCGTCTCGCCCTCTTCGCCGAAGAAAAAGCCCTGCGGCATGTCAGAACCCCAGCCAGTCGGAAACGCGATCGACGATACCCTGCGGTGCCCGGCCGCGCAGGCGAGGCAGCAGCCGGTTCATATCCAGCACGAAATGACCGCCCGGTCCCCGGAGGAACTGGGTGCCCTTGTTATCGAGCGAGATGAAATAGCGCCCGCTGCCCGCGTCGAAGAGGTAACCGGAACGGAGGGTATCGACATCGACCGGCTTACCGTTGCCGAAGGTCGGTTTCGCCCCAATCACCTTCAGATCGTCGGCATTGAGGCGCCCCATCAGGGTCGCGAACTCATCTGGCTCGACCGTTGGCGGAAGCACAATGTTGACGCCGCGATAGGTACCGAGACCACCGACGCGGGTACCGTCCTGCCGATAGGTTGCGCCGGCCGCGCGGTTCAGCGCTTTCAGCCAGGTCTGATCATCGACCATCTTGGGATCGAGCCCGGACGCAACGGCCTCGCTGGCATAAATTGCCTTCGCGCTCGCCATCAGCGCGCCGCGGGTCTTCGGCGTATAGGCCATCGCCTGTCCGAGACCGGGCGCGGCCTGAAAGGCGTCAGCCGAGGGAATGGTGACAGCCTTGTCCTTCCATGCCTGTTGGCCCGCGAAAATGCGTTCGGCGGTGTCCTTTCCGCCCGGCACGCTTGCAGCGAGGCCACCAGCATGGGCGAAGACCGGATCAGCGCCGGAGATGCCAGCCAGAACTTCCCGCCCATAGCGGCCAAAGCCGTTGACGATGCCGGTCACCATTTGCGTTTTCTGCTGCGGACCTACCCGCGCGATCTGCGCGGCCATCAATCCGGCCTCTTCATCGGTCAGGAAGGTCGGCTTGATGCCGTAACGATCGCCGACGGCGACCGCAGTCTTGATACGGGCCTGAATCGAGCGCGGATCTTTGAAATCGATCGGGGCGAGCTTCGCGACACCGGCCTCTGCCGCCCACGAAAGCGGATCGGACTTCAGGCGCCCGCGCATCTTCCCCAGCAACTGCTCAGCGGCATCAATGCGCGCGGCCTGCACCGGCGTCGGCTGGCCTTTCGCACCGCGCTGCTCGTTGATCCAGCCTTGCAACTGATCAGGCCGCCACTGGCGGGCCTCGCTGGTGAACTCCTGAACCTCCCCGGCAGAGCGGACGCGCATTGCGAGGACGGGTTTGTCGAGTTGGTCAAGGCGGCCGGCCAGCTTGCCGAGCGAGGTTGCATCAACCTGATGACCGTTATCGATCATGTCGAGCACATCACGCGCCTGCTCCGAAACCAGTGCGGTTTCTTCCCGCTGAGCCTGGCGGGCTTCTGACTGCATGCGGCGCTGTTCGGCCAATTCCTGTGCGCGCCGGGTGCGGATCTGATCCTGCACGGAATCGACGTCTTCCGGCTTCATCCGAGCGCCGTAGATCTTCAGGTACTGTTCTCCGAGATCCGGAGCGACGTCGGACAGGCGATTGCCTGCCAGCCGACGCGCTGCGGATTCGGTGTTCAAGGACTCCAGCGCGATCATCTCGGGGGACCAGCCCTTGCGCGCCCCCATCTTCCGGACCTCGCCGAGCGCCGTGGCGATATGCTTGTCAGCTTCGGCCGGATCATCGAAGGCCGTGCCCGCGTCCGACACCGACAAACCGATCCGTGCGGCCTGAGTATCGTCATTCCAGCGTTCGAATTCCTGACCGACATGGCGCGAAACGAGGTTCTGCGCAGAAAGCATCCGTTGGCCCGCGACGTCGTCGAACGCGCGCTGCGCGATCGGACTGCCCAGCGAATCGCGCAGCCTTCGGCGTTGCTTCTCGATGTCCTGCATGGTGGGTTCGAAGGCGACCACCGCATCCTGGCCATGCTTATAGCGAAGCCCCGTCTCGGGGTTGTCGATCCTATCCTGGATGATCGACGCCAGTTCGTTATCGGCGTTTTTGGCGGAGATTTCCTCCTGCTGCTCCGCGATGTGCGCACGGACTTGGGCATAATCGCCAATCATCGCGCCGGTCTTCATCAGCCCCTGTGCGATGGCGCCGAACACGCCGCCGCCATTATCGGCCGGGCGGAAACGCGCCTGCATCGGTGCGGCTGGTGCGACACGAGCGTCACCATAGGTCTGAATTTTGGGCATCAGTAGATGTTCCCGGACGTCTTGATTCCGTAGCTGTTACGACTGGGCGCGCCGAACTTGGCTTGCAGGCCAGCATATTGCGTCGCCCCGCCCAGCGCGGTTGACGCCATATCGAACGCACCGCCGATCAGCGCGCCGGTCGCAGCCTGGCGAGAGGCCTTGGCCTGGGACCGGTAATTCGCGCTCTCAATGTCAAAGCCACGCACGGCATTGCTCCCTTGGTCGATGATCCGCTGCGCATCCTCCCGACCGAGCATCTCCGTATCGGCAGTCAGGTCCGCCGCATTGCCGAAGTTCACATCGAGGCCGCCGGCCGCCATGGCGACGCGCTGCTGGCCCTGGAGCTGAGCTTGCTGTCGCCAGTGCTGCTGGAGGGCTACGCGGGTGTTGTCCTGCTCCTGCTTCGCCGATTCCGCAGCAAGCTTGGCATTTTGGTCGGCGACTTTGGCTTGGTAACGCTGCTGCGCGTTTGCTTGGAGAGCGGTAAAGCCCGCGCCTGCCGTCCCGACCGCTGCGGAAGCGATGGCCAAGACGGAAAGTGTGCCAGGGTCGCACAAGGTCAGGCACTCCAACCGCTGTGGGGAACCTTCAGTGCCGTGGGCGGCGTATAACAGCCCTCTTCAAACGGCATCTCTTCATAAGGGCCGAACTGCCGACGATTATCGGCAACTCGTTCGTCGTCACGATGATTCGCCTCCCATTCGGCGAGTTCAACGGGATCTGTGGGCCGGAACTTCCAGTTGAGACCTTCCCGATCGATCACCGTGCCGGGGTCGACCAGCGTCGAATCGATGAGGGCTATGCGGACAAGTGCGATCTGCGCGCTCATGCGTCGATCTCCCCGATACGGCCCGTATAGCGCCGGACGACGCTATTCCGCTTTTCGACATAGGCAACCAAACCACCATGCTTGCGATATTCCTCGCGGCCGTTGGCGCCCGAAATGCCCGTGAAGTTCAGCCCATTGTCGTAGAGCAGGCCGGCGATGAGACCCGCATAGCTGTTGTCAGCGATCTCGCGCCGGGTGTCGCTCATCCAATCCATGCTGATTTCTCCGGCCTGGTAGCGGGCGCGGACCTGCTCCACGATCGCGTCGCCAGCCTCGATGAAGGAGGCGGATGCTTTGGCCAGAGCCGTTGCTGCGTGTTCCATTGCTCGGGCGGCCTCAGTGCGGACGGCGAGCTGGGCTTCGATCCGCTGGACTGCGGCCTGGCGCGCGGCCTGGCGGCTGTTGGCCAGGTCCTCTGCCGCCTGCTGCTTGGCCATATCCCAGGCAACATCGAGCGTGCGGCGCTTTGCCTTCAGGGCGTCAAGCGAAACGAGCGCCCTGTCGACGTCATCCTGCGAGCCTTCTCCGATCGCCTGCCGATAACCGGCTCGCCGATGGTCCTCTTCGGCGGCCTGGATCAGGCCCTCCAGCGCGTCGCGCTGCGCGGTGTAATTTGCTTGGGTGAACGTTGGTTTTGTCGCCACGGTCGAAACTCCTTTTGTCGATCGTCGATGGCGACGATACGGTATGGAGTTATCGGGTTGAATCGACGGGCGGGAGTTACAAGGTGGACCTGATTGCAGCACTATCATCGTTGAAGGCCGCGAGTGAAGTCGTGAAGGCACTAAGGACGGCGGAAAAGGCGTTGGACGAAGCCACGCTGAAGCAGCGGCTTGCAGATGTGACCGTTGCGCTGGCGGATGGGCGGATCGCGCTTGCTGAGGTTCAGGAGGAGATCAACACCAAAGACAAGGAAATCGCCACTCTCCGAGAAGCGCTTCAACTAGCGGGTGAACTCGTGGAAGGCCCTGGCAGCTACAATTATCTCCGGAATGATGATGGCGGCCCCAAAGGTGCGCCGATCTGCCCACGGTGTCGCGCTGAAGGGCGCATAATGCAGACAGTTCAGTTCCAGCTGGCGAACAAAGCACAGTGCCCCCTGTGCCAGACCATCTTCCATCCAGTCTCTATTTTTCTCCCGTCTGGGATCACCGCACAGGAGGAGCGGCAACGCAGACAACAGGAAATGATAGAGCGCAGTCAACATGCCAGCCGATCCGGCAGGAACTCATGGATGGGCAGGTAGCCGCCGAATCTGGCTGTCTGCTCTCGCTTCTTTGGGCGGCGTCTTGCCACCATGCAGGTGGCACCGCCCGTTGCGCATGGGGAGCTTTCGACAGGGCTCCCCATTACGCCGCTTGGCACCGCAGACCGGACGGTCAGCGGACATCGCTGCGAACGCCGCCTACGCTGTCACGGTATTGCTCAAAGGTGCGGCCGTCGTCGCGTCGCGCAAGTTCGGCCTCGATGAGCGTGCGGTGATCCATTCCATCAGCCCGCAGCCCGTCCGACAGCGCAGCAACGCGCTTGTTTCCAGCCTCGATCGCCGCCGCCAAGGTGCGCTGTTGCGGCGTCTCCATCTGGTTGCGCGTTATGGTGATGAACGCCTTCCACTTGTCGTCGCGCGGTTGCTCCGCAAGTTCCAACAACAGGGTGCCCAAGTCGCGGCATTGCTCCTGCGTGGTGCCTTCCACCATGCCGATCAGATCCCATGAGTTCACTCGATTTCTCCCTTGTTGATTCTGGCTGAGAGGGCGGCCAGGCGGGCCGCAATCTCCGTGGGGGTGAGTTCCTTGCGCGGAGCGTTGTCCATCTCACCGATCTTCAGCATCGAACTGTCTCCATAGCGCTTGGGCGAGAGGCGGGCGGCCAGCCATTTGCGGCTATCGACGCGGAGGCGGGATCGCTGGACGTGCTCGTGATCCAGTTCCCGTCCGCCGGTGTCGCTGTCCACCCAATCAGCGGCCGCGTCATCGGAAATCTCGATGATCTCTTCCGCCAGGGTTTCCGCGTACAGCGCCTTGGCGGCAGCGTAGCCGGCGCGGAAATCAGGATCGGCGGCAAGCCAGTTCATGATTGTCGCTTTGCACGGCAGGCCATCGATCGCGCCGATCTCACGCGTCGTTTTCCCCTCCATGATCAAGCGAAGAACCTCCTGCCGGACCTGCTGCGGATCCATCACTTGGCGCTTCGCGCGCGTGCGCGTGCGTCGTGGTCCAACGGAGGCGGGCGGTTTGCCGGGTTTGGCCATCAATCAAGCTCATCATATCGGTTGTCTGACGCGGACGCTGCGAATGATGGGTGAGGCATCATCAGCGGCGCAGGCTTGCCATACTGCTTGACCAGCGCGCTGTAGTTGCGGCGGCACCAATCCCAATCGACGTTCTGACCGTAGCGCTGTCTGATCCAAGCAGAGAACTCCATGGCGGCATATTCTTCGTTCATCCCCGCCCTCCAAACCGATCATCGTCCCACCCGGGATTGGTGTCCGGAGCGTTCGGATCGTCCGGGTCAAATTCGGCAGACTGTCGGGGCGGGACATTGGGACAGGGTCTAAAGACCCCTGTCCCGGCTGTCCCGGTGTCCCGGTCATGTCCCGAAGGTTGTCCCGGCTCCGTCCCGCCAGAAGTGGGCAAACGGTGGGTTAGCCACGCCCAATCATTCCAAACTCTAACAATTTTAGAGAGTTGCAACTGTTTCACACCCCGGTTGAAGGCACGCTTGAGCGTGTCCCGCTCTTGTCCCGCCGTTGTCCCGCTGCCCGAAAGGCACTTGTCCCGCCATGCGGTGAAGGGGGCGACCCGGGTTACCCATCGGCGATCAATTTCCGCGTCGGGAATTTCAGATGGCGGAGCGACGCCCGCGGTCTCCAGAAGCTCGCCAAGCTGCTCCATAATCAGTCGATTTCCAGCGCTCAGCTTTGAAATCGCCGCCCGATACGGATCATATGGCGCAGCGGGTGCGGCATCCGACAGCTGCACGATGCAGGAGGTCACGGCATCGCCGTCTTCATCGTTGCCCAATTCGACCGGATGCAACGTGAAATGGATGCGCTCGCCGATCTCGCCGTCCTTCTGCTTCGTCACCTCCGCAGACTTCACCTTACCGGCCTCAATTAAAATGACCGTGTCGACGCCGCCCTTTAGGCTCCCATGGCCGCGCGGTTCCGTGCTTTCCGCGTCCTTGGGGCGATGATGAACCGGTACGACCAGGCACTGGAATTCGGACGCGATGCGCTGGCAGTTGGCGACATAGGTGGCCATGTCGTCGGTGTTCTCTTTGCCAGCGCCGAAAGTTTTGCTGAGCGTGTCGATCACGACCATGGCGGGCTCGTCGCCGCAGTCACGCGCGGCCGCCCTAATCGTCTCCGCCAGGCGCTTGGTGTCCGCGTTGGGATCTTGCATGTCGATCGGCGTCGGAATTAGGGCGAAGGGGATGCGATCCTCAATCTCATAGTGCCGACGGAACGCAACAAGGCGATTGCGCAAGCCTGCGACACCCTCGGCACCGATGTAGATCACCAGGCCCGGTTTGACCCGTCGCCGTGCCCAGTCCCAGCCGAGCGCAACATGCATGGCCAGGTCGAGCGCGAAGAAACTTTTGCCGCTGCCTGGATGGCCATAGATCAGTGCCAGACCTTGCGCTGGCAGGAGGCGCTTCACCAGCCAGAGGCCGGTGAGCTGCGGTTCGATGTCGACCAGCCATTCCACAGGCAAACGAGGGATGCGATCTGCCGGCGGCAGAGCGGGGGCGTCCGACACATCGGCTAGACTAAGCGGCACGTCTCACCGCCTTTCGCATGATGAACCGGGGCAGTCGCGCTGGTTTGGAGAGAGTTGCGAGCAGTCGGCGCCCGGTTGTTTCATCGGCCTCGATCGCTTCGAGGCTGGCGAGTTCGCGAAGCTCGGGCGCGGACCAGTCCAGAACGCAGATCCCTTCGCCAGCCGCGGCCATCCATTCCAAGGGCGTGGCGAACAGCGGGACTGGCCCGTCATCCCAACGAGGAAGGAGGAAGTCAGTCCCTAGGGCCCAACCGATCCCGAAGCGCCAGACCCAACGATTGGGCTGCGTCGTCCGCCAAGCGATAAGGTCGACCGTTTCGCCGGCCTCCATAACGGGCATGATGACGTGCTCGGCTCCGGCGCAGGGCTGATATAGGCCGAGCTTGCACGGCTCCACCTGCGCAACGCCGAAAGCAAGCTGCCGGCTACCCAAAGTCGCCAGCGCCACCCCGGACACTCCAAGTCCGATGAGCCGATCGATATGCGCCTGCCGAACCGCCTGACTAGCGGCCAGCATCTCGGCGTCGAGGTCAGCACTTTTCATCGCTCCCCTCCCGTCTTGTCGATCATCCGCCAGCCTCGGGTACGGTGGAGGCCGTCAGCCCATGCGCGCGCCTTGCTGTAGTCGCGGAACTCAGCGTCGAGCGGTTCGTCTGGTACGGGCGGCTTCACCATGACGTCAAAGCCGCAACCAAAAGCCTCTTCGGCGATCTCGATGATGCGCTCGGTCAAGCGGCGCCTCCCGAAATCAAATGGCTGTAATCATGCAGGGGAAGGTTGGTTATTGCGGCAACGGTTTCGCCCTGTTCGATCGCTTCTTCACGGCTGTTGTACGTGCCGATGAATTTCAACCGCCGCCCGCTATCCTGCCCGGGGACGAGCAGCGAGGGCCTATCCACGATAACATCGTAATTTTGGGACAGGGCGTTGCCCCAAACCACCACGCAATCAATGCCCAAGGTGGCGATGTGCGCAGGCCATGCCGGATGCGTCAAAATCTCAGCCATGACGCACCTCCGCAGTTGCGATGCGTTGCGGGGCCCGATAGGATTGGACGTTATCGAAAATCATGTTGGAGATGGCCCCTTGCTTGCCGGCGGGGGCCATTTCTTTTGGCGGGCCGAGCCGACCACGATGTCCCGCGAAACGGCGCGGCATCACGCAGCCGCCTCTTGAAAGGTAGAGAGGCGCATGCGCTCTTCCATCCATGCGTCGACGTCGCTCCGCCTGTAGCGGATCACGCGCGCCGAAATTTTGACATACCGCGGCCCGCCGCCTTCGCAGCGCAGCTTGTTCCAGAAATCAGGCGTCAGCGAAGTATAGGCGGCGACATCCTGTACCGACATGTATTCAGGTTCGGGGAGCGCGGCCATCAGGCAACCTCCCTCGAATGCAGCCAGGCATGGACATCACTGCGCAGCCATGCGTGCGCACGCGATCCCTGTGCCAGTCGATGAGGAGGAGGGAACTCGCCAGCGTTGCGCAAGCGGAGTATAGTCGAACGGGAGAGGCCGGTCAGTCTTTCGACTTCGCGGCTCTTTAAGCACTGTGGAACCAACATTAGCCGCTCCTTTCAGCTCTATGAAGCGGCTATCTATTGATCACACATTTTGAGGCGGTTGAATCGACGGACGGCGAAAAACCGTCTCGACAGTTCGTTTGGTCGACGTTTTTAACCAGCTTGTCGTAGTTTGAAGTCGACCTTTCTCACAAGATCCTGGAAGGCCTCCGTGCCATCGATCGCGGCATGGAGGTATTGGCCGTACAGAGTCGCAGCCGTCCGCTTCTCCTCGAAGAAATCCCAATGCTGATAGTGGAGCGCAGTTTTTGACAGCTCCTTGTCGCGATGATCCTGAAGCCGATCGATAACGTTCGATGCTACGCCAAGCGGCTGCATGACGGTTGCCATGGTGCGACGAAAATCATGGGCCGTCCAATGGGACAGCGGAGCGCCATTCATCTCCTTGATCATCTCGTCCAGGTCGACCTTCGCCTGGCTGAAGCCCGACACAGGTTTGATGCCCCGCGAGGTGAAGAGGGGGCGCTGTCCCTCGTCCAGCTCTACGTCAGCTGGAGGATCGATTTTCGGGAGGGTCTCGATGACGGCAAGGGCGTGATTATTGAGCGGGACGAGAAAGCTGCCGCGCTTATCGGACGGCGCCCGCTTCATGCGCGCCGCAGGAATGATCAACGCCTCATGCTCTTCAAAATACTCGCCCCACACCGCGTTCGCCGCGTCCCTGAGCCGCAAGCCTGTTGCCAACAGGAGCTGGAACATCGACCCGAATGGATAGCCAAGTTCGCCCGCCGCGTTCCAGATGATCTTCAGTTCTGCACTGGTGAGCACGCGATCGCGGACATTGGTTTCCGCCGGCGCCGGCATTTCGCGCATCGGGTGCCAGGTGAAGATCGTTTCAGCGGTGGCCCAATTGTAGAGCTTCCGGAGGCCCTTGTGTGCCGCGATCGCGGCTGAACGATTCCGCGTCACCAGCTTGGCCAGAGCATCCTTGATCTCCTCGCGCTTCAGCTCGTCCACGCGGCGATTGCCGAAATGCTTGCCTATATCCTTCAGCGCCCGAGCGGTGTTCTCCCAGCTGCGAGGCTGATGGACCTTCGCATATTTGTCGATGAACTCGTCGCAGAAGGCACCATAAGCGAGGCGGATTGCGAGGCTCTTCGCATGGCTAGCAACTGCCTGGGCCTTCTGTTCTTCGTCACGCTGACGGGCGCGTTCCTCAAACGGATCGATGCCCTTCCGTCGCTGACGCAAAATCTCCGCGGCCTCTTCGCGGGCGGCCTTCGGTTGCCACTCCGATCCATGTCGTCCGATCGTCACGCGTCGAGTCGGTGTCCCCCGGCCGCCTGGACGATATTGCACGATGTAGCTCTTCACGCCGCCGCCCCGAGTGCCTTGGGGTGTGACAGTGACGCCGAAACCTGTTAGCTCGGTGTCCCATACGGTGAGCCGCTTGCGCGGATCTGGATCGGGCTCCAAACGGTCGACAAATTCCTTCGTGAGTTTCGCTTTCATGAGCCTTCCAGATAATCACCGGATAAGCACGCCACGGCCATCCATGGTCATCTTCATACAACCATACGCTGGGAAAGGCACCGAAAACATGAGGATTTCCCAAGGTTAGGCAATCATAGCCAATTTTAACCTGGGTACATCGCAAGACTTCCAAGCTTGTGATGCGGGTTCGATCCCCGCTACCCGCTCCATTCCCGTCATAGAGGCTCCGTCCACGGCATGGGCGACATCGTCAATCTTCGACAGGCGCGCAAGGCGAAGGCTCGGGCGGATCGGGAACGGCAGGCGCATGGCAATCGCGTGAAGTTCGGCCGCACGAAGGCGGAACGCCAGATTGAGGCAGCGGAAGAAGAACGCAAGAAGCGCTTGATCGATGGCGCGCGCCGCGATGGCAGGGATGATGATACCAAATAAAGCTTCACTATTCCTGAGTGATTGGCACGAAGATGGAATGCAAAATCTTCGGCAAGAAGATGAACAGCTGTTAATTTTTCTGCTCGATCGATCATTCTGTCCGTGATTTGGCTCGACTGATCCGGAATAGGCTGCAGCCGTTGCGTTTAAACCCGCAGCTCACGGGTTTAACATTCGCTATGACTGGACATATTCGCTCACTTCGCCCCGCCAGGGCCGCGATTGCCGCTGTTCTGGCTATCAGTTCGCCTACGCTGTTCGCGCAGACGGTCATTCCGCCTGCGCAACCGGTGATCGTCGATCCTCCGGTCGCACAGACGCCGCCGGCAGCTTCGCCTGCTCCGGTTTTCGCGCCTTCCCAACCGGTGGTCCAATCGACGCCTTCGGTCGAGCAGCGGTTGGACGCGGCTATTACAGCGTCGCAAGCGGAGGAGGCGCAGGCCGTTCCTGCCGCAGCCCCGGTGAAGCGCAACGCGCCCAGGCCCGCTGCCCGCACGATAGCCCGCACCGAGCCCGTTGTGGCCCCACAACGTTCCGAGCCCCTGACACAGCGTGAAGCGCCGTCCCCTGCACCATCTGCCCCTGCGTCATCTGCGCCATTAGCTGAGGCGGTCGCGCCGGCTGCACCCGCTGCGCCGGAAAGGCAGTCACCGCCCGCATCGTCGGAGGCCCGGACCGATCCTGCATTGCTTTGGGCGTTGGGCGGCGGCTCCTTGCTGATGATCGGCCTTGCCGGTGCTGCGCTGATGCGCAGACGCGCGCATCGCCAGGAAGTGGAGCATTGGGAGGGCGAGATTATCCAGCCCGAACCTGTGCAGGCTGCCCAGCGACCTGTTCCGGCCATGCCCTTGATGACGCCGTCCCCTGCAGTCGCACCGGTGCCAAGCGAGGAGGAAAGCACCTTGGAGGCGATGGTGGCTGCACCGCCCAGCGCGGAAAACCCGTTCCGCACCCATGCCAAGCGCAGGACCAGAGCAAAATTCCTGCTGGCGCAGCGGCAGAAGCAGGTTCAAACGCCCATGGTCGCGGAAAGCGTGGCTCCAACCGAATCGCCCCGGCTCGCGCCAACGGCCACGCAGACGGTGTATCGCTTTGGTTCCGACCGTCGACGCGAGGGTGTCTTCAAGCCGCGGACAAGTTGAGTCCGATTGGATTCCTTGAGGAAAGGGGATGCCGGTCCCGATCGGCATCCCCTTTGTCATGCAATAGTTCCGCCGATCCAGTTGCGCTGGATCGTTCGGCCTGATACCGGCCCGCCGGTAATTGCATGGCCGCCCAGGCCCGCCTCAAGGAAAGTTGCCCATGTCCGACAAGATCAACCGCATCGTTCTTGCCTTCTCAGGTGGGCTGGATACCAGCGTGATCCTGAAATGGCTGCAACAGACCTACCAGTGCGAGGTCGTGACCTTCACTGCCGATCTGGGGCAGGGCGAGGAACTGGAACCGGCACGTGCAAAGGCGCGGCTGATGGGTGTCAAGGAAGAGCACATCTTCATCGACGACCTGCGCGAAGAATTCGTGAAGGATTATGTTTTCCCGATGATGCGCTCCAACGCGCTCTATGAAGGGCTCTATCTGCTCGGCACATCCATCGCCCGCCCGCTGATCGCCAAGCGCCAGATCGAGATCGCGAAGCTGATTGGCGCGGATGCGGTGTCGCACGGCGCGACGGGCAAGGGCAATGATCAGGTGCGCTTCGAGCTTGGCTATTACGGCCTTGCTCCCGACATCAAGGTGATCGCCCCCTGGCGGGAATGGGATTTGACCAGCCGCACCAGGCTGATCGAATTCGCCGAAAAGCACCAGATCCCGATCCCGCGCGACAAGCGCGGCGAAAGCCCCTTTTCGACGGATGCGAACATGCTGCACACCTCTTCGGAGGGCAAGGTGCTGGAAGATCCGTGGGAGGAAACCCCGGACTATGTCTATTCGCGCACCGTCAATCCGGAGGATGCGCCCGACGCGCCGGAATATATCACCATCGATTTCGAGCGTGGCGACGGCGTGGCGATCAACGGCGTCGGCATGAGCCCGGCGACGCTGCTGGAAACACTCAACGAATATGGCCGCAAGCATGGCATCGGCCGGCTCGACCTGGTCGAGAACCGTTTCGTCGGCATGAAGTCGCGCGGCATGTATGAAACGCCGGGCGGCACCATCTATCATCTGGCGCACCGGGGCATCGAGCAGCTGACGCTCGATCGCGGCGCCGCGCATCTGAAGGATGAACTGGCGCCGCGCTACGCCGAGCTCATCTATAACGGCTTCTGGTTCTCGCCGGAGCGCGAAATGCTGCAGGCGGCGATCGACCACAGCCAGGAGAAGGTGACCGGCACGGTTCGCCTGAAGCTCTACAAGGGTGGGGTTTATGTCGTTGGCCGCAAGTCGCCTTATTCGCTGTACAGCGAGAAGGTCGTGACCTTCGAGGATGATGCGGGCGCCTATGACCAGCGCGACGCGGCGGGTTTCATCAAGCTGAACGCGCTTCGCCTGCGCCTGTTGGGCCGTCGCGACCGCTGACCGCCTTCCGTCCCCGGCGTCGCTATCGTTGGTGCGCCGGGGAAAGGAAGACAGGCATGGTTCGCGATACAAATTGCGACATTTATCGGGCCTGATGACAAAGTTGCGGGACAAAACTCCCCGATAAGCGTTTTCAAGGACGGCGGAGCGCCGTTCGTGACAGATGCTTTGAAGGAAGACTCGAATGATCCGCAAATTCATGACTACGGTGGCGCTGGGTTCGCTGTTCGTTGGCGGGCTGGCGGCCAGCCATCTCGCCTTCGCGCAGGAGGGACCGCCCCGCGCCGGCGGCCCTCGCGGCGGTGGCATGCTGATGATGGCCGATGCCGACAAGGACGGCACTGTCACCAAGGCGGAACTGACAGCCGCGCTGGATGCCCGCTTCGCCAGGCTGGACGTCAACAAGGACGGCAAGATTGATCAGGCGGATCGCGATATCCTGCGTCAGCAGCGGCTCGATGCGCGCTTTGCGGCTCTGGATACCGACAGGAACGGTCAGATCAGCAAGGCGGAATTCGTCGCTGGGCATGAAGGCCGGCAGGACCGTATCGGCGGCCATGGCGGCCCGGATCGTGGTGGCTGGGGTCATCGCGGCCCCGGCATGCGCGGCGGCCCGGACGGTGGAATGGCGAAGGACGGCGTGATCACCAGGGCGGATTTCATGGCGCGCCCCCTCGCCATGTTCGACAAGGCCGACACCAACCATGACGGCAAGGTGACCGCAGAAGAGATGAAGGCTGCACGGCAGGCGTTCCGCGATGGTTGGAAAGACCGCAAGGGGCCGCCCCCGCCGCCCGCCGATTAAGGGCTGGGCCGAAGGCGTCGATGGCGCCTTCGGCCTTCCCACCTGCTTCCAGCCATGACAAGAACCGGACCATGAGCGAACGACCCCATTTGCTGCTCGTCGACGACGAGCGCTCGATCCGCGAGCCGCTGGCGCAATATCTTGTCCGCAACGGCTTTCGCGTGACGGCCGTCGAAAATGCGGCGGAAGCGCGGATGCGCCTTAAAGCCAATGCCATCGACCTGGTCATACTGGACATCATGATGCCGGGCGAGGACGGGTTGTCGCTCTGTCGCCATATCCGGGAAACGAGCGAGATTCCGGTCATCCTTCTCACGGCGAAATCGGAAGAGACGGACCGCATCGTCGGGCTGGAAATGGGGGCCGACGATTATGTGCTGAAGCCCTTTTCCCCGCGCGAGCTGGTTGCCCGCATCAAGGTGATCTTTCGCCGCGTGGCGACCGGTGGGCAGCGCGTCACCGCGACCGATGGCGCCACCTATGCCTTCGCCAACTGGTTGCTCAAGACGCAGGAGCGCACGCTGGTCGACGGCGAGGGCGTGGCGCTGCCGCTGTCCACGGCGGAATATAATCTGATGCTGGCCTTCGCCACCCGGCCCAATCAGGTGCTGAGCCGCGACCAGTTGCTGGACATCACCCAGGGGCGGGAGGCCAATGCCTTCGACCGGGCGATCGACAACCAGATCAGCCGCCTGCGCAAGAAGATAGAGCCTGATCCCAGGAACCCGACCCTCATCAAGACGGTGTGGGGCGGCGGTTACACCCTGTCCGCGGACGTGCGCAAGCTGTGAGGCGGCTGCGCCTGTGGCCGCAGGGCGTCGTCGGCCAGATCATCATCCTTGTCGCGCTGGCGCTGTTCGTGGCGCAGGCGATCAATTTCACCCTGTTGCTGCGCGAACGTCAACGGATCGAGCTTACCGCGCAGACGGCTCCCGGCGTCTTTCGCATCGTCGACGCGCTCGACAGCCGGCCGGACCAGCGCGCCGGGGATGAGGCGGACCGGCGGGGACGGGTGCGCTTCCTGGACGCTGCCCCGCCGTTGCAGGGCCAGTCCCGACCGGACGTGGAGCGTCGCGCCAGGGCGATGTTCGACGATGTCGGGCTTTCGGTCCGCTCCATCCATGCGGCCGAACAGCCGCAGTTGCTGCCCCTGCGGCGCTGGGACAATTTCCGCATGCGCGCGGGCGGAGACAGGCATGGTCATGTGCATGTGACCCGCCTGGCCATGGCCGTCGAATATCAGCCGGGAAAATGGGCGCTGACGCAGACGCGCATCGGCGACCGGCCGCCACGCTTTGGCGGCTGGCTGGTGGGGCAGACGCTGATCCTCTACGCGATCGTGCTGCTGCCTCTGCTGTGGGTCGGTCGCAGGCTGGCGCGGCCATTGAAGCAGTTGACCGCCTCGGCGGAACAATTCGCCCTTACCGGATCGGCCGATGCGGTGGAGGAGCGCGGCCCCGGCGACGTGCGGCAGCTCACCATGGCCTTCAATGCGATGCGCAGCCGCATCTTCGCGATGCTGAACGAGAAAGACCGGATGCTGGGCGCGATCGGCCATGACCTGCGCACGCCGCTGGCCTCGCTGCGCGTGCGCACCGAATCGGTGGAGGACGAGGGCGAGCGCGCCCGCATGTCCGAGACGATCGAGGAGATGAACCGGATGCTGGAGGATATCCTCTCTCTCGCCCGCGCCGGGCGCAGCAGCGAAGCCCGGCAGAAGGTGGACCTGTCGGCGCTGGCCGATGCCGTGGTCGAGGATTTTCTGGAGCTTGGTTCCCCGGTCGACCTGGCCGACAGTGCGCGCGCGGTGGCCAATGTCCGTCCCCAGCAGATTCGCCGCGCCCTGCGCAACCTGATCGAAAATGCCATCGTCTATGGCGAGCGGGCGCATGTTTCGGTCGAACGGGCGGACGGCGCGGTCCGGTTGATCGTGGCGGATGACGGGCCAGGCATAGCCGAGGAACGGATGGCGGAAATGATGGAGCCCTTCACCCGGCTGGAGGGCTCGCGCAACCGGGAAACGGGCGGGGCGGGCCTGGGGCTGGCGCTGGTGCGGGCGATCATGATCGAACATGGCGGCGCGCTGAAACTGGCCAACCGCGCGCAGGGCGGGTTGGAGGCAAGCCTGGTCCTGCCGGCCTGAAAATGGCTGTTTTCCGCCGAAGTTCACAGTGTATGCGCGCGCGTGCCTGCGCGCGCATAGGCGTGGTGGGCGGGATATGAACGTTTCAAAGAGGGGTGGGCGATAGGCCCGCCAGCGTGCAATAGGACAGGCAGAACTGGCATGTTCGGCGGAATAGGATCTTTTGTTGGGCGCCTGTTGCCCCTGGGTCACACAGGCTTTGGCGAGTGTCCTTGGCCGGGAGCGGCGGTGGCAGGTGGATCGGGATCCGGCACGTGCCTGTCGATTTCGCTATTGGGCAATGATATCGAAAGTCCCCGGGCCAATAGCGGGCCGATCACCGGATCAGGATGAAAATGAAACAGGGCTTCCGCAGAAAGAGCAGCGCTCTCGACAAGAGGGATTGTTGAGGTGGACACCGGCCGGCTGAAGATCAAGTTGCAGCTTCATTGCGGGAGCAGCTTTGCGATGGGGCCGGGCAAGGCGGCCCTGCTCGAGGCGATCAAACGGGAGGGCTCGATTTCCGGAGCCGGCCGGGCGCTTGGCATGAGCTACCGGCGTACATGGTTGCTGGTGGACGAGATGAACCGCTGTTTTGCGGAAAAGCTGGTCGAAACCTTGTCGGGCGGTGGACGCGAACGCGGCGCACGCGTCACGGAACATGGTCTGGCCGTGCTTGCCGCCTATCGCGCCCTGGTCGAGGAAGCCTCTGCGATAACCCGAAGCCCTGCCTATTCCGAACTGACGAAATTGTTGCTGGCAGCGCCGCGCAACGGCGAGGCCGAAGGCTCCCCCGACTGACCAGCCCCTGATCATCGCGATCCCCTTCTGTCGTGACTTGCAGTGCCAATCCATCACTGTATACGGTGGAATATAGAGATTCGGGTGGCATTTCCAAAAAAAGGGGCATTCATGCATTTATCCGCGCGTGCGCTGGCGTTCGGCCTGGGCGTTCTGACTATCGCCGCACCGGCCTGGGCCGAGGTTCCCGGAGCGCCGGATGCAACGCCGGATGCAGGGGCCGAAAGCGCAGAATCGGGTGGCCTGCCGCAGATCATGGTCACTGCCCGGCGGCGCGTGGAAGACAGCCAGTCCGTGCCCGCGGCGATTTCCGTCGTTGACGGCAAGCTGCTCGATCAATCCTAT
>Ga0068856_100001035_pt1 | contig 29531 bp, 17 predicted proteins | sample KBSCornC62_FD_66595 | JGI IMG/M metagenome (GOLD analysis project Ga0068856, IMG submission 66595) | Corn rhizosphere microbial communities from Kellogg Biological Station, Michigan, USA - KBS Corn C6-2 | ecosystem: Host-associated > Plants > Roots > Rhizosphere > Soil ... | reverse complement strand
CATTGGCTGTAATGTCCGCCGGGTTTACTCACCCCGAGTGCGCTGCGCTGCTCGACCCTCTCTTCGCCTGCGGCGGAAAGAGGGTAGCTGCATTTTAAATTTTAAACGCGATTTCCCTGTGGGTCATCGCAGATGTAAGCAAATGCATTTTCAGTTGCTTGTACAAAATTAGATGCGGCTTTCAAGCTGCGTTTGAGGTACCAGGATACTGAGCACTCGTAATCTTCTTGTGCAGCGGGATGAAGTGTATATTGATAGGCCATTACTCACTTTTGGAAGCAAGCAAGTCCTGTATTCTTTTTTGGCTTTCCTTCGCATTTATCAACTCAACTGCGCCATCCTTAAATTCCTGGTAACGCTTATCGAGCATATTCTTTAAATCATCCGTGTACAATAAGCCCTCGCGTTCGTCCACCTGGTATTTCAACCCCAGCTTGCCGGCAATTTCCTTTAGCGCCGAAAGGTCTTTATCCTTATCTATTTCAACCGTGAATGTTGTCATACATCAAATTTAATAATTTTATACAACATCAGCCAAATCGTAAGCCCGGTAATTGTTCAGGGCGGAACGCTGAAATATAATTCAACTACGCGATGGCTATAAATGGCAATTTACCCCTTCCGGCATACCGCGGTAGTCAGAGAGTACCTACGAACAGCGGGGTTCGATCACTCTGAATCATCAATGTCTTGTCCCGCCTGTGGTGAAAGCCTGTCAATTACTGCCTCCTTGTCGGCGAGCTTCTTTTTTGTCTTCGATTCAAGAATTGCAGCAACTTTTCCCAAACCAGGAATTCCTTCTAATTTATCAATAGCGATTTGGAAACGGTAACCTTGTTCCAAAGCTTCCATGATTGGGTGATCTGAAGCTTCATAGTTTGATATAAGCTTTCCTGGATTTTCGGAAGAAACTTGCAGGAAGTTGGTTAACAATTTAAATCTCAACTCTTCTGATTGATTTGGGTCTTTGAGATCATTTATCTGTTTGCTCAACCCTTCATAAGTCTTGCTTATCACCTCTTTATGGGCATATTCTTCAATCAACCGCTTAGATAAGTTGAGCTTTTTATTCGCTGAATAGGTAAACCACAAAACAGGGATATACATCGGAACAATAGCCAGTACCAGTCGTGGTAGCCGTCTAATCGCTTCCTCTAAAGGGACTTCTTTCCAAAGGAAAAAGCAACTGACAATTATCGGAATGCAGCTGACTGCTATTAACATATAAATGCCACGGGAAAAACTTTTTTGCAATGCTTTCGAAGATTCCTCTTCATTTTTCTTTTTGCTAGAAAACGCTGCACTTAGACCTGCCGTTAGCGCTTTAGGTAGAAGGCTTTCAATTTCGTCTGTAATAGTATTGTATCTTTTTTGATGTTGTTCCTCAAAATCTTTAAAGCTATATACTGACTTTTTATTTAACTCCGAAATGTTATCGTTGGCTTCTTCAATCCGAACGATTAATTTATTATAAGACTCATCTAACTCGTCTTTTCTACCGCTGTATTTTATAGCCTTTCCATTTACATCAACATCTGAGTACCCAAAAATTTCGCGATGCAGGTCTTCAATTTCTTTACGACGTTTATTGGTCGCCATTAAGCTGTCATTCGATTTCGCTAAATTGGTTTCAGCAGCCTCTGCACTTGAATCTAGTTGCTCAAGCCGGTCTTCGAGATTAGGATATGATCCCAAAAAATTATCCAGTTTCGTGATTCTTAATTCCAAAGCAGTCAAATCATCAATTTGTGTCTGCCCCGCTTGTTGCATCCTAACTATTTCGCTGTCTACTGTTGCAACGTTTTGGTTTGCTTTTGTTACAGACTCGTTAATCGCAAGCTCATGAACCTGAATTTTTGAGACCAATTCTTCAGCCTCCTGTAGCCTTTGCTCCGTTTTATTCCGAAACTCTGCAGCTTTTTTTGAACTTTGAGCAGCGTCCTTTTCTGATTCAGATGCTTTCTTCTCAATTTCTTTTTTTAGGTCTTTAGCTATCTTCTCTACTTCTGTCAAGCGCTGCCACAACTTTTTACGCTCATCCTCGAGATATTCTATTTGTTTGCTTTTTTTATCGTCAAAAATTCCCATTGTGATGCAGGTTTTATCGGTTAACATTCAAATTGGATAGTCCAAAATACTTAGCAGATTACATGCAACATATATAAATAAACTCCAGACATAATAACAACCAAGATTTAATAATTATAATGAACGTTATACTTTGGTTTATCTCTTTGTATCCGTTTTTGCTCAAGAGCTTGTGCTTCTGTCCTAGGCTTGGCATGGTCATAGTCGTATTCATCGAATATTAGACCCCTTAGTTCATGCTCATTCAATCTTATATCAATTCTGTCAGCATAGCAAATGCCGTGGTAAACAATTCTTTTTTTATTCCAAAGAATATAGTTCACGGTATCGTTGTCAGTAGTTAACAAAGAATTCAATACATATGCACCTAAAATTATTGCACCGAATTTTAAAAACGCATTCGAGTTATTCGGATTATTAGTGTAAATATTATTCATAATAGAGTTTCGATTAAAAATCCCCCATTGAAGTAAACTTTGTGTATTACCTATCCCATACCGCCGGACTTAATTCCGAGGCAGTCAATTTACCGAGAATTCAAACCAAATTATGGTTTGCGCCATCTGCCCGGTGTACCCTCATCAGTATACCTGACACGCTCAACCAGTGGATTAATATTAGGATTAAGCTCCCTTGCCCGTTCAATAGCCTCTCTTTGAGTAGGCAAAATATTACTGGCCCTTTCAGAATTTGCTCTCCTGATAGCATAATCACCCTGCGGCCTTCTTTCTACAAATAATCTCTTGTTGCTCATGAAAATACATTTATTTTAATTAAGCCAAACTACTAATAAAATTAGATTATTGACTACTGAATAAAATAAAGTTACTAACATTTTAGGCATTGCAGCAGGTTGTCACTCTTAGGCAGAGCCGCCCCAAATTTTAAAATGAGGATCATATCCAACTTTCCAATATTTAGTTTCTTTTCGAGGAAATAGCATATTTACTCTTACTTCATAACTATGATTATTTAGTATTGACAAATTTTCATAATGGTTTAAAGTGGCTGTTAGAAACTCATGGTATAATGAATGTATAATAATCGTCTCGTGAAATATATCAATCCATCTGTCGAAAGAAACCACCTTCAACTGAGCAGCAGCATCGTTTTTGATATAGTTGTTCAGGGTTATATGTCTTCCGATAATAATATATTGCGAGTGTGCAATCGCGTTTCTCATTTGGGTAACGAAGGCCCTTTTAAATGCTTCATAGATAAGTGGAAAGTCATCCTTGAATTTATCCCTAATTAAATTGCGAATGATCGTGTCCCGGTTACCAGTGGCATCTTTGTCTCTAAAAGACTCCTTAATTTTAAAATGCCAATCGTATGGTTCAGAATGCAGCAAAAGGGCGATTTCATAAAAAGTCTTAATAAAACTGTCAGCTTCCCACACTTTAAGATAAATAAGCATTTCGTTTTGAACAGAAATACTTTCTATATGGCTTAATTTATCAACTTCTTTTATTTTTTCAGGATCATATTTAACTTTTTCCAAATACGCAGATAATGTTTGAGTTGTCAAGTTATTGTTTACATAATGCCCTATAAACTCATAATGAGTGTCCTCTGAATGGCCTTCTGAGCCTGGACCAAGCATATAAGGCGAATATTTCCCTTCATTATCAAATTCATAAACTTCAGGGCTGTAAAATCCATTTTGATGCGCTAATAGTAAGTCTCCAGGATGGGTTTGGTTCTGTAAAATTTTTTGAAATAATTTGTCAAATTCGGGTTTTAAAACCCGGTATTTTGTGTTTAAAATTTCTTGAAATAGCATATCATCATGTATTTAAAGATATCAAAAATCTTTCTCCTCCCGCGTTAGCGATGGCAACGAATACCGGCCCTGCGCCTAAGGCCCGTAGCGTATAAGCGTACAGCGCGGGCCGCAGGCAACGCCTTTGTTTTAAGTCTAAAGTCGTAAGTCCTTAGTCTAAAGTCGTATTTGTCTTCATTCTTATCACCCATCTAATTTAACAAATCTTTCCCGCGGAATGGACGGGGCTCGAACCCGCAACCACATGCCCGACAAGCACGCATTCTACCATTGAACTACCATTCCTTTTTTAGTGGCAGTGGCAGTGGTCAGTGGCAGTTTGATGCCGATATTCACTGCTACTGCTACTGCTACTGCTACTGCCACTGCCACTGCTACTTCCCCAAACCCACCTCAATCCTCCGGCTTCTCCTTAGCATCCGCCATCCGCACGATCCTCGGCTGAAACTTTGCCAGCACTTCCACCAGGGCCGTCTGCGCGGCCATTACGGTGTGGATGTCCTTATAGGCCATCGGCGCTTCGTCCAGGTCGGAGCCGATCAGCGTCACCTGTTTGTTTTTCAGTTCGGCCTGCCATGCATCGCGGCTCACGGTTTTGTGCGCTGCGCTGCGGCTCATCAGTCGCCCGGCGCCGTGGCTGGCGGAGTTGATGCTGGCTGCGTCGCCCTTGCCGCGCACCACAAAACCGGGCGTGCTCATGCTGCCGGGGATGATGCCTAAAACGCCGGCCCCGGCCGGGGTAGCGCCTTTGCGGTGTACCATCACTTCGGTACCGTCGGCCAGTTGCTCCTTCCACGCAAAGTTGTGGTGATTCTCGATCAGCATCAGCGGCGCCAGATTCAAAGCCTTCGCAATTTTGCTATGGATCTCGTGGTGATTGGCGCTGGCATAATCGCCGGCCAGGTTCATCGCTATCCAGTATTCCTGGCCTTCGTCCTTATCCAAATCCAGCCAGGCCAAATGCTTGGCTTCGGGCGGCAGTTTGGTTTTGGTCATGGCGATCTTGCTGTAATAATTGGCCACATTGCCGCCAAAACCGCGCGAGCCGGAGTGCGACAGCAAAGCCAGGTATTCGCCCGCGGGGATGCCTTCTAAAACACCTTCAGCAAGGCTAAGCTCGCCCCACTCCACAAAATGGTTGCCGGTGCCGCTGGTGCCCAGCTGCGCATAAGCCTTGTCCTTTAAATTACGGATCACCTTGGTCTCGTTCCACACCTTGCTGTCGAACAGCGAGGTGTCGTGGTGCTTTTTGGTCACCCCACCCATCCCGAAACAGGTATGCTCCAGCAACAGGCCCTTCAGCCTGTCGGTTTCGTTGTCGACAGTAACGGCCGGCAGCTCAAAAATGCTGAGGCACATGCGGCAGGCAATGTCCACACCCACTGCAAAAGGGATAATGGTATTGGCCGTAGTGGCCAGTACCCCTCCGATGGGCAGGCCATAACCCTGGTGCGCATCGGGCATCAGCGCGCCGGCAACGGCTATGGGCAATTGTATGGCCGTCTTCATCTGTGCCAGCGCGCCGGTCTCGATATGTTCAATCCCATACACCGGGAAATCGGCAATCTCCGCCTTCAACTCGTGGATGCTGCGCTGCTGCTTTACAAACTTGCCCTCCTTGCGCAGGGCGATCACGTCCTCGGCCAGGTTTTTAAACTTGCCGCCTTTTTTAAGTGCGTAAGGCATCGGGTCGTCAATCAGCGCCTCCAGGTTGGCGAGGATCTGGGTGCGATCCATCACGCCGTGCTTCAGCAGGCCATTGGCCACGCGGCTAAAGTTGATGAGCACGTCCACATCGTTGATGCCGAGGGCTTTGAGTTCGTTGTTGGTTATTTTACCCCCTTGCCCCCTAAAGGGGGGATTTAAATCGTTCATTCTATGAATTCGTTTACTTTTAACATCCCGTGCACTAAAGCGTGGTGATTTGTTTTGCTATTTAACACGACAAAATAAAACCCCTTCTGCGCAATGTATTTGCGCAGTTGAAAATAATTGAATAAATTCGTCTGAACCGGAATTAAACGAATTAAGGAATTTACCCAATTTTAAAAAGCTAAATTCCATTAATTCTTTAATTCAAAAAATTCGAGTTCAGACAACATGCCGGTTAACCGCAACGCCCTCATCCGCTTTCGTACTATCGACAGCTGCCTGCAAAACCGCTATAAAAAATGGACGCTCGACGACCTGATAGACGCCTGTGCCGATGCGTTGTACGAGTACCAGGGCATAAACACCGGCGTAAGCCGCCGCACCATACAGGCGGATATTGAGATGATGCGCAGCAATAAGCTGGGTTACGAGGCGCCCATTGTAGTGGTAGACAAGAAATACTATACCTACAGCGATAAGGATTTTAGCATCAACAACGTCCCCCTTAACCACCACGATATGCAGGTGCTGGGCGAGGTAACCAGCCTGCTGCAGCAGTTTAAGGGCTTTAACCATTTTACCGACCTGAGCGAAATGGTGAGCAAGCTGGAAGACAAAATATACACCCAAAAAACGCATAGTCCGCCGGTGATCGACTTTGAAAAAAACGACCACCTGAAGGGTTTGGAGTGGATAGAAGTGATCCGCAAGGCAATAGTCGCCAAAAAAACGCTGTGCGTAACTTACCAGAGTTTTAAGGCGCGGGAGGCCAGCACATTTTGCTTCAGCGCCTATTTGCTGAAGGAGTACCGTAACAGATGGTTTGCATTCGGACGGTCACACCAAAAACGCGCCCTGCTGCTGACCCTGGCGCTTGACCGTATACAAACCGTTGAAGAACACGAAGATGATTACCGCGAGAACACAGAGATCGACCTGGCCACTTATTACAGCGATGTGCTCGGCGTAACCAAGCAGCCCGGACAGCGCGATGTGGAAGTGGTGTTTTGGATCGACAATGACAATGCGCCCTACATTATCACCAAACCGATCCACCACACCCAAAAGCTGCTGAAGGAAGAGGTTGATGGCAAAATATTCAGCATAAAAGTGATCACAAATTTTGAGCTGGAACGCGAACTGCTGGGATTTGGCGCAAAAATGAGGGTACTGGGACCGAGGATACTGGTAAAGCAGATCAAACAGCAGCTGCAAAAGGCATTGGATAATTATCTGCCTGAAAATTAGCTATTAACAACAAAATAAAAGTATTTGTGTATCTTAAGCCTCATAATTATAAAGCCTTTGAAACACTTTGTCATTTCCATCCTAACCCAAAAGCCCTATAATTTGCTGTGGATTGTTGCTTTGCTGATGTTCGCGTTGTCGCTTGTTCAAACTAAGTCAGCTTTTGATATTACGCTTCATGACTCCTATTACGTATTGGGCAACGCTTTGATCTACAGGCTATTTGCCTTGCTGCTCATCGTCTTCTGGCTTATTTACCTATTTGCCAGCAATATGTTGCTTTCAACCAGGCTAACCACTATTCACATCCTGGCCACCCTGCTGCCCGCGCTGTTATTTATTACGTTGTTGAAACTTAGCTGGGGTATACCCAGCTATAGCAGGTCTTATTATGCGATTAATGCTTACAAGGCCAGGCCTGACGGCAAAGCGCTGGTCACCTACCTGACCATTGTTATTATATTTTTAGCCGGCCAGCTCTGTTTTTTTCTCAATTTAATTGGCGGCCCCGTGAAATACTTTTTATCTGCACGGAAGACAAGGTAATCGCCATCTGGTAGCCATCCAACCCATTCCAACTTACATCAACTGTAACGAAACCGTACACCTACCGTCCGAAAGTGCAACATCAGCCGCGCTAACAATTATTTGCAACTTTCATTAAATCAGTCGTTTATCACAAAGGCATGAATGTTACACTCAATTATCACATAAAAAAGAAACGCACGAAGCACGTCCGGCGTCATATTCAACTACATAGCCCGGTCGCATTGTCAAATAACTAATGACTAATGACCAACAAAAATGATCAGAAACTATTTCAAAATCGCCTTACGGCAGTTCCGCAAGCAAAAAATGTATGCGGCGATAAAGATTGGCGGCTTTGCATTTAGTATTGCCGCGTGTTTGCTGATTGCGCTGTATATCCGCAATGAGTTAAGTTATGACAAGGCCTGGCCTGACGCTGACCGCATATACCGGCTGGCTGAGGCATTTAATGACAACGGTAAGATTGACAAAGGCATTGATTGGCCCGCACCGATGGGGCCTGCGCTTAAGAAAGATTTCCCCGAGGTTGAACTGTGCGGTCGTGTGATGGACAATAGCCTGATGGGAGCCGGCGCCGTTGAAATGAGGCGCGCCGGTCAGCAGGAAAATAGCTATGAGGATGGTCTGGTGTATGCTGATCAGCAATTTCTGGATATTTTTAAAATACCAATGGTTTATGGCGACAGGGCCCATGCCTTAACCAGCCCCCTTACCATGGTTATCTCGAAGAAAAAGGCCGGCAAATATTTCCCCGGCCAAAACCCGGTGGGTAAGGTAATGTATCTTAATAACGATAAAACCAAACCCTACACCATCGGCGGCGTAATGCAGGATTTTCCGCAAACATCGCATCTCAAATACGATTTTATATTAACCCTTAAAGCCATGGAGTTTGGGAAGGGCGAGCAAACCAATTGGGGCGATTATAATTATCCGACTTATGTTTTAGTGAAAAAAGGCGCCAACATAGCTGAATTGAACCAAAAGATCGGACGTAATACCATCAAAAATTATTTCCTGCCCGAAATGGAACGGGAAGGCACCAAGGATCCGGAAAAGTTGATCGCAAAAGTTAAGTTCTACCTGCAGCCGGTTACCGATATCAATTTGTATTCCTACGATATGGATGATGGCCTATCCCATGGCGATATCCGTTTTATCTGGCTGTTTGGCGCGGTCGCGGGTTTTATACTGATCATTGCCTGTATCAACTTTATCAATCTTTCTACAGCAAAATCGGCCAACCGTGCCAAAGAAGTGGGACTGCGCAAAGTAGTGGGTTCCTATCGCAGCAGCTTAATAAACCAGTTTTTAACCGAGTCGTTATTATATAGTTTCCTGTCATTTGTTTTGGGCATGTTACTGGCCTGGCTGTTATTGCCCTATTTTAACACGCTGGCATCCAAATCATTAACTATTCCATGGGGCGAGTGGTGGCTAATGCCAACCGTTTTGATTTCGGCCTTTGTTATCGGTATTGCTGCGGGCCTGTACCCCGCTTTTTACCTGTCGGGATTTAAACCCGTGCAGGTGTTAAAAGGCACGCTTGCCACCGGCAGCAAAAGCTCCGTTTTGCGCAACAGCCTGGTGGTTTTTCAGTTCACTACTTCTCTTATTTTGATCATCAGCACGTTTGTTATCTATAACCAAATGCAATACCTCCTTAATAAAAAGGTTGGGTTTGATAAGGATCAGGTGGTGGTGATACAAGGCGCCAATACGCTGGGCGACCAAAACGTAAAAAGCTTTAAAAATGAGCTGATGAAACTGGCCCCGGTAAAAAGCGCCTCCATTAGTGATTATTTGCCTGTAGCAGGCTCAAAACGGAATGGCAATACTTTCTTTAAAGAAGGGAGGTCGAGGCTGGATGCCGGGGTGGGCGGGCAAATGTGGATAGTAGACGACACTTATCTCAAAACGCTGGGGATGAAGCTGGTTGAAGGGAGGAATTTTTCGTATGATATGGCTAATGATACCGTTTGGAATGGATCGGTCATCATCAACCAAACGATGGCTAAAAAGTTAAACCTGAAGAACCCCATCGGCGCGCGCATTACCAATGGCTCAACTTTCACTGTTGTGGGCGTGGTACAGGACTTCAATTTTGAATCGATGCATGACCAGATAGACCCGTTGGTGATGCACTTAGGGATAAGCCCGTCTGTTGTAACCGTAAAAGTGCGGGGTGCAGACATGAAAAACACGCTGCAATCCATTACCAATACCTGGAAAGCATTTTCGCCAAACCAGCCCATCCGGTATACTTTTTTGGACGAAAGCTTTGCCAATATGTATGCCGATGTGCAGCGTATGGGCCATATCTTCACCACGTTCGCTGTCCTGGCTATCATTATCGCCTGTTTGGGGCTATTCGCCCTCTCCGCCTTTATGGCCGAGCAGCGCAGCAGGGAGATCGGCATCCGCAAGGTGCTGGGTGCCACGGTAAGCGGCATCACAACCTTGCTATCGTTGGATTTTATCAAACTGGTGGCCCTGGCCATTCTGATCGCTTCGCCGATAGGCTGGTGGGCGATGAACAAATGGCTGCAGGGATTTGCCTACCACCAGCAGATGCACTGGTGGATATTTGCGCTTGCCGGCGTTATTGCGTTAGTTATCGCGCTGGCTACCGTAAGTTTCCAATCGATAAAAGCTGCGCTGATGAACCCGGTGAAGAGTTTGAAAGCGGAGTAGTTAGTGGTGAATAGTGCGTGGCAGTTGGCAGTAGCAGTTGGCAGTTGGCAGAAAAAAAAAGTGAAAGCTGAAAGGTAAGAAAAAATTGATCGGTGGAATCAAACTACAATAGGTGAAATCCCCTCAAATAAATCGGTGTAACCATGTTCAAAAATTATCTAAAAATCGCCTGGCGTAACCTGGTTAAAAACAGGGCACATTCGGCTATCAATATTTCAGGGCTATCAGTAGGGATGGTTTGCAGTTTCCTGATAGTTTTATGGGTACACAGTGAAAAAAGCGTGGACGCATATCATAAGAACGGATCTTTGCTTTACCAGGTTTACGAACGGGAATACGACAATAATAAGGCAACAGGCGATTATGATACGCCCGGGCTGATGGCTGAAGAACTGAAAAAAGAGCTTCCCGAGATAAAATATGCGGCGGCTACCGAGGAAGGAAGTTCGCAAAGCACCTTTAAGGCAGGAAACAAGACGCTGAAAATGAACGGGCTGTTTGCCGGTGAGGACCTGTTTAAAATGTTCAGCTACCCCCTGCTACAGGGTTCGGCGCAGGCAGCGCTAAATGCGCCTGTTAATATCGCCATCTCGAAAAAAATGGCGGTTTCTTTTTTTGGCGGTGCCGCGGCGGCAATGGGCAAAACTATCCGCTACAACGACAGTAAAGATTTTATCGTAACCGCTGTATTTGATGAACCACCGGAAAATAGTTCAATCAGCTTCGATTTTGTTATCAACTGGAAAGCGTACCTGTTAAAATATCCCGGCCAATCCAATTGGAGCAACTCCGGCTCGTATACCTACGTCATGTTGCAACCCGGCGCCAACGCCGTGCAAACCGAAAAAAAGGTCCGACACTTTTTGGACAGGTTTAATAAGCCGAGCGCTTCATTTCGCGTAGAGTATGGACTACAGCGTTTTGACCAGGTTTACCTGCATTCGCATTTTACCAACGGGCAAATAGACGGCGGCAGGATTGAATATGTACACATCTTTAGTATCATCGCTGTTTTTGTTCTGCTGATTGCCTGCGTAAACTTCATGAATTTAAGTACCGCACAGTCGGTAAATAGGGCCAAAGAAATTGGTGTGCGCAAGGTGATCGGTGCGGTGCGCAAGGTGCTGATCAGGCAGTTTATCGGGGAGTCGCTAATGCTTACCACTGTCGCGGCAATTATTGCCCTCATATTGCTTTACCTGGTTTTGCCCGGATTTAATAATATTACCCAAAAACAAATCGCCGTTCCGTTTGGCAAGGTTTCTTTTTGGCTGGAGACGGGCTTGTTGGTACTAGTAACCGGGATAATTTCAGGCAGTTATCCAGCTTTGTTTTTATCATCCTTCAACCCGGTTAAAGTGCTTAAGGGCAGCACAAAAATGAGTATAGGCGCCCTATGGTTTCGCAAAGGGCTGGTCGTTTTCCAGTTTGCGCTTTCAGCAATCCTGATAACAGGCACCATCATCATCTCGAAACAAGTAAATTATATCCAGACAAAAGATATTGGCTACGATCGTGAAAACCTGGTTTATGTGCCCATTGAAGGCGACTTGGGTAAACAATATGATGCGTTTAAAAATAGTGCGTTAAATACGCCCGGCGTTTTGGCAGTAACTGAAAGCGGGGAGTCGCCCACCTTTGTTGATGACGCTACCAGCGCGGTATCATGGGAGGGAAAGGACCCTAATGCCGTCACACCATTCGCTTTTTTTGCAGTGGGCTACGATTTTGTCAAAACCATGAAGGTGACGCTTATTTCGGGTCGCGATTTTTCAAAGGATTTTCCTTCCGATTCGAATAACTATATCATTAACGAGACCGCTAAAGACCTGATAGGATATGCCCATCCGGTCGGCCGCACGTTTACCCAATGGGGTGTAAAAGGCAAAATAGTGGGGTTGGTAAAAGACTTCCAGATGCAATCCCTTCATGAAAAAATACAACCGCTGGTGCTTAGGTTAATCGGCAAAAACCGCCAGGACGGTGATGTGCTTATCCGGGTGGCGCCGAACCGCACCAGGCAGGTGCTGGCCGGAATAAAAGGTTTGTGCGCGCAGCTGAACCCGAATTTTCCATTCACCTACGCTTTCTCCGACCAGGAGTATTTAAAACTGTATAAAAGCGAAGAGGTAGTTGGCAGGTTGTCGAACATTTTTGCTTTCCTGGCTATTTTTATTTCCTGTCTTGGCCTGCTGGGCTTAGCCATGTTCACCGTCTCGCAGCGGATAAAGGAGATCGGGATCCGCAAAATATTGGGCGCCAGCGTAACCTCCGTTTTTACGTTGTTATCAGCTGAGTTTTTAACGTTAGTATCAATAGCGCTGCTTATTGCAACGCCGGTTGCCTGGTATGCCTTAAAGGGCTGGTTACAGGGATATGCCTACCATACACCGGTGCAATGGTGGCTATTTGCGGTTTCAGGGGGGGTAACGCTGGTCATCGCGCTGCTGACCGTTAGTTATCAAACCATAAAAGCGGCGTTGATGAACCCGGTGAAGAGTTTGAAAGCGGAATGAATCCCCTAAGCCCCTAAAGGGGGAATGAGCGGGGAATTATGTTTGAATTAAACAATCTAAATATAATTTCCTCCCCTTTAGGGGAGGTTAGGAGGGCTAAATGATACGAAATTACATCAAAATCGCGTGGCGCCATGTGGTGCGCCATAAAAATCACACGCTCATCAACGTTACCGGGCTCGCGCTGGGTATTACCTGTTGTATGTTTATTTTTTTATGGGTGCACGATGAGAAAAGCGTAGATAATTTTCATGCTAACGGCAAAAACCTTTATACCGTTTACGAAACCTATTCCTCAAACGGCAATGTGGGCGGCGTTTATAACTCGGGCAGGGACTTTGCGAACAAAAAGGTTATTTTTTCCTTTGAGAACGCCGATAGAGACCTCCCCGGGATCAAAAATCTCTCCTACTATGCCACCGGTTATGAGTTGCCCTGGGGCCACCCTGAAACCATCCAGGTAGGCGATAAAAAGATGAAACTTAATGGTTCACGTGCCAGCAGGGGATTTTTTAAGATGTTCAGTTATCCGATCATTGCAGGCAGCGCCGATGCTGCGTTGCAAAACAGCACTACCATGGCGATATCGCGGCATATGGCCGAAATATTTTTCGGCAGCCCGCAAAATGCAATAGGCAAAAGCATGCACTACGAAAACAAAATGGATTTTGTTGTAGGCGCTGTTTTTGAAAATGTGACCAGCCAAAGCTCTCTGAAATTTGATTTTTTGCTGAGTTGGGAAGCACAGGAACATTTGCTGGAGTGGTCGTCAAACGGTTTCCAAACCTATGTCCAGCTGGATGATAATGCCGATCCAAAAGTAATGACGGCAAAAATTGATCATTATCTGCAGGCACGTGTACATTTCCCCGCGGGCACTAAAGTCCATTATGGTCTACAGCGTTTCGGCGATCAATACTTGCATAGCAACTTCGAAAATGGTGTCCCCACGGGCGGCCGTATCGAGTATGTAACGATATTCAGCGAGGTGGCCATTTTTATATTGGTTATCGCCTGCATCAATTTCATGAACCTGGCCACTGCACGCTCGGTAAAGCGCGCCAAAGAAGTAGGGGTGCGTAAAGTCGCCGGCTCAACCCGCGGATACCTGTTAGCGCAGTTTTACGGCGAATCGTTGGTATACGCCTTTTTGGCCATGATATTGTCGGCAATATTATTGGAGGCATTTCTGCCCGCTTTTGACAGTTTTACAGGCAAACAGTTTGGCATGCCTGTGGCGCAGCCTTCTTTCTGGTTATCATTGTTAGGCGTTACGCTGATAACCGGCCTGATAGCGGGCAGTTATCCGGCATTGTACCTGTCGTCGCTTAAACCGGTGGCTGTATTGAAAGGTGTGGTGAAGTTTACCACGCCGGCCATCTTTTTCCGCAAGGGGCTTACTGTTTTTCAGTTTGTGCTTTCAATCGTACTGCTTATTGCTACCATTGTAATCACCCGTCAAACTAATTACGTAGAAAATAAGCACCTGGGTTACGACCGGGAAAACCTCGTTTACATTCAGGTTGAGGGGGCCCTGAGCACTAAAACCAACTATCTTTTGTTTAAACATGAGGCGCAAAATATGCCCGGTATTGCGATGGTCGATCGCAGCAGCGAGGCGCCGCATAATATGGACTTTGTAGTTGCCGACGACGAGATAACCTGGCAGGGAAAAGCGCCAAATTCTACCGTCGGGGTAAAACCGGCGTCAGTAGGGTTTGATTTTGTAAAGCTGATGAAGATGCAAGTCGCAGAGGGTCGCGATTTTTCGTCAGCTATCCCAACCGACTCGACCCAAGCCTATTTGATTAACGAAGAAGCCGCCCGCGAGATGAATATGAAGCACCCGCTTGGCCAATGGATAAAGGCGTGGAATAAAAAGGGTTATATTATAGGTGTGCTGCGCGACTATCACACCCAATCCTTTCACGAACCGATAAAACCCGTTGTGCTTGACGTAAAAGAGGGTGAATATTTTGGTGTGATCATGATCCGCACCAAACCGGGCGAAACCAAACAAGCGCTGCAAAGCCTGGCTGCGCTATACAAGCAAATTAACCCTGACTATCCCTTCGATTACCAGTTTGTGGATACCGAATACAAAAAGCTGTACAGCAACGAGGAGGTCATGTCGGGCTTGTCGGTCATATTCGCTATTGTAGTCATCCTTATTTCCAGCCTCGGTTTGCTGGGGCTGGTTATGTTCTCGGCCGAGCAGCGCATTAAGGAGTTTGGCGTGCGCAAAGTACTCGGCGCCAGCGTAAGCAACCTGGTAGCGCTTTTCGCTAAAGATTTTATGCAACTGGTATTGATCGCCTTTTTAATTGCCGTGCCGCTCGGCTGGTACGCAATGAGCAGCTGGCTGGGCAGTTTTGCCTACAAAGTGGAACTATCCTGGTGGATATTCGCCCTGGCGGCGGTAATAGCCGCGGCGCTGGCGTTTGCAGTGTTAAGCTATGAGGCGGTAAAGACAGCGCTGGCCAACCCGGTGAAGAGTTTGAAAGCGGAGTAGTATCTGAACCGGGATTAAGCTGATTTATATGATTTCGCGGACGGAATGCCTCATATTAATCAGTTAATCAGCTTAATCCCGGTTCCGACCAATGAACAAATGAACTAATGAACTAATGAACCAACCATGATAAAGAACTATTTTAAAATCGCGTTTCGTAACCTGCTGAAAAACAAAACGCATTCCTTCATCAACATCGTCGGCTTGTCTGCCGGGATGACGGTGACTATGATCATTGGGCTGTGGATATGGAGCGAGCTATCTTTTGATAAATACCATAAAAACTATGGCGCGATTGCGCGGGTAATGCAAAACCAAACGCAGAATGGCGAAACCACCAGTCTGAAAGCTATGCCCATGCCTGCAGCGCTTCAGCTTCGTCAGGATTATGGCCAAAATTTTAAACAGGTAGTACTCTCCTCATGGACAAACCCGCACCAGCTCACGTTTAAGGATAAAATGGTTTCCGCCCAGGGCAATTTTATGGAGCCGGGCGCACCGGAAATGCTAACCTTAAAAATGCTAAGGGGCACACGTTCAGCATTGAAAGATGCATCAGCAATAATTCTTTCTCAGTCGGTTGCCAGGGCAATTTTCGGGAATGCGGATCCCGTTAATAAAGCTATGAGGCTGGACGACCAGAATTTTAAAGTCACCGGCGTGTACGAAGACCTGCCGGCAAGTACTACGTTCAATAATGTATCGTTCATTGCGTCCTGGCAAGCCTACGCAAGCACTGACGATGTAAAGCAAGCCGCAGGCGATTGGAACCATAACGCCTTCCAGATTTTTGTACAGGTGGCCAGGCCGGCAGATATGACGGCTATTTCTGCAAAGATCAGTCATCTGAAATTTGATAATATTGACGGTAAAAAAGGAAGCTTGCAGGTTTTTCTATACCCGATGAGCCGCTGGCACTTATATTCCGAATTCAAAAGCGGGATAAACACCGGCGGAGACATTAAATATGTTTGGCTTTTTGGCATTACCGGCATTTTTATACTTGTACTTGCTTGTATCAATTTTATGAACCTGAGCACCGCCCGTTCAGAAAAACGGGCAAAGGAAGTGGGGATCAGGAAGGCAATGGGTTCCATGCGCGGCCAGCTGATAGCACAATTTTTAGGCGAATCGTTATTGATGGCCATTTTGGCTTTTGGACTCTCGCTGTTTTTAGCACAGCTTTTGATTTCGTTTTTCAATGAACTGGCAGGTAAGCAAATGGCCATTCTGTGGGGCGAGCCGGTATTCTGGTTACTCGGATCAGGTTTTGCGATAATATGTGGCTTATTTGCCGGCAGCTACCCGGCATTTTACCTGTCGTCCTTTAAACCGGTAAAAGTGTTAAAGGGCGCAATCCAGGCAGGTAAATGGGCCGGTGTGCCGCGCAAAACCCTGGTAGTAGTTCAATTTACGTTCTCCATAACAATGATCATCGGCACGATCATCGTCTTCCGCCAAATTCAATTTGCAAAAAGCCGGCCCATCGGTTATAGCCGCGCCGGGCTGGTGATTGCAAGGCCTTTTACCGCGGATGTTCACAACCATTTTCAGGCTTTTAGGAACGACCTGCTCGAAACTGGTTTAATTTCGGCAGTGGCCGAGTCGGGCAACCAGATAACCAAAGGCAGCCGTACGAGCAACGGGTTTGACTGGCAGGGTAAGAGCCCTGATTCGAAAGTGGAGTTTGCCACCTTTGCGGTAACCCCGGGATACGGGAAAACCGTTGGATGGCAACTAAAAGATGGTAAAGATTTTTCAAACGAGGGCCCGTCAGTTTTAAATAAAATTGTGCTAAATGAGGCGGCAGTCAAATATATGGGGCTTGAAAACCCGGTTGGCCAGATCGTAAGGTGGGACGATAAGCCATTCACGGTGTCGGGCGTCGTTAAGGATATGATCGTTGAATCGCCTTATGAGCCAATTAAACCGACCATCTTCTACATTACCAACGATGCCGGCCCGATAAACATCCGGATCAGTCCGACAGCCAGCGCAGCCAAAGCGATCAGCGCGATCGAAACGGTATACAAAAAATATGCTCCGGGCCAGTTGTTCGATTACCAGTTTACTGATGAAGAATACGCAAAAAAATTCAGCAGCGAGGAGCGGATCGGGAAACTCGCAAGCTCATTTGCCCTATTGGCCATATTTATCAGCTGCCTTGGCTTATTTGGCATGGCAAGCTATATGGCTGAACAGCGGACCAAAGAGATTGGCGTCCGTAAAGTGCTGGGGGCAACCGTCTTCAACTTATGGCAGCTACTTTCAAAGGACTTCGTTGTACTGGTATTTATTGCGTTGCTCATAGCCGCACCGGTCTCGTACTATTTTATGCAACAGTGGCTGCAAGGTTATCAATATCGTGCGGATATCTCCTGGTGGATATTTGCTGTAACGGCGGTAGGCGCAATAGTAATTACCCTGGTGACTATCAGCTATCAAAGCATAAAAGCGGCCCTGACTAACCCGGTGAGGAGCTTGAAAACAGAGTAAGTCTGAACCGGGATTAAGCTGATTTATCTGATTTCACGGACGGAATGCCTCATATTAATCAGTTAATCAGCTTAATCCGGGTTCAGACCAGTAAACTAATGAACAATCAATCGGTGAAATCAGAAAAATAAATATGATAAAAAACTATTTTAAAACCGCATGGCGCAGTTTACTGCGCAACAAAAGCTACGCTGCCATAAACGTAGCAGGTTTAACTATCGGCATAGCAGCCTGCCTGCTGATCTTTTTGATCGTGAAGTTCGAGACGAGCTTTGATAACTTTCATGCCAATAAAGAACATATTTACCGGGTTCTGACACTTAACTCAGGCCCGGATGGCATAACCAGGGAAAGCGGTACGCCGCTGCCGGTTGCGGAAGGACTCCGGGCTGATTTTCCGGCGCTGAAGGGCGTAGCAGAAATTTTCCGAAATGACGGCTCGCATTATACAGTCCAGAATGCCGATGGTTCCAAAAAGAAATTTAAGGAAGACGACGCTTACTATGTTGAGCCCCAGTTTTACAGCATTTTTAATTTCGGCTGGCTGGCCGGCGATAAAAAAACGGCGCTGGCCGGGCCTAATGCTATCATATTATCGCAGGATGAAGCGGAGAAGTTTTTTGGCGACTGGCATAATGCCATGGGTAAAATTGTGCGCTACGAGAACAAGACCGACCTGAAAGTAACAGGCATTGTGCAAAACTCACCTGCCAATACCGATTTTCCGTTGAAACTGGCGGTGTCGTACGCCACCATTCACCAAAAAGGCTCCGATTTTTATTATAATTTGAAAGACTGGGTAAGCACCTTTGGCGATAATAACTGCTTTGTTGTTTTACCAAACAATATGTCAGTTTCCCGTTTTAATGCCGATTTGGTTGCAATGGCCAAACGCCGCAAACCTGCGCCATATAATACAACCGCGCCGTTTGCTTTGCAGCCGCTGTCCGACATGCATTACGATACCGAAACAAGTGTTTTCTCCGGCCATACTTTCAGTAAACAATGGTTGGACGTGATTAGCCTGATCGGCCTTTTCCTGCTGGTGATAGCCTGTGTAAATTTTATAAACCTGGCAACGGCGCAGGCGGTTAACCGGTCCAAAGAAGTGGGCATCCGCAAAGTGCTGGGCAGTAACCGCAAGCAGTTGGCCGCGCAGTTTATTACCGAAACTTTCATCATCACCCTTTTTGCAGTGACTCTGGCTGTTGGGGTAGCCGGGCTGGCGTTGCCCTTTTTAAACCAGTTGCTTGATATAAAACTTAGCAGCGCATTTATATCCGAGCCGGTTTTGTGGCTGTTTTTAACAGGGGTCATCATCCTGGTTACGCTGCTTTCGGGTTTATATCCGGCAATGATCATATCCGGCTTTAACCCGATAACCGCACTGAAAAATAAAGTAATGGCGCGCAAAGCTACAGGTGTTTCGCTAAGGCAGGTACTGGTGGTTTTCCAGTTTTGCATCGCCCAGGTACTGGTTATCGGCACGTTGGTGGTGGTGTACCAAATGCAGTATTTTCACAACAAATCATTAGGTTTTAATAAAGATGCCATTATCAACGTGCAGTTCCCTGGCGATAGTTTGAGCCGAACCAAATTAAGTACCCTTCGCAACGAGTTGCTGCAACAGCCCGGGATACAAGATATTAGCTACAGCTTTGCCAGCCCATCCGACAACAATGGCTGGGGCACTGATTTTAAATATGACAACGCGCCGAAACAAACACCATTTAGCGCGTCGATGAAATGGGCCGACGCCGAATATTTTAAACTATATGGCTTGAAATTCGTGGCGGGCGGCCCTTATAAATCAAACGATACCATAACAGGCTGGGTAGTTAACCAAACCTTGTTAGCTAAACTTGGCGTTACCAACCCCGAAAAAGCCATTGGCAAATACATCAAACTTTGGGACGACCCGCATAAAAACCGGCAGATTGTCGGGGTGATAAAAGACTTTAACGTCCGATCGCTAAAGGATGCTATTCCGCCTGTATTAATGGGTTCGTGGAGTAATGTTTATCAACGGCTTAGCATTAAAATTTCCCCGCAGAATGTCCCTCAAACACTCGCCGGAATCAAAAAAACCTGGGAGGCTACATTCCCCGACGGAATTTACGAATACCAGTTCCTGGATAAAAAAATAGCCGACTTTTATAAAAGTGAAGACCAGCTTTCACAGCTTTATAAAATATTTGCGGGCATTGCCATATTTATTTCGTGCCTTGGCCTGTTCGGGTTAATTTCCTTTATGGCCGTTCAGCGTGTTAAAGAGGTAGGCATCCGCAAAACACTCGGCGCATCGGTGGGCCACATTGTTTACCTTTTTTCAAAGGAGTTTACTTTGCTCATTATCATCGCATTTGCCATTTCGGCGCCGGTTGGCTATTACTTTATGCACAAGTGGTTGCAGGGCTATATTTACCGGATTACGATCGGCCCCGGGATATTCATCACAGCCATACTCGCCTCTGTTTTTATTGCCTGGCTAACCGTTGGATATAAAGCCACCCGGGCGGCACTGGCAAATCCGGTAGAGAGCCTTAAATCAGAATAGCGGTGGGTAGTAGCAGTTGGCAGTTTTGGGCGGAAAGCAAAAAGTTCAAAGCGGAAGCAAAAAACGAAAGTTGACTGCAGGCGACAGATACTAATGAACAGTTGAACAATTAATCGGTGAAATCAAAATAAAATCGGCGTAATCGCCAAAAATAATCATGATCAAAAATTATTTAAAAATCGCCTGGCGCAATTTGCTTAAAAACAAGGTGCATTCGTTTATCAACATTACAGGCTTATCGGTAGGTATGGCGGTAGCATTGCTTATCGCCCTTTGGATATGGGATGAATTATCCTATGACAAGAATTTTGAACATTACGACCGCATTGTGCGGCTGGCGCAGCACCAAACCATGAACGGCGAGGTAGGCACGCAGAACAACATGCCTATTCCGCTGGGCTACAAACTCCGCGAAGATTATAAAGGCGATTTTAAATACGTAGTATTATCGCGAACAGAAGGGCACATTATCAGTGCCGGCGACACGAAGCTGAGCACCCAGGGCAATTTTATGCAGGCTGAGGCGCCTTACCTGTTCACCTTTACAATGCTGAAGGGCAGCCGCAGCGGACTTGCTGACCCAACGTCGATCATGTTATCGGCAAAGTTGGCCAAATCGCTGTTTAACAATACCGACCCTATGAACAAAATCATCAGGATCGACAATAAATTTGTAACAAAGGTTACGGGCGTTTATAAGGATTTCCCGTCAAGCTCCTCTTTGAGAGATATAGATTTTGTATCTACCTGGGATCTGTACATGACCACCCAGCCTTTCCTTAAACAATACGCGGCGCACGAATTTGGAAACAACTCATGGGATATTTACGCTGAGCTTCTGCCCGGGGCTAATGCAGATAATGTTTCAGCTAAAATAAAAGACACGAAGCTGAACGGCCTGAAACTTCAGGGCGATAAGCTGGGTGTGTCATTTAAACCGGTTGTTTTTTTGCAACCGATGAGCCGCTGGCACTTATATGGCGAATACAAAAACGGCGTAAATACTGGCGGCGAAATTGAGTTTGTGTGGATGTTTGGCATTATCGGCGCCTTTGTATTGCTGCTGGCCTGTATCAATTTTATGAATCTGAGTACGGCCCGGTCCGAAAAGCGGGCTAAGGAGGTAGGCATCCGCAAAACGGTTGGCTCGTTGCGCAGCCAACTGATCGCCCAGTTTTTTAGCGAGTCGATCGTGCTGGCAATTGTCGCTTTTGGTATTTCGCTTTTATTGGCGCAGCTCACCTTATCCTGGTTCAACGGGGTTGCCGGAAAGGATATGGAAATACCCTGGGGCAATCCGGCTTTCTGGCTCGCCGGTATATTATTCAGTGTATTAACCGGTATTATCGCAGGTTCGTACCCGGCGTTTTACCTGTCGTCGTTCCGGCCGGTAAAGGTGCTGAAAGGAACGTTTAAGGCAGGGCGTTTTTCTTCGCTGCCGCGAAAGGTTTTGGTGGTATTGCAGTTTACGGTGTCGGTAACGCTGATCATCGGTACCATCGTGATCTTCAAGCAGGTTCAATATACCAAAAATCGCCCCGTGGGTTACGACCGCACCGGCATGGTACAGATATATATGAAAACCCCTGAGGTACATAACCAGTTCAGCGCGTTTCATAATGATCTGCTGCAATCAGGAGCGGTGGTTGAGGCGGCGGAGTCCGGCGGACCGATAACCAGCGTTTGGAATGACAACAGCGACATTAACTGGCCCGGCAAACCACCCGGCTTGCTGTGTGATTTCGGCACGATCCCAATTTCGCCCGAATATGGCAAAACGGTCGGATGGCAACTGACCGCCGGCCGTAATTTTTCGCACGCGTTTCCGGGCGACTCGGCGGCTATTCTTATCAATGAAGCAGCTGTTAAGTTTATGGGCCTGAAAAACCCCATTGGTGAAACCGTAACCTGGTACCGGAAATTTAAAGTGATAGGGGTGGTAAAAGATATGGTAATGGAGTCGCCGTACGATCCGGTTAAGCCGGCGCTTTTTTACATGCGCAATTACATGGGCAATTATATTGATATCAGGCTTAATCCGGCAAAAAGCACGCATCAGGCTTTGGCTGCCATCGGCGCCATATTCAGCAAATATGACCCTGCCGAGCCTTTCGATTACCAGTTTACCGATAAAGAATACGCCAACAAATTTGCCGATGAAGAACGCATCGGCAAGCTGGCCGGCTTTTTTACTATACTGGCCATCTTTATCAGCTGTATGGGTTTGTTTGGGATGGCATCCTTCATGGCCGAACAGCGGACCAAAGAGATCGGCGTCCGCAAGGTGCTTGGGGCCACGGTATTCAATTTATGGCAGTTGCTTTCGCGGGATTTTGTGGGATTGGTGGTTATATCCATGCTCATAGCTATGCCTACGGCTATATATTTTATGAACAATTGGCTAAAGGACTATAATTATCGTACCTCAATATCCTGGTGGGTATTAGCGGGAACAGGCGCCGGCGCTATTATCATCACCCTGCTTACAGTAAGTTTCCAGGGCATTAAAGCGGCGTTGATGAACCCGGTGAAGAGTTTGAAAACGGAGTAAAATAGACATGAGATATGAGATAATGCGCTTTTGTCTCATATCTCAAATCTTATATCTCAATACAATTGAACCATGATAAAAAACTATTTGAGAATTGCCTGGCGCAACCTGCGTACAAACAAGGTTTATAGCCTGCTGAATATTGCCGGCCTTGGGGTTGGGCTGGGAGTGGCATTGATCATCGGCTTATGGGTAAACTACCAGTACAGCTACGACAAATTTTTGCCCAACAACGAACGCCTGTACCAGGTGATGCGTAATTTTAACAGTAACGGTGATACGCTGACCTTTTCGGCTACCTCGTTAAAGCTGGCCGACGCCCTGCGTAACGACTATCCTGAATTTGAGCATGTGGCTGAAACGGACGGCTGGGGGCCGCATGGCCTGATGGTTGGAAATACAAAACTTTATACCTATGGTGTGCAGGCAGGAAGCGACTTTTTAAAGATGTTTCGTTACCCCTTTATTACTGGTAGTGCCAATTCTGCGTTAAAGGACCCATTTTCCATCGTACTGACTGAATCGACCGCTAAAGCATTGTTTGGAAATACAGACGCAATAAACAAGATAGTACGGGTTGATAACCACGATAATTTAAAAGTTACCGGCGTGATAAAAAACCCGCCGGCCAATTCAACTTTTCAATTCAAGTATGTTATCCCGTTTAGTTATTTCGAAGCTATAAACCCATACGTAAAACGCGAGCGCACCGGCAGTTTTGGCGACAATGGGTATGGCATTTATGCCGAATTAAAGCCAGGTGTTTCGCCTGGCGTAATATCCGCTAAAATACGCGATATGGAAAAAGGCGAAAAAGACAACATGAACGCGATAAATTCGAATGTTATTTTATATCCTTTGCATAAATGGCACCTATACAATGAATTCAAAAATGGGCAGGCTAACAGTGGTTTTATCGACTATGTGCGCATTTTTGCGCTGATAGGTATACTTGTTCTGCTGATCGCTTGTATCAATTTCATCAATCTTTCAACAGCCCGCTCTGATAAGCGTGCACGCGAAGTGGGCGTACGCAAAGCCGTCGGCTCGCAACGCGGGGACCTGATATTTCAGTTCCTTGTCGAATCGTGCCTGGTTACGCTTATCTCGTTTTTGTTTGCCATCGGGCTGGTACAGTTATTCCTCCCTGCATTCAACGCGCTCACCGGTTCAGCTATCATCATTCCGTATGGCAGTTTATTATTTTGGATAGTAATGCTTGTAAGCATCCTGTCTACAGGTATGCTGGCCGGCAGCCGCCCGGCATTCTACCTTTCGTCATTTAACCCGGTTAAGGTGCTGAAAGGGACGCTACAGGCAGGCAAATCGACCTCACTTTCACGTAAAGTATTGGTGGTAATACAATTTAGCTGCTCCATCGCGCTAATTATCAGCACCGTTATCATCTACAGGCAAATTCAGTATGCCAAAGCCCGGCCTCTCGGCTACCAAATCAGCAGGCTGTTGACCACCAACGCCAACGACGACCTTAAACATAACTTTCAGGCGCTTAAAAACGATCTTTTGCAAACCGGGGCAGTTACGTCAGTGACCACGGCTACAAGTCCCGCTACTACGGTTTGGTCGCATACCGACCTGGATATGTTTCCGGGAAAACGACCCGGTGAAACCGTGGAAATGGGCCGTATAGACGTTTCCAGTGATTATTTTAAAACGCTCGGCATGCATATTGTTGAGGGTAGGGATTTTATCCCCGGCTTAATGGCCGATACGAATAATGTAATCTTCAACGAAGCGGCCATTAAACGGCTTCGGCTTACCAACCCGGTAAACCAACTAATTACGTGGAGCGGGGTGCACCTGCGCATTATTGGCGTGGCAAAAGATGCATTAATGAACTCGCCCTACAGCGCCGCCGATCCCACTATGTTTACCTATAATGCTGACGTGCCTGACAGGATACTGATCTATCAGTTGTCGCCAAATATAAACCCGCATGCAGCGATAGCAAAAATTAGTTCCATTTTTACCAAATACAACCCCGCTTATCCGTACGATTACCGTTTTGTCGATAAGGAGTATGAATATAAGTTTGGCCAGGAAGAACTGGTCGGCAAGCTTTCGGGCATTTTTGCCGGCCTCGCCATATTTATTTCCTGTCTCGGCTTATTCGGTCTTGCCGCCTTTGTAGCCGAGCAGCGTACCAAAGAGATCGGCATCCGCAAGGTGCTGGGTGCAAGTGTAAGTCAAATGTGGATGATGCTCTCTAAGGATTTTATTGCGCTCGTGATGATCAGTTGCATAATCGCATCCCCGCTGGCCCTGTACTTTTTACAAAAATGGCTGGTTAAATACGATTACCGTATCACCATCGGCCCCGGCGTATTTATTATTTCGGCTCTAGCGGCAATTTTAATTACCCTGTTAACCGTAAGCTTTCAAAGTATCAAAGCTGCGATGGCAAACCCGGTGAAGAGCCTTAAAAGTGAGTAGGCAATCTGAGCCGAAAGCAAAAAGCTGATTGACCGGCGACAGGTACAAATGAACTAATGAACAAGTGAACTAATGAACCAACCATGATAAAGAATTTTTTAAAGATCACCATGCGTTCGCTTAGGCGGAACAAAACGTTCTCGTCGATAAACATTATCGGGCTTGCGGTAGGTATGGCGGCGGCGATCTTGATTTTACTTTGGATACAAAATGAGATCAGCTTTGATCGTTTTTATACCAAAACCGATCGTATAGTGCTGGCTTACAGCCGCGATATGAATAACGGCAGTGTCGATGTGTGGAACAATACACCGGCGCTGATGGCGCCCGAATTAAAAAAGGCTTACCCAGAAGTAGAAGATGCCGCCAGGTTTGAGCCGGTTAATTTTTTGGTGACGGCCGGCGAAAAACACATCAATTCCCAGGGTTCATTTGCCGACTCGACTTTCCTCTCGATCCTTGATTTTCCGTTGTTACAGGGAAATGCCAAAAGCTCGCTCATGAACCGGCACGATATCGTGCTAACGCAGTCGCTTGCAAAAAGGCTTTTTGGCAACGAAAACGCTATGGGTAAAACCGTGCGGATAGACACCGCGGATTATTTTACGGTAACGGCTGTAGTAAAAGATCTGCCTGCCAACACCGGCTTTACCTACGAATATATTTTGCCCTGGGCTTACAGGGTAAAACTTGGCTGGGACAGGAACCAGACGTGGAGCTATACCAACGCCAATACCTATGTTTTATTAAAGAGCGGGGCGTCGAAAGCGGTTTTTGACCGAAAGATAAAAGATATTGTGCGCAATCATGTTAAAGAGGGCGATGGATCGACCAGGGAGATCATTACCCAGTCGCTTAGCCGGATACACTTATATTCGGCAACGCAGAATGGCCAGTTCGTTGGCGGCCGCGTCGAAACAGTGAAGCTGTTTATTATCATTGCCGCGTTTATCCTGCTCATCGCCTGTATTAATTTCATGAACCTGAGCACTGCCCGCAGCGAGCGGCGCGCAAAAGAAGCCGGCATCCGCAAGGTTGTCGGCGCGGGCAGAACTTCGCTCATCTTACAGTTTATCGGCGAAAGTACCGTGTTTGCCTTGATTGCTTTTGTAACTGCGCTATTGTTGGTGCAGCTTACTTTACCCGGTTTCAATAGCCTGGTAGGGGTACAGTTGTTCGTCCATTTTAATAACCCAACCTGGTGGGTTTTTGCCTTTGGGTTTATATTATTTGTCGGCCTGGTTGCCGGCAGCTACCCCGCATTTTTTCTATCCTCGTTCCGGCCGGCGGAGGTATTGAAAGGCACTTTCAGGGGTGCGGCCACAAAATTCAATCCACGCAAATTGCTGGTGGTGCTGCAATTTACCTTTGCCATTGTATTGATCATCTGCACTGTCATCGTGCAGCAACAGCTCCAATTTGCCCGCAACCGCGATATGGGCTATAACAAAGGGAACCTGATTTTTACCTTCGCGCAGGGCGAGGTACTTAAAAATTATAATCTCATCAAAAATACCCTCGTCAATACAGGCGCCGCCGTGGGTGTCACCAAACTGTTCTCGCCCATAACACGCATGTGGGGAACTACTACCAACCTTGCCTGGCCGGGAAGTACTGTTGATGATAAAAAGACCAATTTTTTACGATTTGAAGCTGACGCTGATTTCGCGAAGACGACGGGAACACGAATATTGCAAGGCCGCGATATTAATTTGAGTACCTATCCCACCGACAGTACCGCCGTGCTGCTGAATGAATCGGCGGTAAAAATAATGCGCCTGCAAAACCCGGTTGGCAAGCTGATGGTGAATGAAAGAGGCGTAACTTGTCATATTGTAGGAGTTTTGAAAGACTTTATTATTGAGTCACCTTATGAAGAGGTGAGGCCGATGGTGATACAGGGATTATCTTCCACCTACCCGGTGATCCACATCCGGCTAAACCCGGCAAATTCAACTGCTGTAAATATGTCCAAAGTGGAAAAGATATTTAAAGCATATAATCCGCAATACCCCCTGGATTATGTTTTTGCGGATGACGCGTATGCCAATAAATTCAGAGAGGAACAGCAGGATGGCACACTTTCGGCTTTATTTGCGGGGCTCACCATTTTTATTTCGTGTCTTGGCTTATTTGGACTGGCTACTTATATTGCCGAAAGCCGCACCAAAGAGATTGGTATCCGCAAAGTATTGGGAGCAAGCGTAGGCAGCATCACCACTTTGTTATCGGCCGATTTTATAAAACTGGTTTTGATAGCCATATTTATTGCCTCGCCCATTGCATGGCTGGCCATGAATAAATGGCTGCAGGGCTATACCTACCACACGCCGGTACAATGGTGGGTATTTGCGATAGCAGGACTGGGCGCGGTTTTAATTGCGCTGTTAACCGTAAGCTTTCAATCCATAAAAGCAGCATTGATGAACCCGGTGAAGAGCTTGAAAAGCGAATAGGTTTGAACCCGAATTTTTGGAATTAAAGAATTTTTCGAATCCTTGCTGCTGGTTATTTATTCTGTTAATTCGATAAATTTAAGGAATTCGAGTTCAGACCAATGAACTAATAAACATGTGAACCAATGAACTAAGGTCATGATAAAAAACTACATCAAGTTAGGATTGCGAAACCTCGCAAAAAACCGGCTGTCTTCATCAATAAACATACTTGGGCTGGCCCTGGCCGTAGGCTGCTGCCTGGTAGTTTTTGGATTTTTTGATTGGTCCATGCATATGGACAACTTTCACCACAAAGTAAATAATTTGTTTGTGATTGAAAGGGTGTCTCAAAAAGACGGGAATGAACAGTTATGGGGTAATTCGCCGTCGCCGATGGGCCCCATGTTAAAAAGTGATTTTCCTCAAATAAAAAACGTTTCCCGGGTAAACTATAGCGGGGTTATTATTAAACAAGGCGACAATGTTTTCAGGGAAAGTGTAACTTTTGTTGATAACTCCTTTTATAAAATGTTCGATTTCCCGGTTAAATGGGGAAATCAACTGCATTTTACCGACCCCGAAGGGATAGTACTGACCACCTACCTTTCCGAAAAGCTGTTTGGCAAAGAAAACCCGGTTGGCAAAACTGTCAACATCCGCTTCAGCAATAATGGCAAGGATATAGTTGAAAATTTTACGGTCAAAGGGGTATTTGCCAAAGAGCCGGTCGAATCATCATGGCATTTCTCGGCCCTTATCCCGTGGAGTAAAATGGCTTCTTTAGGGATGGATAAACCCGGCGATTGGGGCCAAAGTTCGGATATTACGTTTATAGAGGCAGACAATTCACCGGCATTGTCGCCGATAGTCGATCAGAATAAAAAGTACGTGCAGCTTTATAACGCAGCTAATCTGGATAATAAAATAACCACTTTTCACTTCCAGCCACTAAGCGGGATGAGCTTTCATTCGTATAAAGTAAACAACCAGCGTTTCAATGCCACACATATAGCGGGCTATATTATGCTGTTGGTTATTGCCATCGCTACACTATTATTGGTTTACTTCAATTACATGAACATTGCCATAGCGTCCGCCTCAACCAGGCTAAAAGAGATCGGGGTCAGAAAAGTGATGGGCAGCAGCAGGAAACAGATCATTTTTCAATTCATTTTTGAAAACTTAATTCTTTGCACGGTAGGCGTGGTAGCTGGCCTGGTTTTGGCCAAATTCATTTTCATACCCTGGTTCACCCAAATAGCCAATGTTGACTTTAGCGGCGGTATGTTTACCAATTACCGTACATGGGTATTATTAGTTGCCCTGATTATAATATCGGCGCTTGGCGGGGCGGCTTACCCTTCATTTTACATATCGGCATTTAAGCCTGTAAATATTATAAAGGGAAACAGCAAAATGGGCAGCAATAACCGTTTCAGAAAAGCGCTGTTGGGCTTCCAGTTTTTCCTCACATTTTTGGCGATCTCAACGGCGATAGCCTTTATCCGCGAAACAAATCATGTCAAGGCAAGCCCCTGGGGATATACGCCAGGTGACAACGTGGTCGTAACACTCGATAAAACCGCAAATTTTAATGCTTTAAAAAGTGAGCTAAAAAACAACAATACTGTAAAATCGGTAACTGGGTCGGTGCAGCCGCTGGGTAACTACACCAAACAGCTTGTAGTTAAAACAGAAGGGAAAGAACTGACCGTGCAAAGCATCAGCGCTTTACCTGGCTTTGCAACCCAGATGGGAATCGCCATCACCAGG
>Ga0068856_100001031_pt1 | contig 29668 bp, 24 predicted proteins | sample KBSCornC62_FD_66595 | JGI IMG/M metagenome (GOLD analysis project Ga0068856, IMG submission 66595) | Corn rhizosphere microbial communities from Kellogg Biological Station, Michigan, USA - KBS Corn C6-2 | ecosystem: Host-associated > Plants > Roots > Rhizosphere > Soil ... | reverse complement strand
CCGGTGAAGGTCCAGAATGACCTGAACACCGTAGGCACCGCGATTGAGAGCTTCGTGGGCGATACGAAGGCGGGCATCCCACACCAGCTCTCGAGCCTGATCGCACGACCCACGGCGAACGTGGACGCGCTGATCGACAGCACGTTGATCAACGTGAACCAGGCAGCGGTGTGGAACGGACCGTACATGGGAGCGACGATCACGAGCAATCCGCACGACAGTCTCGCGACCGGGTTCACGTCGTTCATCATGAATTTCCTGGATCGGTACGATGTCGATCACAACACGCCGGAGCACAATTCATCGGGCGTGGTGAACGCGACGTTCTCGAAAACCGCGCAGCTTTTCGTGTCGGTCCAGGTGCATGGCCTGACGTATACGCAGGCGACGCAGCTCAACACGAACTTCGACGGATCGAGCGATCTGAATCAGGCCGACAGCTCGAACACGACGGGACGGTTTCGATGGACGAAACCGGTGAGCGGCACCGTAACGGCCTACTACATGGCCGTCCCTGTCACGCACTAGTGAGCGAGCGGCCGGATGAGATCAGCTCCGATGCCCCCGAGGCGATCACCGATGCAGCGTCGCGGCTTCACGCTCGTGGAGACCGTGGTCACCGTTGGTATTCTGGCGGTGATGGCGGCATTCGTGGTGCCGTCGGTGCTCAAGAAGGCCGATGCCGCGGACCCGGTGAAGGTCGCGAACGATCTGAATTCGATTTCGACCGCCGCGCAGCAGTTTGCCTCAGACGTCAAAGGCGCGCTTCCGGGTGATATCGAAGACCTGACGGAGCCGCTGCTCACGAACAGCTCGTGCAATACATTCAATCCGTGTGATTCCACAATCACACACACGGACATCTACACCCCGCAGCAGGTGCGACTCTGGAAGGGACCGTATCTGGCGGCGTCGATCAGCGCGGACCCGGGCGCAACGATTCGTAGCGGGTATGTCGCCGACATCGAGAATACGCTGGTCCGGTACGACGCGATCAGCGGGATTCCGGAGCTCTGTGCCGGCGTGGGGACGCAGATGGTACCGTGCGCGGGTTTCATCGCGACGAACCCGCTGTTCATAGCCGTTCGGGTAGACAGCCTGAATCTTCAGCAGGCGCTCATCGTGAATGGCATCATCGATGGACCGAACGAGGCGCAACCAGGGCTTCAGGGGCGGTTCCGATTTCCCACGCCAACGAGCCCAACTGCTTTGGCGACACCAGCTTACTTCCTCGCAGCGCCAGTTCCGTGACGGCGACGACAGCATCAGTCGCGCTCCAGAGCCGGGCGGCCGATACTTCAACGGCCGCCCCTTTTCCGTCGCAGTCGCATTGGGGTGAAACAAATTTTGGCTTGCGTACGATCTTGTTAACCGCGACTGTATCATGCTCACAGGGAAAGGCTAACCCCAGGTAGCGGCACGGCCGCCCTGCGATTTCGCATTCCTCGCTGTAATCCACATCACGGCACCACTGCGCAGGGCGCGGCATCATTCCCTGCTGCCTCGCGAATCAGTGGCTGCGCTGTTCCAAATACCTTACCAGGTAGAGACTTCGACGATGATCTCTCTCCGTTCGTTCTCATCTTCATTCACAACCCTTGCCGTCGCCGCCATCGCCCTCATCGGGTGCGGCCGCGACATCGACGCTCCGGTGGCACCGAATGGTGTGACGCCGGGAAGTGCGAACCTCGACGGCAGACCGGGCGACGTCGGCAACTCGGCGAAACAAGGCTCGATCGCGACCCGCGTCCTCGTCGACGCGAGCGGTAACGCGACGCTCGAGATCCGGACCGGCACCTACGACGACGCGACGAACTCGCCCGCGACTCCGCCGGCGAGCGCCGGATATTTCCAGAAAATCCAATACAAGATTCTCGATGCGAACAGCAAGCAGGTCGCCGTCGAGAACGTGAATTTCAAAACCGACGGCGTGAACGTCTACACCACGCCGGTCGACCTGTGCTCGACCGGCAAGGGTGACGCGGGCGACACCGACGGCGACAAGGACGATCAGGCGTGCACGACGAAGTGGGGCGCCGGATGGACGGTGCTGGTCCAGGCCAATCTGAATGGCGTCGGTGGCGACGGCAGCAAGACGGATGTCGTGCGGGATCAGCAGCCGGGAGTGTCGCTGCCGGACGTGGACATTCAGTCGCAGCAGGTCTGGAAAGGACTCGGCGGCAACCGGACTGCCACGCTGTCGGTCGTCTCGGGCGCGGCGACCATGTTCTCGGTAGACTTTCCTAATACCAAAAGCATCAACGGCCAGCCGCCGGTCGTCGGCGCGAACATGATGTGCGCGGTCTTCGTCGACGGCGCGCAGCAGACGCCCGGCAACGCCAACGCGTTCGCGTACTCGGGCCCGCAGAACATCGCGATCGCGCCGGGGCAGACCGTGCCGTGCGTCTTCACCCTCACGCTCGGCTTCGGATCGCACACGGTTCACGTGACCGCGATGCCGCTCTATCCGGGCGATTACGATCCGGCCAACAATACCACCGCGGATTTCACGATCCTGTCGGCGCCGGCGACCGGAGACCCGGACGTCTCGGCGGGGCTCACGCAGGCGGATACCGGCAGCGGCGCGCCGCACAATCTGACTCTCCTCTCGCTTCGCGCGCAGGAGCCGATCACGCTGTATCAGTACACGACGCTGCTCGGGGGCCAGGCGCCCACGGGTCCGGTGACGTGCACGCTCACGATCGTGAACACGGGGACCAGCGCGACCCAGACGATCAGCGGCACGGCGACGGTGTCGCCGGGCGCTCCGTCCGACGCGTGCAAGATTCCATACACCTTCGCGGCAGCCGGCACGTACAGCATCACGCCGGTGATTTCCCTCCCGGCCGGCGGCACGGACGCGAACGCGGCGAACAACACCGGCAGCACGATCACGATCACGGTTGCACCGCCGATTCCCGAAGCGACGGTGACGGCGGATGCGATCAGCTTCACCGATGCCGCGGAGTCGATCACCAATCAGCAGATCGGCCTCGTGTCGGCCGCTGACACCGTGCACTCCGGCGATGTGGCGACCTATGCGGCCAGACTCACCGTGAGCTCGCTGCTCAATACGTCTTCAGTGAACACGATCTCGTGCAAAGTGTTCATCGATGGCGTCGACAAGACGAGCACCGCGTCGTGGGTGAGCGGTCCGACGCTGTCGAACGTGGCGGCGGGCAGTGCGATGTGCAGCATCAACCAGGCGTTCGTCGAGACCGACAACGCGCTGCATCCGCATACCGTCGCTTTCTCGATCAGCACCGGCATCAAGAACGACGCACCGGTCGCGAACACGTCGATCAGCGGCACGATCAACGACATCCGCCGAGCCGACGTGCAGGGCAGCTCGCTCCTGGTGCTGGTCAACGGTCAGCCCGCCAGCCTCGATACGGTGGCCACGATCAAGCAGGGCGCCACGGTCACGGTTCAGGCGCCGTTCACGAACGGCAACACGACCATCGGCACCAGCCTGACATGCGGCAGTCTCCTCGTGAATCACAGTGCCATCACGAGCCTCACGGCACCCGCGGTGGACACCGCGGCGGATGCCTTCACGCAGACACAGACGACTGGAACGGTGAGCATCGGCGCCGGCGGGACGAGCGTCTGCTCCTACACGGTGGTGCTGCCGAGCAATCTTGCAGTCGGTGCGATTCCGCTCGCGGTGATCGGAACGCCGACGGCCTCGAGCCCGGGCGACCCGATCGTATCGAATAACGTGGCCGCCGGCGTGCTCACGGTGAAATCGAATGGTGCGTTCACGGACGTCAAAGCGACGGACGCCGTGATCACGCAGGAATGGCTCACGACAAGCGGCTCACTCTCATCGTCGCCATTCAGCGAACTGACGGGACAGGGCGCCGAAGTCGACCAGCTCGCGCTGCTCGTGGTCCCGAACAACGCCGATCTCGGCTCGTTCACACTGACCGGCACCGTGATGAGCAACGGCACGACCTACGGCACGGGGACGTACTCGACGGAGGTCTTCGAGAGCGACAACGGAAAGACGTGCTACCGCTCCGCGCAGACGGGCCTCGTGCCAAGCGCCGCGCTCGATCCGAACTTGCGGTACTCGGTGGCGATCTGCTCCGCCCCCGCAACGAGCCAGCCGGGCTTCCAGGTGATCACCGTGGACTACACGCAGTCCCTGGCGGGGTCGATCTTCAACGCGAGCTACCCGCTGTTCAGCGGCACAGCGCAGTTCAAGATCGTGCTCAACTACCACTTGGCTCTCGGTAACGTGACCGACGGAGTGAGTGCCCTCGTGACGGTGCCGATCCCGCTTCCGCATTTTGCGGGCGGCCAGTGGAGCAACGACACGCAGGTGAGCCTGCCTCAGGTCCAGAGCCCCGCGCCGTAACAGCGGCGGCGTGGAAACGGGCCATCTCACCAAATCGTCTTCGTGAGATGGCGCGTTTCCAGTATCCGAGCAGAGCAGACTTCCATGTTCACCTCCAGACGCCGATCCGGATTCACCCTCGCTGAAGTTGCTGTCGCGGCGGTGTTGATCGCGGTGTTGGCGGCGGTCACGACGCCGGTGCTCAACGACTTTCTGCAGAAGCAGAAGGCGCAGACCACCGCCGACAAACTCTCCGCGATTGCGACGGGGATCGCGGCGTTCAAGGCCGCAGTGCATACGACAACGGCGGCGACGAGTATGGTGTATCCGCTTCGCATCTCCTACCTGGCGAACGCGATCGTCTCGACGAATTCCACGAGCTGCAAGGGTACGTTCGGAGCGACGGCCGTGACGAGCTGGAACAGCAACGGCCCGTTCGTGAGCTTCTATATCCCGGCGGACAGCTTCAGCACGCCGATTGGAATGGTGCAAGACACGATGGTGCGCAGCCCGACCGGCACTGGCGTAGGCACGCTCTCGATCGTGCTGCTGAGCGTCGACTCCTTGGACGCGGTGGATCTCGATCTCGTCGTGGACGGCGGCGACGGCCTCACGAAGGGCACGGTGCAAGGATCCTGGGTCGTGTCGGGCAGCACGCACAAGGCGAACATCACCTACCTCGTGCCACACGCGAGCAACTGCTGATGCTTCGCTCGCGCAGTGCGTTCACGCTCGCCGAAGTGCTCGTCTCGGTCGCGCTGATCTCGATTCTCGCATCGGTGACGATTCCCACGATCCGCGGGCGCATGCGCGACGGCTACAACGATGCCGTCGTGCAAGAGTTCGACGACCTGAGCTCGGCGATCATCGCGTATCAGCAGAATGTCGGGAAATATCCAGCGTCGCTCGACTATCTCACCGCACTTCCGTCCGGCGCCACGGACTACTGCGGGAACGCGCTGACCAACGCGCAGGTCGCCAACTGGCACGGGCCGTACATCGCGCGAACGATTTCGGGCTCGAACTACGTCATCGGCGAGGATGACACGGTCGAAGACATCATCGCGACGGGCAGCATCGCGACGACGAGCGGCGGATCGACCAAAGCCCTCGAGCTGCTGCTCGACGGCGCGGATCAGACGACCGCGAACGACGTCGATCTCAAAATCGATGGGACGTCCGACGCGTCGAACGGCACGTTGACGTGGCAAACACGCGGAGCGGGCACGCGCATCTTCTTCAAGATTCCAATTCGCAACGGCGCCTGCTAGCGGCGCATCCGGGCATCCACTTCGCCGACCGCGATCGTCGAATCCGTCGCTCGCCCCCCAATCCAAAGTCGCACACGCGTGCCGTGTACCTCGCCCAAATACCGGAGCGAGGTCTTCCAGCGCACCGCGCCGTCCACCGCGAACGTCACGGCGCCTTCGCCTCCGACCGCGATCCGTAGCGTGTGGCTCGAACCGGGGCTTGGCTGGTCTGTCGTGCTCTGCGCGCCGACGGCGTAGGTGAGCGCGCCAGATTGACCATCCCAGCCGATGCCGAGGAGCGGCGAAAAGCGCGGCGCGACGTGATCGACGGCGGCATTGCTCTGCGCGGGAACGAGCGCGAACGCGAATGTCGCGGACGAGGGCCGGCCTCCGAACGGCGCGGCAACCCGGGTCGATACCGAGAGCCCTGGGGCGAGCTCGAACGTCGCGCGGGAGAGAATGCCGCTGTCCCACTCGAGATCACCATTCGGGTAGAGAGCGCTGGCGCCGAGCGCGGCGGATCGCGCAATGAAGGGAAGCGGCGCGCCAAGTGAGAGCCACGTGGCCGCGTTCAGCCCGCGATTGAAATCGTCGCGCAACTCGAGCGGCTGCGTGGGACTCACCGAAACGTCGAGCGTGTCCGCCCGCCATCCGGCGATGGTCGATACGAGATTCGCGTCGCCCAGGCGCGACGCGACCAACGTGCGCACCACCGATGTGTCCGACTGGGTGCTGTCGGTCGGCAAGAGCGGTCCACGCGGATCGAGCCGCCATGCGGCGCCGACGTCCCGCACCGGAGCGCCGTACTGGTCGATTGCGATCAATGAGTATTGTGTGATGTCGCCAATCGTCGCGTTGGCCGGCCCGACGATGCGAACGCGATCGACGTACGGCGGCCGCGTCCCGCGCCAATCCAGAATCGAGAATTGCCGCCCGCGCGGGGTGATGCGCGTCGCCGAGCCGCCGAGCGGTCTCGAGACATAGATCGCCGCGTCGCCGTCGCGTGTCGACTCGAAGGCGAGATACCGACCGTTCGGCGAGAAGTGCGCGCGATCGTCGCCATCGCGATCGGTGACGGGCCAAACACGCGCATTCTCGAAGTCGTACGCGAAGATCCGCCGCGCGCCGGTGCGCATGCTCGTGAACGCCAGCAGCGTCCCATCGGGCGACCATGCCGGATGAAAATCGTCGGCGCGGTTCGACGAGACATCGCGCATGTTGGAGCCATCAGGCGCGCTGACGTAAATCTCCTGCTGTCGTCCGGCCGCGAGCCGCGCCACCCACGCCACCAGCGTCCCCGCGGGCGACCAGCGCGCGTCGACGATCGAGCGGGTCGCGGCGGTGTCGATCGGCACGACGTGCTTTCCGTCGATGCTGCACGCGAACAAGTCCGAGTCGAACCCACCGTCGGGCGGCGGCAGCATGCGTGCGCGCGACACCAGCAGAAACCGGCTGTCGGGCGACCAGTCGAGCACAGTGTTGTCGCGGCCGCCGACGGCGATCGGAATCGTGTCGCGGGCGTTCGTGCTCACGACGTATACGTCGGTCCCGTGTTCCGTGACGCGTTCGACGCTGACGTACCGGCCGTCAGGCGACATGCGCGGATTCGTCCACGGCGAGCGGAGCGAGCGCACCCACGCCGGCGCCGGGCCGGCGCTCGCAATGCGCTGCAGATCGAGCGGATCGGTGCCGAGGGAGCCGTGCGCAATCCGGAGCGAGTCGTCATCGCCGGTTCCGCGCTCCACGAGTACGAGTGAATCGATCGGCTCGGCGCTCGGGCGCCTCGCGAGGAGCTCGCGACGCGTCGTGAGTCCGAGCACGGTGATCAGCAGCGAGAGCGCGATCGACGTCATCCACTGACGGGCCGTCGCGTGCGACAAGCCCACGCGTTGGGGCGCGTGCGGCGCTGGACCGGGCGCCGATGCCGGCGGTGATTCGATGCCAGTGTCGTCCACATCGTGCGCTCGCGTCGAATCATCGCTCTCGCTCGCGGAGGCCGGCGCATATGCTTCCGCGGCAGCGGCGAGGCGCAGTTGCGGCTGCCCGAATGCGGTGATGAGCGATTCGAGTTGGCTCCGCGACTCCTCGTCCGGTGCGAACGTGAGCGCCGCGTTCAACAGCCGCATCGCCTCGGGCAGCGCGCCCATGCTCGCGGCGTCGAACGCGCCGCGCCTCGCATGTTCGAACGCCTGCACTGTCCGACCGGCGAGTGCATAGAGATTCGCGAGCTCCGCGTGCGTTGCGTCGCCCTGGTGCGACAACGCTTCCGCGGCCCAGTCGGCAAGCATCGCGCGGCCCGCGATTCCGCTCGCGTCGTGAATGAATGACGCCGTCACGTCGTGCGCGATGGTGCAGCCTGCTTCCGATTCGGTCAGCAATCCCGCTGCGATCAACGCGGCGACGGCATCGGCTGCGGCAGGTTGCGGCAAATGCGCTGCCGCGGCCAGCAGGGTCGTGGACGCGTGGCGCTCGAAGATGGATGCGGCGAAGAAGACACGTCGCTGCGATGGCGAGGCGGCCTGCAAGCGCGCCCACAGTACTTCCTTGATCGGAATCGGAGCCGTCGTCGCGGCTTCGCCCGAGAGCACCCGCCGCGTGAGGTCGTGAACAGCCCACGGCCTTCCACCCGCGGTGTGCACGATCCGGTCAATGACACGCTCGGGCAGGCGGTCGCCGCGCATCACAATTGCGCGAACGAGCTGCTCGCTCTCTGCCGTGGTGAGTGGCGTGAGCCGCAAATACCGCTCGTCCTCGCTCGCGGACTCCGCAAGCCGACGCACGCGTTCAGCTGTCTGCGCGCCGAGATCCTGGGGACGATACGCGACGACGAGCAGGACGGGCGACGTGCGCAGCCGGCCGGCGAGGTAGGCCACCAACTCGAGCGTCGATGCCGATGCATGCTGCACGTCGTCGAGCGCGATGCACACCGGGCGCTCGTACGCCGCGCCGTCGATCAGCGCCGCGACGCCCTCGAAGAATCGGAGCCTGCCGGCGTCGTCCTCGACCCAGGGCACATCGGGTAGCTCGAACGAGTCGCGCAACTCGGGGAGGAGCCGCGCGGCTTCAGCGAGCAGGTGCTTGCTCGTGCCCGCAACGCCCGGCGCACGAACCAACGGGCGAAGCGCTTCGGCGAGCGAGGCGAATGGAATCGTGGATACGAGCGAGTGCTCGCGCCCGTGCAGCAGATGCACGCCGCCGAGGCGCCGCGCCCGTGATGAGAATTCTTGAATGAGCCTGGTCTTGCCGATGCCGGCCTCGCCTTCGACCACGACGAGCGCACCGTGCTCGGCGCTCAGGTCGTTGAGTGCCGCGAGCAGACGCGAGAGCTCCGCCTCCCGGCCGACGAACGGCGCCGGGCGCATCGCCGCAGGATCGCCCGACGTGGGCGTTCGCCGCGATTCCGCCCGCTGGAGCCGCGTGAACAGCGCGCGAATCTCAGGAGAAGCGTCGAGCTCGAGCTCCTCCTGGAGGTGGTCAATGAACCGTCCCAGCGCGCGTGCGGCCTCTTCGCTGCGTCCGGCGGACACGAGCACGGTCGCCTCGAGTATCGCAGCATGCTCATCGAACGGCGCGACGGCCGACAATCGTTCACATAGCTTGACGGCCTCGCCGAATTGGCCGGCCTCGAGCGTTTCGTTGGCGGCGTTTCGGAGCGCCGTCTCCAGCCGGGATCGCAGCTTGATGCGTTCAGCATCCGCCCAACGGTCGAACGCCGGCTCGCGGACCTCGAACCCTTCGAGGAAGTCGCCGTCGTACGCGGCGACCGCAGCGAGCCATCGTTGCTCGTCGCATGCCCGTACGAACGCGTCGCGATCACAACGGAGCAGCGTGCGATTGCCAATCGACACGACGTCCCGGTCCTGCGGCAGAATCTCGTCGCCCAACGATGAGCGGAGCCGATGAAGCGATTGGCGGAAGGCGTTCCTGGCCTTGTCCTCCTCGATCTCACCCCAGAGCAGGCTGATCAGCTCGTCCCGTCGAGCGGTCCCGCGAACGGCGAGAAACGCCAGCATCGCCAGCGACTTACCCGGCCCGAGGCCTGGGACGCTTGCCGCGCCCTGCGCGGACAGCGACGGCGTGCCGAGCAGTTTGAGTGTGAAAACCTGGCTCTCAGACGAATCGTTCATCTGTCATATAGCGGCTTCGCAGCCGTTACTCGGCGAATGGGCCGAGAGTGGCTTGAAGCGTCTAAGCTCAATAATGACAGATAATTCGGGTTGCCGTAACACGTGCGAGCGACCGCCTAACGGGGGAGTAACGCTTGCGGCCGATATTCGTTCGCGTAATCCGTGTGGAAGCCCCCGTTTTTGTGATTCGATCGTCGGGAGCAAATCGGTAAAGGGTTGTCTGGTTTGGCGATAGCGAAGCCGTGACCCTCTCCTGACGTGAATAACGACTCGTAACCTGTAGCAAACAACATCGTCTTGAGTAGCGCGCGACACGCCGCAAACTCAATCTGCGAGAACCGACATGAGAAGTACCACAATCAGCCGACGGGGCTTCACGCTCCCGGAGATCCTGGTTTCGATCACGCTGCTGGCGGTGCTCGCGGCGGTGGTAGTGCCGGCGATCGCGAGTCAGGTAGAAAAGAGCGACCCGACGCGTATTGGGAACGACCTGTTGGCGATTCGCGGCGCGAGCGAGCAGTTCCTTTCCGACGTCCGGAAGTACCCGACGAGCCTCGGACAACTGACAAACGTCATCAAGACTTCTGAAACCCCGTTGATCGGGGTTTATGGAAAGGCGGACTCGGTTCGCTGGCGCGGTCCGTATCTCACGAAAGACTCTGTGGCGACCGATTCGACCGGTTACAGCCTGGCGTTCAAGCAGCCGTTCGATACGTCGACGATGCCGATCAGTGGCGTCTCCGCTGGCGCTGGTATCACCTACCTGCTGATTTCTGTCCCCGGCGTCGACTCGCTTTCCGCGACGAAAATCGACGGGATGTTCGACGACGGCGTCCTCACGACGGGCTCTTTCCGCTGGAAGAAGAAAGGCGCGACCGGCACTGACACGCTCAAGTATTTGGCAATCCCCATCCAGTAGACCACTGGTCGATTTCACATAGATCCCATTCACCCCCGCCGACGAGAGCTCGGCATTCATTTAGGAGAAGACAATGAAGAAGAAAGTTCGCGGTTTTACGCTTCCCGAAGTCCTGGTGACGGTGACGGTCGTCGCGGTGCTCGCCGCGGTTGTGGTGCCGGCGGTGACGCAGTTCGTGACGAAGGGCAACGCGCCGGCCTCGAAGCAGGATATCCAGGCGCTTCAGAACGGCATTTCCGGTTTCACGGCTGACGTGCGCGCGTTCCCCGGCGCCCTGAATCAGCTCTCGACGGCGATCAGCGCGAGCGACAGCGCCGCCGGCACGACCATCGGACCGGCGTTCTCGACGGGGCAGGTCGCGAGCTGGAAGGGCCCGTACTTCTCCACGCCCGTTACCGTTGGCGGCACGTTCACCAGCGGCGGCCTTCAGTTCTCGATCAGCGACACGATCAAGCAGCTGAACAACTGGCTGCAGGACTCGATCACGACGACCACGCCGAACAGCTGCCCGGGGCTTCTGCAGCTCGATACGCTGCTGGACAACGCGGACGGTGCATCGAGCGGCTCGGTGGTGTGGACCGGCACCTGCGCGCAGAACACGGCGACCGGCACGCGCGACGGCATGGCGCTTCGCCTCACGCCGATCAGCAAGTAATCCAAGTCGTCAGAAGTTCGTAATACCAGAGAGGGCGCGCGAGCAAGTTGCTCGCGCGCCCTCTCTGGTATTCAGTATCCGCGGTGCGGCGTCGACAGCCCGCTACGGCCTCTCCACTCGGTTCTTCACGATCATCTCGGCGATGGCGCGGCCGACGCCGAACCGCTGCATGATCCCGTCGACGGAGAGCGAATCTACGTTCACGGGGAGCTGATAAAACACGACGGACGTGCTGCCCGGCGCTTTGGGCGGCTCGGTGGTGCTCTCGAGCGTCAAGTTCGCCATCGTCAACACCGTCTGGAGCGCGACGGACACCGGCACGTTGTTCAGTTGCAGCCGGACTTTCTTGTCGATTTCAGGCGAGTACACGAGGCTGAAATGGCCTTCATTCGCCAGGAAGTCGAGCACCTGCCGGACATCGAGCGACGTCCCGTGTGTGTCGATCGTGACGTGCTGCTCGCTCGACGTATCCTCCGGTGCCGCCGCGGATGAGCGCATTGCCGTCGAGGAGCGCATCGTTGGCGCGACGGTCGTGGGCGGGAGAACGGGAGCGGCGGTCGCCGGCCGGATTGGCGTCGGCGCGGGATGGTGGCAGGCGACTGCGGTCGCAATCGCGGCGACCGCACCCACGACAGTCACACGCTTAGTGCTCATCCGGATGACCTCCCGTGCGGAGCGTCGCGACGTAATTCTTCACTGTTACAAGGGTCGCCGCGTCGTACTTGCCGGGCGCGAGATCGAGGAATTTCTGATACTCGCGGATCGCGCTCGGGCGGTCGCGCACCGCTTCCAGGAACTCGGCGTACCCATAGTGAACGTCGGGTTCCTGCGGCGCCACCTTGAGCGCCTCTTCATAGGTGCGCCGCGCGCTCGCCGTGTCGCCGATGGCGAGGTACTGCGCCGCGAGCCGCGCCTTCACGACACCGTTGGCCGGCTCGAGCTTGGCGGCTTGCGCGTAGTCGGACATCGCCTCGGCGTGACGGCCGAGTGCGTCGTTCGCGCCAGCGAGGTTGACCCAGGCATTCACGTTGCGCTCGTCATGCCTGAGCGCGAGGCCGTAGATCTCGACCGCGGCCGTGTAGTTGCCCTTTCGCGCGAGCAGCGCGCCGTAGTTGTTGTATAGATCCGCGGACGCGTTGCCCGTATTTATAGCTTTCTCATATAAATCTGCTGCACCGTCGTAGTTGCCGCGCGTCTGCTCCGCGTATGCGCGGCGGAAGAGTGAATCGGCGGAGCCCATCGGGTCCACCACCACGTGCACGCTCGCGGCACCCTGCTGGCGGGGCGTCGCCGGTGCGCTGTCGACCGCAGCCGCCTTTGGCGTGCTGGCAGGCAGCGTGGAGGCGGGCGGCGTGGTCCGTTCTGCCGCTACAGGCTGCGGGCTCTGAGAAGCGGGAGCTCGCTGATCGGCGATTGGCGTGGCGGCGACGGCACCCACGCTAGCCGGTGCGGCGTTCCGCGCCGCCGCTCGCGTCGTCGAAGCCGGCGTCCCCGCGGGTTCGATGTGCGACGACGGTGTCGCCGATGTCGGTGCCGGTGTCGTTGATCTTGGTGCGTCGGATGCGGCCGGCGCACTGACGGCGTGCTTCGCCGTCGCCCCGACCGGTGCCGTGATCAGCGCCTGGGTCGCGATGCTGTTCAACGGAACCGGCGCGGCGTGATTCGCGCGCAATCGCGCGAGTCCGGCGGCGCCTCCGACGACGACGATCACCGTCGCCGCGGCGAGCAGCAGCGGCACGTTCGGCCGTCGCCCCGCGCCATTCTCCGGGTACGGAAAAAAGCTGTCGACGACCACCGCGGCCGCGCGGGGCTCGGCGCGGCCGCTACGCTCGCGCTGCGCTTCCTTGAGGGCCTCACTAATCAGGCTCACGGGCGGCCCTCCGCCGCTGTATCGCGGATCGTCGGTGTTGCGTTCATCGCTGGGGTCGTGGTGGGAACGGCGGCCGCTTCGCCGCGGCTCGCCCGTCGCGCCGCGCTGTCGGGCGCGGCGACATGGTTCGTGCCGGAATCCGCGTGCGTCGGAGCCGTCACCGGTCGCGACGTGCAGAGTGCGGACATGCTCGCAAACCGGCTCGCGAGCGTCGAATCGGTGCGGAGGGTGGAGTCGACGCCGCTGGCAATTTTTTCACAGGCCGCGGTCGTGTCACCGCCGTCGAGCCGAGCCGCCGCCGAGAGCACGACTGCGCGCGTGTGCACCGCGCCAGCCCGTTCGTGTTGCGCGAGCTGATCGAAGTGTTGAATGGCGTCGTCGCGCGCGCCGCGCGAGAGCTCGAGCTGTGCGAGTCGGAGCAAGCCGTCGTCAAAACGCTTCGACGAGGGATAGCCCGTGACAAGCGCGCGATAGTCGCGCTCCGCGTCGGCCGCGGACGACGCCATGCTGGCCCGCCAGTACAGCGCTTCGTCGGGCGTGGCCACGGGCGTCTTTGGCCAGAGGGCGATTCCCGCCGTGACCGCGGCGACGACGGCGACCGCCGCCGTAATCGCGGCGCGGCGGCCCCACGGACGCGCGGGCGGCGCCGTCTTGCTCGCGACTTCCGCGTCTTCTCCGCGGAGGGCGGCGATGGCTTTGCGGACGTGCTCCGGCTGAATGTCGCGTGTCTGTGCGGCGTACCCCGCGAGCAGCGCGCGATCGCAAATGAGGTTGATGAGCCGCGGCACGCCGTGCGAGGCGCGGTAGATCTCCTGCACCGCGCGCGGATTGAAGCGGATCTGGCCGCGCGCACCGGCGACGTTGAGCCGATGGTGGATGTAGCGATCGGTCTCCTCCTCGTCGAGATCGGTCAGCGTGCAGCGGATCGACACGCGCTGATCGAGCTGCGCCATGGTCGGCGTGCGGATCTTGCCCAGCAGCTCCGGCTGACCGACGAGCACGATCTGAATGAGCTTTTCCTGATCGGTCTCGAGGTTCGAGAGCACGCGGATCTGCTCGAGGAACTCCGGCGAGAGGTGTTGCGCCTCGTCGAAGATCGCGACGCAGCTCTTGCCGAGCGCGAGCTGCGCGAGCAGGAATTGATTCAGCCGGTCGAGGAGGTCTTTCCGCGTGCCGTCGGGCGGGACGCTCACACCGAACTCGGTGAGCAGTGCGGCGAGCATCTCGACGCCGTTCAAGAACGGATTGAAGATGAGTGCCGACTGCGATTTGTCCCGGTCGAGCTTCTCGATCAGGTCACGGCACAGCGTCGTCTTTCCGGTGCCTGGCTGCCCGGTGACGACCATGAACCCTTCGCGATTGTTGATGCCGTAGAGCAGCTGTCCCTCGGCTTCGCGATACTGCTGCGAATAGAACACGAACCGAGGATTCGGTGTCAGCGAGAAGGGTTTGTCACTGAGGCCGTAAAACTGCTCGTACATGATTAGCGCCCTGCCACTGGCTGTCCGGCGATGATCGTCGGAGTAAGAAAGACGACCAACTCGGAGCGAGTTTCCGTATCGTCGTATTGCGTGAAGAGGCGTCCGAGCAAGGGAATGTCGCGCAGGCCGGGAATGCCGCTTCGTGTGCGCTGTTTCTGGGTCTGCACCAGACCGCCGACGATCATCGTCTCACCGGCCCGCATGCGCGCGACCGTGTCGCCTTCGCGATGTCCAATCGCCGGCGCGCTTGCTTTGCTGCCGTCCGGAAGCGTGATCGACTCGATGTGATCGATGTTGGTCACCGAAGGGCGGATATCCATCGTCAGCACGTTGTCGGCGGAAATTTGCGGTGTGACGTCGAGGACCACGCCCACCGAAATCTGCTGGGGAATGATCTGACTCTGAATGCTGGCCACACCGCCCGTCGGGCCAAGGAGCGGCGTCTGCGTCACGGAGAAAAAGACCTGATCGGTGGTGACGTTGAAGATGGCGCGCTGATTGTTCAGTGTCGACGCCCGCTCGTCGTTGAGCACCTCGACGTTCCCTTGCGTGCTCAACGCGTTCACGACCGCGTTGATCTGCGTCGTGCCGCCGGTGAGCGTGAAGTTCACGTTTCCCGCGTTGCCGCTCGTCGTCGCGCTCGGGTCGCTGCGCAACGTGACGCCGTACTTGCCAGAGGCGGCGTTGGCCACGAGGCTCCAGTCGATCCCGAACTGCCGCGACGACGTCAGCGTCACCTCGACGATCTTCGCTTCGATCTGCACTTCGCGCATGACCGACGCCTGAAACTCGTCGATGAACCGCTCCACCGCCGCGAGCTTGTCGGGCATCGCCGTGACGTTGATCAGCCCCGACATGGGGCTGATGACGAGGCTCGAGCCATCCGCGAACTGCGCGCTCGCGGCGCCGGAGCCAAAGCCGGCGGCCTGATTCGACGCCGGCGTCGCGGTCTGTTGAATCGCGCCTTGCCCTCCCTCACGCGCGTTCGCCGGAGCCCGTTGTCCGGCCGACATGATTCCGGTCAGCGCGACGCGGATCTCCTGCCAGACGTCCGCGACGGATTGCGCGGTGAGCACATCGCCGCCGCCGATCGCCGCCGCCGCGCCGCCCGAAACTCCGGCGCTGACGCCCGTCGCCGTTCCGACCTGCGGCAGGGCGCCGGCGTTGGTGAGGCGGCGCTGAACCACGGTGCTCATGGTTCCGACGCGTGACAGCGCGACGTAGTCGAGGTGAAACGTGCGCGTCTCCATGCGCACGGGCACCACGCGCAACACGCTTCCCTGGAGCTGGTACGCATACCCGTTCTTGGTGACGAGCTCGCGGAGCGCCTCTTCGAGTGTGACGTTGCGAAGCGAGCTCTGTGCGGTCCCCGTGACGTCCGGGTCGACGCTGACGCTCAATCCCAACTGCGCGCCGATCTGCTCAACCGCGGCCGCGATGGGTGTTCCCGGCGGCAGATCGACCTGGAGGCGGCGCTCCGGCGCCGCGGCGATCGCCGGAGCGCTGGCCAACGCCGGCAGCGGTGGCGCACCGCTCGCCGTCGCGGTCGAGGTGGGGCTCGCCGCGCTGTGTGCCGCCGGTGCGCCCGCCTGCGTCGCCGTCTCGCCGGAGGCGTCGCTGGTGACCGGCTCCACGCGCACCGACGCGTGGGGCCTCGTGGCCGCTCCGCCGCTCGCGCAGCCGGCGAAGAGACAGGCGCCGGCGATGATGGCGCCGAGTCTCATAATCAAATGTGAATACTCATTATCTAATCGCGTGCCCAGCATCAGCCGTCTCCTTCCTTGACCGTCACCGTGTGAGTGGCGCCCTGCGGATCCGTCACGACGACGCGGTCGCGTTCGACCGACGTGAGCTTCCCGCCACCGGGAATCGCATCGCCTTCGTACACGAGCGCGTCGTTGATCACCGCGGCGCGGCGCGCGCCGGCGATGAGCGTCGCGCTCACATGCCATTGTGATGCGTCGACCTCGCGTGCTCTGCGCTCGACGTGCGGCGATGCCGGCACGGCGGACGGCTCCTCGCCGAACGGATCGCGCCGCACCGCCACACTCTCCGGCGCGCCGGCCAGCGAGAGCGCGCTGTCAGGAAGCGGCGCGGCGTACGCCATCAAAGGCGCGAGGTCGGCCGACGGCACCGCCACGCCGCCCGTCGCCGCGCCAGGGCGTGGTGTCGCGACGCCTGGCTTGCGGAGCGAACGCCAACCCACCACGCCCGCGATCACGATCGCGACACCGGCGAACGTGAGCCATTGCCGGATGCGGTCAGCCATGCTGCCCGTCCGCGCTCGCGTCACCTTCCAACACTGTGAAGACGAGATGGTAGCTCACACCCTTGGCGGAGCGTGACGCGATGATACGCTGCAACGCCGTTGCCGCGGGCACGTGATTCACAAACGACAAGAGCGCGGCGAAACCGCCCTCGCAGTCCAGCGCGATCGTGTAGTCGCCAACCGTGACCGTGCGACCGAGGAAGTCCGGCCGCGGCGGCGGCGCGGCGGAATCGGCCGGCGCGAAGCGAACGCGCACGTTGCTCAATCCCGCGCGCTCGGCGCGCGTCGCAAGCTGACCCGCCATCGACATCCGCAGATCGTGCGGAACGCTCACGTCGAGCGAATCGGGCAGCACAAGACGCGCATCTTCCACTGGCGCGGCGGCCTTGAACGCCGCGCGGAACGCGTCGATCTCGTTCATCGACTGATGCAATCGCGAATTGGTGATCTTCGCCGGGGCGAGCTGGCGCTTGGCACCCGCGCCCATCGTGACCGCGATCGCGAGCACGACGAGTGAGAGCACCGTGACGAACCCCTGTCGACGATGCCGTGTCATTGCCGCGCGCAGCTCGGCGAGCGTCATGGCTGCGCTCCCGCCGCCGCCGCGTTACCGCGCGCCGGCGTGAGCGTGAACGACATCTTGAATTGCAGCGTAATCGGACCGCGCGCCGCGATCGCCTGCTTTTCGGCGGCGGTGGTGTCGCTCTGCGGCTTTGCGGCCGCGTAATCGAACTGGTCGAGATTCGGCGACGCGACGTCGGAGCGCGACCGGACCGCGCCATAAAATTGATCGAGGGCGCGGACAGCCTGTGCCGTCGTCTCGCCCGCCGCCTCGCCGACGATGGTCGCGGCCCAACCCGCCTTGGAGCGAGTAACCGCGATGCTGTCGAATCGCACCGCCGCGGGCAGCGCTCCAGCGAGCGACGAAAGCTCCGCCGCGAGCGCTGCGTGCTCGCGCGTGGTCGCGCGAAGAAACTCGAGCTGCCTCGAAACGTCGGCGCGACGCTGTGCCACGCTCTTGCTCGGCCCGACCTGCGCGATCGCTTGCCGCACGCCCGTCTCGACCTTGGCCGAGTCGTTGCGCGTCGACGCAAGCGATGCGACCTGCAGCACTGCCCAGATCGCGGCGATCGCGGCGGCGGCGGCGGTGGCGCCGACGACGGCGTTCGGGCCGCGCAGCGCCTGCGACATGCGCTGTCCGAGCGTCGGCGGATGCGGAAAGAGGTCGAGCGCAGATCCGTGCCGCGCCTCGAGGACCGCGCCCATGGCGACGATCGCCGCCGGAGTGCTGGCGGCGGCGAACAGCGGCTTCACGTGCACGCCCATCCGCGACTCGAGCGCGGACGCGAGCGCGTCGAATTCGGTCGGTGCCGCGGCGAGGAGGACCCGAGTCGCCTGCGCGCCGCGGAACTGTTGGCGGAAGTAGACCGCTCCGCGCTCGAACTGGTCGATGATCGTAGGGATCGACGGTGGTTCACCCTCGAGCGCGATCGGCGGATCGATCGCCAGCTCGAGACGGCCATCGAGGAAGAATGCGAGCTGCGGACCGCCCTCGAGGCAGACGAGTACCGCCGTTGGCTCTGGCGACGATCCCGTCGCTTTATACAAACTGTGAATCGTCTTCGGGACGACGGTGGCGATCTCGACGCGGATGTCGCTTCCACGAAACGCCGCGCCGAGCGCGTCGATCACCGCGCGCGGAGCGCCCGCGACGAAGAGCTGGCGCGGCGCCGTGCGTTCGTCAGCGCGGCCCGGCTCGCGACGCTCGTTCGCCGCGCCGCGCGCGAACGCGATCACCGGGTCGGACACGCCGAACACCCGCTGCACCTCGCGCCGGATGACCGGCTGCAGCACGTCGTCCGTCGCGCCTGGCAGCGTCATCGTGTGATGGAACACGCCGAACTGCTCCACCGCGATGGCAACTCTGGGCTGACGGGCACCGCGAGCGTCGATCATCGCGCGGAGACGGTCGAGTGCCTCCTCGATCGATTGCGAGCGCGATGGTTCCGTCCACTGATCGACGATGCGCATCCCCGTGCGCTCGGTGGCGTATTCCACCAGGCACACGCCGTCGTGAGCGAGTAAGGCGCCGAACGCGCGTGGTCCGCCGCTCAACGCCGCACCCCGATCTGACTGTAGATGTTGAGAACCGGCAGAATGATCGCGAGCGCCACCGTGAGGATGACGCCGCCGATCATGGCGATCAGCAGCGGCTGCAGCAGCGTGATCATCCGCCGCACCGACGCCGGAATCTCTCGGCTGTAATAGTCCTTCGTGCGCGTCAGCGCATGATCGAGATTGCCGGTCGACTCGCCGAGCGCGATCGAGCGCAGCACGACGATGGGAAAGAGCGGCGACTGACCGAATGCCGCCGCCATGGAGACGCCCTGCACCACCTGTTCGCGCGCGTTGTGCACAGCTTGCGCGATCGCGCGATTCGTCGTGATGCGCTCGACGATCTCCAGGGAGAGCACGAGGTCCACGCCGGTGCGATAGAACAGGCTGAGGTACGTCACCACGCGCGCCATGTTGACGTCGTGAATGACCGGGCCGATGATCGGAAGCCGCAGGTTGAGACGATCGAAGAACAGCCGCCCGGAATCGGAGCGGCGAACGAAATACGCGAGGAGAATCAGCGTGTTCGCCGCGATGAGCACGGCGAGCCAATCGTGCCGAATGAGATTCGATGCGAAGAGGATCACACGCGTCGGCACCGGCAGCGTCTTCTGTCCTCGGAGCAGTGGCAGAATGCGCGGAAAGACGAATCCGATCAGCCCGATCACGAGCAGTGTGACGGCGACGACCACCACCACCGGGTACATCGTCGCCTGCTTGAGCTGCGAGCTGATCCCCTCCTGCCAGTCCATGTACTCCACGAGCTGGCGGAGCGCGTATCCGAGCTCGCCGCTCGTCTCACCGGCGCGAATGGTTCCGATGCACAGCTCCGGGAACGTCATCGGATGTTCGGCCATGGCGGCCGAAAGGCTCTTGCCTTCCTCCGCCACCGCGTAGCGAATCTCGGCGATGATCGTGCGCAGCCGCTTCGACTGAAGCCGCTTCGCTACATCATCGAGCGAGTCGAGAATCGGGATGCCGACGTCGAACGAGCCGGCGACGTACTCGAGGAAGGCGAGCAGCTCTTTGCGCTCGACTTTGCCGTCGGTGAGTTTCCGAACCGTCGTCGGACGTTCGCGAGCTTCCGTCCGGATGAGGAACGCGCCGCGCTCACGGAGCTGCGTCTCCAGCGCCGTCTCGCTCGGCGCCGTCAACCACCCCTCCTGCACTGATCCCGAATCAGTTAGAGCGCTGTACCAGAAGTCCGGCACACAATTCCTCGAGTGACTTGCTACGCGGTGACGCGAAGGATTTCGTCGAGCGTGGTGACACCCGCTCGAACCTTCTTGATTCCGTCGTCCAGGAGGGTGGGACGACCGGAGATGCGACGGATTTCTTCCGAGGACCGCCTTTCATATATGGCCGAGACGATTTCCTCAGTGATTGGCAAAAACTCGAAGATGCCGATGCGACCGCGGAAGCCGGTGTTACGGCAGAGGTTGCATCCCATCCCTTGATACACTGTCGCATCCTCGAGCTTGAAGCGCGCGCGCACCGCTGGGGCGAGCTCGGCCGGGCGTTTGCACTCCGGGCACAGCGTGCGCACGAGCCGCTGTCCGGCGATGAGCGAAATCGCTGACGCAACGATGAACGGCTCCGCGCCCATGTCGAGCAGTCGAGGGACCGCCCCCGCAGCCGTCGTCGTGTGGAGCGTCGTGAGCACCAGGTGGCCGGTGAGCGCCGCGCTGAGTGCGATCTGCACGGTCTCCTGGTCGCGCATCTCGCCCACCAGAATCACGTCCGGATCGTGTCGAAGCATCGAGCGAAGACCCGACGCGAACGTCAGCCCCGCCCGGACGTTGATCTGCGACTGGCGGATCTTCTCGATCTCGTACTCGACCGGGTCCTCTAGCGTGATCAGGCAGCGCTCGCCGGTGTTCAGCTCGAGCATGGCCGAGTACAGCGTGGTCGTCTTGCCCGAGCCGGTGGGACCAGTAACCGGGAACAGGCCAAACGGCTTTTGCATGGCGTCGCGCACGAGCGCCAGATCGTCCGGCGAGATGCCGAGGCTCTCCATCTGGAGGTCGACCCGGCTGCGATCGAGAATTCGGAGTACGGTGTCTTCGCCGTGCACAGTCGGGAACGTGGACACGCGGAGATCGACGAGGCGGCCGTCAATGCGCGTGCGGACGCGTCCATCCTGTGGCAGCCGGCTTTCGGCAATATCAAGACTCGCCAGGATCTTGATTCGGCTGAGCAGCGATGCCTGGAGCGCCTTTGGATACGCGGGTCCGTTCTGGAGCAGACCGTCCACGCGATAGCGGATCTGGACAATCTCCTCGAGCGGCTCGATGTGAATGTCCGTCGCCGCGAGGAGCACGCCGCGTCGAATCACCTCGTCCGCGAGCTCGGCGGCGGTGAGGCCCTCTTCGGGCATCGTTGCGCCAGCCGTTCGCGAGGAGAGAGATGGCGGCGCGGTCGCGAGTCCGCCTTGGGCATTGGCGGTCCACGTGGAGCGCGCACGCGCCGCGAGCTCCTGAGCGGCTGACGAGGCACCGCCCGCAAGCGCCGCCGCCGCACCCATGTACAGGCGTTCGATCAGGTCCGCAATGTCCGTGGGGTCGGCCGCGGCGACGCGCACGTGCCGCCCCGTCGAGCGTTCCAGCGAGCGAATGACGCCGACGTCGAATGGATTGCCCATGGCAACGAGCAGCGCCTTCGCCTCGATACGGAGCGGCAGCACCTGCTGCGATCTTGCCACAGCCGGGCTCACGAGACCGAGCACCGTGGGGTCGGTGACGAGCTCCCGCCCCTCGAGGAACGGGATATCGGCGTCCTGCGCTAGTGTCTTGAGGAGGTCGCGCTCGCTGATGTAGCCGAGGCCGACGAGCGCTTCGCCGATTCGTTCCCCAGACGAGAGTCGGCGCTTGAGCGCCTCATCGAGCTGTACTTCGGTGATGAGGCCGGATTCGACGAGCGATTCGCCGAGTCGAATTCTGCGCGACATGTCGATACCGTTCCGGGATCTGCGGGGACGCGTCGAGCGCGGTCAGCCGTCGTCGGCCAACATCCCGTTGATCGGACAGGGGGAACTGCAGGAGGCGAAAAGGGAAGAACAGCCCCGAATAATACGTCGCCGCCGCGTCTGTCGCCACGGTGAGCGCACTATGGGAATCGCACTAAAGACGCGGCACCTGCGTTTGCGTCATTGCCGACGCACCAAATGGGCTGTATGCGTCAAAAGCGACAAAAAACTTTCCTCGATGCACCGGTAAACGGTCGCGAATTCGGTTAGCCGCTGGGATCCGGAGCACAGACGAAAACCGCCGTCAAGCAAAGCGTGACGGCGGTTCGAGCGTTACTCGCAGGAGCAGCCCCGAAGTTATGGCTTCTTCGCCGCTGGCCCGGCTGGTGTCGGCGAAGCGGCGAGCGTCTCACCCGCGAGGGTGAACAACTGGCGCTGCGAGCCCGCCTTGTCGAGAAGATCGATCGCCCTGCGCAGCGGAGCGTCGTATGGAAGATCGCGGCGTTTGGCGAGGGAATCGCCGGCGACATAGTGCGCCACCCGCTGCTCAAGCAGCCGGTTCACGTAACGTGACGCGCCATCGTACGTCTTGCGATCCACCGAGATCCCCTTGGATTGCAGACGCGTATAGAACTCGTTGTTCCACCCCGGCGTGACGGTGAAGTTCGGCTGCGCGGTCTTCGCGAGCTCCATGCTCAGATCGGTGAGCACGGTGAAGAAGTCTTGGCCCTTTGGCGCCACGGCCTTGGTGAATTGCTGCTCGGCCGTCGTGAGCGTGTCGTCCTGCACGATCACGTCTGGCGTGATACCGCCGCCGCCATACACCACGCGACCGCCGTCGGATTTGTACGCTGGCCGGCTCTTCTTGGTGGCGTTCGTTTCCGTGGTATCGGGCGTGTCTTCGACGAACTGGCCGTTCACGAACTTGCGCGGACGCTGAATCGAGCGGCCGCTCGGCGTGAACCACTTGCCGGTCGTGAGCTTGAGCGCGTAGCCACCGTCGAGCGGGTAGACGCCCTGCACGAGGCCTTTACCGAAGCTCGTCTGGCCTACGACCAAGGCGCGGTCATGGTCCTGAAGCGCGCCGGTGACGATCTCCGATGCCGAGGCTGTGCGATCGTCGGTGAGTATGACCACCGGGATCGTGGGCGCGATCGGGCTGACGCGCCCCTTGTAATCCTCGATCGGGCCTTCGCGGCCGCGGACGGATAGGATCTCCTGACCCGGATTCAAGAACATGTTCGCGATCTCCAGGCTCTGATCGAGAATGCCGCCCGGATCGCCCCGCATGTCGATGATGAGACCACGAGCGCCCTGTGATTCGAACTGCTTGACCGCTTCTCGGACGTTGTCGGCGGCGTTCTCATTGAACACCTGGAGCGGCACGTACCCGATTTTGTTCCCGAAAGCGAGCGTGTACGGCACTGCGGGAATGTGGATCTCCGCCCGGGTGAAGTTCGCGTCGATGGGTGATGCGACGCCTGGGCGCGCGAACGTCACTTTCACTTTCGTTCCGACGTCGCCCGTGAGCGAATCGGAAACTTGATTGAGGTTCCATCCCTGCGTCGACACCGTACCGACGCGCACGATGCGGTCGCCCTCGCGCACGCCACCCGCTTCCGCCGGCGTGTTCGGGTAGACCGTCGCGACGGAAATCTGATGCGTAGTTGGATCTTCCTGAATCAACATGCCGAGTCCGCCGTACCGCCCGCCGGTGCGGCTGTTGAACTGCTTCAGGTCCTTTGGCGTGAGCAGCTCGCTGTACGGATCATTGAGCTCCTTCACCAAACCTGACGCGGCTTTCTCGTAGACGTCGGACTGAGGCAGCGTATCGACGTACCGCTCCGAGACCAGCGACATGACTTGGTCCAACAGCGTGGCGCCCTCGCGCGGAGCGCGAGCCTGAAGAAAGAAGCCGCCGGCGACGACCGGGATGAGTAGGGCGCCGACGAGCGCGGCCTTGCGAGTGCGTGGCATTCGAGTGTCCAGCGGAGTGTTGAATGAAGAATAGCTGATCCGTACGCAGCGTTCGCTCTACCGCTCCTGAGATTCACTCTCAGTGCCGTGGTCGCTCGCGTGGCGTGCCCACACAGACTTCCAGGATAGTGCCACGCCGGAACGAAAGCGCTTTTTCGTCAGGCGAAATCCTTCGGGCGATATGGAAATCGTGTACGGCTCGCCCTCGATCTCGATCTCGCGTCGGATAGTCTTGTCGAGCTTGGTCGCCATGTGTCCCCGACTCGTACTACCCCAAACAGTCGTTTTGTTGTCGCAGCGCCGCGGCCGCTAGTGCCGCGCGCCCAGCACGTAGTCCACGAACCACTCCCGTTGATGCTGACGAACGATGGCTTCGCGAATCAGCCCCTGTTCTTTCAGCATGTCATGCGCCGGCTGTAGAACACGTTGCAAATGCGACGGATAGCGCTGCGAGAGGGGAAGCTGCTCGCGCAGTCGATCGAGTCCGACGCGCCACGTTACCGTTCCGGCCGCGCGCGCGGCTTCGATCAGCCGATACAACCGGCGTGCGACGGGTGAAGCGAGCGCAAGATAGTGAGTGATGTCGAGCGGTACGATGTGTCGTGCGGCGAGATTCTGACGAATCACCGGCGAGAGAACGACTCGCGCTTCGCCGGGCTCTCCCGCCGTGACAGCGGGAAAGAGCGCGAGTTGATCGCGCTCCGATGCGCGCCGTCTCTCGACGACCACGGCCGCGAGCACGGTGAAGCGTACGTCGGCATTCGCGGACGTTGCGGCGTCGTAGTAACCGCGCTCCGACTGAAGCACCGTTCGCTCGAGCCGCGTGAGCGCGCCGCGCAACTGCTCGTACGTCCGGCCATCCACCTGGCGCCCCATCGAGCGGAGAAACGCGTGCAGCGTGAACGAGAGCGCTCCGTCCGCGGGCTCACCCGACTCGTGATACCGCCGCATCAGCTCGACGTACACGTCCTGATCGAAGGTGCCGGGGAGTCGGTCGCCCGGACTGGCCAGCACGCGCCAGCGGCCGCCCTCGTCGGTCGTGTAGGTGATGGATGCTTCTTCCGATGACGTATCGCTGAGTCGGAAGACGGGCAGCTCTTCGAGCGACCGGTCGAACGGCACCGTGCGAGCGTGAAGTCGCCGCTTGGCGGCGGCCGTCATTCCGACCATGTGATCACGTGAGCGCGATGAGTTGTCCCGTGATCGCGCTCGCGTCGTCAGAGCACAGGAACGTCACCGCGGCGGATACCTGCTCGCGCTCCACGTACCGCGCGTTGGCTCCCTGCGACGCCACGTTGCTCGCGGTGCGGATCGAACCGGGTGCGACGGCATTCGCGCGCACGCCGTTCGTGCGCTCCTCGGCCGCGATCGCGCGCATCAGCGCAGCAACGCCGCTCTTCGCGACGGCGTATGCCGACATCTCTGCCGCCGCCGCCGACTGCGCCACCGGCAGCGAGGAGAAGAACACGATCGACCCTCGCGAGGCGCGGAGCGTGGGAATGAACGCGCGCGCGGTGATGTATGCCGTCGTCAAGTTGATTGCGATTTGACGGTTCCACACGTCGAGCGAGCTCTCGGCGACCGGTCCGCTCATCGCGAAGCCGCCCGCCATGTGAACGAGCGCGCGCAGCTTCTCTCCGTGGTTCGCGCGGACCGTCTCCGCGAGTGCTGCGACGGCGTCGGCATCGGCCAGATCGCAGCCGTACCCGCGAGCGGTGCCTCCGCGCGCCGCGATCGCATCGGCGCGCGCGACGGCCTTCTCCGCCGTTCGATCCACGAGCGCGAGCGACGCGCCCAAGTCCGCGAACGCGATGGCTACCGCTTCGCCAACCTGCCCTTCAGCGCCGACGCCCGTCAGCAGAACGGTCGAACCTGCAAACATGAGGATACGATTTCGGAATGAGGGGCCCGCTCAAATTGGAATGTGGCCCGGTTTCGGGTGGGCATCAATCAGCAGTTCACCGCTCTAGCCGGCGCTGTCGGGCTCGGCGTGGCACAGACCGTGTTAGAAAAGCTCACAGTCATGTCTTCGATCAAGCGTGTCGGACTCATTGTTCTCCTCGCGGTGGTGCTCGCACTCGCCCTCATTGGCGTGCTCAGCGTCACGCGAGGCACACCGATCGGCTCCGTGGTCACGCTCTCAGATTCGGGCCCGCCCGCGGTGACCGACTCGCTGTTCGAGCGCACGTTCGAGCTGTTCACCGGGACGCACGTCTATTCGGGCAACGCCGTACAGATCGCGCTCGACGGCAATGGGACGTATCCGCAGCTCTGGGCCGATCTGCGCTCCGCGCAGCATACCATCACGGTGCAGATGTACTACTCGCTGCCGGGCGCGGTCGCGGACACCATGGCCAAAGTGCTCGCCGAGCGCGCGCGCGACAAAGTCCGCGTCCTGCTGCTCCTCGATGCGTTCGGCTCCCAGCATCTTTCAAAGCAGTGGATCAGAGGATTGCGCGCAGCCGGTGTGGAGGTGGCCAAGCTTCGCAAATTGCGGTGGTTCTCCATCCATGACGCCAGCGATCGATCGCACGTCCGCGTGGTGGTCGTCGACGGGCGCGTGGGATGGACGGGCGGCTTCGGTCTAGCCGACTACTGGCTCGGGGATGGACATCACAACGACCAGTGGCGCGAGTCGAACGTCCGGTTCGAAGGACCGGCGGTGATGGAGCTCCAGGCCGCATTCGCCGCCGCATGGGCCGAAGCGTCCGGCGAGCTGATCACCGGCGCGACGTTCTTTCCCACGAGCGGTTTTCAGCCGGTTGGCGCCACGCACGCGGGACTCCTGTACACAGCGCCCACCGTGGGCAGCACGCCGGCCGAACGCTTTCTCGCGCTCACGATCAGCGCCGCGCGGAAGTCGCTCTACATCACGAACTCGTACTTCGTTCCTGACGACGATTTTCGCCGATTGCTCGAGCGCGCCATCAAGCGCGGTGTGGACGTGCGCGTGCTCACGGTGAGCAGCAAGACCGATGTGAAGACCACATGGTACGCGGGCCGGTACCGCTACGAGGAGCTGCTCCGGCACGGCGTGAGGATTTACGAATACCAGCCCACGATGATCCACTCGAAGACCATCGTCGTCGACGGGCTGTGGAGCACGATCGGCTCGATGAACTTCGACAATCGCTCGATGGCCTTCAACAACGAGTCGAACCTGGTGATGCTCGACTCGGCGCTTGGCGCGAAGATGGACTCCGACTTCTTCAACGACCTGCGCTACTCGAAGGAGATCACGCTCGCCGAATTCGAGCGCCGTTCCGTTTGGTCAAAGATACTCGAGGCGGGGGCGACGCTGCTGTCGCGATTGTTGTAGAGCGGAGGCTCGAGGTTGGAGGTTGGCGACTCCGGCCTCCAGCGTCTATCGAATATCCTCTCGGCCGAGCGCCGCACGGACCGCTTCGCGCATCGCGACGAGCGCTTCCTCGCGCGAGGCCGGCGAATCATCGCGCACGTGCAGCTCCACTCCGTCGGCGACCGATAATCTTCGCCAGCTCGCCGGCGCGTCAGCATCCACGGCGTGCTTGCGCGTTTCGACTGTCGCGCCCAGGGCCGCGGCAAGCGACGACGCCACCCGGCGCTCGAGCGCGTCGCCGGTGACTTCCTTCATCTCGCCCTTGATCACGTCGAGCGTGATTCCCTCGCGCTGACGGATCTTGATCGCGAGGAGCTGGAGGAAGTGCCGGTAGTTGTACGTCGCGGCGGTGCCCGTGCCCTCCGGGCGCTCCATCAGTCCATTGGCCACGTAGAACCGAATCGATCGCGCGCTCGGCGCAGCGCGGGCCGACGCGTTCGTCGGCCGCACGCCGGCGGCGTCGACGAGCGCGGTGACGTGCGCGGCGAGTCCCCGCGCATTCCACGGGGCGTGCTTCGCGTGCGCTCGGAGCAGTGCGATGGGAGAGTCGGCCATGAACGGCGAAGGAAAGCAATCGGTGGTCGTGCGGACCAGCCGAGACTAACAATAACGATCGATGCGGATCAGGGGAGCGGCGCCGGCGCGGCCGGCAAGGCAACGGCGAATCTCGTTTCGGTCTCGGTGCTGGAGAGTGAGATCGATCCGCCGTGGTCGGCGATGATGCGCCGCGCGATGGCGAGTCCGATGCCCGTGTGGCCCTCTTTGGTGGTCACCAGCGGCTCGAACGCGTGTGCGAGCGTGTCTGGTGGAATCCGCGGTCCTCTGTTCGTGAGTCGCGATTCCCACGAGCCATCAGGAGCAACGACGGACTCGATCTGTAAATCCGTCTCTGCGGGCGCCGCGTCGATCGCGTTGTCGAGCGCGATCATGAATGCCTGTCCGAGCTGCTCGACGTCAACGGCGCACGAGGCGCGTGCGGCTGGCGCCGTGCGCATCGCCTTGAGCGACTTGCCCTCGAGAATCCCCTGACGCGCCGCGATGACGTCGTCCCACACCTCGTCCGGATCGGCGGGCGTGAGGCGAACGGGCGCGGGGCGCGCGAAGTCGAGGAGCGCGGCGATGAACGCGTTCATCCGCTCCGACTCGCGCAAAATGCGGCCGAGATTTTTTTCGATCACCGGGTCGTCGGTGATGCGATAGCGCAGCAGTTGCGCCGAGGAAACGATCGCGAACACGGGATTGCGCAACTCGTGCGCGATCGACGCAGCGACGTTCTGCGCAACGCGAATGCGATCAGCTCCCGGAGCGGCCATCCTGGATATTAAACGACAGCGGAGCGATCGCGAGGATCGCTCCGGCGTCGTTGATCGAGGCGGGCGGGGTGCTTACCGACGACCTTTCTTCGCGCTCTTCTTGCCGCCCTTCTTGGCCGGCTTCTTTGGGCTGCTCTTTTTGGCGGCCTTTTTCGGTCCGCCCTTCTTCGCGGCGGCCTTCTTGGGAGGGGTCTTCTTCGCCGGCTTTTTCGCGCTGCTCTTCTTCGCGGCCTTCTTGGTACCGCTCTTCTTTGCCGCTTGCTTTGCCGGCTTCTTGGCGGCGACTTTTTTCGCGCCGTTGCTTGCGGTCTTCTTTGCCGGCGCCGCTTTCTTCGCCGGAGCGGAGGCGGAAGCCGCGGGGGACGCGGCGTGCGATGACGGCGTCGCCGGCGCCGACGGCGCGCTCACGGGAGCAGCGGCGGGCGTCGCAGCGCGCGGCGGGCGCCCAGGACGGCGGGGCGTCGCGAAGACGTCGACTTCCTCCTCCTCTTCCTCGACGACGGGCTCGAGTCCAGGCTCTTCCTCGTCGTCATCCACGTCTTCTGCGCTGTCCCAGAGGTCGTCGCTCTCGTCCTTGTGGGTCATCCAGCCGCCATCCTCCTCATCCTCGTCGTCGTACGACGCACCACCACCGCCACCACCGCCGTAACCCAGATCGTCGACGTCGTCATCACGATCGGAGAAGGAATACTCCTCGTGCAACTCGTCACCTCGCGGCATGCCCGCCTCCTGAGGGTTATGTGATCAGCGCATCAATCGTCCGCACACGGCCGCCGTTCGGCTGCACGCCGTATGCCTGATACCGAGTAAGCGACATGCATCGCGCATCGGTGATTTTTCAACGCCTTAGTATACTTGGCCAGGCGCTTCGTCAAGAAGATCGCACACAGCGACGACGACGACTGGTCCAAACACCATCATGCCGAAGCTGATCGTATTGTTTTTTGGCACCGAGGCTCCGGCCTCCACGCTCGCCGAGGCGGCAGCCGAAGGCGCTGCGGCCGTCCGATTCACCGAAGTGGATCTC